>Ga0182024_10003708_pt1 | contig 36046 bp, 36 predicted proteins | sample P32metaG_FD_120480 | JGI IMG/M metagenome (GOLD analysis project Ga0182024, IMG submission 120480) | Permafrost microbial communities from Stordalen Mire, Sweden - P3-2 metaG (Illumina Assembly) | ecosystem: Environmental > Terrestrial > Soil > Wetlands > Permafrost | place: Sweden: Stordalen...
ATGCTCGCCATTGACCTCTCCGCCGGCTTCCGTTAGTCTGGTCTGATCCCGGAATCCTAAGGAGAAGATCATGACTGACACCATGCGCCGCCATGCCGTCGTTCTTGCGCTCGCGTTTTCGCTGGCGCCGGTTGCCCTGCAGTCCCTGAACGCCCAGCAGCCCCTGAACCCGCCGCTCAAGAATTGGGCGGCTCCGTTGTATTGGGCGCCCACGCCCGCGGAGGCCGAGCAGCGGCGAATAGAACAACGTATCGCTCACCCTGATGTTTCCTCGTCTGTGGCAGCGCAGGCCGCCAGCATCTTCACGGCCCCGGGTCCGATGACCTTCATCGCCATGACTCCTTGCCGGGTGATGGACACGCGGTCGAGCCAGGGCTTCACTGGGGCATTCGGTCCTCCGTCGCTGGCGGCGAACGTGGCGCGGCAGGTGCCGATGCCCACCTCCACGACCTGCACCATCCCGTCCAACGCCGGAGCGTATTCGCTGAACATCACGGCTGTCTCGCCCGGAGTACTTTCGTTTCTGTCGGTGTGGCCGGCGGGGCAGGCGTATCCCAACGTATCGACCCTCAATGACTCCTCGCCGTCGGGCGGAGCCGTGGCCAATGCCGCTATCGTGCCAGCCGGGACGCTCGGCGCGATCCAGATGCTCGCAGGCAATGTCACCGACGTGATCATCGACATCAACGGTTACTACGCCGCGCCGTCCGACTCGAACGAGAACACCGCTATCGGGACGGGAACGCTGTCAAGCAATACCAGCGGGACATTCAACACGGCCAACGGCTATGGCGCGCTGCAGAACAACACTACCGGGGGCGCCAACACGGCCACCGGCGACGCCGCGCTGTACAGTAACACCACCGGGAGCTCCAACACGGCCGCCGGCACCAGCGCCCTGGGATCCAACACCACGGGAAGCAGCAACACGGCCGTCGGCCGCTCCGCGCTGCTCTACAATACTACCGGGTCCAACAACACGGCCAGCGGCGCCTCAGCATTGCTCGAGAACACCACGGGCGGCAGCAATACAGCCACCGGTCAAGGCGCGCTGATCGCCAACACCATCGGGAACAACAACACGGCCCATGGTCAAAACGGGCTGGCTGCCAATACCACGGGAAGCTTCAATACAGCCAGCGGCGTAGGCGCGCTGTTTGCGAACACCACGGGGAACAACAACACGGCCAGCGGCGACGACGCGCTGGTTGCCAGCACCACCGGGGGCAACAACACGGCCATTGGCGATGCCGCGCTGGCCAGCGACACCACCGGCAGCAACAACATCGCCATCGGGTTTGATGCGGCCGTAGACGTCTCGGGCGGCAACAGCAATAACATTCACATCGGCAGCGTGGGCGTCTCCGGCGACAGCGCCGCTATCCGGATCGGGACGCAGGGCACGCAGATGAGCGCTTTCATCGCGGGCATTTCCGGGGCGACCTCTTCCGGCGGAATAGAGGTGTTCGTCAACAGCAACGGGCAGCTAGGCGCGTCAACCTCCTCGCGCCGTTTCAAGGAACAGATCACCGACATGGGCGACAGCAGCAGCAAGCTGTTCCAATTGCGCCCGGTGAATTTTTTCTATAAGCCGGAGTACGACGATGGCTCCCACCTGCTGCAATACGGTTTGATTGCCGAAGAAGTCGCCAAGGTTTATCCCGAGATGGTGGCGTACGACAACGACGGCCAAATCTTGTCGGTTAGGTATCAGATGCTCGCGCCCATGCTGCTGAACGAGGTGCAGAAGCAGAACGCCCAGATCCGCTCGCTCGAAGAACGGCTTGCCGCGTTGGAGGCGCTTCTGTCGGGCCAGGCGTCCACGGCGGTGCGGCCGGCGGGCAGCCAGTAAAGTTATAGGATCCGCCGAAACCCTTGCGCTCCTCGCCCAGTTTCACTGTCGTCTTGGCATGCGAGCGCTTCCGATATTGCTTCTGACCGCCCTGACGGGCATGCCGGCGTCCGCCGCGGCGCCGATCTTCAGCCGCGACGTCCTGCCGGTCCTGCAGAAAAATTGCCAGAGCTGCCATCGGCCCGGCGAGGTGGCGCCGATGTCGCTGCCGACTTACTCGGACGCCAGACCGTGGGCCAAGTCGATCAAGGCCGCGGTGGTGACGCCGGTCGATGCCAAGCATGGATATAGGATACTCGCACTGGATACTTACATTGGACGCTTGGTTTGGCGCTCTCGTTAGCCGAAGAGGATTAATTAACGGACCGGCGTACCTCGGTAGCCCGTTCCTCTAGAACTTAAGTCGTAGCATTCCAGCCGTCTTGTCCCGATTTGCCGCCCTGGTCATTTGTATACGTAACCCATTCGAACCACCAGTCGATTTCCTCTAATTCGTTGCGCCCAGTGCCCGACGAACCCCCATGCCGCCCAGTCCCGTGCTTGGGGCGATAAGGCCGAACCTGCACAATTAGCGCATTCGTAAGCGTAATTACGCCGCTCGAGGTGTAGATCTCCACCTTGGGCAGGATAGACTTTTTGAGTATTGCGGACCTGATCTGCGACGATACAAGGTCGAGGCGGCGGACGAGCTTCAAAGAACGGCTCGCCCGGATCTGCTGGAATGTCATCGGGGATAGCGGTTGCCCAACGGCGCCGCTCGTCATCACCGATCCCAGGAGACACGCTCTGGCGGGGGTGAAGCTTTCAATGATGCGATCGTTCGTCAAGCTCGCGTCGGAAGGCATGGTTCGATTCCGCCAATCTCAATCCATCATAACTCCGGCCCTGCATCGGACGGTTGCGTTCCTGGCAACCCTCCGATATCATCGTCGCAGTGCAAGGAGGGATCATGCGCGCACTGCGAATAGCGCTGGCTGCCGGTCTGACGGGCATCGCGGGTTGGGCCGCTTCGGATGCAACGGTAACCTTCAACAAGAACGTCCTGCCGGTCTTGCAGAAAAATTGCCAGACGTGTCATCGTCCCGGCGAGGTGGCGCCGATGTCGCTGCTGACTTACTCGGACGCCAGGCCGTGGGCCAAGTCGATCAAGGCCGCCGTGGTGACGCGAAAGATGCCGCCGTGGTTCGCCGATCCGGCCTACGGGCATTTCGCCAACGATCGCACGCTGAGCCAGGCCGATATCGACACCCTGGTTGCCTGGGCGGACAACGGCGCGCCGGAGGGCGAAGCCAAAGATAAGCCCGCGCCGCGGACCTTCGAAACAGGCTGGCAGATCAAGCCGGATGTGGTGATCGAAATGCCGATCGACTTCCAACTGCCCGCCACCGGCACCATCAACTATCAATTCATCCGCGTCAAAGGCGCGTTCCCCGAGGATGTGTGGGTTTCCGCCGCGGAGATGCGGCCGGGCAACCCCGCGGTGCTGCATCACGGAAAGGCGTGGGTGGTGCCTCCCGGATCGAAGTGGATGGCCGACGCCACGCCGGGGATGCCCTACGAAGGCCGAGAAACCGGAAGGAACGACGCCGCCGACGGCAACGACATCCTGGGCAAATTCAATCCCGGATTGGGCGCGCAGAGTTTCGATATCGGAGGCTCGGCGAAGTTCGTGCCCAAGGGATCGGACATCGTGTTCGAATTGCATTATACGGCTATCGGAAAGCCCGCCACGGACCGGACCAAGCTCGGGCTGGTTCTGGCCAAGCACGCGCCTTCCACTCGCTACTTTCTTTCCGCGGGACCCACCGCGTTAAACCTGGCGATTCCGGCCGGCGACGGCAACGCGGAGGTGGTGAGCGAGGTGACGGTCGGGCTGGACGACGCCAGGCTGGTGTACGTGCAGCCGCACATGCATCTGCGCGGGAAGGATTTCGAACTGCGGGCCATTTATCCGACCGGCGAAACGCAAACGCTGTTTAAAGGCGTGTTCGACTTTAACTGGCAGCTCGGCTACGATTTCGACAAGCCCATCCCGCTGCCCAAGGGCACGCGCGTGATCGCGATTTCGCACTTCGACAACTCGGCGAACAACAAGTTCAACCCCGATCCTTCAAAAGAGGTGCGCTGGGGACCGCAGAACTGGGACGAGATGAGCAACGCCTTCGTAGGGCTGATTTTCGGGGTCAACGACGATGCGACGAAGCTGTTCCGCCGCTCCGGCCCGAGCCTGCTGCCGGCGGGCCATTCCGGGCCGACGCTCGCAGCGCTGGAAGCCCTCGCCGGGAAGTGACCCGGGTGAATGCGGTTCGCCCATCGTCGATCGTGTGGATCGGAAGCCGATGGGAGAATCGCCGCGTGTTTCGACGACGAGGGAGGTTGGCGCGATGATGTTTTCCAGATCTTCGATTGCATGCCGGCCCGTCAAGCTTTGCTCGGCGCTTTACGCCGTGCTGGCAGTGGTTGTGTTGAGTTGCACATGGCACTACGCTAACCCGAACTACCAAGGTTACGATTGGTATTGGGTGGCCATTTTTACATTCCCGTGGTCTGCCATCTTGAATGGCTCTTACAACGTATCCGTTCCAGCCGCCGTAATCATTGGAATCGTTCTCAACGCCGCGATTATTTACTCCTTCGGCGCATTGCTGGCGTGGGTGGGAAGACGCTCGGGCGGCTGAGAGCGGCCCAACCGCGCCGGCTAAGTGCGCGCTGAGGAAGTAAGCGCCAAAAATGAAAGCTTCTCGCGCCCCGGTTCTGCGCCGATTACCATAGTAATCGTGCCCCCCACTTCTTCCGCCCCGGCCGGCCTCGACCGCATGCGAACGCTGGTCGAAGACTACCAGCGCCTCGAAGATTCGCTGCGGCTGGGTGGCGGGGCGAAGAAAATCGACAAGCAGCACGCCGGCGGAAAGCTGACTGCGCGGGAGCGTATCGCCAAGCTGATCGACCACGGCTCGCCTGTGATCGAAACCGGCCTGCTGATCGCCTACGACAAGTACGAAGGACAAGCGCCCGCGGCGGGGGTGGTCACCCTGGTCGCCCGCATCGAGGGCCGGCCGTGCGTGATCGTCGCCAACGACGCCACAGTCAAGGCGGGAGCCTGGTGGCCGGAGACCATCCACAAAATTCTGCGCGCGCAGGAGATCGCGATGCGCAACCGGCTGCCCATCGTCTATCTGGTCGATTCGGCGGGCGTGAACCTGCCTTATCAGGACGGCATCTTTCCGGGCCAATACGGAGCGGCGCGGATTTTCTACTACAACTCGCTGATGCGGCGGCGGCTGAAGGTGCCGCAGATCGCGGCGGTGATGGGGATGTGCATCGCGGGCGGAGCCTATCTGCCCGCGCTCTCCGACGTCATCATCATGGTGGAGGGCGTCAGTTTCATGGGCCTCGGCGGGCCCAACCTGGTGAAGGGCGCGGTGGGCCAGGTGGTCGACGCGGAATCGCTCGGTGGCGCGAGCCTGCATACCGAAAAAAGCGGCGTGGCGCACTATTCCGCCAAGGACGATGAAGATTGCCTGCGGCTGATCCGCCAGAAAATTCGCGAGCTGGCTCCGCCGGCATCACGTCATAACACCGGCGCGCCGCTACATCACAACACCGGGGCTCCCGCGAAATCGGCCGAGGGGCTCTACGAAACTCTTCCCGCCGACCACCGGCTTCCCTATGACATCGAAGAAGTGCTCGCGCGGCTGATCGACGCCGGGGACTATCTCGAATTTCAGCCGCATCACGCGCCGGAGATGCTGTGCGCCAACGCGCGTCTGGGAGGCCGGGCCATCGGCGTCATCGCCAACCGGCGCGGGTTTCTGAAGACGCCGGGAGGGCCGCGCATCGGCGGCATCGTGTATCCGGAATCGGCGCGCAAGGTGGCGTACTTCGTCGAAACGGCCGAACGGCACGGCCTGCCGCTCCTGTATCTGCAAGACGTTTCCGGCTTCATGGTGGGCGCCGAGGCTGAGGGCGAAGGCATCATCCGCGCCGGAGCCGAGATGGTGGAGTCCATGGCCTGCGCCACGGTTCCCAAAATCGTGCTGACGCTGAATCACGCCAGCGGGGCCGGGTACTATGCCATGGCCGGGCAGGGCTTCGACCCTACGTTCACCTTCGCTTGGCCGACCGCGCGGATCGGCGTGATGGAAGGCGACGCGGCGGTGCAGGCGGTTCACGGGCCGGAGTTGGAACGGCTGAAGGGAGCGGGTCAGCCGGTCCCCAGCGAGCTGGCCGCGGGCATCGCCCAAACCCGCGCCGACTATGAGCGCTGGCTGGACGCCCGCTACGCCGCCGCCCGCGGGCACGTAGACGCCATTCTGGACCCCTTGGAAACCCGGCGCGTCCTGGAATTTGCCTTAGAAGCCGCTACGGCCTACGGCCATCGCGAACATCTGACGATGGAAACGTTGTGAGTCTCCGCGCCGCAAATCTACGCATCGAACAGGACGGCCGCCTGAGGCGCATCACTCTGGCCGCGCCCGAAAAGCGGAACGTGCTCGACACCGCGCTTGCGCAGGATTTCCTAAGGGAGATGGCCGAAGCCGCGGAGGACCAGGCGACGGGCGCGATCCTGATCGAAGCCGACGGTCCGATGTTCTGCGGAGGCATGGACGCGGCCTCCCCGCCTTCGCCCGATGTGTTTAGCATCGGACGCCGGGCGGCCAAGCCCATCGTCGCCGCGGTCAAAGGCGCGGCCGTATCGGCGGGAGTGGCGCTGATCGCCAACGCGCATGTCGCCATCGCCGCCCAGGGCTGCACCTTCGGACTGATCGACATTCGCGAAGGCCGATGGAACGAGGGGGTGTTTCAGGCCGTGGCCGCAGCCATCGGCCAGCGGCGCGCTCTGGAGCTGGCCTTGACCGGCCGAATCTTCTCGACCGCGGAAGCGCTGGCGTGGGGATTGGTGCATATGGTCGCGCCGGCGATCGAACTGGACGATCGCGCGACCGAAATCGCGACCGCGCTGGCCAATGCGAATCGCGACGTGGTGCTCGCGGCATTAAAGTAGCGCGACTGCCGGCGTATGGCGCAAAAAACCGGGACAGTCAGTGCTGTCCCGGTTTTTGCGCTTATGCTCTTGCAACAAGCATGGACGCGATTTCTTCCCCGATCGCCAGCGACGCCGTCGCGCCCGGGCTGGGAGCATTGATCACGTGGATCTCGCGCGGGCCTTCGACGAAGCTGAAATCGTCCACCAGGGTTCCGTCCGGCGACATGGCCTGCGCGCGAACCCCCGATCCGCCGGGTAAGAGATCGTCGAGGCGGATCTCCGGCACCAGGCGCTGGAGCGAGCGGCAGAAAATTTCCCTGCTGAAGGATCGCCGCAGCTCTTCCCAAGCCGCGCGCGGATAGCGGCGAAGGAATCGCCACAGGCCGGGGAAGCCGAGGCTGTCGGCGAGATCGGCGACGCTCACGTCGGTCTTGGTGTATCCTTCGCGAGCCAGCGCGAGCACGGCGTTGGGGCCGGCCTCGACGCCCCCTCCGATCATGCGGGTGAAATGCACGCCCAAAAATGGAAACTGCGGATCGGGAACGGGATAAATCAGGTTGCGCGCCAGAAACTGGCGCTCCGGCCGGATCAGGCAATATTCGCCGCGAAAGGGGACGATGCGCACGCTGCGGGGGCGTCCGGTGAGCGCCGCCACGCGATCCGAATAAAGGCCGGCGCAGGAAACGACCCAATCGCAGGCGCAGTCGCCCGCGGCGTGAACGACGCGCCAGCGGCCCGCGTCGGGAAGGATCGCACTGACTCCGGCGCCGGTGATTACTTCGCCGCCGCGGGCGCGAATCTCCTCGACCAGCACTTCGCAGACGCGAGGATAGTCCGCGATGCCCTCCTCGGGAACGTGGATCGCGGCGAGGCCGGAGGCGTGCGGCTCGATCTCGCGCAACTGCTCGGGCGATAACAGGCGCAGGCCGCGGAGACCATTGTCCTGGCCGCGCTGGTAGAGCGCATGCAGGCGCGGAATTTCTTCCGCGCTTACGGCCACCACTACTTTGCCGCAAACCTCGTGCGGGATCGAATGGATCTGGCAGAACTCGATCATCTGCCGAATGCCCTTGACGGCCAGCCGGGCGCGCCGCGAACCGGTCTTATAGTAAAGTCCGCAATGCAGCACGCCGCTATTGTGACTGCTTTGATGCCGCGCCACGGCGGCTTCCTTTTCGAGAACCGTGAGGGAAGCGCCGGGCAGCTGCTCCAGCAGGCGGTACGCGCTCGCCAGGCCGACGATGCCTCCTCCGACAACCACGATATGCTGATTCACTTCCGTTATGATACGGCACGCAGCCGGTATACTGAAGAAATAATGCGAAGGGTCAGATTAACCGTATTGACGCTTTTGGCTATCGGAGTGGCAGGGGGAGTTGCAGCGGGCCAGACCGTCAACGCCGTGGTGAACGCCGCCAGTGGCCTGGTTCAAGGGTTGCCCAATTCGGGGATCGCGCAGGGATCCATCTTTCTGGTGGTAGGGTCCAATTTAGGGCCTTCCCCCCTAGCCATCGCCGCGAATAACTTTCAGACCACCAATGTGGGCGGAACGTCCGTGAGCATTACCGTCGGCAGCACAACCGTGAGCGCACCGATGTATTACGCCTCCGCGGCCCAGGTCGCTGCTCTTCTGCCATCCAGTACGCCGACGGGCGCCGGCACGCTTACCGTCACCTACAACGGCACGGCCGGCGCTGCGGTTGCGGTCTCGATCGTCCAGAACAACCTCGGGATCTTCACGTTTACGGAGGATGGCCAAGGCGTCGCTGAGGTGACGTACCCGGATGGCAGTCTGGTCTCGGCGGTTCCGGGGACCGGCTCGCTGGGCGGAGGCGGCCCAGACACGTATAGTGGAGCGGCCAATCCGGGCGACATGCTGACCCTATGGGGAACCGGTTTGGGGCCCATCAGCGGAGACGACGCATCCGGAGCGGGCTTGGGCCAGCCCATTACTATCCCTTCCAGCACTCCCTTCACCTTGTGGGTGGGGGGAGTCGCGGCCACCGTGAGCTATCACGGCCGGTCCGGTTATATCGGCGAGGATCAGATTAACTTTACCGTGCCCAGCACCGCTCCCACGGGTTGCGCGGTGCCGCTTGCCGTTCAGATTGGAACCCTAGTCAGCAACTACACCGCCATCCCGATCGCTGCCGGAGGCCGCTCGTGTACGATGCAAAATCCGGCCTTTACGGCCGCGGCGGTGCAGGCATTAACGACCGGCGCCGGGTCCATTAACTACGCCTCGCTTTCGCTGGGACGCGACATCGCGTCGGAGTCTTCTTCTGGAACGACCTATCAGGATATCGGCGTGGGCGACTTCGCCCAAATCTCGCTGAGCTACGGCAATCTGCCCAACACCCAACCCATCGTGCTTTCGTCGCTGGATACTCCGCCATTCGGAACTTGTACCGCGTCCAATAGCAACGCTTCGAGTCAGCCCCTCTTCACAATCGTCACGGGGATCGATGCCGGCGCAATCACCGTCACCGCCCCACCCCCCGACTTTCCGGTAGTCATGAAGGAGCAGCGCGGAACCGGCCAGGCAACCACATACACCTCCGTTTTCAGCCCGACCGGCATATACTTCGGCGGAGGCGCATACACAATTACAGCAGCCGGAGGCGCGGATGTCGGGAAGTTTACGATCCCGTTCACCATAACGCAGACACCCAGCTGGCCCAGCAGCGATCAGTCGCTTGTCTATAACAACGGAAGCGGAGTAACCCGCGCCAATGGGGTGACGATCAACTGGACCGTTGGATCGCCGGTGTATTGGGTCGTAATCAGTGGAAGCGCTGTCACGAGCGCCACGGACGTCTTCGATGGGAGCGTAGGGGTTTCCTTTTCCTGCTGGGTCCCTTCCAGCGCCGGCAAGTTCGCCATTCCCGCAAGCGTGCTGCTTGCTCTTCCCGGCGGCAACGGGGGCGAAATAGACTTTAAGCCTACGCTGCCTCCACTGGGTTTTTCGGCCAGCGGCTTGGAAGTGGGCCTTCTGTTGTTCCAATACGAGACTTCGTTTTTCATGCCCCTGAACTAGTGTCGACCCGCGCTCCGGCCGCGACTGTCCTGATGTTCGCCGCGCTCATTCTCGGCGTCGTTAGTCTCGGCATCTATGGAATGGGACGGAGCTTGTGGCTGGACGAGGCCTGGGTGGCCAACTCGATCCAATCGCCATCGCTTCTCGAGATGTTTTATTATCCCGATTGGCTGCAAGTAAATCCGCCCCTGTTCCTGCTGCTGGCGAGAGCGGCTGTGCGTGTGCTGGGCGCATCCAACGCCGCGTTTCGAGTGGTTCCGTTGCTGCTGGCTGTGGCGGCCGCGGCGAGCATGCTGGCGGTAAGCCGGCGGCTGCTGCGCCCAAGTTTCGCGATCCTTGCCGCTGCGGTTGTGGCCTTCGATCCCACGGCCATCGAATACTCCCGCACGCTGAAGCCCTACAGCGGCGAGCTCGCCGCGTCGGCAATCTTGCTTCTTGCCGCGGTGCGCTACATCCAACAGCCCGATCGCCGCCGATACCTGTGGTTGCTGGCCACGGTTGCACTGGCCATGCCGCTGGCGTACCCGGCCGTATTCATCGTGCCGGGCATCGTTCTGATTTTGGGCCGCAGTGGGGCAGGTCTCCGACCTGCCATCTTAGCCTCGCTCGCCGGCGGCATCCTCCTGGGGATGTATTGGTTTTCGATTCGGCCGAATCTTGCCCCCGAGTTGCGTGAGTTTTGGGCGGTCGACGCGGATCACGGCATGTCCGCCGGTCTCTGGGCTGCCCTCGTGTTCTGCATCTCTGCGGCGATCCGGGCCGGGCTCAGGCGAGATTTGGCCGCGATCGTGTGCGTGTCGCCCTGTCTGTTGCTTGCGGCCGGCGGAGCGCTGGGGTGGTATCCGGTCAGTCACCGGACCCGACTGTTTGCGCTCCCCTGCTTCACCTTGCTGGCGATGATGACCGCCGAGGATTTGCTGCGCCGGTGGCCGCATCGGTGGCTTAATCAAAAAGCCGTCGAGATGACGGCGCTGGCCCTCGCGCTCGGCATCGCCGGCCAGGCAGCGGCGAGCCAGGCGATCGAACGCCGTGCAACCGCTGAGGAGGATTTCGCCGCCGCGGTCCGTTTCCTTGAACAGCGCGTTCGGCCGGCGGATCTCCTGCTGGTCCACGCTTGCTGCAAGGAGGGGTTCCTCTTGTATGCGGCGATGGACGGCTGGAATCCGCCGCGCGTGCTCTATGGCGATACCGGATGGCCCTGCTGCGCCCGGGGCAAGAACGCTCGGCCGCGCAGCTCCACCGAAAGCGCGGTGATCGGCGATCTGGACGCCAAGATCCCTCGCGGATACTCCGGCCGGATCTGGCTCCTGTTCACCACCCGGCCCACGCAATGGAGCTATGTAGGCCTCGATGAGGGGGAGCTTTGGCGCAAACATCTTTGGGAGCGGGGTTGCCCGCCAGGGCCCTACTTGCGATTCGAGAATCTGGCCGTCAGCCCGATGGACTGCGTGAGCGCGCGTTGAAAGCGGCAGGTCGATGACCTGCCCCACTGCGGACAAGAGGTACAATGCGAGCAGCGGCGATGAAGTACGTCCTTATTGTGATGTGCGGCGGAGTAGCGGCCTGGGGCCACGACATCATTACCACTCCCATCACCTTCGACCGGGAAATCTCGCGTATCGTCTATTTGCGCTGCGCGGGTTGCCATCATCCGGGCGGACCGGCGTTTTCACTCATGACCTACAAGGAAGCGCGGCCTTGGGCGGAAGCCGTGAAGGAAGAAGTCCTGGCGCGGCGGATGCCGCCTTGGGGCGCAGTCAAGGGCTTCGGCGATTTTCGCAACGATCAGGCGCTCACGCCCGAGCAACTCGAGCTGATCGTCAGTTGGGCCGACGGAGGGGTTCCGGAGGGTGAAGAGAAGGATCTGCCTCCGCCGCCGAAACTCGACGAACCGGCGCAGGCCGGTCCGCCCAAAGGCTCAATTGTAGTCAGCGGAGATTTCACCCTGAAGACCGAATTCACGCTGGACGGGCTGTGGCCGCGGAACGTGCCCGAACACGCGTCCTTCCAGATCACGGCGCTGCTCCCCGACGGGACCCTGGAGCCGCTGCTCTGGTTCCAGGAATACAAGACTCAGTGGGGGCATCCCTTTCTGCTGCGTTCGCCCCTCGATCTTCCCAAAGGCACCGTGATCCGGGGCGTTCCTCGAGAGGCCAGTGTGGCGCTGCTGCCAGTTTCCGGGGACACTGCCGAGGTTACTTCAACACCGCTTACTTCAACGCCCGTTACTTCAGTTCACTGACAGGAACGTCGAAGTGCGCGGTATTGACCACGCCGTTGCGCTGGAACTGCACCCATACGCGGTATCCGCGGGCTCGCGGGAAGGTCACGTCGAACTGAACCTGCGGACCGCCGTCGGCGATGAAGGGATGGGTGTGGATCATGTCGATCAAGTCGTCGCTCGCCACCAGCATGTGGCCCCATGCGCCCAACCACTTCTCGTATCCTTCGACCGGCGAAACCTTGAAGTAGAGCAGCGTCTTGAAACCGGCGATGGGCTGCGGCGGATCGGTCCAGAATTGGACCTGCATGTTTTCGGCGTCTTTGGTCGAGTAGTCCTTCGAAAGCTGGAGCGGCGCGGGAGCCGGCCCAGGCACGATCACCGATTTGGCGATCAGCTGCGGAGTCGCACCGTCGGGATAGAAGTCGCTCAAGATTCGGTACATTCCGGGCTTGGGGAACGCGATATCGTAGCGGAAGCTTCCGTCCGGCTGGTAAACCGGGTGATCGTGCAGGAAGAACTGCATGTCCTGGCTAACCACGTACATGTGAAACAGTTTTTCGTGGACAATCTGGAAGCTGGTCACCTGACGGTCTTTATAAGGATCGTGGATGGCGAACTGGAGTTGAACCGGCGCGCCCACTTTGAGAGCACGCGGCGCGGTGGTCAGATCCATGTGATATTCGACCTGGTCCGGCACGCCCGCGACCATTTTCATGCCGCAGCGCTTGCAAACCCCGGGCTGGCTGGAGCGGACATCCGGGTCCATGGGGCAGCTAAAAATGGTGTCCTGCGCCCCCAGCAAACCCACCAGTAAACCAAGGCCGAGAAACAAAGCCGCGATGCTGGCCGCAATCGTCCGCATATGTCGATTATCTTACTCTCCTGTAGCGTAGAACGCTATCCCGTCGAGCCGGGTTCAGGCGGCAACTTCGGGATCTGGGGATCAATTCTCAACCGGGCGGTCGGCGGAGTCGATAACCAGCACGTCCATGGTCTCCGTTTGCGACTCAAGCTTGAGGCCGAGCTCTCGGATAGGTCCCAAGATCGTAGCGCTGAGACCATGACGATTAATTCTCCGAAGGCTTCACCGCACGATCGATAACAATCGCCTGCATCGGAACCTTCGCGGATTCCAATTTCAGGCCGAGCTGATCTTGCAGCGCGGTGAAGATGGAGGGGCGGTCGTCGGCAGAAGGCTCCTGGTTGGGGCCATGCGGCTCCGGCATCCAGTCCAACGTGAAGTTGAATCCGCCCGTTAATCCGGTCTTGTCGACCACCAGCTCCCCTATATCGCGATTGCGCGAAAGGCTCCTGGCAAAATTTTCCATCGTGACGTTCTCCGCTTTCAGGTGCGAGTTATTTCCGTTCAAGTGGGAGCCCTGGTCATCCGCCTTCGCCTGCTCCATCTTCGATCCCTTCTTTGCCACGACAAGTTCATATCCGGAGATTTGGCGCGGCTCGCGATGAATGACTAACTGAAAACGATCGGCGAGCAAGCTTTGGATCATCCGCGGCAGTTTATCGCGTGTCTGTTGCACGAACTCTCCGGGGATCTTGGCGGTGATGTCGTAGCTGTTCGAGTCCACCCAGTTCGGACCTCCATAAATCTGCCTCATGTCGATCTCGTAGGCGCTGGCGATCAGACGTTTAAGGGTGTAATTATGGATCTGAAAAAGGCTGCCGTTGGCGTCGCTATCGTGGCCACCGTCGTCAATCGCCGGATGGATCGAAGCGACCTCGAACTCGACTCTTTTCTCCGAACTGGGCGTCTGTGTTTGGCCGGTGACAATCGGCACAACGATCGCCGCGATACCAACAGCAGCGAGCAGGGCCTTCTTGCTGAAGTTCAGTTTGTGCGTATGGCGATTTTCCATGATCGCCTCCACGCGTTGTTTGAGATTTGAACCGGTGACTCCCGGGACGCAAGCCAAGGGCGACTCCAGATAGAATTTGCAGACGGTGACAATCCCCTCGGCGTAGTCCTGCGGATCGCCGGGCATCCGCAGAACCTCCTCATCGCACGCACGCTCCCGTTCTTCCACCAGTCGAGCCTCCATCCACCACACCAGAGGATGGAACCAGAACAGCGCTTCGACCACCATGTGAATCGCCGCCGTCAGATTGTCGCGCCGCCGGACGTGGCACAATTCGTGTGCGATGACCGCCTCTAATTGCGCCGGAGTCAGCCGCTGGGTGATACCCTCCGGGAGCAACAGAAGGGGTCGTAAGACCCCGAAAACGCCGGGCTCCAACCGCGCTGGGCCGGACCTTACCGGTATCGGCAACTCCAGAGGCAAAGGCGATGCGGCCCGCAGAGCCGAACGCACGCGCCGCCAACGCCGCCACCACGCCAGCAAGTTCGCTAGAAATCCGCACAGCCACACACCGAACAAAACGGCCGGAATCCGGCTCGGTGCTCTGGGTACGGACGCCAAGAGAGGCGCGGGAGCCAGGACCGTGAAGGGCTGGCTGATCTCTTCCATCGCGGAAGGCGCGTGGCGCCGCGCTGGTGCAGAAGCCTTGTGCCATCCAATCTGACTCGCGATGGCAATCACAAGCGAAAACGGCGCAAGAAATTTCACCGACGCAGCCAGCCACAGCCCGTGCCGCGCCGCCGCCCGGTTCCTTCTCAGCACCAGCGTTACCAGCCAGACCACGCCGGCGAACAGCGTGGATTGCCACAAGTGCTCGGCTACCGCGTGGATCATTCCCGGAGGCGCCAGCAGGTCGGCCAACGCATGGAATTGGGGACTCATTGCGTGTTGTCCTTTCTTGACGCCTTCGATTTGGCGAGCCTTCGGATCGCCTGCTCGGCTTCCTTGACGTCTTCCAGCGTGAGCCTGCCGGATTCGACCAGGTGAGCCATCACCGGCTTGGTCCGCCCGCCGAATAGCGCCAGCAGATCGTCGATCAATTTCCGTTCCGCGTCTTCACGGGTGATCGCCGCATCGAAGATGTTGGCATTGCTGATTCTCCTGACGATCTTGACTGCGCGTTTCCCTTCCAGCAACCGGTAAACCGTGGTCTGCACCGTGGTGTACGCCGGCCTCTTCGACTCAGGAAAGGCTTCCTGAATCTCGCGAATGGAGCACGCGCCGCGAGCCCACAGCGTCTCCATGATCTGAAGTTCGAGCTTGGACAGTTTTGGATGGGCCATATCGAAATCCAACTACATTGCCGCAATTAGGTTACTATATCTGTAGTCCGATTGCAAGGGCCAGATTTCCACACCCGCCCCGAAATTCCGGAGAGAGGCAAAGAGCGTGCCCGGTGAACCTGGTGACAGAAAACGCCATTTCCGGTACTGTGGAGGGAGAAGGAGAATCGAGCATGCAGTTGACCGTTCCCCCCGATGTTGAAGCCTTGGTGCAAAAGCGACTGGCCACCGGCGCCTTCGCGAATGTCGAGGACGTGATCCGCCGCGCTTTGGAGACTCTGGACGCTGAAGAGAGCTGGACCGACGAAGAACGCAGCGCGCTTGACGAAAAAATCGACCGAGCCCTGGAACGGGTCGCCGCCGGCCGAGTATACGGACGGGAGGAAGCGCGGCGGAAGCTGGCCGCACTTAGAGAAGCGCACCTCGCGGATCCAGGCTGAACAAATTGGACTCGTTTCAGCTTGCGGATGATGCGATCCTCGATATCGATGGTATCTGGCTTTACCTTCTGGAGAAGGAGGGCGTGGAGACGGCGGATCGGGTCGTCACCGAACTCTTCAAAGGTTTTGACAAGCTGGCCGACATCCCGAACAGCGGCCACACCCGCGCCGATCTCACAAGCAGGAAGGTTTTGTTCTACAGGGTTTTCTCCTACCTCGTCATTTATGAACCCGGAAGCAATCCTCTTCAGATTCTCGGAGTGCTCCATGGAAAACGGAACGTAGCGCGTATTCTGAAGCAACGCCTATAGCCCCGCGCTGTATCAAAAAGTTGTGACAAGTGCCGGAAAGGGAAAAGCGGATTCGGGCCCGGCCCCGGCCTCTGCTATACTGAAAGTCGTAAAAAGCAGGCAACCGCTACCACGGGTGCGCCTTCGCGGGGGGTATTGTGCCCCGCGCGTTGTTCCGAGAGAGCCCCGGGAGAATCCCAAAATGCCCAAGAGAACGTTTCAACCGAACAATCGTAAGCGCGCTAAAACGCACGGATTTCGCGCAAGAATGAAGAGCAAGGACGGCCGGGCGGTGCTGGCGCGGCGCCGGGCTCGCGGCCGCCACAAGCTGACCGTGAGCGATGAAAGAGCCGTCCGCAACGCCCACGCCGTCTAAGGCAACCGGTGGAGCGCTCGGCATTTCCCGGTTGCCCTTGCCCCGGTCGTCCCGGATTCTGCGCTCCGCCGATTTCCGGCTTATCTATGATCACGGATTCCGCGTCTCCGGTCCTTTGTTCGCCGCCTTTTGCCGTGCTCGCGAAGGCGATGCAGTGGACCTGGGGGCACGCCTGGGCCTCACCGTTCCGCGAGCGGTCGGCAAGGCCGTGGTCCGAAATCGGATCAAGCGCCGTCTGCGCGAGGTCTTCCGTCTGCACCGCGCCAAAATCGCACCCAAGTGGGACATCGTGCTCAATCCTCGCCGCGCGGCGCTGGAGGCGGAGTTCGGCGAGATCGAGCGCGAGATGGGGAGGGTGATCGAAAAATGCAACTCGCGCTGACCGCGCTCCGTATCTACAAGCGATGGATCTCCCCGGCAATTCCTTCCGCCTGCCGCTTTTATCCCACCTGCTCGGAGTACATGATGGAAGCGATTGAACGGCATGGAGCGCTGCGCGGCATCGGGATGGGTATGCGCCGGCTGTTGCGGTGCCATCCATTCCATCAGGGAGGGGTCGACCCGGTCCGGTAAGTATGGGAAAAAAAGACCTGTCGATGGAGATGCGTCTCCTGCTGTTTTTCCTGCTGATGGGGGCGATCCTCTTCGTTACGCCCTACTTCTATAAACAGCCTCCTCCGCCTGCGCGGACTACAACCGCGGCGAAGGCGGAAGCGCCGGCGGGAAAGACGTCGTCGGCGATCCCGGTTCCGGCTCCCGCCGCCGCTCAAACTCCGGCGGAGCCAGTTCCCGGCCAGATCGAAGGCGGCCAGGAACAGGTCTTTGCCATCGATACCAAGCTGTACCACGTCGAGTTCTCGAACCGCGGCGCGGTGGTCAAGCGCTGGTTACTGAAGGCATACAAGGACCACGACTTCGGCGCTGCGCAGGCCAAGCCGGTCGATCTGGTGAATTCACTGTCGCTTACCACCGTGCCGGCGCCCTTTTCCCTCGCGTTCAAAGGTCAGGCTCCGGCCGCCGACGTAAACACCGCGCTATTTCAGTTTCAAAGGCCGGACGACTTTACGGCGAACTTCGAGTTCTCCGACGGCCGCATCGATGTAAAGAAATCCTTCCGCTTCAAGGACGACAGCTATTTGGTCGCGGTCAGCTCCCAGGCCACGCAGAACGGAGCGCCGTTGGTGCACGCTCTGAGCTGGCGCGGCGGGTTCGGCGATGCGACCGCGAATAACGCGCTGACCAACCAGCACGCCTTGTTTTACGACGTCGGCAACTCCAAGCTCACGGTAAAGCAGGTGAAGGAGGCCAAGGACGGTCCGGTGTCGTTTGCCGGCCAATATTCCTTCGCGGGTCTCGAGGATGCTTTCTTCGCGGGCGTGTTCATTCCCGAGGGGCGCGCGCTGGTGGAGTTAACCGAATTCTCCGATGCCGTTCCGGACGCAAACGGAAAGTCCGATCCGCGCGTCGGCGCGGCGGTGGGCGGCGAGGCTTTGAACACGTTCACCTTTTTTGCGGGCCCCAAGGATTACAATCTTCTGGGCAAAATCAACCCCAAGCTGGAGCAATTGATCGACTGGTCCTGGCTGGGCATGAGCCTGGGATTCATCGGCAAGCCCATTTTCGTGGTTCTGAGCTGGACCGCGGATCACATCACCTTCAACTATGGGTGGGCCATCATCCTGGTGACCATCGGGATCAACACCGTGCTCTTTCCTCTGCGTCTTACCAGCATGAAATCGTCCCGGAAAATGCAGACGATTCAGCCGTTGATCAAGGAGCTGAACGAGAGATACAAGGGCCTGCCGCTCAAGGACCCGCGGCAAGCCGAAAAAAATCAGGAAATGATGGATTTGTACAAGAAGCATGGCATCAACCCGCTGGGCGGCTGCCTGCCCATGCTGATCCAGCTTCCGTTTCTGGTCGCGTTCTACACAGTGCTGCGTGTGGCCATTCAGCTGCGCGGCGCCAGCTGGCTATGGGTGCACGATTTGTCGCAGCCCGAAACGCTGGCCATTCGCCTGCTGCCCCTGATCCTGATGGCCACGCAGTTTCTGCAACAGAAGATGACGCCGCAACCGGGCGTCGATCCATCCCAGCAAAAAATGATGATGTGGCTGATGCCCGCGATGATGTGCTACATTTTCTACTTCCTGTCTTCCGGGCTGGTATTATACTATTTGACCAGCAACCTGGTGGGGATTGCGCAGCAGGTGATCTTGAATCGCGCTACGCCGGCGCCACCGGCGCCGCTGCCGCCCGCGCCCAAGAAAAAGAATAGGAATTAGATGGTGGCCGAAAAAAAGCTTACGCTTTCCGAAGATGGGCCGCGGATAGAAGATTTCCTGGACGCCGCGCTGGATCTGGGCGGATTCGACCTTGACTTCGAAGTCAGCGAAGGTGAAACGCTGCACCCGGATTTCGAGAACCCGGACCTGATGGTCAGGTTCACCGGCTCCGACGTGGATCTGCTTCTGGCCAATAAGACCGAGCTGCTGCTGGCGCTGGAGCAGTTGACCATGGAGGCGCTGCGAATGGCGCCCGAGGACCACTCCCGTGTGTGCTTCGACGCCAACGACCATCGCATGCTGCGCATTCAGGAATTGCGCATGAGCGCACAAGCCGCGGCGGAGCGCGTGAAGAAGACTCGCGTGCCGTTCCACTTCAGTCCCATGAGCAGCCGCGAGCGGCGTGTCCTGCACCTGGCCATGCGCGGGGAAACCGAAGTGCGCAGCGAAAGCGTGGGTGAGGGGCCGATCCGCCAGGTGGTGATCGTTCCCGCGGAACTGAAGACGCTGCCTGAGCCGATCCGCCCTCCGCGGCCTCGCCCGGAGGATGACCGAGGCCCCAGCGATCGAGGTCGTGGCGGATTTCGCGGCCGGGGAGACCGCCGCGGCGGGCCCCCCCGCGGCGGACGCGATCGCGGACCTCGACGGTAGAACGCCGTGGCTACGACCGTTCCCATGTGGCGCACGCACTCGTGCGTGCAGCGTCGCCACTCATGGCGACGCAAAGCCCTGGCAAACCAAGGTGTCGAGACGAGTCTCGACACGGCACGCACGAGTGCGTGCGCCACGTCGCTAAGTCCTTGCGTCTAAACGACACCATCGCGGCGATCTCCACGCCGCCCGGGCGTGGAGGCATCGGCATCGTCCGCATCTCCGGGCGCGAAGCTCGAACCATCTCCGAGCGAATCCTGCGTATGCCGCCAGAGCACGCCTGGAAAGCGTGGACCGCGGCGCTGGCCGAGCTTCCCGATTCCGAGGGCCACCCAGTGGACCACGTAATCGCGACCTTCTTCGCGGCCCCGCGATCCTACACCGCCGAGGATGTGGTCGAGATTTCCTGTCACGGCTCGCCCGCCGTGTTGCGGTATGCGCTGGAGCGCGTCTGCCAGGCCGGAGCGAGGTTGGCCGAGCCGGGGGAATTCACACTGCGCGCGTATTTGAACGGCCGCGTCGATTTGCCGCAAGCCGAAGCCGTGCGCGATCTGATCGAAGCCACCACCTTGTACCAGGCGCGCATCGCAGCGCAGCAAGCCGAAGGGTCGGTGTCTGGACGGCTGCGGCCGGTGAAAGATCAATTGATCGAGCTGATCGCGCTGCTCGAAGCCGGTATCGACTTCGCCGAGGACGATATCGAAGTGGCCCCGGCCGTCGAGATTCTCCGGCGCATCGAACCCGTGCATGCAGCGATTTCCACGCTGATCGCCAGCTTCGCTTACGGCAAACTGGTGCATGACGGCTTTACGCTGGCGATTGTCGGCCGTCCCAACGCCGGCAAGAGCAGCCTGTTCAACCGGCTTCTGGAACAAGACCGCGCCATCGTGACCGAAATCCCCGGCACCACTCGCGATCTGGTCTCGGAGACCGCGGCCATTGACGGGATTCCCGTGAGATTCGTGGACACCGCTGGAATCCGCCCTAGCCGGGAGTTGGTCGAAACGTTAGGAATCGAGCGTAGCTATCAAGCCATGGCGGACGCGGACCTAACCGTGGTTGTGGTGGACACTTCGGCTCCGCCCGAAACTGCCGACCATGAGATCGTCCTCCGCGCCCGCGGGCAGGGCAAGTGCCTGGTGGCGGCCAATAAATGCGATCTGCCGCGGCGTACCGAAGTCGAAGGCGCGCTAACCGTGTCCGCGCTCACCGGCGAAGGGATTGCCGAACTGCGCGGGGCGATCGTCGAGGCTCTCGCGCCACGCGGCCGGCTGGAGCAGGAGGGCGGTTTCATCACTAGCCTGCGCCATGAACAGCTCTTGCGGGAATCGCGCGAGGCGCTGGAACAAGCGCGCCGGGCCATCGGGCTCGGCATCCCGCATGAGATGCTGCTGCTGGATCTTTACGCAGCGCTCCGGCCCATCGACGCGATCACCGGAGCCACCACCGCCGATGACATCCTGAATCGCATCTTTGCGACGTTTTGCATCGGGAAATAAAGCAGTGCTTATGAAAGAGCGGCGCGAACGTCGGACAACGTCACCATCAGCGTCATCGGCTCGCTCGGGCTCGCGTCGAAGCCAAGCGCCAGATAGAAATTCTTCGCCGGCGCCGATATTGCGTGAACGACGATGCCGCGAATTCCGATTGTCTCGGCCGCATGCACCACACGGCGCGCGGCGTCCCGGAACAGGGCGCGACCCATACCCCGCCCCTGCCAATCGCGATCCACGGCCAGGCGAGCCAGCACGGCTACCGGGATGGGGTTTGGCATGTTCCGCCTGAACCGGCCTGGGGCGCTTACCACGGTCACCACTCCAGAAGCCAGCGCGTAATAGCCAACCACGCGTTTTTCTTCGCAGACGACATAGGTGCGCGAAGCTCCGCTCACCTGATTGGCGCGCGCCCGGCGCTTCAGCCAATCGTCAAGCGATGCCTCCCCGGAGCGGAAATCGCCGGTCTCGTGTCGATCCGCGAGGGGCTCGGGTGGCGACAGCCCGCTTATTTCTCCCAGGGTGCGGTCGTCTGCAAGGAGCGGCGCAGCCGGGCATTCGGGCGCGGCGGCGCATCCAGCCGCACCAGGAACTCGGCATAGGCTTTGGGGTTAACCACCAATACCGTGCGGTCCAAAAGCGCATCCTCGGCAGCGTGACGGGCGGCGTCGAGCACGAAATCTGTCCGGTTTTTGCCCGACAGCTCTGCCGCGCGATCGATTAGCCCGCGCAGTTCCGGCTTGATCCGGATATTCAGAGTATCGCGCTTGGCCTTTTCCTGCTGAGAAGTAGGCATGAGAATCCCCCCACGAAAGACCAGCGTAGCACCATGTAATGACTGTGTCATTACGTCATCTCGTGCGTCATGGCGCGGCGACCCAGACGTCCACCATGCTGGAGGATCCGCTCGCAGTCTGCACCTCGAGAGGCTGCGATCCGGGACCCACGTTCGAGGGAATTTGGAGGTTGAGTTGGTACAGGCTGGCCAGTCCCGGCGAGAGGCCCTGAAACTGAATGTTCGAGACCTGAATTCCGCCGATGAACGCGGTCACCGGCGCGGTCACCTTCGCGAGCGGGCTGGTGGGCGCCGCCGTCCCATCGGGCACGGCCGGATTCACCGCGCCCAAACCGGTAAGGTAAACCTGCACGATCTCTCCCGGCTTAGCCGGGCTGGCCTGGCTGACAACGGAATAATCCGCGTGCCGGATCGCGCCGTCGCCCAGCCCGTTGGCGTTCATGCTGAACACTCCCGGTGCAGTAGCGGCAAGCGGCACGGTCACCGCGTTGGACGCCATCGTGTTGTTGAATACCACAAAGGTCGCCGTCGATCCGGTAACGCCGTACGGAACCACGGCATTGATCTGTGTCGGCGAAATCGCGTAAATCGGCGCGGAGAGGCCGTTCACGGTCACCAGGATATTGTCCAGGGCCTTGGGGAAAGGAATCCCAGCCTGATCGGGAGCCAGCGCCAAATCAGTGCCGAACAGCGCCACAAATCCGCCCGGTGAAACCGGAAATCCCGGAGGAGCATAGCTGGCGGCGTTGAAGATCCCCAGCGGATGCAGAAAGGGGCCGGTGCCGGATTGCGCCAGAACACTCGCGCCGAAGTAGAGCTCGTAGCTGGTGGAGCTGGCCACATCGACGCCGCTGGTGGAAAATGCCAGCCCGGTGGAAGCCAGATCCACGTGACCTTGGGTGGAAGTGTAGGCCCCAGACCCATCCGCTGTCAGCGAATACGTAAGCACCGGGTTGGCGTCGAATAAACCATCCGATTCGCGGGTGCGCCGCTCCCACACAGCGCCCTGGCTGGTGGGGTTGACCGAGGCAGTGACGGCGGCCAGCTTCGCGGGCGATGTATCGTAGCGCATGCCTGCCGCGAAATAGAGGCCGTTCCAGCTCGCGTTGGAGGCGCTGTTGGTGGTTCCGCCGGCCCAGGCTCTGACCCCGACCATCAAGCCGTGCCCGCCCGCGTCCGTCGAACCGCCGATGAAAATCGCCCCGTCCTCCGAGACGTAGACGGTCTTGACGCCTTCGATGAGCTGCGTGGTGATGTCCAGCCCCGCGGCGGCCGGAAACGTCATCGTGCCGCTGCCGTCGGAGTTGAAAACCAGGTTGTACGACATCGGACCCACAGTCTGGGTCATAAGAGTGTTGCCGAGATTGTTCGCCTGGCCGGTGACGGTGGTCTCCGCAAACCCGCCCAGGCCGTTGGCGGTGAGCTTGAAATTGGTGTCCCGGACATTGGCGGCTCCGCCGTTCGGGAACTCCAGGCTGGAAACCCAGTACGGGCCGGTCAGCACGCGGTTGGATACCGGATTGACTGGGGCAAGAATCGCGATGAACAGATCGAATGTGTTCGGGCCCGCCTCGGTGGAGGATCCCACCAGCACGCCGTCGGCTCCCAGCCGCGCATTGACGGTAACGCCAGGGAGTAGAGGATTCGATAGCGTCACGTATCCGCCCTGAGTAACCGTATAGGTTCCCGTTCCGGAAAACGGGGTGGAAGGAGTTGTGCCCGCCAACTGTATCCCGTTCACGGTGAAGGTGCCGTTGCCGTCAAAGACAAGCGTGCCGGAGCCGCTTTGCGTCTGGCTGATGGTCACCGATGCACCGGTTTGGAGGGCTACCTGGCGGAAGAAATACTTCCCGTTGAGCGTTGCGTTCGTGGAAACCTGCGCGTTCGCAGCGGCAGTGAGCACAGCGAACGCCATTGCCTTGTATGCTGAATTCATGTTCATAAACCCTTTACCCGGCAAGTGCACGGGCGTACGTGGCTGAATCGGAACTGATCGGGACGTTGCGGTTGGCCGGCCCTATTGTTCTTGCGGAACTGGGCTGGATGGCCATGGGCAACGTGGACATTATGATGGTGGGCCGCGTGGGCGCCGGCGCCATTGCGGCTGTGAGTTTAGGAACCACCTTGTTCTACGGCGTCTCCGTATGCGCCGGGGGAATCTTGTGGGGGATGGACACGCTGGTAGCACAGGCGCTCGGGGCGGGTAATTTGAAAGACGGGCGGCATTCTCTGATCCAGGGCATCTGGGTCGCGCTCCTTCTCATCCCTCTCGTCATGGGGATCGTTTGGACCCTCGATCCGTTTCTGAGGAATTTCGGAGTGGACCCCGCCGTACTGCGTGGCGCTCGGCCCTATCTCCATGCCCTCAATTGGAGTACTCCGGCGCTGTTGCTGTATTTTTGTTTCCGGCGGTATTTGCAGGCCAAGCATATTGTCCAGCCGGTGATGTGGACCCTGGTGACCGCGAATCTGGTAAACCTGGCAGGGAACTGGGTGCTGGTGTTCGGTCATCTGGGCGCCCCCCGATTGGGAGCCGTGGGCTCGGCGTGGTCCACCTTCGTCTCCAGGGTGTACATGGCGGCGATGCTGGGGATGATCCTGTGGCGGAAGGATGGCGCGGCTCTGCGCCGTGCGGTATCTGAAACCTGGCGGCCCGATTTTGGCAGAATCCGCGAATTGCTTCGCGTCGGATTGCCTGCGGCGGGGCAGATGGCTGTGGAAATCGGCGTCTTCGCGGTGGTCACTGTGCTGATAGGGCGGCTGAATGCCACGTCGCTGGCCGGGCACCAGATCGCGCTCAGCACGGTCAGTACGACGTTCATGATACCGCTGGGGATCAGTGGGGCGGCGGCGGTCCGCGTGGGGCATGCGCTCGGGCGAGGCGATGCAAGCGGGGCTGCGCGCTCGGGATGGATGGCGCTGGCGCTCGGCGCGGCGGTGATGTCGGCCGCCGCAGTGGCTTTGCTGGTCGCGCCCCGGTGGATCGCGCGCTTGTTCACGCCGCAAGCGGAGGTGATCGCCGCGGCCGCGCCGCTGCTGCGAATCGCAGCCTTTTTTCAGCTCTTTGACGGATTGCAGGTGGTCGCAACCGGAGCGCTGCGAGGCGCGGGCGATACGCGCACGCCCATGCTGTGGCACTTTGCCGGGTATTGGCTGATCGGACTGCCGTTCGGCGCGTGGCTGTGCTTTGCCAAGGGGTGGGGCGCGGCGGGACTGTGGACGGGCCTTTCGCTGGGATTGATTATTATCGGGATCGCGCTGACGCTGGCGTGGCGCCGTACAGCAACCGGATTCGCAATGGTAAGATAGAAAGGTTTTCCAGCGGGAGTTCGCGGCCAGGTAGCTCAGTTGGTAGAGCGCAGCCCTGAAAAGGCTGGCGTCGGCGGTTCGATTCCGTCCCTGGCCACCACATTCTAAAGCACTTAGTAGTAGCCAAAAACATAAGGTTTCAGTCGCGCGAACAATATCCGAACATCGCTACCCGACGCTCGCCTTGTCGCAAGTCCCCTGCTCCATCAGTTTCCAGATTTCCCGAGCCGTGCTGCCGGTCTTCGCGATGTGCTGCTTTGCCAGCTTCGCATAGCGCTCGGTCATCTTGATATTCGAGTGGCCCAGAATCTTAGCAAGTTCATAAAGATCGCCGCCGTTCATCATGTACCACGAAGCGAACGTGTGGCGGAGGTCGTGAAAACGGAAGTCTTCGATGCCGGCTCTTTCGAGGAGATCCTCGAAGCTTCCTTCCACTCGCTGCCGCTCGCCCGTCGCCCATGGCTTCGGCGGGAAAATCCGATCTTCCGATATGACGGCCGGAAACCGTCGCAGCTCGCTAGCCAGTTCGGGAGTCATCGGGACATAACGCATTTTCCCTCCCTTGAGCTTTGCCCGAACCGCGACTAGGCCCTCGCCATACATAACGTCCGGCCACCGCAGACCAAAGATCTCGGCTATCCGCATCCCGGTTGTGAGAGCGATGAGCACGAGCAGCCTGAGGCGATAGAACGTTCTGTTTAGGGTCTTCGTGCCCTTTCTGTACGTCTTGCCATCCAACGCCTGCTTCAGATTGCGGAGTTCATCCGCCGAAAGATAGCGGTCCCGTTGGTCGTCCGGCCGCTTTACCTCGACCTGGTCCGCCGGATTCCGGTCGATTCCGGTTTCCCTGGACCAGATGGTTGAAGCCTTCTCCATCATGTGGTGCATGACGTTGAAGTGGCGGACCGCTGTACCGGGCGAGAGATCTCGAACTACAGTGAGGCTCTCATACCATTGGCCAACAGCATCGCCATCAACCTCCCGTACGAAGAGGTTTCCCAACTTCGAACGGACGCCTTCGAGTACGCTTTTCTCCCGGTTTGCCGATCGTTTCTTGATCCCGTAATGTGTCCAGTAGCGATCAATCAGCGCGGACATCCGGAAGTTGGCCTCTCGTTTTATATCAAGGTGCCGATTCTCATCTCGGGCACCCATCTTCTTTCGCTCGATCTTCTTGGCGAGTTCGAATGAACCGTGTATTCGCAGGCTCTTGTTTCTACCTTCTTGCCTCCAACGGACTTCATACACTCCATCGGACTTCCTATGAATAGACATCTATGCTTCTCCTTTAGTCAATGGTTTCGATCGTGTGCTGCTCAACGAAGCGCTCTAGCGCTTTCACGTCGAACCGCAACGCTCGACCAACCTTGACGCAGGGAACCTCCCGCAGCCGGGCCTTCTTGTAGACGGTGTCTACCTCCAGACCCAAGTATTGGGCGGTCTCCCTGACGTTCAGGAGCCGCTTACCGATGCTTTCATTAGACACCGTCGAGGCTTTCATTGTCATCCTCTCGATATCGATTCGACTTTCGATGGCCCTAATCCCTCGGTTTCCCCGGCAGCGACCGGATACCGTCACGCGGTGGGTTCGCCTGCACCGGTTGGTATGGAGCTTCGAAGAGGATGTCGCGGTTCACGCGTACGGTGAATTTGTAGCCCGCTGGGACCTTGACCGTCGGCTGAACGTTCAGATTGCGTCGCGTGATCTGAGCGCCGGTTTGGCTGAGTTCCTGGCCGACCGCGCTTCCGGCGGTCTGGGCTGGCGTCGGGTACGTGAGAGCGCTCTGGCTGCTTCGCTGGGAGATTTCGAAGGCGGCGGTGAACATGCTTGTGAGAACGGAGAAACCGATCAGGCGGCGATAGTGGCGGTCTACCTGGTCCCGTAGTCCGGCATTGCCGTGGGAATCGAGGCCCATCATGCCGTCCAGATCGACCGAGGAAGCGTCCGGGTAGATGATGCGGCTCCAGGCGACTTGCACGCCGTCCTGGCCGTAGGAGACCCGCGAGTCATACTTGCCAATCAAGCGAGAGCCCTGGGGAATCAGGAGGTAGAGGCCCGTGGCGGTGTCGTAGACGTTCGAAGTTACCAGCGCCTTCAACTCGCCGGGGAGGTCTGAGTTGAGGGACTGTTCGAGAACTGCTGGGATTTCCCAGCCTGCTTTGATTTCAAAGCGCGACAACGGAGCCTCTCGCGTTGAGCGGAGATAGTCGTCGGTTTGGCGATTGTGGCCTGCCGCGAGAAACGCTTCCTTGCGGAACTGCATATTCTGACTGTCGTACTCGTTTTCGACTGCCTGTCCGTTCGGTAGCGCGACGGAATCACCGCCCTGCCGCGCGCCCAAAGCACGGCTCAGGGCTTCGACCTGAGAAAGGTCATCTGATCCAGAGCGCGCAGTGGGCACCGTGTTGCCTGTTCCAAACGATGACGCGGACGAATTGCGGATGCTGGTGGGCGCCTGTATTGCCTCCTGCTCTCGCTGGTAGGCGGCGGCAAGCCGGCGGTCTTCTGGCGTCTCTTCGTGGACCGGCGTCGTAGAGACCGTCTGCGTTCGCATCGCGTTCGGTTGGCGTACAACCACTCGCTCCTGGGAAAGGCCGTCGCAGAGCTGGCCAGTTTGAGGATTGAACCGATAAGGCTGGCCCGTCTTCGGATCAGCACCACAGGATGCCGTAACGGAAGACGATGATGCATCGGGCGGGCGCAGCTCATCCGCATGACTGCGGGTCAACGGCACCGTGCCTGCCGGAGTTGCCTGCATGAACTCCGTTCCCGCCTGGGTTGCGGGAGTGACGTTCCTTGGAAGACCAGCATCGCGAGCAGCGGCTTGATTGCTGAGCGTTCGCCGGTATCCGCCGTAGGCAAATGCGAGGAGCAGGAGCACAATCACAGAGACAATGGCCATGCTTGCCCGCTTGCTGATACGCACAGCTTTCTGCGGCTGGGGATGGAGATCGAGTCCGCTTGGCGCTTCGATTGGTTGGTGAGCAGAGCTATTGTTTGTGTCCACGGCTGATCTCCACTTTCTGGGCCTTCTTACCTGATCCGAGCACGAGGTTCGCACGATCGAAGAGGCGGTCCACGATATAGGTCTGGTCCTTCACGCGGTAGTTCGTCATTTCGCTTTTGCCGTCTTTGCCCACTACGAGCAACACGGGCGCTTCCCGGTGTTCAAGCTCGGCAGGCATCTGAATGTAGGTCTTTGCGCCGTCGTCGAACACGCGCACGGGCCGGATATGCTCATCGCCGCCGCGGATCGTGTAATCGAAGTTGACCTTTTCGACGGTGAGCATGGCGGATGGTACTTCCGCCGCGTGTTTCTCTTGCTTCGCCAGAGCCTGCTGCTCTGCCAGTTGCTGTTGCCACTTGCCGGTATCGCCTTCGGGGTACGCGAAGGCAACACGGGCGACGTAGTCTTCTGGTTTTGAAATGAGTCGGAGATAGTAGGCGCGGCGATCCGTGGTGATCAGAAGATTCGTGTCGAGACCGGGCGTCTGCGGTTTGAGGATGATTACCGCCGTGGCCTGTTCTCCCGTGCCGTACATCGCGGGCGAGATGTTCCACCGGACTGAATCGCCGATGTGCGGCTCGCCAACGATCTTCTCACCCGCCTGCAGCTCGATGATGCACACGCGCAGCGGCGCACAAACGACCGTCGGCAGCCCAGCGCCGAATGAGTACATGACGCGGCCATCCGGACCCGGCGAAGGCGCGTTTTTCTCTCCTTGCCAACTCTCGCTCACGCGCACAGCTTCGAGCGCTGTCGCCGACAGCGGCACATCCCCTTTGGGCCGAAAGTCTTTCGGCACGGCTCCACTCGTCGCGCCAGGCGTGGCGAGCTCCGGCCTCACGTCGGCAGGCGAACTGCCGGAATCTTCCAGAGTCCGCAGTTGACCGCCGAAGTCGTACTGCTGCAAAAGCGGCGGTATGTTCTTCGGTGGTGTTCGTCCCTGTGCAGCCGGGAGAACACGTTTCACCCCGATCGACGGCGACGGTGGAGGCTGAGACTGCGCGGATAGCATCCACGCATAACTCAGGGTGATGATGATGACGATTCGTGATGACAGCATTTTGTTCCTCCTTCCGGAACTTGTTATTCAGAGAACCTTCGCCCAACTCGCGTTCGTGATGTAAACGCCGAGCGGATTGATGCGCGCCTGGCGCTCATCTGTTGGCGGATTAAGCACGATCGAGAGGTACCCCTTCCATCGATCTGTCGCTTTGACCGTTCCGTAGAGATCGCGGGTCGTTTCCACCCATTCGACTTCGTAGGTTCGGTCGCTGGTGGGAAGGACGGACTTCACTTCGACAGAAACCGTCTCGGTTTCAGCGCGCTTGAAGGGTGGATCGCCTCGATAATATTCGCTGACGAACGTCTGGGCTTCGCTGCCACTTGCGATCTGCGCATACACGCGGTCAATCACTCTTCTCTGCGAAACGCCGTCAGTCGTGACTGTCCGCAGGTTTTCGACCCAGTTGAAGATATTCGATCGCTTGAGCCGGTCATCGTTCAGAGACGTCTGATCCGCGACGCCGGAGGCGACTGGCCGGCCGAGGTTATCCACGAGAACGACGAACGGCACAACGTGCGAGCGCACGGACAGCCACACGATGCCTGTAGTTGCCACCAGGGCGACGAGTGAACACAGGGCGGCCATCGTGCGCCAGTTCTTGGCACGCGTGATGAGATCTCCATAGCGCTCGTCCCATTCGCGGCGGGCGGCCAGGTAGGGGCTATGCGTATCGGAAACTTCGGATCTGCGCACTTCGCGTTTGAGGAAAAGATTCATGATAAGCTCCAGTTACTCCTCGTGCTCGATTGGAATTCGTGGTGGCGTGGCATGTGGCGCCGCATCCGAGGGTAATGATCCGAGCCGACGCCGAAACCCCCTGACCTGATCGGCAGCTCGGGTGAGTGCGCTTTTTCCTTTCGCCGTGGGGAGCGGTTGCGGATTTACGTTTCCAGCGCTGCCCACGGATGCGACATCCGACACAACCCCAGAACTGCCTGGACTGGTTGAGCTCACCGGAGCGGCTCCTTCCATGGAACCGTTGGCAACAACGTCACTGCTCGTTCCGCTGCGTACCGTCGAGGGAGAGGACGGACCCGCTCCGCGTGTCGTGGCAACGTCGCTCGCGCTGACCGACGCAGGCGCGAAGCCCCGCTGAGCCGGTTGGGTCTCGAAACCGGAACCTACCAGCGGTTCACCCCCGATTGACGACAACGCGGACGAAACCGATGGAGGTGCCGCCTGTGTGGCTGGGCTTCCGCTCGACACGTTCTCACCTCGGGCCGTATTTCCACGCGGCTGTGATCTGGCGATTGGCGGATCGAGAGCGCCACCATCCCCGGAGCCATTTGACGGCGGATCCGGCTGTCTACGCGCGCCTCCACCGTTCGCGGTGGAACTCGGCGACGGCGACGAAGGTGGAGACACTGAGCCTCCGCCGGCAGACGAACCCGATCCCACTGATCCGACGCTCGCAACCGCGGTTGTCGTGCCGGAGCCCGCGCCTCCCGCGCTCGCCGCAGACCCGGTGCCTGCTGCCGCACTGCCTCCCCCAGCCAGTGCACCCACTCCAGCGACTGCAGCCCCGCCCACTGCAAGAGCGGCACCGCCGACAACGGCAGCCGTGGCTACCAGATCGCCGCCAGTCAAAGCGGGAGAGCCGCCAATCACGGCTGCGAACAGCTTCGGAATTTGCCAGCAGCACATCATGAAGATGAGAGATCCGCCCATCACATCAAAAGCTGTCATGGCTGGGCGCGCAGACGTTGCGATCGCTTGTGCCTCATCGAGCCAGCCGAGGCTTAGGCCGAATCCGGCCGAGATCAGGCAGTAGAGCAGGACAATCTTGATGCCGATGGAAACGGCAAGACCGATGTATCGTTCCGTGTATGGAGCCGTCCATCGGCTCCCGCCGAAGCCGAGAAAGATGAAGCCGACCGATACCACGAGATAGCTTTCGACCAGCGTGACGATGAAGTTGATCGTGATCAGTGTGTACGAAACAACGATCAGCAGAGCCGCAAACGCAAGGGCCAACGATGTGCCGGGGTTCGTGAAGAACGCGGACGTGCTCGCGCCGTCCATCAGTGCTCCGGCCAGAGAGAGTCCCTGCATGAATACGCCGCTCGGAGACAGTGCGCCGAGTCCTGCTGCGTTCTGGCCAATCTGCGTGAAGCTGTCGATGATCGCGGGAATCCAGATGCGGCCATTCAGAAGCAGGGCGTAGAATGCGCCAATCCACATCAGCTTTCGGACCAGCGCCGATGTCCAACTCTGGAGATCGCTCTTTTCGAGCAGCATGACGGCGGCGCTCCACGCGAACTCGATGACGGCGAGAATCCCGAAGAGCGCATTCGCATAAACCCAGACGTTGGTAGTCCATTGAATCCGCTGGTTGCGGAACTGATCCATGATCTGGCTTGGGACGGTGGTGTTGAAGCCTGGCCCCTGTTGAGCCCAGACCACTTGGATGAATAGACTGGCGACAGTCCCAACTTGCAGCCACCGGAGCACCGATGCCCTACCTTTCAGTGATTTGCGGATTTGCTCAAACACGACACACCTCTCCTGTTCGCCTTGGCGGCGCGATTCATTTCGTGGATCTGTCGAGGCTCTACTTCAGGCCGGGCGAGTAAGTTTTGTCGTCGCTGGTCACGGGTCCGGATCGCCAGAAAGCAAGTTCGCGGGCGGCGGTGCATAGCCGTCCCTCTGTGGACTCCGCCCATTGTGCCGTTGCCTTCTGCCGCACTGGCTTGCACATTTCGTCTACCTGGTAGGCCACGTCTTTATGCTTGCCGAGCCACTCCCGCATACCATCCTTTGAAACACCTGCCAGATTTCCTGAACCGACCTGCTCCACCTTCTCAACAATCGGACCCCTCGGTTCCGGGCGGCTACAAGCACTCAGACCCGCCAACAGAACCAAACATCCGTATGCAATCGCACGCTTTCGCAATTGCTCCATGGCTCACCTCACTTTCAATTTACTGGAGGCCCGGCAAATATGTCTTGCCGTCGCTGGTCACCGGTCCGCCGGTGAAGAACCATTGGGCCGCGGCCTCATTGGCGGCCTGCTGTTGGATGATGGCGGCCTGATACGCCTGCTTGCTCGACATGTCCGCCATCATCAGTTCCCGGAGCTTCATGAGCTGTTGCACCTGCTGGTCGCTGATCTGCCCCAGCACATTCAGCGCCTGCATCTGGCCATCCGCCGTCTGCGACATGCTTTCGAGTGATTTGATCACCATTTGTTCACTCTGCATTTGCTGGCTTTGCAGTCCGGCGGCACGAAGCGCTCCCAGGGTTGTATCGAGAGTCGTCTGGGACCACTTTTGATAGTTCGCGTAGTAAACGGTTGGGGTTCTCCCGTATCCCGGAAACGTCGTCCGAAACAGCTGATCGAGGTTTCCCAACGAATAGGCCAAGGCTTGGCCCCCTTGCACGATCTGAGCCAGAGCGTTGATGTCCGCCTGGATCTGGCCGAACGTCTGGGGCGAGAGATTTTTCGTGTTGCGAAGCATGTTGGCTAACATCGCGATCTCGGTCTCTAACTGGAGGCCCTGGCGGATGTATGCCAGGACGAGTTGCGCATGATTCAACACCTGGGTGATCTCCGTTGCGAACGCTCCGCCTTCCGCCCTTTGCGGCGACTCAGTCGAAACTACGAACAACATGATCAGAGCAACTACACTCTTACGCATACCGGTTCCTCCTCTCCACGTTCTTCGAGTGAGTGGAAGTACTCCGCCCACATTTGCAATCCACGCAGTCGCAGCCATTCGGCGCGCCATGTTTCGCCAAACTGTTCCATCACGCTTTCGACAATCTGCCGTTCTTCGCGGCCGTTGACCCCAACCCAAGCGAGCCCCACCTTGCCTACACCGAGATCGACCAAACGCCGGCCGATCTTACTGACCACGTAATAGTGCTGCTTTGGAACGCTCACCTGCAAAATCTCCAGTTCCCGCTCGTTGAGACCGACCCGCTCATAGAAACTGCGCGAGCCTGGATTCTTCGATTCCGCATTCGGCAGCAGAATCTTCGTTGGGCAGTTCTCGAGAACCACGTCCGCTATATCTGAGTTCGCAATATCGCTGATCTGTTGTGTGGCCATCACGACCACTGCGTTCTTCCGTCGCATCGTCTTCAGCCAGTCCCTCAAACGATTGCGGAAAAGCGCGTGCTGCAAGTAGGACCACGCTTCGTCGAGCAGTACTAGCGTCGGCGACCCATCGAGCCTCTGCTCGATACGTCGGAACAGATATAGCAACACGGGGATGACGGCCTTGTCGTCGAGTTGCATGAGATTCTCCGTTTCGAAACTCAAGAACCGCCCATTCCCGAGCATGTCGTGATCGGCATCGAGGAGCGAGCCCATCGGACCCATGACCGTGAAATGCTGGAGGGCATCTCGAATGTCGGTGTCCTGCACATTGGCCGACAGCTCCGTCAAAGTCCTGGTGGGCGAGAGCTGTAATCGCTGCACGGCTTCCGTGACCGCGTTACGTTGCTTGGGGCCGAATTTCAGGCCGTTCAGTTCGCAAAGCACTTCGATCCATCCCACTGCCCACTGAACATCCGACTCGCCGTCAATGTCTTTGAGTGGGCAGAAAGCGAGATCCGTCTTCGGCCCGGCCAAATCATAGAACGAACCTCCCGCAGCTTCCGTGAGCATCCAGATCGAATAACCACGATCAAATGCGAACACCTGTGCCCGCGGGTAGCGGAACCATTGGGCCGCGATCAAACCCAACGCGGTTGACTTGCCCGCACCGGACGGCCCGACGATCAGTGTGTGACCCAGATCCGACACATGCAGATTGACGCGGAATGGCGTGGCTCCGCTCGTCGCGGCGAACAGCAGGGGCGGGCTATGTTTCGGCATCATCGCGGAGGGATTCTCGCGGAGACCAGCCCACACGGACGTGATCGGAAGCATATCGGCTAGATTCAGCGTGTGCAGCATGACCCGCCGGACATTAGAATAACCGTCCCCAGGCAGCGATCCCCGCCACGCTTCCACCGCGTTAATCGTCTCGATCCGACAAGAGAAGCCGAGATTTTGGATCGTCTTCATCACCGTGCGCGTATTCTCGTAGAGCTGGTTCGGATCTTCATCGAGGCAGATGACGTTCGCCGAATACTGCGTAAACTGAACGTCACCGGACGCCGCTACGCCCATTGCCTCTTCTGCGTCAGTGGCCATTTGCTGAGCGTGGATGTCGATAGCGCCAGACTGCGTTTTGAAGATCTGGTCCTTCCATCCCCGGATCTTCGAGCGCCACTTCTTTCGGTGCATGTCGAGCATGCCCCGCGCCTCCGCGGGGTCAATGAGGATCGCGCGCGTGTTCCAGCGATATTCAATCGGCAGCGCGTCCAGTTCGCGCAGGATGCCCGGCGAGCTCATCTTCGGGAACCCGTCAATGGCGACGACGCGCATATGCTTCCTTCCGATGCGCGGCTCGATGCCTCCGTAGAAGTCCTCGCACGCGACAAGCTCGTTCAGGTAACAGGGAATGTCGGGCAAGGCGAAGGGATGGTCTTCACCGCTCACGCAGCGCCGCAGATAGCGCAAAAGGCGGTCGTGCACGTGGGAGAGGCCATAGTCGTCGGTGAAACAGAGGCGCCTTAGCCGCTCCGTTTGGAACAACTGGCCGAACACATTTTCGAATACGTCCACGCGGCTCGAAAAACGGTCCAGGATCTGCTCCGCGGTTCGGTTGGCACTCTGCTGTCCATGGCCTTCAAACATCCACCCTTTCATCCGTTCTTCCACTTCGAGCGGCGGAAGATAGGTCAGAGCCAGGAAGTATTCCGATTCATAGTGCGCACCCTCCTGCATGAACTGCTGCCGCCGCTCATCGTCGATCACGCGAGTCACCGGATCGGGGAACGCGCCTTGTTCGGGATAGCCGGGCGCGCGCGATCGAATTGCATCGCACTGGACCATCCAACCACTTCCCAGCCGCAGTACCGAATTCAACCGCGCGCTCAGCGCGTCCATTTCCGCCGGAGCAGCAGACATCATGTCGGGACCGCGATAGGTCCAGCAGGTCAGTAGCGAACCGTCCTGCTGGAGCAGAATCCCGTCGTCTATGAGCGCGTGCGGCAGTAGAAGATCCGCAAGCCCGCGCGGGCTCGCCCGATGCTCGTTCCGATGCATTCATCACCTCCAGTTTCTCGACACCGGTACGCAGCGCGAAAACAAGCCGCTTTTGGCGGGATAAAACGCTCTATACCGGATGTGCCGGACGTAGATCTGCCGGAGCAGCGGATCGGCCTTCCCCATGCGTTGAAGGACGGCCACTGCTCCGACCCAGAACGCAACGCTTAGGCCGATTCCGCACCAGCTCCCCAAACTGAACGCGAGACTGATAGCGGTGAGCATGGCAATCAGCACCAGTTCCCGATCCCCGCCAAGGATCTGGTTTGGTCGGTTTGCCGACTGGTGGATCACGATCTCTCTTGGCCTGTCGGTAGCATGCATAGTTACACCACCGCAGCGTTGACGCCGAATGCACTTGAGAGCAAGGGAGCCGCGAAGACCAGCACGGAAACCACAAGGCCGATCATGCAGGCGCGGCGTCCGAACTCCGTCAGTTCGCCGCCCCACAGCATCGCGCCGCCGGCAATCGCGATCCCGATCAGGCCGATGGCGTACGCCACCGGCCCCGTCAATGAAGTCGCGATGGCGGTCATCGGCTTTTCCCACGGCAGATTACCGGCAGCGGCAGCCTGCATGCGCAGGCTAAACGCTACGGCCAAGGCGATTAGGGCCCCGAGTTTGGGGCCGAGAGTCGATCTACGAACGATGTTCATGTTTCAAAACTCCTCTAAATGGTTTCCATCCTAGACACGCTCGACCTGATAATTCCCATTGGAGTATCCGGTTACGAGCAAAACTTCCCTGACTTTGCGCCCGGCTTTAACGCTGGACTCTTCGTCAACGAAGACCACCAGATCCACCGCCTCGGCGATCAGCGTTTGCTGAGGCGCGCTCGTTGCCTCGGCGACGAGGCTTTCGAGCCGGATCAATCCGCTGAGGGCATCGTTAGCGTGGACCGTTGCCGCGCCGCCGGGATGCCCCGTGTTCCAAGCCTTCAGGAGCGTATGTGCTTCCGCGCCGCGCACTTCGCCCACA
>Ga0182024_10003709_pt1 | contig 36031 bp, 33 predicted proteins | sample P32metaG_FD_120480 | JGI IMG/M metagenome (GOLD analysis project Ga0182024, IMG submission 120480) | Permafrost microbial communities from Stordalen Mire, Sweden - P3-2 metaG (Illumina Assembly) | ecosystem: Environmental > Terrestrial > Soil > Wetlands > Permafrost | place: Sweden: Stordalen...
CCAAAAAAAAGCCCCGAGTGTTAGCTCGGGGCATGAGAGGCGGACTTCAATGAAGGGTATAAAGCCCGCTAGGGGATCGGTTTGCCTTTAGTGCAATTGGTGCCACTGAAGGACTTGGATGTCGGTCTCCTCGAGATCAAAACTGCGCGCCAGCATGCGCGCGATATTGCGATCGCCTTCCACACTCCCCGCTTGCCCGAGCAATTCGACGACGCCTCGATATTCGTTGTACTCGATGGCGTCTTCCGATTGCGCGATAAAGTGGGTGTAGTATTTAGCGCTCATGGGTACAGAGCTTATGATTCGCGGCTCGCGCAATCTGTGAGCAATTGCTCAATCGGTGGTAGTTCCTCAAGAACCAATTCACGTCCCTTGTATGCCGGTTGAGATTATTGCACCGTGTCAAGATATCGACCGCCCACACCGCCCGGTTCCAAGTACATCACTCCGGAAGGCGCCAAGCGGCTGCAGGATGAACTCGACCAGTTGTGGCACGAAGAGCGCCCGCGCGTCACCCAGGCCGTTTCCGAGGCCGCGGCGCAGGGCGATCGCTCGGAGAACGCCGAATACACTTACGGCAAAAAGCGCCTGCACGAGATAGACCGGCGCGTGCGTTTTTTGCGCAAGCGGCTCGAAGGCATGGCCATCGTCGACCCGTTGGCGGACCCCGGCCGGCGCGACCCCAATCGCGTGTACTTCGGCGCTTGGGTGCGCATTGAAAACGCTGCATCCGATCTTCGTTGGTACCGTATCGTCGGCCCGGACGAATTCGATATGGCAGGGGACTACATCAGCATGGATTCGCCCTTGGGGAGGAGCCTCTTGGGCAAGCGTCTCGACGACGAAGTCACCGTAGCGCTGCCGGGCGGCACGACCACCTTGACGGTGGTCGCCATCTGCTATGGGCTCACACCACCCGAATGTTCTTGAACTGCCAGGGATCAGATGTATCGAGGTCCTCGCTAAACAGCTCGCCGCGCTGATACAGGGGCGTCCAATCCGTGTACTTGCCCACCATCGCTCCCAAGTAGGGTCTGCAAATACTAAGCGGCCGCTGGTAGTCCATATCGTCGGGCTCGACGATACCGCGATGCGGGTTCTCCATCGCCCAGATCATGCCGGCGAGCGCGGCCGATGTGACTTGCAGGCTGGTGGCGCTGTTGTAAGGTGCCAAGGCCCTGGCCTCGGCAATGGAAAGCTGCGAACCGTACCAATACGCGTTTTTCGCATGTCCCGCGAGCAGCACGCCAAGCTCATCGATGCCTTCCGTGATCTCCTTCATCATGATGCGTTTGCGGCCTTGCAGAAGCCAATTGCGGCCGGCGAATTCATGCACGGACATCACGGCGGCGTCGCTGGGATGGTAGGCGTAATGGCTGGTGGGACGGTAGGCAACGCGCTCGCCATCCATCACCGTGTAGTAGTCCGCCAAGGAGATGGCTTCTGAGTGCGTGATCAGAAATCCGTGGAAATGTCCCGCCTGCGGCGTCCAGGTGCGAACCCGAGTGCTTGCGCCGGGCCGATTCAAGTAGATGGCGCAGCCGGAGCCGGCCTTGTGCCGTCCGCCGTCCGCCGGAAAATGCTTCTCATGGGTGCCCCATCCCAGTTCCGCAGGCTGTGCGCCTTCGCTCACGAAGCCATCCACGGACCAGGTATTGACGAATTCGTCAGATGCCTTGGGCACATTGGCAACTTGCGTGTCGCGCTCCGCAATGTGCATGACCTTGATGCCAAGTGCCTGGGCCAATTTGGCCCATTGGGCGCGGCCGGCCGGGACGCTGGTTTCCATGCCGGTGTCCTTGGCAATATTCAGCAACGCCTGCTTGACCAGATGCGACACCAAGCCTGGGTTGGCGCCGTGCGTTAACACGGCTGTCGGCGATTTCTCATGGCCCTTGCGCAGCTTCAGCGCACCTAAGCGCATGTGGTAGTTGCTGCGCGCCTCCACCGGCATGCTCGGGTCCGTATAGCCGCCGGCCCAGGGTTCAATGCAGGTATCGAGATACAGCGCGCCATGTTCGCGCGCGAACTGAATCAGGGCGACGCTCGACACATCGACGGACAAATTCAACAGGAAATCGCCCGCGCCGATCAGCGGCTCGAGAATGTTTCGATAGTTCTCGGGCGTCAGCGCCGTCTTGACGAACTTCACGCCGAATTCCTCAGCTTCCGTGTTGCCCTTGTCTTCCGCCGTGACGATGGTAATGCGATCCGACGAAGTGCCGATGTGACGCAAGATCAAAGGCAAGATTCCCTGTCCGATACTGCCGAAACCCACGATGACGATCCTGCCCGCGAATTTCACATGCACTTCGTGCTTGCTCATAATTTTCCTGCCATGTTGTCTTTGGTCCTTGGCTTGGTTTAAGTGTCGCGCCAGTGCGGCGGATAGGTGCGTTCGTAGCCGGGAAGCGATTCGATGCGGTGAATCCAGCGAGCGAGCGCGGGATAGTTGCGCTCCATGGGCAGGAAGCGCGCGCCGAGTTCGGCCGCGGCGCTTCGATTGAGCGCGCGCCGCAGTACTTGTATCCAAGGGAAAATCACCATGTCGAGGGCGGAATAATTTACGCCGACGATCCATTCCTCCTTGCTCAAGCGGCCCTCGATGGTGCGCGCCTCACGGCCTACGAGGTGCATGGCATCGGTGAGATTGTCGATATCCGCGGCAACCTGGTCGGCAAAGACGGCGCTGACGATCTTCTGCACCGAGGGCTCTGCATAGGCCTGAAATTCGCAAATCACCCGCATGATGACCCCGGCTTCTTCCGGGCTGAGCCCAAAAATCGGCGGCTGCGGATACTTCAGGTCGAGGTAGTAAAGTATTGCCACCGATTCGAACACCACGTAGTCGCCGTCCTTCAGTACCGGCACCCGGCCGCGCGGGTTAAGTTTCAACATCTGGGGCGATTGCTGTTCCTGTTTGTCGAAGTGCAGAAGCTGCGACTCGTATTGCAGCCCCTTGTGCTCCAGCGCCAAGAGGACGCGCCACGAGAAAGGACTGCCGCTGCCCCAATAAAGAGTGAGTGCCATACCCTTGATTGTAGCGGATGAAGTTCTTAACTCATCGCGCTAAGCTCGATTCATGACTTTTAGTACATTGATCGACGCCTCCGCCCTTCGAGAATTGGTGGGCAAACCCGACGTCGCCGTGATCGATTGCCGCTTCGACCTGATGAACCCCGAGGGCGGCCGTCGCGCGTATCTGAAGGCCCATATCCCCGGAGCCAGTTACGCAGATCTCAACCGAGACCTTTCGGCACCGGTCAGCGCGCATTCCGGCCGCCATCCGCTGCCCTTACCAAAGGACTTCGCCGCGACTTTGGACAGGTTGGGAATAGACCACGCCACCCAAGTCATCGCCTATGACGACGCCGGCGGATCATTGGCGGCTCGGGCTTGGTGGCTGCTGCGTTGGTTGGGGCATGCGCCAGTCGCCGTGCTGGACGGCGGAATCAAGGCCTGGACCGCCGCGGGCGGCACGTTGGAATCGGGCGAGGAGAAGCTTATGCCGAGGAATACTCCCGGCGGCCGCATCTCACTGCGAGCCGACAGCGCAGCGGTGATCGACACGGCCGACATCGCCGCATTCTTGACCGACCCGAAGCATCTGCTGGTGGACGCCCGAGCCGCAGAGCGATTTGCGGGGTCGGTCGAACCCATCGACGCCGTCGCCGGTCACATCGCCGGCGCCGTGAACCACCCGTTTTCGGCCAATCTCGCGCCGGACGGCCGATTCCTGCCCGCGCCTGAACTCAAGCGCCTGTGGGATGCGCGCCTCGCCGGCAGAAAGGTGGCGCACGTCGCCGCGATGTGCGGCTCAGGGGTCACCGCCTGTCACAACTTGCTCAGTTTGGAGGTCGCGGGCCTGCGCGGCGCCAAGCTATACGCCGGTTCCTGGAGCGAATGGATTAGAGATCCGAATCGACCAGTAGCCCAAGGCGATTAGGCGCCTCGCTGCACGCCTCGCCGCACGCCCCATTGCACGCCCCATTGCACGCCCCGTTGCACGACGCGGTCATTTACATGCAGCGCCAATTTGTTATCGTGCGCGCCACATGAACACGCCCGCCAAAGTGCTTAACGCCTCCAGCCACACGTGGAAGATCACAGAGTCATTGGACCTGTATCAGGTCGAAGCCTGGGGCAAAGGATACTTCTCCATTAATCCGGAAGGCCATGTCGTCATCCGGCCAAATCTGGACGCGACCCGCGAAATCGATTTATTCGATGTGGTTCAAGGACTCAAGGCGCGCGACCTGCACACGCCGGTGGTCATTCGCTTCTCGGACATTCTCGCGCATCGGCTGCGGCATCTCGCGGACGCATTCGCCACCGCCATTACCGAGAACGACTATAAGAATCGCTATGCCGCGGTATTCCCCATCAAGGTCAACCAACAGCGATTGGTCGTCGAAGAGGTTTACCGCTACGGCAAGGAATTCGGCTTCGGGCTCGAGGTCGGCTCAAAGCCGGAATTGCTCGCGGTCATGTCCATCACCGAGAATGCGCCCGATCGTCTCGTGGTGTGCAACGGCTTCAAGGATGACAGCTACATCGAAGCGGTCATCATCGCTACCAAGCTCGGCCGCACCATCATTCCGGTAGTCGAGAACTACGAAGAGATCCACTTGATTCTCAAGCATGCCGAGAACTACGGCGTGAGGCCCAAGATCGGCGTACGCGTGAAGCTCGCCAGCGAAGGCGCCGGACGGTGGCGCGAATCCGCCGGCGAGAAATCCAAGTTCGGCTTATTTATAAGCGAGATTCTCGATCTGTACGCGCTGCTCAAGGAGCGCAACATGCTCGACTGCCTGCAGCTCGTTCACTGCCATCCAGGCAGCCAGCTGCAGGACATCCGGCGCGTGAAGGACGCCATCAACGAGCTGGCCCATGTGTACGCGGAACTCAAAATCATGGGCGCGGGCCTCAAGTTCATCGACATCGGCGGCGGCTTGGGCGTCGACTACGACGGCAGCGGGACCAACTACGAGTCCTCGATGAACTACACCCTCAATGAATACGCCAGCGATGTCGTGTACCGCATCAAGAGCGTTTGCGATGCGCGCGACGTGCCGCATCCGATGATCGTCAGCGAGTCGGGCCGCGCCATCGCCGCCCATCACAGCCTGCTGGTGTTCGATACTCTGGGCTCCTCCAAGCTCGATCAATTCAAAGTCACGGGCAAGCCGGCCGAGGACTATCACGGGTCGGAAGAAGTGCCGCAACCGGTGCTGGATTTATTCGACAGCTATCGATCGGTGAACGAGCGGCGTCTGGTGGAGTGTTATCACGACGCGCTCCAGGCACGCGAGCAGGCGCTGCAAATGTTCAACCTCGGGTATTTGAGTCTCGAGTTTCGCGGGCTGGCGGAAAAACTCTACTGGGCGACCTGCGCCAAGATCCGCGATTACTGCCGCAAGCTCGATCGCGTTCCTGAAGAGCTCGAAAATCTCGAGGACATGCTGAGCGATATCTATTTCTGCAATTTTTCCATATTCCAATCACTGCCGGACAGCTGGGCCATCGGTCAGGTGTTCCCGATCATGCCCATCCAGCGCCTGACTGAACGGCCGACGCGAAATGCGGTGTTGGCCGATATCACCTGCGACTCAGACGGTAAAATCGATCGCTTCGTGCACCCTCGAATCACCAAGCGCACGCTGGAAGTCCATGAATTGATCCCCGGCGAGCCTTACTATCTGGCCACCTTTTTGGTGGGCGCCTATCAGGAGACTCTGGGCGATTTGCACAACCTGTTTGGCGATACCCACGTCGTGCACATTCGGCTGCAGGAGGGCGGCGGCTGGTGGATCGAGGAAATCGTCAAGGGCGACACGGCCAACAAAGTGCTCGAGTACATGGAGTACGACACCGATGAGCTGTATCCGGGAATCGCCCGGGACTGCGAGCGGGCCGTGCAGGAAGGCCGGATGTCGCTGACCGAGGCCCAAGCGGTCAAACGCTTTTATGAAAACGAACTCAACGGCTATGCTTACCTCGAGGTCGAATAAAAGCCTCTTTCCGCCGTAAATCTTGCGTTTGCCAACAATAATCTCAGAGCGTAGCATCGGCCATTAGGCCGTTTCCCTAGTCGATATTAGTGTACGGCCGCTGGGTACAGATTAGGGCGCAGCAACTTAGCGCCGGCGTCTGGTGTTGAAACTCTGTCAGTGAGACCAGTTGAATGACGACGATCTATGTTGGCAACCTGCCATTCACCGCAACCGAAGACGAAGTGCGTGCGATTTTCGAGCGCCACGGCAAAGTCGAATCCGTCAAACTCATCAACGATCGGGAAACCGGGCGCCCCCGCGGATTTGCGTTCGTCGATATGGCTGCCGGCGAAGCGCAAAACGCCATCCAACAGACGAACGGCTTCCAGATGGGGGGTCGGCCGCTGCGCGTGAATGAGGCCCAAGAACGAGCGCCGCGAAAACCCGGCGGCGGAGGTGGGGGAGGAGGAGGAGGTGGTGGTGGCGGTGGTGGTGGTGGCGGAGGAGGCGGGTCACGCCGCTGGTAATCACGCCGCTGGTAAGCCCCTGACCGGTAGCGGCGCTACCCGAAAGGCACTCACCACATTTCTTTGAGTTGCGCGACAACGTCGACCGTTGCCGTATCGCTGTCTTTTAGATTTTCCACGCCGACGGTGGTGCGCACGGAAATCTTCTCCAAGCTATCCAGCACCTTGTCGGTCATGAATCGGCTCTTGGCGCCGTACACATGGGCGTCGCCGTTCTTCGCCTGTTGAGTGACCGCAAATTTCAGCGGCGCGCACAGATGCAACTCATTGCGCGCGCGAGTCATCGCCACGTATAAGAGGCGGCGCTCTTCCTCGATCATTTCCGGATTGCCGGTTGCGAACTCCGACGGAAAATTGCCGTCCGAGACGTTGAGCACGTACACGAAGTCCCACTCCTGGCCCTTGGCGGAGTGGATGGTGGACAAGATGACGTAGTCTTCGTCCTTCGAGGCACCGGCCGATTGATCGCTCGTGGCAAGCGGCGGATCCAACGTGAGTTCGGTCAAGAACCGCTCTCTGCTGGCATGCTGTACCGACAGTTGATCCAGTTGCTCGATGTCGCCCATGCGCGTCCAGCCGGAGTCGTAGATCCGTTCCAGCTGAGGTTTGTACCAATCCTTCACCAGGCCTACTTGGCCCGGCCAGGGCGTCGCCGGATCGGCGAGCTTCTCGAACAACGCGCAGAATCTCTTCCACTCCATTTTCACAGGCTGTGGCGCATCGAAGTCCGCGAGAGCTTTGGCCTCGAATTCCCGCGCCTCGAAGTGCTCCAAAGCCTGTTTGGCATTGGCCGGTCCGAAGCCCGGTTGCAGCTTCAATACGCGAAATCCCGCCACCGCGTTTCGCGGATTGTCGGCCCAGCGCAGCACCGACATCACGTCCTTGACATGCGCCGCTTCCAGAAACTTGAGCCCGCCGTATTTCACGAAGGGGATGTTTTTCTTCGCCAGTTCGACTTCGAGCACGTCGCTGTGATGCGAACTGCGAAACAGGATTGCGTGGCGTTTCAAGGACCCGCCGATTTCGCGAGTCTGTAAAATCTTGCCGGTGATGTATTCGGCCTGTGCCTGCGCGTCGTCCAGCGCCACGTAGAGCGGTTTTTGCGGCGATTGCCGGGTACCCAGCAAGGTCTTGCGATGCTGGCGGGCCCCTTCCGACATCAGCGCATTGGCGGAATCCAATATCGGCTGCGTCGATCGATAGTTCTGTGCCAGCACGACGACGTCGGCCTTCGGCTTGTAGCGATCGGCGAAGCCCAATATGTTCTCGACCGCGGCTGCGCGGAAAGAATAAATGGCTTGTGCATCGTCGCCGACCACCGTGACGCCCTTGCCGTCGGGTTTGAGTGCTTGGACGATTTCGCCCTGCAGGGTGCTGGTGTCCTGATATTCATCGACCAATATGTGATCGAAATTCTTGGACAAACTTTGCGCCAAGGCCGGAGTTTGCATCATGACGTGCCAGTAGAGCAGCAAATCATCGTAGTCCAGGACGCGATTCTTCTGTTTGCGCGCCACGTACTCGCGATACAGACGCGTCAGATCCGCCTCCCACTCGCGGCACCACGGAAATTGCTCCTCGAGAGTTTGCTTCAGCGATAGACGCGTATTGACCCGATACGAGTAGATCGCGAGGCAGGCATCTTTGCGCGGAAATCGCTTGTCCTTGCCGGAGAATCCCAATTCCTGACGGATCACGTCCAAGAGATCCGCCGCATCGGCGCGATCGAGCACCGTGAAGTTCGGATCGAGTCCTACGTGCTTGGCGTAGAGCCTCAAGATGCGGCTCCCGATGGAATGGAAAGTGCCGCCCCAAATCAATCGCGATACGACGCTGCGATCGCCCGCCTTGCCGCGATCCGCCATCACTTCCGCGACGATGCCCTGGGTGCGCTTGATCATTTCCTGCGCGGCGCGGCGCGTGAAGGTCAGCATGAGGATGCGCGAGGGATCGGTGCCGTTGAGCACCAGGTGTGCGGTTCGATGCGCCAGGGTATTGGTCTTGCCGGTGCCGGCGCCGGCGAGGATGAGCAGGGGACCCGCACTGACACCGCCCTTGTCCGGAACCGCCGTACCGAACGTCGCGGCGCGACGCTGCCCTGGATTGAGCGTGTCGAATGCGTTTGGCTTGGCTTTCATCATACGGGTGATACTGTACGTATATCCAGAGGTCGGCGCAACACATGTAACTTCACGCAGCATCGCGTATCTGACCTTCCACGTGCGAGGAGGCAGATCACACACTTGCCCGACTTTCAGCGATCATCGTCACCCTTACCCGTGGCACTAAGGACCTTTAAGTTCATGTTGAAACCCCAGGTCGTCGACAGCAACCCAGCGCACAACGGCCGCGTCATCCAAGTTTCCACCGAGCGGCTGCGCTACTCGAACGGCCGCGAGTACGACATCGACTTCGTCCGCCATCCCGGCGCGGCGGCGGTGGCGGCGGTCGACAGCGGCAACCGCGTCTGCGTCGTGCGCCAGTACCGGCATGGGGTTCAAGATTTTCTGTGGGAGATTCCCGCCGGCAAGCTCGATGCCGGCGAACCGCCGGAAGCTTGCGCCTTGCGCGAACTGAAGGAAGAGACCGGGGTGGAAGCACAGCGATGGACCTCGCTAGGGCTGTACATTCCGGCGCCGGGAATATTTACCGAAGTGATCCACCTGTACCTGGCGCGCAATCTTAAAGTGGGCGCAAGCAGTCCGGACGCCGATGAGGAATTGGAAATCCAATGGCTCCCGCTGGACGAAGCCGTAAGGTTAATCCTGCGCGGCGAATGGAACGACGGCAAAACGGCGATGGCGCTGTGGCGCGCACAATATCAGCTGCAACTGTGACGCTTCGCTGCTTTTAGAGGCCTCCGGCTTGACTTAACCCTTGCATTGCCTAAAAAGGTAGTGTGAGTAACGATGATCCAAAATCTGCCACCAAGCCGGCTCCGACCGGCCCGGCGGAGCCGTCCGCAAAGAAAGACGCTGGCCGTGAGAAATCCACCGGGCGCGTCAAATTCGACGACCGCGGCAATGCAGTTTGGGAATGGCAGCTTGAAACCGGTACTTTCGGCCTTGAGGTATCCACGCAGCGGCTGCGAAAGCTCGCGAACCACACCTTGTCGATCGCCGATGACGCCGCGACGCCATTCGAGACGGTGCGTGCCAACCCGCTCGGCACGAAAAAAGGCTACGACCCCTACGACAGCGGCAAGTTGGGGAAAAAACCGCCACCGGCGAAAAAAGATTTACGTAAACTGGGCGAATGGCTGAAATCGAAAAAGCAGCCCGATGGCAACAAGGACGAAGAGCCTCAGGAATGACGGTCACGCCAGCGCGTGACGCAATTTAGCGTCGTGCCTCAAGCGATAGAAACCGCGCAGTTCGCGCACCATCGCCTCAATTCTCGCCACGCCCCTGTTCACGAATCGCCGTTCCAATCGGCGGCAATAATTCGCCGCGAGAGCGTGCGCCGTCCGGTAGCGTTCATATTGATCGGGCTCGAGGCGCGCATCGAAGCTGACACGATCGAAGAGGCGCGCGTGCACCTGTGCGGGGTATGAGTGGCCCCCTTGCTGGCGCGCCAGCAAAAACACCGTCACGGCATACTTGTCCACCTCGGCCTGGGTTTCGAGCTCCAGCAATGACACCGGCGAGTCGCCATCCAGCCGCCAGGTCGAATAGACGAAATGGCTCACCCCTTCGAGCGCGGTGCAGTAGTCCGCCAGATTATTTTCGGTCAAAGCGTGATGCGGATTCGCCGCTTCCAAGCGCTGCAGCACATCAGGATCCAAGTACAGCGCGACACCGGCGCCGTCCGCCGTTTCCGCCAGCAGCAGCTCCTCGTCCGGCGCGCGCCGATCGTTCTCCGGTTCGGCGCCACCGACTTCACGCCGATCGGTGACCAAGAAATCATTCACGTCATACGGCAGCTCGACGTCGTACAAGCGCTCGAGCAGCGACTGCAGGCCGCGCAGCACCATGAGGATCAGTGCTCGCGGCGCGCACCGGCCGCCGTGACGGGCTGCACCCCCAGCTGGCGCAGCAGGCCGCCCGCCCGCGGGCTGCCGGTCTTCATCCATATTTCATAGAGCCGCAATATGTCGGCGTCCGTGTATCGATACGACATATCGCTCACTTCATTCAGCGCATCGACCAATCCTTGAAATTTCTGCGCCAGCTGAGCATAGACGGCCGCCACGCAGCGTCCCGACATCGAGCGCTGCATGGTATCCGCCAGAGAGCTGTAGGCATTTCCGCCCATGGCGATGTGATAGTCGATGTCGATCAATTTGCGGGCAAAGCTGTGGGCGAAGAATCCGGCGATGAACAAAGAGACATCGCCCAGCCGTTGCAGACTGCGCTGCCGGGCGCTCGCGTTCGGCGCTTCCAAGGCATCCGCCAGCATGTGCGCCAGCGGCCTGATGCGCAGCCCATCCGGCGTCTTTTCGTACAAGGCATCAGCCCGTGAGAACATCGTCAGCAGATTGACGACGTATTGCTCGGCCTGCTCGTCGATGTCCAGATGTTGGTGTTCGCTCGCAGTGTGAAATGCGTCACGAAAGAATTCGCGCAGCGAACTTACCGCTACAAGAGGTCCTAAAGACGTTGCTTGCATGCTTGGCATCCTTTTCGAAGCTGACACCATCCTATCGACCACGCTACGCCGAAGTAAATGTGAAAAGCGCGAACTGGAGTCAGAAAATGCCTATATTTTTAGGCTTTTTTTAATCAGCAATCGCACACGTAGGCTGCTAACGCCGTGCGTGCATCCACTTGGTGCTACATAATCTCTTCAAGCGTCGAGATGGTGCGCGAGGGCGGCGCCAGATGCGCAGGCCATGGTTTCGCGTCGCGATTCAGCCATACCGCTTGCATGCCGGCACGCGCTGCGCCCACGACATCGAGGTGCGGGTCGTCGCCGATGTGCAGCACCTGTGCGGCCTCGACCCCGGCTTCATCGAGCAATCGGGTGAAAATACGCACATCGGGCTTCGCAGCGCCCGCCGAGATGGCGGTGATATGTCCCTCGAACCAATGCGCAATACCGCAACGCTTCAAGTCGGCGTTGCCGTTACTCAACGCGAATAATCGATAGCGTTTGCTCAAGCGCTCCAGCGAATCCTCCACCTCGTCATACAATTTCACGCGGTTGCGCTCGGCATAGAACACTTCGAACGCCTCATCGGCGTGCGCGATCGGTTGCCCCGCCTCGGCAAACATCTCCGTCAGCGCCTGGTGACGCAGAAAGGTCATGTCGTGGCTACGCTCGGGGAATCGCCCGGCAATCCTTGCGCGCATTGCGCGCACAGACTCAGCTGTCCGGCCGCGCATGATCTGCGGATGCCGCATCGTCAGCCACGACAGCATCGCGGTTTCGGCGGCGATCATCACCGGCTCCACCGCCCACAAGGTGTCGTCCAAATCGAAACTCAAGACCGCGAGTGCGTTCATGGAGATCCGTAAGCCTGCTAGAATTTGCACATGAACGAAAAAGCGGTCCTGCACGGCAGCACGTCGGTTCTTCTCATTGGCAGCAAAAATTACTCCAGCTGGTCGTTGCGCTCATGGCTATTCTTACGCAAAGCGGGCTTCAAGTTCCGAGAACAATTGGTTTATTTCGACGAGAGCGACTATCAGGCGCAAATCGCCGCACTGTCTCCGTCGCGGCGCGTTCCATTGCTCATCGATGGCGGCGTCAAAATCTGGGATTCGCTCGCCATCTGCGAGTATGTCGCCGAATTGACCGCCTTGGGGCTGCCCAAGGATCGTGCTGCCCGCGCCCAGGCGCGTTCAATCGCCGCCGAAATGCATTCGGGCTTTCAGACGCTGCGAAACGAGTGTCCAATGAATATACGCGCCAGAAATCGGCGCGTGCCGCTGACGCCGCAACTTCAAGCAGACATTGCGCGCATCGATGAGATTTGGTCCGGCTGCAGGGTGTGCTACGGCACGGGCGGCGGCTGGTTGTACGGTGATTTCAGCATTGCCGACGCCATGTTCGCGCCGGTCTTTTTTCGCTTTCAGAGCTACGGCGCCTCCTTAAGTGCCGCATCCGAAAGCTACCTTGAGAATGCGCTCAATGATCCCGCCGTGCGCGAATGGCAGGATGCGTCAATGAAGGAAGGACACCCCCTGCCATTTGTCGATCAAGTTGGCGCCTAAGGAGGCTACCTCAAGGCTCCTGGAGTACAATTCCGCCGGTACCTCCAGTAAGAGAGCAACCCATGTTCGCCGAACGCTTAAGTCTAGCCCTTGGCCTTTGGTGCGTAGCGGGCTTCGCCTGCGCGGCTCAATCGCGTGCTCCGGAGCCGACGCTGTCCTTCACCGTTCAAGACATGGTACGCATGGAACGAATCTCCGAGGTCGCCGTTGCACCCGACGGCAAGCGCGTGGCATACACCCAGCGCACCACGGACATGGAGGCAAACAAAGGCCGTACCAGCGTCTGGTTGCTCGATACCGGCAAACGCGGCGCTGTGCCGCTGCGCCTCACCGATGGCGGTCCTAACGCAGGCGCTGCCGAATGGAGCAAGGACGGCAAGTTCATTTACTTCCTATCCAATCGCAGCGGCACCAACCAGGTGTGGCGAATCAGTTCGAGCGGCACCGGGCCTCGCGGCGACACGCCCGTGCCCGATTCCACTCAGGTGACCAATTTGCCGCTCGAGGTCGGCAGCTTTCATGTGTCGCCCAAGGCCGATAGGATTCTGGTGAGCGTCGAAGTCTTCCTGGATTGCGCGGATCTGGCTTGCACCAAGAAACGTTTGGATACCAGCGCGCACACGGCAGCGACCGGCGCATTACATACGCAGCTTTTCATCCGGCATTGGGACACTTGGAGCGACGGCCGGCGTTCGCAAGTTTTCACGATGGCCTTGAGCGACAACGGAGTGGCGCAAGGCACGCCGGTCAATCTGACCGGCGGGATTGGTGATGTGCCCGGCAAGCCATTCGGCGGCCACGAGGATTACGCCTTCAGTCCAGATGGCGCGCAGGTCGCATTCTCTGTCCGCGCTACGGCAGGCGAAGCGTGGTCGACGAACTTTGACATTTATACGGTTGCCGCCGACGGCAGCGTTCTGCCAAAAAATCTCACCGCCGACAACAAGGCGTGGGATGGACAACCGGCATTCTCTCCCGACGGCTCGCAGCTGGCGTACCTGGCGATGGATAGGCCGGGCTTCGAAGCGGATCGCTTTCACCTGGTGCTGCTGAATCTGCAGTCAGGCGCCACGCGGGCGCTGACGCAGCACTGGGATCGTTCGATCAACAGCTTTGCCTGGTCGCGCGACGGCAAGACCTTGTTTGCGACCGCCGATCATTTGGGGCAGCGCCCGCTGTGGGCGATCGATGCCGCCAGCGGCAGGGCATCGGCCATCACCGGTGCGGGCGAGGTTGAAGGCTTTGGCGTGGGCGCCTCGAAAGTGTTCTACACCGCCAGCAACTTAAGTTCTCCTGCGGATCTTTATTCCATCAGTTTCACCGGCGGCAAGCCCGCGCAACTGACGCGCCTGAACCAAGCGGTGCTCGAGCAACGCAAGTTCGGTGAGTACCAGCAATTTAACTTCCCCGGCGCGAACAATGAAAATGTCTTCGGCTACGTGGTCAAGCCGGTCGATTTCAAGCCTGACCGGAAATATCCCGTCGCATTCCTGATTCACGGCGGCCCGCAGGGAAGCTTCGGCAACGCCTGGAGCTGGCGTTGGAATCCTCAAGCCTTCGCCGGCGCGGGCTTCGCGGTCGTCATGATCGATTTTCACGGCTCCACCGGATACGGTCAGGCCTTCACCGATTCCATCAGCGGCGACTGGGGCGGCAAGCCGCTTGAGGATTTGAAGCTGGGATTGGATGCGGCACTCAAGGCCAATCCTTCGCTCGACGGAGGAAATGTGTGCGCGTTAGGCGGATCCTACGGCGGCTTCATGATCAACTGGATCGCAGGCCAGTGGCCGGATCGCTTCAAATGCTTGGTCAGCCACGATGGCATCTTCGACAACCGCACCATGTATTACTCGACCGAGGAGCTCTGGTTTCCCGAACACGAATTCTCCGGCCCCGAATACCAAAACCCGGCCAGCTTTGCCAAGTTCAATCCGATCGATTATGTGGCCAAGTGGAAGGCGCCCACGCTGGTGATACACGGTCAGCAGGATTATCGCGTGCCGGACTCACAGGGGCTGTCGGTGTTCACGGCCTTGCAACGCCGCGGGATTCCGAGCGAGCTTTTGTACTTTCCCAACGAGAATCATTGGGTCTTAAAGCCTGCCGACAGCATTCAGTGGTACGACACCGTGCTGGCGTGGCTGAACCGCTGGACGCGGCCTTAACCGGCCGCAGGCCTTACTCAAGCTTCCAGCCCGCGCCAGGCCGCCGGATAATTCTCGCCCAGCTGCAAGATCCGGTGCAGCAGGTCGTCATACTTCATGCCCGCCTTGAGCGCGGACGCGGAGAAATCCTCCCCGGCCGAGATGTTGGGATTGGCATTTGCCTCCAGCACGAACAGCTCGCCGTCGGGCCTGAGACGAAAATCCATGCGCGCATAGCCGGTCAAATGCAATGCTCGAAAAATGCGCTTCGACAGTTGCTCCAATCTCGCCACGGTGCCGTCGGGCAAATCCTCTGCGGCCGCCGTGGTGATGCCGTATCTTTGCTGATAGCCCCGATCCCACTTCACTTTGCGGGTGGCGATGGCCGGTAGATTTTCAGGCAAGGAGCCGAAGCTCATCTCCCATACCGGCAGCACTCTGAGCCGATCGTTTCCCATCACTCCCACGTACAGTTCGCGCCCCTCGATGTATTCCTCCACCAGGGCGTCGGAATGAGTTTGCTCGTGTATGAAGGCGATGCGCTCCGTGAGCTGCTTCTGATCGGCGACCACGGAGGCCTGCGCGATCCCCAACGAGGCATCTTCGGTGGAAGATTTCACGAACAGCGGAAAGCGCAATTTCTTCGGAATGTGCGCCTTCTTGCCGCGCGCAAACACCATGAATTGCGGCGTCGGAATGCGATGATAGGACAGCAACTGCTTCGACAGCACCTTATCGCGCGACAGCAGCATGCCGCGCGGATTGCATCCCGTGTAGGGCTGGTGCATGAGTTCCAGAAACGCCACGACATGCTGATCGTAGGTAACGATGCCGTCGAATTCCTCCAGCAGGTTGAACACGATGCCCGGCTTCCATTCCGTAATGGCGCGGCGCAGCTCCGACAGGCTGTCGCTCATCCCTAAGGGCATGACTTCGTGTCCCACCTTCTTCAGATGCGAAATCACATCGTATTCGGTGCGCCACTCCTCGATCTCTTTCTCGGTTGAGCCCTTCAGCGAATCCGGCGGCACGAGCGTCGAATGCACCAGGACCAGGGCGCGCACCCTCTTCACGGCACGGCCCTCACAAAGCGGCCCTCACAGCGCCAACCGCGGCAGCTTGCGCTCTTCGTAAGACTCCGCCAAACGCGCCACCACCCATAACAGCTGGCCCTTGAGCTCGCGCCGCGGTGCGCGAACATGCAATCCGAGGCGTTCGCAACGCTCGATCATCAGGCGCAGCACCTGGTGCACGAGGTATTCGCTGAAGGCTCCCGAGCGCTGAATTTGCTGGCGCAACGAGGCGCGCATCTCGCGCAGCACGCTCGCGGCTTTCGGTGAGGAGCGATTGCGCGGTGCCGTGGTGAACACCTTGAGCAACAATTCGTCCGCCCCCGAGCGGCGCGGCAGCTGATAGCGCGCGAGTTTCTGCCGGTAATGCTCGCGCAGCGTGCCGGTCTCTTGCGTGACATCCTCGATGGTGCCGCGATTCGCGATCAGTGGCTTTTGATCGCCGATTTCCCCGGCAAGCTGATCGATGAACTGCAGTTTGGCATAGGCCGGCCAGCCCTGGTATTCACGTCGCCATGGAGAATTCGGCTTGAGCCATACGGCAAACGTTTCGGCAAAATCTTCGGTCGGATGTGCCTGGGCGTACCACGCCCCAAGGTGCTGCACGAAGCGACGGCTGCCGGGCCGCGGCCGATAGGTATCGGGGTATGGCAGCGAAGCCGGCCCGAATACCGAGCGCCAGTGACTGCGTCGCCGCAGACGGTAGGCCGAATCAATTGCGTGCCCCGCTTCATGGCGCAGAATGCGCATGAGCCAGTTGCGATTGCCGCCCTCCACTTCGCGCATGAATCTGCGCTCAATGCTGATCAAGCGCTTGTGGGCAAGGTAGAAAGGTATGGCGATTCCTGGAATGCCGTCCGGCGAAAACCACTCCTGAGCGAGCCAGCAATGCGGGCGAAAGCGAATGCCTCGCATCGACAATTCGCGGTAAAGACGCTCGATGGCGTCCTGCAACTCGGTGCCCTGAATGGTCAGCTTCAAATCGCAGAAGCGCAGGCTCAGGAGCTGATCGTCCGGCAGCTTCTCCCAGACAACCGTTCGCGATCGAGGCCGCCGCGCGCTCTTCACTGAAGTAGCATCACTTATGGTAGCCCCATTTCTAGTTCTTCCGCCAAGGCGTCCTCGTCGGCTTCCGTCATGGGCGACAGCACACGACGGCCCTCGAGTCCGGCAAAGTCGAACAGCTTATTGTCGGCGAGTTGCGAACCGGAAATATTGCAAATGCTGGAGAAAATCGCCTCGATACGGCCGGGAAACTCCTGCTCCCACCGGCGCAACATGTTTTTCACGACGCTGCGCTGCATATTGGTCTGCGAACCGCACAGCGTGCAGGGAATGATGGGAAATGCGCGCGCCGTTGCATAGCGCGCGATCATTCGCTCCGGCACGTAGCACAGCGGCCGTATCACGATGTGGTGGCGATCCTCGCTGAGCAGTTTCGGGGGCATCGCCTTTAATTTACCGCCGAAGAACATATTCAAGAACAGGGTCTCGACGATATCGTCGCGATGGTGGCCAAGCGCGATTTTGGTCATGCCGTTTTCCGCGGCAAATCGATACAATGCGCCGCGGCGCAGCCGGGAGCACAGGCCGCACATTGTCTTTCCTTCCGGAATCACGCGCTTGACTACTGCGTAAGTGTTTTGTTCGATGATGCGGTAGCGCACGCCGAGATTTTCGAGATATTTGGGCAACACGTGGGCCGGAAATCCCGGCTGCTTCTGATCGAGATTCACTGCGGTGATCTCAAAACTCACCGGCGCGCTGCGTTGCAGGCTGAGGAGTATGTCGAGCAACGTATACGAGTCCTTGCCGCCCGACAGGCACACCATCACGTGATCGCCATCGGCGATCATCGCGTAGTCGGCAATGGCCTTGCCGACCGAGCCGCGCAACTGCGCCTGCAGTTTTTTGGAGGTGTTGCTCATGGGACCTCGAGATACTTGGCTTCCAGATATCTTAAATACGCAGCGGCGGTCAGCGGCTTGCCCGTAGCCTGTTTGATGAGTTCCTGTACGGGCAGCCGCGCGCCGATGCCGTGCACATTGTCCCGCAGCCAATCCATCACACCGCCGAATTGGCCGGCGGCGATCTCCTCATCGAGCGATGGTCGCGCCGCGCGCATCGCCTCGTTGAGCTGGCCGGCGATGACCGCACCCAAGACGTAGGATGGGAAATATCCGAAATGTCCGACGGCCCAGTGGATGTCTTGCAGGCAGCCTTCGACATCGTTCGCCGGGCGAATATTCAGGCGCTGTTCGAGATTGTCATTCCAGGCTTGCGGCAGGTCGGCCACCGGCAGCGAACCTTCGAGGATCTTCTTTTCCAGTTCGTAGCGCAGCATGATGTGAACCGGATAGGTCAGCTCGTCGGCATCCATGCGAATGCAGCTGCGCCGCACGCGGATCAGATGACGATACAGGTTGGCGTCTTGCCATTCCGGACCGCTCACCTGCAGATACTTCTCCAGCAACGGCCGCAGGTATTTGACGAAAGAGCGGCTGCGGCACAGATTCATCTCGAATAGGAGCGACTGACTCTCCTCGAGCGCCAAACCACGATCCCGACCCACCGGCTGATCGCGCCACTTGAGCGGCAGTCCTAAATCGTACATGGCGTGACCGGTTTCGTGTACCGCGCCCAACAGGCCCGAAAACGGATCGTTCAAGTCGAATCGTGTGGTAACTCGGATGTCGCCGGGCACCCCTTCGGTAAAGGGATGCTCGCTCTCATCGAGGCGCCCCCGATCAAACGGGAAACCCAGCGCCTTCAGCACATCCACGGCCAGCGACCTTTGGCGTGAGACGCTGAATTTTCCCGCCAGCGGCGTGGGCGCGTGCGCTGCTTGGACCTCGATAGCCTCATTGATGAGGCCGGGGAGCTTGCGCGACAGCGCCTTGAATATGGTGTCGATATCGGCCGCCGACACGCCCGGCGTAAAGCCGTCAACCAATGCGTCATAGGGTGCGAGTCCGCGAGCCTGACCGAGCAGCGCTGCTTTGTCGCGGACCAAATGAACCACCTCTTCCAAATGAGGCGCGAGCAATTTGAAGTCATTCGCCTTTTTGGCTTCGACCCAGAATACTTCGGCACGGGCCGTGGCCTTGGCGAGGCGAGAAATGAGCGATGGTGGCGTCGCGATGGCGTGATCGCGCTGCCGGCGCATCTCGCGCAAATTTGCCAGCGGCCAATCTTCCAGTTGAGAAGCACCCGCCTCCGCGCGCTCGAGCAGCCGCGCCACTTTGGGCGTCGTGAGCAAGGCATGGTGCTCCGTCTCGAGCGCCGCCAGCTGCTCGCCTCGAACATCGGCGCTGCCGCGCGGCATCATCACCGCGGCATCCCAGCGCAAAAGCGATAACGCTCCGCGAAACGCATGCAGGCGGCGAAACTCTTGTTCCAATTGCTCGTACGGCGAGGCAGCCATGGGACCCTTGAAGCGGCAAATGACTCGCCGCGCTTTGTTTAACGGGTAAGTTTACCAGACCCAAGGTAAGGCCAAGACCGCTCGGACCACATGAAAATACCAGTTATTTCAAGTGGTTACTGGCCGCGTAGCTTGAACGACCCGCTCTGATGGAAGGGCAGATTCCGCAGGAAGGGCAGATCGATGCTGGCCGCACCGGTGAGGTCATAGTCAATCGAGTCGGCGTGCTGATTGGCCTTGTCGGTCAATTTCAGGAGCGCCAACGCAAGGTTCGCGGTGATCGTCATGTCGAATTCCGATTCGCCGAAGGCCGGAACGATGATGGCCCGGTCGCTGACGCCGCTCGCGATTTGCTCCCCTCCCACAGTCAATTCCACGTGCAGCCCGCGAACCGGCAGCGCGCGATCGTTCGGGTTTTGAATGTTGAGCTTAACGGCAAAGTTCTGCTGCAGCAGATTTCCGCTGCGCATCTCGATGCTGATGACCGTGACATTCGGCCGTGTGAATTTGGGCGCAACCAGAGAGCAGGCGCTCAAGGCGAGACTCAGAGCGATGGGCAAAGATCCCGCGAGACACAACAATTTCATTGGCAGCCGTGGCAACATGGAGGAAATGATACCGATTTTCGCGACTCAGGCTTTGATCATCATTGGGTCTTTGGCGGCCGCAGGCTTGGGCGCCCCCGCCGCGCCGGGCGCCCCGGTCAAGAGCGCAGCGGTCATGTGCCTGGCATCGGGCGATGGGTACCTGCGCGCCAATCTGGCAGGGGCGGTTGATGCCCACATCGACTGGCCCAACAGTGGAACGCGGTGTGAAGGCGAGTCTCGCGAAAAACCGCCCGGTGTGCGCTTGAGTTTTCAGCGCGCCTCGGGGGCACAACCTCACTTGCTGCTGGTGTTCGGCTTGACCGATGTCAAAGAAGGCCTGACTGCCCGCGAGGTCAAAGCCAATCTGACGGTCATGGTGCAAGGCACGAGCCGCATATTCGGCACCATGGGCGATTCCCGCTGTACCGTGGATTCACTCACGCAGCGGCCGCTGGATAAGCCGCATTCCTTTAGGCTCGAGGCACGCGGGTTTTGCACGCAACCGGCACATGCGGTGCGGGGTAAGGGCGATGTCTTGGTGAGCACCTTCGAATTTGCCGGGCCCGTGGCATACGAGGCGCCGGCGAGCTGACGCGGGCATCGCATGCGAATTCGGATCACGCTTGTTTTGTGCGTCCTCGCTTGCGCTGCCGCCGCAGGCGCGGCGGTGCCGATTTACGACGTTGAAGTGGTCCATACCTATCCGCATGACCCGCAAGCCTTCACCGAGGGGCTCTTTTATTTGAACGGCTATCTGTACGAGAGCACCGGTCTCGAGGAGCACTCGAGCATTCGCAAGGTACGGCTTGAAACCGGTGAGGTGCTGCAGAAAATCGACATCCCCGCGCAATACTTTGGCGAAGGCATCGTGAACTGGCGCGGAAGCCTGATCAGCCTCACGTGGAAATCTCACGTGGGATTTATATTCGACCTCGATAGCCTGAAGCTAAAGGGCCAATTTCACTACGCTGGGGAAGGCTGGGCGCTGACGCGCGATGACAAGCGCATCATCATGAGCGATGGCACCCCGGAGCTGCGGTATTTAGACCCGGCGACACTGAGCGAAACCGGCCGCATCCGCGTCACTCTCAATGGCAACCCGGTGCAAAACGTCAACGAATTGGAATGGGTCAAGGGGGAGATCTTTGCAAACGTCTGGCAAACGAATTGGATCCTTCGAATCGACCCGAAAAGCGGCGCCGTGGTCGGTTTGATCAATCTGTCGGGATTGCTCAAGGACGCCGATATCGTTTTGGGTCAGACCGACGTGCTCAATGGTATTGCCTATGACGCCAAGGACGATCGGCTGTTCGTGACGGGAAAGAATTGGCCGAAACTGTTCGAAATTCGCCCCTACGTTCGAGTAACCGCTCACCCTCCGTGACGGCGCTCAGTTCGACATATAGCTCCCGAACGCGTCGCCCAATGCCTCCTTCAATGGTCCGAGCCACGGCTCGAAATGACGCCATTGATCGACACCCTCGGAAAAAATCGGTTGCCTTACCTGCTCCGCACTCGCCGTCTGAATGCTGCGACGATTCTCGAAGAAGCGCAGGCACTGGTCTTCGAAAGGCAGACCGCAATATTCAAGGAGGCCGCGCACCTCACGCGGCAGATCCTTCACCACGTTCTCATAATTGACGTGATGAACCCGGCCGGGGAGCACTGCATCGAAATGCGCCATGAGATCGACATAGTCGCGGTAGTACCTTCCTAAGTCCGCCAGATCGTTGGTGAAGCGCTGACCCCAGGCAAAATGCTGTTTGAAACATGAAAAGCAGCAGCCCATCGGATGCCGACGTGCATCAATGATCGCAGCGCGCGGGAATAGCAAGTGAATGAGCCCAATGTAAATGAAATTATTCGGCATCTTATCGACAAATCGCGGCTCGCCGGTGCGGCGGTATATTCGGGTGGCATCCAGGTATCGATCCGCCAGAGCGGCGACATCGGCAGCGTTTAACGAGGCCAGCGCCTCCAAAAATGCGGCGTCATCCATTTCGCTGCTCTTGCGGCCCAATTCGCGCGCAATCGATATGATATCCGCGAGTTCGCGGGTGCCTTCGACCAGCGAATGACTGGCGAGGATCTGCTCCAGAAGAGTCGATCCCGCCCGAGGCAGTCCCACGATGAAGATTGGGTCAATAGCGTTTGAGCCGAACCCCTGGCGCTCCGCGAAGAAACCAGGCGTGAAGACTTTCTTGGAACGCATGATCTGTGCCGAAATTTTGGCAGAATCGTAGGGAAGCATACTTCGCCGCAACGAGTTGGCGGCGGAATAATGCTCGAAGGACTCGGCAAACCGCCGGTCATCTTCAAGAGCCTTGGCAATCGCGAATTCGAAATCCACGCGGTCGTCCGTCGTTACGTCTTCCCGAGTCAATTGTGCGCGCATCGCATCAAGCTCAGCGGCGCTGAAACGAAAGGTCTTGAGATTGGCCAGACTCCAGTAGGCGGCGCCGCTGGACGGCGCGAGAGCAATGCTCGTGCGATAGGCGCTTACGCTGTCGCGCGATCGGCCTGCCGCCTTCAATTCGTGTCCATAATTCATCCACAATGAAGCGGCAGCATTTGAATCAGCGAAAAGCGTGTCCAGGATTTCGATGGCTTTATCGTGACGGCCAATCAGGCTGAACACGGACGCCTGGAGTGATCGATAGGCGGCATTCTGCGGTTCCAGTACCAGGAGCCTCTCGACCAACGGCAGTAACTCGCTGGGCTTCTCCAGTTTCAGTAACAGACGAGCGAGATCGTGGCGCGCGGCCGAATAGCCTGGGGCGAGATCGAGGCAATTGCGCAGCAGCCGCTCAGCCTCAGTATAGTTCTCCGATCGCATGAGGGCCTCTGCGAGCAGGCGCATGGCCGCGACATCTTGAGGCGTCTTGAGCAAGATGCGCCGCAGCATGCTTTCAGCGGCCGAGGTTCGATTGTCCTGCAGCGCCCACGTAGGTTCGCGAAGCTGCGCAGGTTCGCGCGACAGCGACGCATATCGCGCGTACGCCGCATCGGCGCCACGATCGTCACCTGCGGCCGCGAGTTGGACGGAAAGTTCGCGCCAACCATCCGCGAGCTTAGGTTCGAGCCTCAGTGCTTCCTGCAAGGCCGAAACGGTTTCTGCCTGCCGGCCGGCTTCCCGGTAGGCGCGCGCCAGTTCCAGGCGGATGACTGCGTTTGCCGGCTGTAAACGCACCAGCCCATCCAAAACCCCGAGAGCTCCGGTTGCATCACCCAAACTGCGGGACGCCGTGGCGAGCAGCAAGGCCGCCGCCGAGCTGTCCGGGTATATCCTAAGAATTTCGCGGGCGGCCCGCGCAGCGGCGGTGGGATCCTCCTCCAGCAACGCGGACGCCGACATCAATTTCAAATCCACATCTGCATCCGCAATCGAAGCCATCAAAGAACCCTCCCACGCGCCCGCTGGAGCCTGGCGGCCACGCGTCGGTACGATGAGGCGCCGCCGGCGCATTTGTCAAACCAGCGCGCCGGCCATGTAGAATCCCATTTCATCAGATCATGCCTTGAGGACACACGCCATAATGAACTCCAATCCTCCGGCGCTCGACGATGCGTCGATCATACGTGCTCTCCAAGCCTATAAAGAGGCTGCCGCCGGCGGCCGGAGCGCGGAGGCTGAGCAATTGCTGGTACGCGTGGCGGAACGTGCTCCCGGACATCCGGCTGTTCTGAACGAACTCGGCGTATTCATGATGGCGCGGGGCGATTTCGAGAAGGCGTATCCCTTGTTCACGCGCGCTGCGCAAACAGATCCAGGTCGTGCCGCCTTGTGGTCCAATCTCGCCAGCAGCCTCCGTTCACTCGGCCGCCGGCAGGAAGAGCGAGAAGCGCTCGAAAAGGCGCTATCCCTCGAACCGCGGCATCTGGCCTCTTTGCTGCAAAAAGGCAGGCTCTTGGAAGAGCTCGGCGAGACTCGCAACGCCGCGCGCATATACCAAAATGCGCTGGCGACGATGCCGCCCGATTCCTCTGCGCCTCCAACCGTGCAAGCTCTCATCGAGCACGCGAAAGGGGCCGTAGCTGCCGACCAGACTGCGCTGGGTGCCGCGCTCGATGATCGGCTCGCGGAGATCCGCTCCCGCCATGGGGGCGGGCAGAAACGTGTCGACCGCTGTTTGGAAATGTTGACCGGCCGCCGCTCGGCTTACTTTCCGCGGCCGACCTTTATGTATTTTCCTGAGATCCCGGCAGTGGAGTTTTTCGAGCGGGCGGATTTTCCGTGGCTTGATGCCATTGAGGCGGCCACGGACGAGATTCGCAGCGAACTCACTCACGTATTGATCGCCGACCGAGCCGGTCTGCAACCTTACATAGATTATCCCGCCGGCCTGCCGCTCGATCAATGGAAGGAGCTCAATCGTTCACGTCGGTGGAGCGCATATTTTTTATGGAACCAAGGCACTATCGACGCTGCGCACGTCGCTCGCTGCCCTCGCACGGCCGCGGCCCTGGCGCACGCGCCGCGCTGTGAGGTGGGTGGGCGCGCGCCCACGGCCTTTTTCTCGATCCTCAACCCCGCGACAAAAATTCCGCCGCATCACGGCGTTACGAACACCCGACTGACGGTACATCTGCCGCTGATCGTGCCGCCGAATTGCGGTTTCAGAGTCGGCGGGACCACCCGCGAACCGGTGGAAGGGAAAGCGTGGGCCTTCGACGACACCATTGAACATGAGGCATGGAACGACTCGGATGCACCTCGCGCCATTCTGATATTCGATATCTGGAATCCGTTTTTAACCGAGGTTGAGCGCGAGATGATCCGCGCTGCCACGGAAGTCGTCGGCAGCTATTACCAACCCGCGCACGAGAAGTTGGCGTGACCCGGGGGCATTCGCGGTCCCGCACTTTGGGCATCGCCATCTTCGGCACATTCTGCGTCGGCGGCGCTCTGGCCGAGGATCATCCTTCCGAACTTCGCCAGGCGCTGACAGCCTGCAGCACCGTTAAGGAGCCCGCTGACCGCTTGGCATGCTTTGACAAGCTTGCCGCTGCCGGCACAGCCGTGCTCCCAACGGTCGCAGCTGCACCGGTACGCGCGCCGGAGTCGCCTGAAGACTTCGGCTTGAGCGGTATCCAAAAGACGCCTCGGCGTGAGCAGATCCAGGCAATCACGGCGGAAATTGTCGTCATGGGGCATGCCGCGAACGGCCGCGTTCGGCTCGGTTTGGACAATGGTCAGTCCTGGGAACTCGAGGACGCCCCTGATGCGCTCTTGGCCGTTGGTAATTCGGTAACCATCCGGCGCGCGAGCTTGGGTTCGTTTTTGATGACGACCCCCCTGAAAGCGATGCACCGCGTGCGCCGGGTTAAGTAGCGCGCAGGCGCCAGTCACCAATCGAGTGCGCCCTAGCCGGGCGCACCATAAAAACGGCGGGCCGAAGCCCGCCGTACCTTAAGATCTAAGTCGACCTGATGTCGTCCCTTAGAATTTCGCCGTCACGTGCACATACAAGAAGCGACCGATCGGATCGTAAGTCCCGCCAAAGCTATTGTTATTGCAGGGACCCACCGGGCAATTCGCACTCAATATGACGGGTGGGTCCTTGTCGAGCACGTTGTTCGCGCCGACTCGAACGGTGACATTCTGCGCGACTGTCACAGCGGCCGACAGGTCGAGGTAGTTGTAGCTTGGAATGTGACTATAGCCAGGAGTTACGGTGCTGGGAGAGGACAGCAACGGACTCTGGCTCAAGGCATCGACCTGGGTATCGCCGATGTAACGCCATCGGAGGTTCAGATCGAGCCCCGTCCACGGGGTCGCCCAGTCCACCGTGAAGACACTGCGCCAGCGTGGCAACGGGTTGAGGCATGTCACTCCGAAGTACCCCGTGCAGTTGTACGACTGGCCAGGTCCCGTAGCGCCTGTCGTGGGGTCGATGGCGGTCACATTGGGTTGAAGGGTTCTGAGAATCGTGTCAGTCCCGGTCAGGTCAAATGCCAGTTTTCCCAACTCGTTCATATTCAGGCCATAGTGCATCGAGACATCGACACCCTTGGTCTCCAGCACACCGGTGTTCTGTGACGAGGTGGTGACGAAGCCGGCATTCGTGAGCCATAGCGATCCATTGGCGGGATCGCGATGGATGTCGGCGCAGTCTGTCGCGTTGCCGGTGAGGGCACAATTTAAGATGATGGAGACGCCGGACTGCGCCTCGATGGCGCCTGTAATCCTGATGTCGTAGTAATCAATCGACGTGTAGAACGAAGGCAGGAAAGTCGGCTGGAACACAAGCCCATAGGTCCAGGTGTGCGCAATTTCAGGACTGAGCTGCGGGTTGCCGCCTGACTGTACATTGAACTGACTGGCCGGGTTGATGCCCAGATTGCCGTACTCTGCCGCCGTGACGCCGGTCTTTGCGCATTGCGCCGGCGTCAAAGTCGGTGTCGGACCCCAACACGGATCGATGCTCCCGCCTGGCCCAATGGTTGCGGCCGAGAAGAGTTCAGAGATATTCGGCGCTCGCACCGCTTGGTTGTAGTTTGCACGGAAGCGAATGTCCTGGACGGGCGCCCATTCGACGCCAAACTTGTACGTATTGGTCGTGAAGCCCAGTGTGTACTTCGAATAACGATAGCCGGCGGTCAGCGCCGCCTGATAGGCACCCGGCAAATCGTCCGCGATCGGTATGTTGAGTTCCAGAAATGCTTCCGAGACGTGGAAATTGCCGGCGATGGGAAGTACGTCTCCCGCTCCACCGGCGCCGAGCCCTTCCTGTTCGGCCAAGTCCGGGCTGAAAACGGTGCTCTCGGAGCGATATTCAGCGCCAAGGTTGATTTGCGGTCCGCTCTTCGCGATCGGCAGCTGCAGACCGAATTTACCTAGATCCGCCGTCACGTCGGCATGCACCACATATTCCCTGGCCGAGCCTTGGTCCTGTAGCGGGATCGTCAAATATTTGAGCGCGGCCGGCGTTACGCCGCCCACTGCCCACGGGTTGTAGGGAACGCAATTCGCGGGCGCGGGTGCTGCGCAAACGATCTGACCCGCCGTGTTGGTCACCGGGTTCTCAGCAAAGGCCAGGTTGGCCGTTGAAAAATAGTTCGCGTTCTGTGAGGTTGCGTCCGTGATTCCGACCTGCGCATAAGCGTCATACTTGAACGCCGACAAGAAATCCCCTTTGACGCCGATGTCCGTATGGTAATCATCGTTTTCAAAGCTTTGAAGACGCTGGCCGCCCTCGACGTTTCGCCGCAAGAGATAGTAGCCAAGAATACCGCCGGCAGGCTGTCCTTGCGCCGCAAGCAGGGCCGGCGCGCAGAGCACCGATCGTTGCTGCGCATTGATCAGCGGGTTGCCCGCCAAGCCGGGACCAACGGCGCCGCAATTTATTGAGAGCGAGTTATCGGCGAAGTCGCCGCTCGGCGCTATACCTGAGGTGGAGCTGTTTCTCATGTACATGAGTTCAGCATAGACAGTGGTGTGCTCATTGACGTCCAGGTGCATGAAAGACCCGGCCGTCCAGCGCTCGTTCGGGCGCTCCCAGTAGTTGAGCGCTCCAAAATCGTAGAGATCGCTCGCGACCCGCGGCGCAACGTTCTTAGTCGCCGAGTTGATGTTATCCGTCAGAATGTTTTTGCCGACAGAGTTATAGGCCAGCAAAGTGCCGCCCGCATCGGTTCCGGATCCAGCGCACACTGCACCGCCAAGTGTGTGGCTCTTAGTAGACAAGGAGCAAGCACTGTAGTCGTACTGGCTACCCAGGACGGAGTTCTGTTTGTCGAAAGTCGTATAAAAGGTGGCATTGCCCATATTGTCGGCAAAATTCGATCCGGCAACGATCGAGAAATGCTTTGAATATCCGGCGTTGACGCTTCCGCTCGCCGTCGGGTCGTTACCCGCGGTTTCGAGGGCTTGATACTGTCCCTCGTGATTACTGTGGTTGAAAAAGCCGTACTGCGCATCGATCTTCACGCCCTCGTAATGATCGTTCATCACGAAGTTGACGACGCCCGCAACCGCGTCCGCGCCATAGGTCGATGAGGCACCGCCGGTCAGTACGTCGACCCGTTCGATGAGTTCAGCGGGAATCTGATTGATATCGGCGTAGTTGCGCCCATCGGGCGAGCCCGGAGCGAGCCGCTTGCCGTTCACCAGCGTCAGGGTGCGTTGCACGCCCAAGTCATGCAAGTCAATGGTTGCCGTACCGTCAGAGCCGTTGGACAACGTGTTGTTTTGTGATGCAAACACGGACGGCAAGTTATTGAGAATATCCTCGACACGAGTCAAACCTGACTGTTCAATCTGCAGGTTGGTGACCGTGACGATCGGGCTGATCGATACGAGGTTCGCGGTTTGAAGGCGAGACCCAGTGACGACCACTTCCGTAAGTTCGGATTCTCCGGCGGGCGCGGCGGCTGTGGTGGCCGGCGCGGTCTGCGAATATGCGACCGGCACCGCGGCCGAAGCCGCCGCCGCTGCGAGCGCGGCTCGCACCGCAAGCTGCAATACGCGATTTTTCCCCATTTTTAGCTCCCTATTTGTCCAATTAGCCCATCCGATAGTGGCCCGCGCGGGTGCGCGATCTCGTGATTTCCCGACCACTTCGAGATATGGACCGATTACAACATGTTGCGAATGTGTTGCCAAGTCACGTCACAAAGAGAAATTGTCCGCAATTCGGAGGAAATGCCGGGTAGGCGGGGGGCGCCGGGCTGAGAGTTCGGCATTTTCCTAGGGGCTTTGGCGGTACCGGCGTGCGATCGTTGCTAATGTGCAACAAAGATGAAGATGTTCTATCGGGACCACATGCGGTGCAGATTCTCGATCACATACTGGAGTTGGGTTCGGTTACGCCAATCCATTTTCAAGCCTTCCAAGGCATGAACCTCGCCGAGCGAATACAAAAGATCGCGTTGCATTTGATCGGAAATCTGACTTTGTATAAAACTGATCAGCACCAGCCGCTCTCCGGAAGTCACCGGCAGCACTTGATGCACGCTGGTCGAGGCATAGAACACCGCGCAACCCGCGACGCCCTTGATTTTGATCATCTCGGTGCCCAAGTGAATGACCAGCTCACCTCCCTGATAGTCGTTCGGCGCGCTGATGAATATGGTGCAAGACACGTCGGAACGAAGCGGTTCTGGGCCGATCGGCAAAAAGGCCGCGTCGGTGTGCGCGCCGTACTTCATGCCGGCCGCATAGCGAGTCAGCGTGGGCGCAGCGACTCGATAGGGAAAAACAAAATTCCGCGCCTGCTCGCTGCGCTGAAAGGCGCCGAGAGCCAGTTGCGATGCCTTCTGTGCGGCAGAATCGCCCGGCTCGGCTATGACATTGTCTTTGACGATGTTGTGCGGGTTCGATCGTCTGCCGTCAATGAATTTGGCTTGGCGCGCAAGCTGAGCGATCGATTGAACCTCGGCCGCCGTTAAAAAATCCTCGATTTGCAGGAACATTGCTTTTCCTATGCCGGCTTGTCGACGCAGCGATTGAGGTATTCCCGAATTTCGAGGAGTTCTTTTTCATAGTGTCGTGATCGTCCCGACGAACGCCCATGCAGCGGTTCTCTGACCTGCCAGACACTGGCCGTCTTGATGCTGCGCCCCACCGCGGGAACGTCGAGGCAGCGCTCATCCCACTCGAGCCCCAAAAAGCCCAAAAGTCGCTCGATCACGGGCCTGGGGTCTCGAACCAGCGCATCGTAATCGACGCTAATGATGTCGTCGCCATACAGCTTTTGCCAGTGCGCCATCAGGCGCAAATATTGCCCATAGTGATGCCCAATGTCGTTCAGATCCAGGGCATAGCTGAGGCGCTGATCCAGATGCAGAAAGAATATCGACAGGCAATTGTCCAGCGCGTTGCGGCGGGTGTGAACGATTTTGGCATCCGGAAACAGGGTTTTGATCAGGCCTATGTTCATGTAATTCTCGGGACGCTTGTCGGTGACGTAGCTCGCCCCGTGGGAGAGCTCGTCCAGCATGCCAAGGTATCCGGCGGCCACGTCTTTTAGCCGCTGAGGCAATACCGCCGCCATGGAGGCGGGAAACGGCGCCAATGTGTCCTGCACCGCGTGCGGCAGATAATCGAGTTCGCCGCCCGCAGCCACGAGCGCATGCCCCGCAATCAAGTGCTCTATCAGCGTTGAGCCCGACCGGTACATTCCGCACACAAAAATGGGACGAGCTGTCCCCAGCGAAGCGCTCGCCTTTGCAGGGATCTGTGGCACATCGGGAAAGGCCGCGATCATTTGATCAGTGATTTTTTCCGCGAGAGCGCGATCGTAGACGCCGGCCCCGGGGGGTGCGCTCTCACGGCTGTGGCGATTTGCGGCAACGTACATCTCGAAGGCCGCCGCGTAATCTTGACAGCCGTCCAAAGCCCTGCCGAGTGCGAATTCGATGCTGGCTCGGTCGGCGACACTCATATCAGCTCGACTCAGAGCCTGGCGCAGCCGGTCAATCAGGGGATCGCTGCGATCTGAGAAAGTTCTTAAAGCCGCATAACGCGAGAGCGCCGGAGCCGACTGCGGATCCAAAGCGAGGATACGCTCGTAACAACGCGACGCCAGATGGCGCCGCCCAAGGTCCTCATGCAAATTGGCAAGATTGATCAGTGCAGGTACGTAGTTGGGATTGAGCGCCAGAGCGGCCTTGAGTTCGCGCTCGGCTGATTCATCCTGACGCAGGCAATCGCTGTAGATGACCCCGCGATTCAGGTGCACTTCTTCGGGTCGCTTGACATGGTGTTCGAGCGCGCGCCCATAGGATTTTAGCGCCTCCGGGAACTGTCGGGTTTTGCGTTGCAGCACAGCCAAGTTATACCAACAATCCGGTAACGCAGGCCAACTCTCGAGCAGCCGTTCATAGGCCGCTATGGCCTCCGCGCTTCGGCCTTGTCGATCGAGCAGCACAGCTTCCTTGAACATCGTTTCGTAAGAGATCTTCACGTCGATACTCTATACATAGTCGTGGTCAGTGCCGTGGTAGCCGAATCCTTAGGGTCTTGGCGTCGGCTCGCGAAAGTTGCACACCGGTGAGAGACTCGCCCTAATGGACAAGTTGCTCGAATCGGTTACGCAATCTCCGGAGTTATTCCCGCATACGTTCGATGTGCGCAGCGACCATCTGACGTTCATTCGCCTCACGCGCACAGACTACGAGAACGCGAGTTTTCTCGACACGCGAATTCTAACGCCAAAAACCCCTAGCCGCGCAATTCCATGGCATCTGGTGGCCAAATCGATCGACGCGGCGCAACTCCGGGAGCACTGCCGCTTCATCTTTCACATCGGCCACGTCGGCTCGACGTTGCTCTCACGCCTTCTCGGCGCCCATCCACAGGTATTTGCATTGCGCGAACCCATGGTATTGCGCACTTTCGCGAACCCACCTCCCATGTTCAGCGGTGGCGATTTTGATGACCGGCTCACCGGCATTCTAAAGTTATTGTCTCGCACCTTCGATGCAAATCAAATCTCTGTTGTCAAAGCGACAAGCTTCGTTTCGGAACTCGCCGCCGGCCTGATGTCACGTAGCTGTGCACTGCCCGCCGTTGCCCTGTATGTCTCAGCAGAGAGTTATATGGCCACGATCCTGGGCGGCCCCAATTCACGGCAGGAAGCCAAAATGCTGGCGCCGAGCCGCATCGACCGGCTCCAGCGACGCCTCGGCCAAGAGTGGCGCAGCACCTCTTGGAGCGAAGGTGAAATACTGGCGCTATCCTGGGCCTGCGAGATGTCGGCACTGGCTGAGGCCATTGCTACAGCGCGCGAGCGCATTCTTCAGGTCGACTTCGACCAATTTCTCAATGATCCCACCGCGCTCTCGGATGTTTTCCGGCATTTCGGCGTGGCGGTCAGCGGCGGCGAGGTGCGCGCGATCCTGGCTGGCCCGGACATGCACAGATATTCAAAGGCTCCGCAGTATGCCTACGACACGGCTTTGCGCGTCGCGGTACTCAATGAAGCGCGCACCGTCCACGCAGCGGAAATCCGTCGCGGATTGGCTTGGCTCGATCGCGCAGCATCGCAATACTCAGTTGTAGGACAGGCCCTGACGCTCGGCCAAACGCGGCCGAGATGACAAGTTTGTAATATTCGGTACGAGCCGCATCCGGGACCTTTGCAGAAAAAGGCATGAGCTTAGCTATTGGAGTAATAATGGCGGCGTTGGCCGGGTCTTTTATATAAGCAGCAATTCCGCTGCGTTCCATAACTATTGAGGAAATCAAAAATGCAGATCAATAAACTGTCGAGCGCCGCCATGGCGGCTGCCGCCGCCATGCTGTTCACCTCTGGAATCACCACCACTGCCTTTGCCGCGGATGCCGCCACGGTCAAGTGCACTGGCGTGAATTCCTGCAAGGGAACTTCCGAGTGCAAGTCGGCGAAGAATAGCTGCAAGGGCATGAACAGCTGCAAGGGTCAGGGCTTCGTCTCCATGACCAAGCAAGCTTGCGACGACGCCAAAGCCAAAGCCAAGGCGGCGAAGAGCTGAAGCGTTGAAGGAGGCCGGGCACAAGCGCCCGGCCTCATTTTGATGAAACTCTCCGGCTTTGGCCTTGGCCTGCGAACTCCCCACTATGAGGCCATTTTAGCCGAGCCTCACGCGATCGATTGGCTCGAGGTCATCACCGAAAACTACCTCGTACCCGGCGGCAAGCCGCTCGACTACCTGGAACGCATACGCGAACGATTCCCCTTGGTGATGCATGGCGTGTCGCTCTCGATCGGCAGCACCGACCCCATCGACTGCGAATATTTGAAACATGTGCGCGCGCTGGCGCGGCGCATCGAACCGCACTGGATTTCCGATCACCTATGCTGGACGGGAGTCGACGGACGGAATTTGCACGATTTACTGCCGCTACCCTACACCGAGGAGGCATTGTCCTCGGTGGTAGCCCGAGTCGGACAGGTGCAGGACGCCTTGGGTCGGCAGATCTTGCTGGAAAACGTGTCGAGCTATCTTAGCTTTCACGCCGACGAGATGAGCGAGTGGGAATTCTTGTGCGAGGTCGCGTCGCGCGCCGACTGCGACATCCTCCTCGACGTCAACAACATCTATGTCAGCAGCGTCAATCATGGGTTTGACCCCGTCAAATATCTTCAGGCCATGCCGAAATCGCGCGTGCGCCAGATTCATCTGGCCGGGCACAGCGACATGGGCGGCCACCTGATCGACACGCACGATCACCCCATCGTTGCGCCGGTATGGAGTCTGTACGCGCAGGCGGTCGCGCTATTTGGCGATGTGCCGACCATGATCGAACGAGACGACAACATTCCTGAGCTTGGCGAGTTGGTCGCGGAACTGGACATGGCGCGCGACATCGCGGCGCGGCATGCAAGGCAGGCAGCGTGACGCTACGCGAATTGCAGCAGGATATGCAACGCCATCTGCTGGGCGAGGAAAGCGCGGTCAGCGCGGCCATTGTGGATGCACCGCCGTTGCCCGCAAGGGATCGACTGGCGATTTACCGCAATGCCTATCAAGTGCGCCTGATCGATGCGTTGCACGACACCTACCCCATCCTTCACGGTCTGCTCGGTGACGAGGAGTGGCTCGCCCTGGGACAGGCCTACGTGGCGGCCCACCCTTCCGTGTTTCGCTCGATTCGCTGGTATGGCGGCGAATTGGCGGCCTTTATGGCGGGCTGCCCACCCTATGATGAACCCATTCTCGCGGAAGTCGCGCTGCTCGAATGGACGTTGGCGGAAGTGTTCGACGCCGAGGATGCGCAGGCGCTCGAGCGCGCGGCGCTCGCCGCCGTCGCGCCCGCGCAATGGGGCTCCCTTACCTTTGAGTTTCATCCTTCGCTGCGCCGGCTTGAATTCAGTTGGAATACAGCGGCGGTTTGGAAGGCCATGAGCGCCGATGAAGCCCCGCCGCGACCTGAACTTAGCGCAGCGCCGGTAATCTGGCTGCTGTGGCGCCAAAACCTGCAGAATTATTTTCGTTCCGTGAGCGGTGTCGAATCGGCCGCGCTCGACTCGGCGCTGCGCGGCCGCAGTTTTGGCGAGATTTGCGAAGACTTGAGCGCGCTGCTGCCGGACGAGGAGATTCCCGCCGCCGCCGCCGGTCTTCTGGGGACTTGGGCGGACAGCGGCATCCTCGTCGGCCTCAGCGAGGCTGCGGACGGCGCTGCCGCCGATGCTGCGGCGGCTACCCCCTCAGAGTAGGTCGCCGCCCTCCCCGACCAATTCCTTGCGCAGCAATGGAATCGGCGGTCCACCGTAGGACAGGAACTTATCGTGGAATTCATGCCAGCGTGCTTGGGTGTCAGCGGAAGGTGAGGTCGAACCGGCCGCCGCGCCCTTGGCCAGCCAATCCGCCCGAAGCTTACGAATCATGAGTTTGCCGAGCGTGTAATTCAGGTACGCCGGATCATAAGTACCGCGTGCCGCCTGCTGGCGCGCATTGCCGGGGTCCTGAAAGGCTTGCTCGCGGAACATTTTCTCGGACGCCGCGACGGTCATGCCGTGCGTATGCAGGCCGATGGTGGAGAGCAAGCGCACATCGCGCAGCAGCGCCTCGCTGATCTGGCCGATGTGCTTCTCCGGATCACCACGACCCAAGCCCATTTCGATCACCATCTCTTCGCAGTAGTGCGCCCAGCCCTCGGCAAAGGCATATCCCACCCACAGCGCTTCGAGCTTGTCGGGGTTGGCATTCGAATGCAGGAACTGCAGGAAATGTCCGGGCCAGACCTCGTGCACCGACGTGAATAACAACGCCGCTTCGCCGGGAATATAAGACGCCTGCTCCGCCTTGCTCCACTTCGGGTCCGGCGGCGCAATGTTGTAAGTGGATGCCACGCCTTTGTCGTAAGGACCCGCGGTATTGATGAATGCCGCGTTGGATCGATTGTAGGGTGGCGCTTCCGCTACCAAGGCTTCGTCGTTGCTCGGAATGGAGACCACGTTGTTTTGGACGATGAACTCCTTGAGCGTCTTGAGTTGGTTACGCGCCTCCTCGACGGGCCCGGCTTTCGGTTTGTTCGCCGCCATTTTGGCGACGCATTGCGCCAGCGACGCCTTCGGCGCGTAGGTGTTGCACTCCGCCTTGAGCGCGGCGGTATTGCGGTCGAGATCCGCGCGTCCCGCCGCTTCGATCTTGTCGACGCTCAAATCGACTTGTTCGGTTTGCTTGACCATCTGCGCGAACAAGTCCGGTCCAATCGCATACTTATCGTTGGCGTTCTTGCGCCCGGCTACCAGATAGTCCTTGAGGGAATTCATGGCCGCCGCCGCGTTCGTGTCCGCATCGCTCAACTGCTTTTGCAGGTCGGGGTCGGTCACCGCGGCAAACACGGCCGATACATTCTTGGTGTAGAAATCGGCGAGGCCGCCGAATTGGGCGATTCCCAATTCGACGTAAGTTTTGGGCAGCGGCGATTTGAGATTCTCTTTGATTGCCGTGGCGATTCTTGGAATGCCGCGCGCGTACTTGATGTAAGCCTTCATGCGCACGTCGAGCGGCGCATAATTTCGGCTCAAGTACACATCCGGATCGATCTGATCCAGGTACCAGCCCGGGTTGCTGAAGGGGAACTGGGTCTTTTCTATCCAGAAAAGGTCTTTGTCCAGCACGGCCAGCAAGTATGCGCGGTCGAAGCGTTCGCGCGGTTCCAAGGTAGTCGGATCGACGGCCGAGATTTGATCGCGCTGATCGTGTAGCCGGGCGATTTCGCGCTTGATTCCGTGCGCGCTTAAGTCCGGTAGCTGGCCATCGAATTCGTGGCGGCCGGCTTGCACCGCAAACGAGGGCCGCGCCAACATGTATTCTTCGATGAAAGAGTTCGATTGCCTGAGCCAGGCAGCGCTCGCTGCCGAGGGGCCCTTAGGGCGGGGCGGCGGTGGCGTCGACTGATTGCAGGCCGTCACGACAAGCAGCAGGACGCACGATGCGGCGCCTATTTTAAGCGACTTCGACATGGAAACTCCCCCTTACCCAATTATCTAATAGTGCCGTAAAACCTTGGCCTTGAGGCCGAGGATATCAATTAGGAGCCTGTCTGAGTATTCCCCGTGGCCGCGAGCGTGACGGATTTGCCTTCAGTCAAGGCGGAGCCGACGAAGTTGGGTATGCTCCCAATGAGGAGGCGACAACGACGAATGAAGGCAAATCCGTCCGCTCCCGAAGGGTTGGCTCTGGAAGGGGCGTCTGCGG
>Ga0182024_10003710_pt1 | contig 36029 bp, 34 predicted proteins | sample P32metaG_FD_120480 | JGI IMG/M metagenome (GOLD analysis project Ga0182024, IMG submission 120480) | Permafrost microbial communities from Stordalen Mire, Sweden - P3-2 metaG (Illumina Assembly) | ecosystem: Environmental > Terrestrial > Soil > Wetlands > Permafrost | place: Sweden: Stordalen...
ATGCGCGCGAGCAACCGCCGGAGCTCGGATTGAAACATCACGATCAGCCCGATTGCCGTGTACGGCGCGAGGTCGGCCAGCACCGTCCGCAGCAGCTCCAATTTCGCCCACACCGCGATCAGATATACCGCCACCAGAATCCAAAGTCCGGTGAGCACGTGCGCCGCGCGCCGTCCGCGCACGATCACGACGAACTGGTAAATCAGGAACGCCACCGCCAGGATGTCGATGACTGCAAGCGGGGTCAGCTTTTCCCAGATCGGACGCAGGACCGGCTGCAAGTATTGCGGCATTCCAACTCCAGTCTATCTGAAGCGCTCAGGAACTCTTGATCTCCGTCCACAACCGATCGCGCAGCCTCTGGGACGCCGCCGATTGCGGCTCGAACCACTCGCCGCGCGCCAGTTCCTCCGCCGGCGGATACAGGACCGGATCTTCGCGCACCGCCGCCGGCAGCAGCTTGAGCGCCGCCGCGTTCGCCGTCGCCGTCTGCGTCGCTCCCACGATCGCCGCGCTCACTTCGGGACGCAGAAGATAGTTGATGAACTGACTGGCGAGTTCCATTCGCCCGGTCTCCCGCAGGATCGCCATCGTGTCGGCATAGCGCGCGAATCCTTCCACCGGCAACACGTACTCGAGTTTGCCGGGCGCCGCCGCGATCGCCTGTCCCGCCGTCACAGCCCACGCCTGCGCAGCCGCGACATCGCCGGCCACCAGTTGGTCGCGAACTTCCGCGTTCAGATAGGCGCGCAGCAACGGCTTCTGCAGGACCGCCTGCGCCTTCGCCTCGCGAAGTTGCCCCGGATCGGCCGAATTCAGCGGATCGCCGATCTTTTTGAGGCACGCGCCGAAAACCTCCGGCGGATCGTCGAGCATCGTGATCCTGCCCCGCAGGCGCGCGTCCCACAAATCCGCCCACGCTTTCGGCTCCGGTAAAATCCCCTTGCGATACACGATCCCCGTGGTCCCATGCATGTACGGCACGCTCCAGGCGAGCTCGCGATCCCACGGCGGATCGCGAAACAGCGGACCGAGCGCATCGAGATTCGTAAGCAGATCGTGCCGCAGCGGCGCGAGCAGACCCATGTCGCGCATCGGCTGAACGAATTCAGCGGAGGGAAACACCACGTCCCATCCCGAATTTCCGCTCATCACTTTTGCAAGCATTTCCGGCGCGCTTTCGTAGGTCCCGTAGCGCACGCGCACGCCGAATTCGCGCTCGAAATTCGGGATCGTATCCGGAGCGACGTAATCCGACCAGTTGTAGACGTTCAACCTCCGCCCGCCGCGTCCGCACGCCAGCACGCCAGCCGCGCTCACTAAGAATCCCCGCCGGTTCATGCGCGTCTCCGCAGTCTTTCCGAAATCATCACCATCGCGCCCAGCGCCACCACGATCACCGTCGACACCGCGTTCAACGCCGGATTCACGCCACGCCGCGCCATCGCGTAGATCACCATCGGCAGCGTCTGCGAATCGATTCCCGCCACCAGGCTGGTGATCACGTAGTCGTCGATCGACACCGTGAACGCGAGCATCGCCGCCGCCGCGATCGCCGGCATCAGATACGGCAGCGTCACGCGCCGGAACGCGCTCCATTCGGTTGCGCCCAGGTCGAGCGCGGCTTCTTCCAATTCCGGGTCGAACCCGCGCAATCGCGCCATCACCACCACCGCGACATAGGCGATCGAAAAACCCACGTGCGCGAGAATCACCGTGTGCATCCCCAGCCGCAGGTGCAGAAATCGAAAACTCCATTGAAAAAATGCGAGCAGCGAAACTCCCGTCACGATCTCCGGCGTCACCAGCGACAAGTACATCGACCCGGCGAGCCAGTTCGACGAACGCTTCCACAACCCGTAGGCCGCGAGCGTACCGACCATGGTGGCGAGCACCGTCGCGCACGCCGCGATGATCAGGCTGTTCGCCGCCGCTTCGATCAGATCGCGATCCGCGAACGCCGCGCGATACCAGTCAAGCGAAAATCCCTGCCACACCGTAAATTTCGAAGAATTGAAGCTGAAGATGGCGAGAATCAGCAACGGAACGTGCAGAAACGCATAAATCAGCAGCGCATACCACGCGAGGACGCTGGCCCCTGTCCGCTGTCCCCTGTCCCCTGTTTTTGCTGGCCACTGGCCACTGGACACCGGCCACTTCACAGCAACTCCTCTCCGCGCCGCCGAACGGCGAACAACAAAATCATCGCGACCGCCATCAGAACGATCGACGCCGCCGCACCGAAGGGCCAGTCGCGCGATGCCGTGAACTGGTTCTGAATCAGATTGCCAATCAGAATGGTTTTGCTGCCGCCCAGCAAATCCGAAGTGAGATACGTTCCCAGGCACGGCACGAACACCAGAATCGCCGCAGCCCGGATTCCCGGCGCGCACAGCGGAATCATCACGCGAAATAGCGTGTCGCGCGGCTTCGCGCCCAAATCCGCCGCCGCTTCGAGCAAACTTTGATCCAGCCGTTCGAGCGTCGCGTACATCGGCAGCACCGCGAACGGCAGAAATCCGTACACCAGGCCGAGAATCACCGCGCCGTCGTTATAGAGCATCGGAAGCGGGGCGCGAATCAGGTGCAGCGCCTGCAACGCGGTGTTGATCAGCCCGGTATCGCGCAGCAGGAACATCCACGCGTAGGTGCGGATCAGAAAGCTGGTCCAAAACGGCAGAATGACCAGGCTCAGATACAAATTCTTGCGCGCGCCCGACCTCGAAATAAATAGCGCCAGCGGAAATCCGAGCGCCAGGCACACCGCCGTCGCCACACCGGCAATCCACAGCGATCGCCATAAGATCGCCGCGTACAGCGGATCGTAGAGGCGCGTGTAATTCTCGATCGTGAACGGCCGCTCGACCCCGCCGTAGGCGCCGTGCGTCAGAAAACTGTAGGCGACGATGATCGCCGACGGCGCCACCAGCGTCAGGAGCATCAGGACCGCCGCCGGCGTCAAGAACGCTATGCGAATCGAAGCTCGTCCGCCGAATCCCACCATATTTGAACCGGCTCGCCTTCCGCGAAAGTCTCCGTCGCGGATTGATGTGACGCCACGTGCGCGATCACGACTTCCCCGCCCTCGAGTTTCGCCTCCACCTGAATCGCCGCGCCCAAAAACACGCACCTGGTGACCATCGCGCGGCGTCCCGCGCCTTCTCTGCCGAGGCTTTCTTTACCAATGAGGGTACACTCCGGCCTCACGCCGATCCCGTCCACGAAATTCATCGCCCCCAAGAACGACGCGACGAATTTCGTCCGAGGGCGCTGATAAAGCTCCTGCGGCGATCCCATTTGCTCCACCGCACCCGCGTTCATGACCGCGATGCGATCCGACATCGACAGCGCCTCTTCCTGATCGTGCGTGACGAACAGAAACGCGACCCCGCTGCGCCTCTGCAAATCCTTCAGCTCCGCCCGAACCTGTTTGCGAAGCTGCGGATCGAGCGCGCTCAACGGCTCATCGAGCAGCAGCACGTCCGGCTCGAGCACCAGCGACCGCGCCAGCGCCACGCGTTGACGCTCACCTCCGGAAAGCTCCGACGGCATCCGCGATTCCTTGCCGTCGAGACGCACCTGCTCGATCACCTTACGGACGCGCGCCTCGATTTCGTTTGCGCCTTTTCGCCGCAGCCCGAATTCCACGTTTCGACGCGCGTTCAGATGCGGAAACAGCGCGTAGCTCTGAAATACGGTGTTGACGTTGCGCCGGTACGGCGGAAGCGAATCGATGCGCGATCCGTTCAGCCAGACTTCGCCTTCCGTCGGCGTCTCGAATCCCGCGATCATGCGCAGCGTGGTGGTTTTTCCGCAGCCCGATGGCCCCAGCAGCGAAAAAAATTCGCCGCGCGAAATTTCGAGCGACACTTCCTTCACCGCGTACTGCCCCGGAAAACGCTTGGAAACCTTCCTCAGCTCGAGGATCGGCCGAAGCTCAAGAATCGCACTCATTCGTCTTTATTCACGCGATCGGGCCAGCTTCACAATTTCATCGTAGTGGTAGACGAAGCAGCCGCGCGCGTCTCGATTCCCGGCGACCACCATCGCCGCCGCTACCGTCACTGCCGGAATCCCACGATACTTTCGCAGCGGCCCCGCGAGCAGAAATCCGGTCGCGCGCGCGACCGCGATTCCGATCCGCTCACCCGTGCGCCGTTCCTCGCGATCGCCCATGAGAATACTCGGCCGAAAAATATGCACCGCTTCAAACGCCATCGCCCGCACCGCATCTTCGAGCTCGCCCTTCACGCGAAGATAGAAATTTTTCGACTTCGACGAAGCCCCCACCGAGCTGACCAGAATAAATCGCGCATCGCCCGCCGCCGACGCGCGCTCGGCGAGCATTTTCGGATACTCGAAATCCACCCGCCGGAACACCGCCTCAGATCCCGCTTTCCGGATGGTCGTTCCCAGCGCGCAATACACGTGCGCGCCTTGCGGAATCTCGATCGTGCCCAGGCGATCGAAATCCATTTCGCGTGCAATCAGCCGCGGATGAGTCATTTTTAACGGCCGCCGCACCAGCGCGACCACCGAATCATATCGATCGAGCGCGCGCCGCAGGCATTCGCGCCCCACCAGTCCCGTCGCTCCCGCAAGAATCGCCTGGCGTGCCATGAGTTCTTTAGTGTACGCATTGTTATCATCAAATCAGAGTCCCGCATTGAGATGACCGCCATCGTTCCCGCCCGCGCGGGCAGCGCCCGAGCGCTGCGCTTCCTGAACACGACCAACGGAGAAAAGGCCGTGATGGCGATCAGCGGCGTCGTATTGTTCGGATTCGTGGTGGCGCATCTCGCCGGCAATCTGCAAATTTTCCTGGGACCCGACGAATTCAACGGATACGCGCGCACGCTGCGCCATCTTCCCGCGCTCGTGTGGAGCGTGCGGATTTTGCTGCTGGTGATGGTGATGCTGCACATCTGGAGCTCGCTCCATCTCGCCGTCACGAAAAGCGAGGCGCGCCCGATCGGCTACGTGAAGCGGATTCCGACCAGTTCCACGTATGCGTCGCGGACCATGTACATGACCGGCCCGATCGTCGCGGCGTTCGTGGTCTATCACCTGATGCAATTCACCTTCGGCGTCGGCGGAACCGCGTTTGAGCCGTTCGACGCCTACGGCAACGTGATCAACGGATTCCGCGTGCCGGCGGTTACCGGATTCTACGTGCTCTCGATCGGCCTTCTGTGCCTGCATCTGCGCCACGGATTGTGGAGCATGTTTCAAACGCTCGGGTTCGAGCATCCGCGTTACATGCAGCGCTTGAAGACGGCTGCCGGCGTAATCGCGCTCGCGATCTTCATCGGATTCGCCTCGATTCCCGTTGCGGTTATCTTCAGAGTCATTCCTCAAATTTTATGAGGCCTCAAATACTGTGATGGAGCTCGATGCGAAAATTCCGAGCGGTCCCATCGAAAAAGCCTGGGACAAAGCCCGCTTCGAAATGAAGCTGGTGAACCCGGCCAACAAGCGCAATCACGAGATCATCGTCGTCGGCTCCGGACTCGCCGGCGGATCTGCCGCGGCCACGCTCGCCGAGTTGGGCTATCGCGTCAAATGTTTCTGCTTCCAGGATTCGCCGCGCCGCGCGCATTCGATCGCCGCGCAGGGCGGCATTAACGCCGCGAAAAATTACCAGAACGACGGCGACAGCGTCTATCGCCTGTTCTACGACACGGTCAAGGGCGGCGATTTTCGCGCGCGCGAATCGAACGTCTATCGCCTCGCGCAGATCAGCGTCAACATCATCGATCAGTGCGTCGCCCAGGGCGTTCCCTTCGCGCGCGAATACGGCGGCACGCTCGCCAATCGAAGCTTCGGCGGCGCACAGGTTTCGCGAACTTTCTACGCGCGCGGCCAGACCGGCCAGCAGCTTCTGTTGGGCGCGTATCAGGCGCTCGAGCGCCAGCTCGACGCTGGCCGGCTCACGATGTTCCCGCGAACCGAGATGCTCGATCTCGTCGTCGTCGATGGACGCGCGCGCGGCATCGTCACCCGCGACCTGGTCACCGGCGCAATCGATTGCCACGCGGCCGACGCCGTGGTTCTCTCGACCGGCGGCTACGGCAACGTCTACTATCTTTCGACCAACGCCAAGGGGTCGAATTGCACCGCCATCTGGCGCGCTTATAAGCGCGGCGCGGCCTTCGCCAACCCCTGCTTCACGCAAATTCATCCCACCTGCATTCCGGTTTCGGGCCACTATCAATCCAAGCTCACGCTGATGAGCGAATCCCTCCGCAACGACGGCCGCATCTGGGTTCCGCTGGCCAAGGGCGACCGGCGTTCCCCCTCTGAAATCCCCGAAGCCGAGCGCGACTATTACCTCGAGCGCCGCTACCCGAGCTTCGGCAATCTCGCAGCGCGCGACGTAGCTTCGCGCGCCGCCAAAACCGTGTGCGACGAAGGACGGGGAGTCGGTGAGCACGGTCTCGGCGTGTATCTCGATTTCGCGGACGGCATTCAGCGCCTGGGCCGCGGCGTCATCGAGGAACGCTACGGAAATCTTTTCGAGATGTACCAGCGCATCACCGCCGAAGATCCTTACCGCACGCCCATGCGCATCTACCCCGCGATTCACTACACCATGGGCGGATTGTGGGTCGACTATCAATTGATGTCAACCATTCCCGGCCTCTTCGTCGCCGGCGAAGCGAATTTTTCCGATCATGGCGCCAATCGGCTGGGAGCAAGCGCGCTGATGCAGGGCCTCTCCGACGGATACTTCATACTGCCGTACACGATCGGAAATTTTTTGGCGACTCACGATCGCGCTTCGATCGATGCATCGCACGCCGCTTTTCAAGAAGCTCGCGACTCGGTGGCCGCGCGCACCCGGCGCCTGCTCGAATCGAACGGCGCCCGCACCGTCGATTCATTTCATCGCGAGCTGGGCAAGCTGGTCTGGGATCACTGCGGGATGTCGCGCAACGCGGCCGGACTTACGCAGGCTATCGGACAGATTCGCGGGCTGCGCGAGCAATATTGGCGCGAGGTTCGCGTGCCCGGCGCGGCGGAGTCGATCAACCAGTCGCTCGAAAAAGCGGGCCGCGTGGCGGATTTCTTCGAGCTGGCTGAATTGATGTGCATCGACGCGCTCGATCGCGACGAATCCTGCGGCGCGCACTTTAGAGAAGAGCATGAAACCCCGGATGGGGAAGCGCTGCGCGACGACGCGAATTTCAGCTACGTCGCCGCATGGGAATACGCGGCCGATGACCAGCCGCCGGTGCTGCACAAAGAGCCGCTGACATTTGAATACCTGCATCCGAGCCAGCGGAGCTACAAATGAGACTGACGTTCCACATCTGGCGTCAGCCCGACCGCTCGAGCAAAGGCCGCATGGTTCGCTATGAAGCCGCGAATCTCAATCCCGAGATGTCGATGCTTGAAGCGCTCGACGTTTTGAATGAAGATCTCATCCTCCAGGGCGGCGATCCGGTCGCGTTCGAGCACGATTGCCGCGAAGGCATCTGCGGCTCCTGCGGATTCATGATCAACGGCATCGCGCACGGCCCGCTTCGGAAGACTACGGTTTGCCAGCTCGCGCTGCGCCATTTTCGCGACGGCCAGGAACTGTATCTCGAGCCCTGGCGCGCCCGCGCTTTCCCGGTCCTGCGCGATCTCATTGTTGACCGTAACGCATTTGATCGCATTATCGCGGCCGGCGGCTATATTTCGATTCCCGCGGGCAGCGCTCCGGACGGCAATACGATTCTCGTGAACAAAGACGATTCCGATCGCGCCATGGACGCCGCGGCCTGCATCGGCTGCGGCGCCTGCGTCGCGGCGTGCCCCAACGCGTCGGCATCGCTATTCACCGGCGCGAAGATCGCGCACCTGGGCACGGTTCCGCAGGGCCAGCCCGAGCGCAGCTCGCGCGCCTTGAAAATGGTCTCGCGCATGAACCGCGAAGGTTTCGGCCAGTGCACCAATATCGGCGAGTGCGAAGCCGTCTGCCCGAAGGGGATTCGTCTCGACGTGATCGCGCGGATGAATCACGATTTTATCCGCGCGAGTTTCTTGCGCTGAATCAACCACTCCGCGCTTCATCTCAGCACTCATTTTCACGGCGCGATTTATTCTGTGAGCAGAGAGGCGGGCGCGGCCATCCGTGTCCCGACCCACCGACGGCGGCATTCTAGATCCTGCCTGCCTTACGTTCTAACTGATGGTCCGAGCAGCCGCTGGCGTTAACGCGGTTCGCCAATCGCGAGGCGGTAATATCGCGAAGGAGACGTCTCCAACTGAATGAAGTGGCGGCCTACCCCGCGTCATCCCGAGCGCCGCGACCCCGCGTCATCCCGAGCGCAAGCGAGGGATCTGCTTGTCGACGCGTCAAATCCCGACGCGCGTAGTGTCTTACGCCGCCGCGGCCGCCGGCTGATGCGGAGGCGCGGTTTGCTCCCGCAGGCTCTGCCGGATGCGCAACAGCCGCACCCGGATTCCCGTCGGAGTGATGCCTGCATCGCGCGACATCTCTTCCGCCGAGTAACCCTCCAGCGTCTGCTTCAACAGGTCGCGATCGCGGCGCGGGCAGCGCTCAATCATGCGCCTCAGCTCAAGCGTGTTCAGGTCCATCATGTAGGATGGGTTCAAGCCGTCGATCGGCACCTTCACCGGCCCCCGGAAACGCGCGCGAAACAGGTTCCGGGCAATCGAATTGACCCAGAAATTCACCATTTTCGCGTCGCGCAATTGTTCCCGGTATTCCCAGCCGCGAACCCAGGCCGCTTGTGCAATTTCCTCGGCGTCCTCAATCGGGGCGCCATGAGCCAGCAGGAAACGGCGGGTCGCGCCGTATCCGGACTCGAAAGCTTCTCCGTATTCTTCCCGTCGCATCACACCCGCATTTGCAATCGGTCTGCCAGTATTTGGCACCGTCTTTTCAATAGGTTACGATTTTAGGTAACGATCGCGTACTGGGTAAAATCTTCGTAGTAGGTCTAACCATCGCCCCATTACCACCCGATGAAGGTGTGTGACCCGTTTTTTCCTCCTCCTCATCACCGCCCTGCTTGCCGACGGCCAATCCCATCCCGGATGGTGGACTTTTGTCGCGCCCGATTCGAAATCGCTGGTTGGAATCGAGTGGTCGAAGCTCGCGGGCTCGCCCTTTTCCAGCGTATTGCGCGCGGAACTATCCAGCGACGGCAGCCTCGGCTTCCCTGACCTTCCCTGCCTGCTTGCTTCTCGCGATTTTCTGATCTCTTCGCCGCCCTTTCTCGCCGCGGCGAACGGCGGCTGCACCGCGGCCCTGCTTCGCGAACAAGCCACGGCGAAAGCCATGAAGCCCACGCTCTACCACGGATTCACCATATGGGTCCCGGCCGCGAATTCCGGGCTCGGCGCGGCCCAGTTCGGCGATCAGGTGGCGCTTATCGGCTCGCGCAAGAGTATCGAAGCCGCCATCGACCGGAGTCCTGACAAGAACCTCGACAAGAACCTCGACCGGAGCCCGGACCCGGCCGTTCGCCGCTACTCCCCGCTCTTGATCGCCGGAGCGAGACTGGCGCGCACGCGCGATCTGTGGGTGGTCTCGACCGAATTGCCCGATCCGCTGGCGAGCCTGTTCGTTCCCCTTGGCATCACTGCCCGGAACTTTGAAGGTGGAATGACGGCCCGCGACGGTACCGACCGTGACCCCGACCATGGTCTCGAAATAAGCGCGATCCTCGACGCGGCCTCCGAAAAAGCCGCCGGTGAGGTCGCGGCGAGCATTCGCAGCTCGATTCCGACCCTCCCGGCCGTCGCCAAAGGGCTCGAAGTCGCTTCGAACGGATCGAGCGTGACCCTCGCGCTCAAGGTTTCCCGCGCCGAGCTTTTGGCGAGCCTCCGGCAGCCGGAAACGAAGGACGCCTTTCAAGCACTGGAATCCGCCGCGCCGGCTGCAAACCCGACGCTCGCTCCAATCCCCATGCCCGCTCCGAACCCCGCGCGGGCAATCGCCGTGTGGTCTTCGCCCGGCGCCGCACCCGCGCCTCAGCCAACCTCTCAGCCAACCCCTCCGCCGGCCCCCGGCCCGGAAAAGCCCTATATCATCCGGATCTACGGGCTCGACGACGGCGTCCGCGAAATCGTTGTCCCGCCCAAGCAGCCCTAGTGTCCTCGAGTCAGAAGCTCGCGCATTACATGCCGGGGTGTCATGGCCCTCCAATCCCCAAGTCATTCCGAGCGCAGCGAGGAATCTGCTTTTCGTTCGGCTGTTATCAACGTTTTAGAAGCAGATCCCCCGCTGCGCTCGGGATGACGGGCGTCGTAAAAGTATTCAACGAACCTATGACTCAGGACACTGGGAGCTTGGTGAAAAGCTCCTCCGCAGGGCATGGCCCTGCGCCACTTGGCTCCCAAGCCATCGGTGGCACTCAAGTGGGGCAGGGCCATGCCCTGCCAGCGGCGCACGTTCATAGCGTTTTTTCAACAAGCTCCTAGGAACCTGAGGTTTCGTTGTAGACTCAGAGTTAATGCGGTTTTCCGGTGGTATTGCTGTGCTTGTGTCCGCATGCAGTCTGATTCCGGCGCAGGCTCCCTCGAAACGGAACCCGGTGGCCGCGCGAAACGCCGCGCCCGATCCCAAAGCCGCTGATCCCAAGCCCGATCCGAAACCCAAGGCGCCCACCGAGAGGCTTACCTACGATGTCGAATGGCGCCTGATTCACGCCGGCACCGTGGTGGTCGAAACCCGTCCGGCGCACGCCGACCTGAAGCTCGATTCGGCCGGCATGGTCTCCAGCCTCTTCAAGGTCCAGGACACCTACTCGGCCGACTATGAAGACGGTTTCTGCGCCACCGCCAGCCTGATGGATTCGATCGAAGGCAAGCGCCACCACGAAGCCCGCTCGGCCTTCGATCGCACGCGCAATCAGGCCTCCTATGTCGAACGCGACGTCATCAAGGACACGATCATCCACTCGAACCAGACCGAAGTGCCCAACTGCGTCCACGAAGTGGTGGGCGCCATCCTCAAGCTGCGTGGCATGGCGATCGACCCGGGCCAGAGCGCCCAGATTCCGATGAGCGACGGCCGCCGTTCGTCACCGGTGAAGATCGAAGCCCAGGAACGCGAGGACGTGAAGACTCCGGTGGGGTCGTATAAGACCGTGCGCTATGAAGCCTACATGCTCAACGGCGTGATCTACACGCGCAAAGGCCGCGTCCAGCTCTGGCTCACCGATGACGCCCGCCATCTCCCCGTCCAGTTCCGTCTGCGCATGAATTTTCCGATCGGCACGGTCACGCTCCAGCTCGAGAAAGAGGAGCATCCGTGAAAGGAGCCAGAAGTCAGAAGTCAGAAGTCAGAATCGCGGGGCTTTTCCTGACGATCGGAGTTGCAGCGCTGGCGCAGGCTCCCGAAGCGCTGCTCGCCCCCAAGGATCTCAATCAGCTCTGCCAGCGCTCGATTCAGCTCATGGAAGCCGGGGGGATCTCGGTGCCCGATCTCCATAACCCAACCGCGCCGCTGATTGAAAACGCCCGCCAGTCCTGCGTCCAGCTACAGGCGAAGCCCTCGGCGAGCGCGCCCACCTACGTGCTCCTGATGAACCTGCGCGCCTTCATCGCGCTGGCCGATTCGGTTCCCAAGCCGTTTCCCTTCCCCGAAGCCGCGCGCCGCCAGTTCGCCGAGCTGCGCGATGACGGAGCCCGCCTCGACACCCACTTCCGCGCGCTGCTCGACTCGAAGGAAGCGCAACTGGTGACGCCCGATCACGACGATCTCGACCGCTATACGGATGCGAATCGAAAGGTGCAGCCGCCCAATCCCAAAAATCCGCGCGTGGTGTTCCTGGGCGACGCGATCACCGACAACTGGCGCCTGGAAGAATATTTTCCGGATCGCGATTTCATAAATCGCGGCATCGGCGATCAGGTCAGCAGCCAGATGCTGGTGCGCATGAAAGCCGACGTGCTGGATCTGCATCCGGAAGCCGTGGTGATTGAAGCCGGCACGGCCGATCTTGCCCGCGCGATCCCGCTCACCACCATCGAAAATAATTACCTGATGATGGCCGACCTCGCCGCCGCGTACAAAATCAAGGTGATCTTCGCTTCGGTGCTGCCGGTCAGCGATTATCACAAGGACGAGAACGCCGCTTACGAGCGCACCAAGGAACGGCCGCCGGTTTTCATCAACGCCCTGAACGAATGGCTCGACCGGTTTTGCGCGCAGCGCGGCTGCACCTATCTCGATTATTCGGCCGCCCTTTCCGACAGCTTCGGCCGTCTCCAGGCGGATTTGAGCGACGATGGCGTGCACCCCAATTCGAAGGGCTACCGGCTCATGGCGCCGGTCGCCATCCAGGTGATTCAAAAGGTAGTGAAACCGGCCGCCGCCCCGCCGCCGGCCGCACCGTCGAAACCCGTGAAGCGCCGTTCAACGTCTAACAATTAATGGGAAGGAGGCCCGATTTGCGTCCATTCATGTTCCTGCTCGCGCTCGCCGCCTCCACCGCGCTTGCGCAATTGAACATGACCGCCGATCAGGTCTTCACCTTCATCAAGAGCTCCATCCAACTGCACCACGACGATCGCAAGGTGGCCGAATACGTCAAAAAGATCAAGCTGAGCGACAAACTGGAAGAGCGGCGCGTCGAGGAATTGCAGGGTATGGGCGCGGGCCCGCACACCGTCGCGGCCTTGCGCACGCTCAGCAGCTCGTCGGAGAGCCTTGCGGCTGCTCCGCCGCCCCCGCCGGTCGCTCCCAAGCCGGTCATCCCGCCGCCGGATCCGGCGGAGCTCGATCGCATCCTGCACGAGATGATCGACAACGCCCGCAATTATGCGACGACGCTGCCGGATTATCTCTGCATGCAGGTCACGCGACGCCACTACGATCCCACCGGCCGGGAGGACTGGCGCAACTACGATACGGTCCAGGAACAGGTCAGCTACGTCGACCACAAGGAAACTTATCTGGTCACCATGGTCAACGGCCACTCGGTCGCCAATATCAACCACTTTCAACTGGGCGGATCGACGCTCTCGGGCAATTTCGGCACGATCTTCAGCGAGATCTTCGCGGTCGATACCGCGACGGAATTCAGTTGGGATCATTGGGCGACCCTCCGCGGCAAGCGCATGTACGTGTTCGCGTTTCACGTAGCGCAGTTGCATTCGGGGTTCTCGATCTACGACGGCGAGACGCGGCGCACGATCACGGCGGGCTATCATGGCCTGATCTACGCCGATCGGGACACCAACCTGGTGATGCGCTATAAATTCGATTGCGAGGACCTTCCCGGCGATTTTCCGGTGAAGGCCGTCGCGCTTGACGTGAATTACGATTACATCGACATTGCCGGCCATAAATACGTTCTGCCGCTCAAGACCGAGGTGAAATCGACGGCGAACACGTCTCGCGGCAAATTCATGAGCTGGAATGAAGCCGAGTTTCACCTGTACCGCAAATTCGGCGTCGAGAGCAGCATCACTTTCGACACGCCGACGGATCCGCTGCCGGATGACCTTACCAAGGAACAGCCGGCGGTGCCGGACGCGAAGGACAAGAAGCCCTCAACTCCTCCCGAGGAGAAGAAGCAGCCCTGAGGCCGAGGAGAAGAAACAGCCCTGAGGACGCCTATGAAACGCATTTGCCTATTTCTGATTTTCGCGTCATTTTTCACGGCGGCGCTGTTTGCGCAGCGCCAGATGACCGTCGCGCAGCTCACCGGCTTCATCAAGACCTCTGTCGACGCGAAACTGGCGGACAAGGACATCGCCGCGGAGTTGAAGAAGATCCAGCTCACCGAAAAGCTGGAGCCGAACGCCGTCAGCCAGTTGATGTCGCTGGGCGCGGGACCGCGCACCTCGGCGGCCTTGCGCGAGCTGGCCACGGCTTCGGAAAGTCTCCCGCCTCCTGGCGCCTCGCCGACCGCCGCTGGAGCCCCGGCTGCGACACCCGCCGCCAGGTTCACCATGTCGCCGCCCAAACCAGCCGTCATGCTGACGGTGCCCGATTCGGTTGAGCAGGAAAAGATCCTCGACGCGATTCGCGACTACGCGCTCAATTACTCTCAGAACCTTCCGAATTTCATTTGCACCCAGGTCACGCGCCGGCAGGAGGATCCCACCGGCTCGGGCGATCATTATCGATCGGTGGACAAGATCCAGGAATTGCTCACCTACTACGAGCACCATGAAAACTACAAGATCATGGCGGTGGACGGCAAGCTGGTCGACAATAAGGATCGCAAGAGCCTGGGCGGCGCAACGTCGGAAGGCGAGTTCGGCAGCATGATGTACGAAATCTTCGATCCGGTCACGGCCACCGAGTTCGAATGGACCAAGTTCGGCAAGCTGGACGGCGTCATCATGAACGTGTTCAGCTATCGCATCCCGCAGGAGCGGTCGCATTACAGCATCCTTTATAGGGACACGGACCGGATCATCTCCGGATATCACGGCGTGGTCTATGCACGAAAGAACGATAACGCGATCATCCGGATCACGCTCGAGTGCGATACTATTCCCGCCAGCTTCCCCGTGCAGGCTGTAAAGGAGGATTTGTACTACGGGACGGTGAAAATCTCGGGGCTGGAATTCGTGGTGCCGATAAAGTGGGAGAGCCATTCGCGTGACAGCCATATACTGTCTTTTAACAGCGCGGAGTTCGCGCTGTATCGCAAGTACGAGACCGGATCGAGCATCACTTTCTCGAGCGACGATACGGACGACAAGAAACCCGACCCGAAGGACCAGAAACCAAAGAAACCGTGATCAGAAAATTTGTGTTCCTGGCGCCGGCCTTTTTTGCAGGGGCGCCGCTATTGATGCCTGCGGCGCTCGCCCAGCAGCTCGACGCGCCGCTCCCTCTTCTTGAAGCCGAGCAGAAACAGGCCATCGCCGACATCACGGCCAAAGCGCTCGATTTCGAAAAGAACCTGCCCGACTTCGCCTGCACCCAGCTCTCGCATCACAGCATCGATCCCAAAGGATTCAATCAGTGGAAGACGCTTGAAACCATCAGCGAACAGCTTCTTTTCGTCAAAGGCCAGGAACACTACACCATGCTCGCGGTGAACGGAAAGAAGGCAGGCGAAAACGACAAGCCTTCGGCGAGCGCGGTTCCGGTAAGCGAGTTCATCAAGCTGATGCACGATGTCTTCGATCCCGGCGTCAAGGCGGCAATGTCCTGGACCAACTGGGACTCCGTGCGCGGGCATCGCGTGCACATGATTACGTTCGTCGTGCCGCAGGAGGATTCGCAGTTCACCATCGGAAAATCCAAAGGACTGAAGACCGGTCTGGCCGGATTCCTCTACGCCGACGCGGACACCAACCTGGTGCTTCGCATCGTGGCGGCGCCGCTCGGGGTTCCCAAAAACTATCCGATTCAGGGCATGTCCATCGACATGAATTATGATTTCGTGCGGATCGGCGATAAAGTCTATCTGCTTCCGCTCAAGGCCGACTTCCGCCATAAAGAGCCCAAGGGCCAGCAGGTCTGGGATGAGGTGGAACTGAAGGATTTCCACAAGCCGTAGGCCTGCGCGGTTTTTGTCCGCCGATGCACGCCGATTCACGCGGATAAGACGATTGTTTCAATCGGCGTTCATCCGCGTGTATCTGCGGCTGGGAGTTGAGCTAAACTGCAAGTGAATGCGTACTGGGATCGCGCTCCTGCTCAACGTTCTTCTAGTCGCGTCCGCCCCTGCCGCGGACAAATCGGACAGAAAACATAAAGACCTGTGGCAGCCGATATTTGACGGCTCAACCCTCGACGGCTGGAAGGCCGGCGACAACCCGCAATCGTGGACCGTTAAAGACGGCGCGATCCGCGGCGACGGCCCGCGCAGCCATCTTTTCTACATGACCGAAAAGTGCATCAACTGCGAGTTCAAGGCCGAGGTGCGCCTGAATCACAGCGGAAACTCGGGCATGTACTTTCGAACCGCGTTCGGTCCCGGATTTCCCAGAGGCTACGAGGCGCAGGTTGAGAACACGTCGCCCGATCCCGTCAAGACCGGCAGTCTCTACAACCTCTTCAAGGTCTTCGAGCAACTGATCCCCGATGACACCTGGTGGAAGCAGCACGTGATCGTCGACGGCAATCACATCCAGATCTTCGTCAACGACAAGCAGACGGTCGATTTTATCGACGAAAAGAACACCTATACCAGCGGTTTTCTCGCGCTCCAGCAGCACAACGACGGCAGCGTGGTGGAGTTCAAAAACCTGATGATGAAGGAGCTGCCTCCGCCGAAACTGCCGCTGGTCGGGACGTGGCATTTAAAGCGCGAGGAATCCCAATTCAGCGCGGGCGAACTGCCGGCGCAGCTCGAGCTCCGCATCTTAGAGGAGCGCGACGGCGTTCGCTATCAATCCGACAGCGTTGCGGCCGACGGGACCAAGGGCGGAACCAATTATTTCGCGCGGACCGATGGGCTCGATTATATTCTCGCCGGCTCTCGCAACTACGATCACGTCTCGATCGAGGAGATCGACAGGAAGCATATTCACGAGGCGCTGAAAATTGCCAAAATCCGCAAGAAACCCGACGAGCATTACTACCTGGTGATTCAGCGGCGCGGATTCGTCGAGGTGGGCCGCGCGACATACACCGTTTCGGCGGATCGCAACACGATGCGGCGCGAAGGCACCCTTAAGCACGACAAGGGCGACACGCTGCAATATACCGAAGTATTTGAAAAGGTCAATCCATGAAGTCAGCTCTAACAAACGCCGGCGGTCCCACGCGCCGCAACGTGCTGATCGCCGCCGCCGGCGCGCCGCTCGCGTTTGCGCAGAACGCCACGCAATCGAGCCCAGCGCAAACCAGCTCTAACGATCGGATTCAGATCGCGCTGATCGGCGCGGGCGGCCAAGGCATGGCCGACGTGCGCTCGTCGATCACAGCCGGGTCGAAGCTGGTCGCCGTCGCCGACGTGTATGACGGCCGCCTGGCGCGCTCAAAAGAGCTGTGGGGCAATGACGTGTTCACCACGCGTGATTATCGCGAGGTGCTCGCGCGCCCCGATGTCGACGCCGTCATCATTGCGACGCCGGATCACTGGCATCAGCGGATCAGCGTGGATGCGTTGAACGCGGGCAAAAACGTGTATTGCGAGAAGCCCATGGTGCAGCGGCTCGCCGACGGGCCGGACGTGATCGAAGCCGCGCGCAAAGCGGGAAAGATTTTTCAGGTGGGCAGCCAGCGCGTCAGTTCGGTGGTGTATCAAAAGGCGCAGGATCTGCTGGCGCGCGGCGCGATCGGCGAATTGAACCTGATCGAAGCCTGGTGGGATCGCAACGACCCCATCGGCGCGTGGCAATATTCGATTCCACCCGATGCCACTGAGGCTCATATCGATTGGGACCGCTTCCTGGGCCGCGCTCCCAAGGTTCCTTTCGAGCCGGTACGCCTCTACCGCTGGCGAAATTATCGCGACTACGGCACTGGCGTCGCGGGCGATCTGTTCGTGCACCTGTTTTCGGGGATGCATTTCATCACCGGAGCGATCGGGCCGTCCCGGGTCTACGCGACCGGCGGGCTGCGCTTCTGGAAGGACGGGCGCGACGTCCCGGACGTGATGCTAGGCTTGTTTGATTACCCCAAGACCGCCCGCCAGCCCGCGTTCAATCTCTCGCTGCGCGTGAACTTCGTCGACGGCGCGGGCGAGACCCAGGGCTTCCGCTTTATCGGCAGCGAAGGAATCATGACCGTCGACGACGGCGTGACGGTTTCAAGACATCCGCGCCAGAACGAGCCGGGCTACACTATCGGCACCTTCGCCAAAGCCACCCAGGACCAGTTTCTGCGCGAGTATCGCGAAAAATATCCGGTGCGCCGCGCCAATGCCGATTCGATGCAACCGCAAGGCGAGGAGCGCTATTATCCGCCACAGGGCTATAACGATCACCTCGATCATCACCGCAATTTCCTGGAGGCCGTGCGCAGCCAGAAACCGGTGATCGAAGACGCGACGTTCGGTTTCCGCGCCGCCGGCCCTGCGCTCGTTTCCAACGTCAGCTATTTCGAGCAGCGCATGTGCGAGTGGGACCCGTCCTCGATGACACTGAAGAGCTGACCGGATGCCGCTCGAAATCGAACGCCAAGACCGGCAGGGGCTTACCAGCATCATTACGCTGAGCGGAAAGCTGATGCTCGGCGAAGCGTCCGCCCAGTTCGCGCACCTGGTTCCGGAGTTGCTCGAGAGCGGCCGCAAGAATCTGGTTTTCGATTTGAGCGGAGTCACGCACATCGATTCGACCGGCATCGGACGGTTCATCGACACCTTCAGCCGGTTGGGAAAGGCCGGCGGGCAGATGCGAATCGCGTGCGCGAGCGGCGCGGTGCGCGATTCCTTCCGCGTGACGCGGCTCGACACCGTGTTCAAGCTTTATCCGACGGTGGAAGCGGCGTGCGAAGGGCTGAATTGAAGCACGCTGACGTGAAATCCGCCGGGGATCCTCGTAGCGCATAGAGAAACGAAGCGCCCGCGGGCGGAGTCTCCCAGCCATGACAAACCAACTCAACGGATGCTCGGTCGCCATTCTGGTGACCGACGGCTTCGAACAGGTAGAGATGACCGAGCCGCGCAAGGCGTTGGAGCAGGCCGGGGCCAAAACCACGCTGGTTTCCCCGAAAGACGGGCAGGTGCAGGGCTGGAATCACGACAACAAGGGCGACGTTTTCAAGGTGGATGCGACGCTTGATTCGGCCGGCGCGAAAGAATTCGACGCGCTGCTTTTGCCGGGCGGAGTGGCGAACCCGGACAAGCTGCGAATGACTCCGAAAGCGGTCGCGTTTGTCGAGAGCTTCGTCAAGGAGAAGAAACCGATCGCGGCCATCTGCCACGGGCCATGGATGCTGGTCGAGACGAAGGCAGTCCACGGAAAGACGGTGACCTCGTGGCCGTCGCTCAAGACCGATATCGTCAACGCGGGCGGAAAATGGGTGGATCGCGAAGTGGTGACCGATGGGAACATCGTGACCAGCCGCAAGCCCGACGATATCCCGGCGTTCAACAAACAGACCATCGCGCTGTTCGCCGAAAGCATGAAGCACGCGCCTGCCGCGCGTTAGGAGCTTGTTGAAAAATGCCCTCCGCAGGGCACGGCCCCGCGCCACTCGGCTTGCAAGTCATTGGATTCCGGTCGTGGGGCAGGGCCATGCCCTGCCAGCGTGGCAGGTTCAGCGTTTTTCACAAGCTCCTAGACGGCAGTGTGGCGACGCCCCACATCACCGGCCTAGATCGAGCGCATTTCGGGCAGAGCGAAGCGGTAGTGGCCCGCGAAAATCTCGGCGAACAATGCCAGGATTTCGGCGTGCGTCAGCGAATTGTCCGCGAGAATATGCAGGCCGCGCATCTCCAATGGCCCGCCGTGCATGTCGGTGCAAGTGCCGCCCGCTTCGCGAATCAACAGCACTCCCGCGGCGATGTCCCACGGGTTCAGGCCGAACTCCCAGAACGCGTCCAGACGTCCGCAGGCGACGTACGCCAGATCGAGCGCGGCCGAGCCCGCGCGCCGCACCCCGTGCGACAACATCGCGAGCTGATAGTAGAAATGCACGTTCACGTTCTCATGCCGCTTGCGCGACGGGAATCCGGTGGCGACCAGGCTGGTCTCGATGCCCGGCGTTTTCGACACCCGAATCCGCGCGCCATTCAAGAACGCGCCCGATCCGTGTTCCGCCGTGAACAGCTCGCCGCGCACCGGATCGAAAACCACGCCGGCGATCAGTTCGCCCGCGCGCTCGAGCGCCAGCGTCACGTTATAAGCCGGAAAGCCGTGCGCGAAGTTGGTGGTGCCGTCGAGCGGATCGACGTACCAGCGATACTCGGAGGTCCCCGCGTTCCCGCCGCCCTCTTCGGCGACGATCTCATGCGTTGGAAAATGCGCGCGCAACGCCTTCACAATCAGACGTTCGCTCGAACGATCGGCTTCCGTCACCAGGTCGAACTCGCCCTTGAGCTCGAACCCGATCTTGCGTTCGGCATATTGGTTGATCAGCGCACCGGCTTCACGCGCGATTTCCGTGGCCGTTTCGAGGAAGGACGTCACGCGTCAGGACTCGTAGAGGTACTTGATGTCGTGCTTGAAGAGAAACAGATTGGGTTCGCCCTTGCGCGTCAGCCGGATGAAGGTGGCGTCGTAGAACTCGATGATGCCTTCCACTTCCTGATTGTCGGTGAGCTTCACCCGCACCGTCACCTGATCGTCGATCAGGCGCTTCAAATACTTGACCTCTTCGAAGGTCTGTTCGGGTGCTTTGGTATTGCTAATTTTTCCAGCCACGCCGCGGCATCTCGAGGAATCAGCGGGATTCCTCCCCATAATAGCCAGTGCGCGTCTGCGCTTGCAAATCCTTGCGCTTCATCACCACGCGAACCGTGTGAAAGTTGGGCGAATCCGCGCCCAGCCCGCGCGGATAATAGCCGACCATGTACTGCGCGCGCAGATCGCGCAGGATCTCGGTGAACACCTGATCCAGCTTCTCGCCGATGGTCGGATAAAACTCCCGTCCCCCGGTATCGGACGCGAGCGTTTGCAGCGCGTGCTCGCCTCCCAGGTTGCGGCCCGCGTCATTTTCGATCGGCACCACCACGATCGGATACATCACCGCGTCGGCGCGCTGCGCGGCCTCTTTCGCATCCTTGTATGGCTTCGAACTGGTGGTGTTCCCGCCGTCGCTCACCAGCACGATCACGCGCCGGCCGTCGCGATGCTGAAGATCCCGCGCGGCGTGATAGATCGCGTCGTAAAGCGACGTTCCGCCTTCGGGTTTGACATAGCGCAACCGGTCTTCCAGGCGCTTCGCGCTGCGCGTGAAATCGTGCTGCATCGTAACGTCGTAGTTGAACGTGTAGAGCGCAGCCATATCCTTCTCATTCCCTTCGCGAAACAGCGCATCCAGGAATTTTCGCAGGGACTTGACCTCGTACTGCCAGTCTTTGGCAGTCGATCCGCTCGCGTCCACCAAAACCGCGACCGACAGCGGCCGGTTGGTGTAGTGCTCAAAGTTCGCGATCTGCTGCTCGACGCCGTTGTCGAACACGCTGAACTCGTCTTTTTCGAGCGAACCCACCAGCTCTCCCGCCGGATTCTTCACGTTGATCATCAGCCGTACCAGCCGCACGTTGACTTTGAAATCGGTCTGAGCGGACGCGAGCGCCAGGCTCATCAGCAGCGGAATAATTCGCCGGATCAAAGTTTCGTAGCCTCCGGCCGCGCGGGCGCGACCGATTTATCCCATTCACCGTCGACCCATACCTCGCCGTCGACGAAATATTCTTTCTTCCACACCGGCACCATCCGCTTCAATCGGTTGATTCCTTCAAGCGCCGCTTCAAACGCGGGTTTGCGATGCGGCGCGGTCACTACCACCGCCACGCTGGTCTCGCCGATTTCGATGCGCCCCAGCCGGTGCACCATCGCGATGCGGCCGATCGCGAAGGATCGCGCGATCTCCGCGCCGATTTCCGCCATCACCTTGACCGCCATCGCCTCATAGCATTCGTATTCGAGGTAGCGCGTCGCGCGGCCCTTGGTGTTGTTGCGAGCGACGCCTTCGAAATTGACGAATGCTCCGTCTTCGCCGCGCAGCAGTTCGCGCGCGAGTGCCGCGCCGTCGATCGGCTGACGCGTCAACGCGAAGAAATTTCCGGTTTCCGCATCCGTGATGAGCTGCGTGAAGCCGGAGGAGACCGGCGACGATCCTCCGCTCACCGGCGGCAGGAACGCGACCTCGTCGCCTTCGCTCACCGCGGCCGATGCAGGCGTGAACTGCTGATTGAGCGCGAGCACGATACTCGCCGAGGCCTCCTGGAGCTTCGGAAATCGCTTCGCATACGCCCCGAAAACGTCTTCCAGACGCGACCCGCCCGGGACCTCGATCGCCTCCTCGCGAAGGCCCACGATTTCACGCACGATGCCGAAAAAAAGGACGCGGATGCGCATCAGAACTGTTCATACTAACAGACTGATCCTCCAGGGGATTGGTTTCACCCGGCTTTCGCCCGTGGGGCAGGGCCATGCGCTGCCAGCGTGGCCGGCTCACAGCGTTTTTCAAAAAGCTCTTAGAGCGGCGTGTCCGGAATAATCATCGACCGCCACATGTGCGCCGTGGGGCCGTTGTCGTTTCCCAGCCCTTCCTTGGGCTGCTTGAAATGACGACCCACGACGTCGCGAAACTGTTCGAAGTTCACGACCACGCCGGGCTCGAACGCGTAAAGGTCGTTCACCGTCACCAGGCGCGCCTCCATGTACATTTTGTGGTTTCGCGCGTATTTGTAGGCAGCCTGAATGTGCGGGGGCGGCTCGTAATCAATACCGAACAGGCGTTTGTACAGGTCCGGATATTCGTAGCCGGCTTCGTGGTCGGGATAGAAGCGCAGCGCCTGGTGGTAGCGGATCGCGAAGGTGACGCGTTCGGAAACATAGGGCTCAAACATCTGCGCGCCCCACCAGCCGTGATCCACCTTGATCAGCGATTGCACCACGTCGTGCAGCAGGCAGGCGAGAATCACCTCTTCCGTCATGCCGGTCTTCATGGCGCGATTCGCGCTTTGCAGGACGTGATTGACGGTGGAGAACCGGTACTTGAAAAAGTCCTCGAGCGTCGCGTTGACCGGCATCGTTTCGAGCGTCGTGGTGTGGCCCGCGCGCCCGACGAATACGTCCCCGACGCCGCGCCGCGTAGCGCGATCCTGGTTTTGCGCCCGCAGTTCAGCGACCGTCGGGAATTTCTCGGGCGTTTTTGCTCCCGCCTGGCCGCTCTGCGCCTGGGCACTCTGGGCTTGCTCCAGCTGCTGCGACATGTAGTCTTCGAGCGATTCCGCGCGCGCCTCGTGATCCATCGCGGCGACCGCCGCCGCTCCGCCGAGACTCGCGATAAACAGTCTGCGATCGACTTCCAGATTGGTTTTCATGATCGATCTCCTGGACCTCGGGTCAATGTCATACTAAGAATACCGCGTCGCTCTGAGGAGAAGTTACAGACGACCATGTCGCTCCGATCCCTGTTGTTCCTTTGCGCGGCCGCAGGCTGCGCGCAATCCCAAAGCTTTCCCGCCTTTCGCTGGATTCAGCAGGTCGACGGCTCCGCCTCGGATGCCGTCGTCGGCATCGGGACGGACGCGACCGGTAACGTCTACATCGCGGGCAACACTATGTCTATCGATTTCCCCGTGAAATCGGCTGCGCAGAGTCACCGCGGATCTTCCGGCCTCTATCGCATCGACGGTCCCGGCGCCGCGTGGACAGCGCTGCCATTGGCTTCCGCGCAATCGATCGCGCCCGTTTCCGGGAATCCAAATATGTTGTATGCGGCGACCGGCAGCGCGGGATTGAAGAGCACGGACGGCGGCCAAACCTGGTCCACTCTTCCGATCCCCAGCACGTCCGTGCTGACCATTGCAATCGATCCCTCCAATTCGAATACCCTGTACGCCGGATCGAGCGGTCAGGGCGCGTTCAAGAGCACCGACGGCGGCGCGACCTGGACCGCGATCGACACTGGACTTCAAGCCGGACACAACAATCAAATCTTCGTCAGCCAGTTCTGGATCGATCCCAATCATCCGAACGTGGTGTTCGCGAACTCCGGCGGGAACAACGGTGCGGTGATCAGCGCCAACGGAGGCGTGTCCTGGACCGCCGTTCCGAATCTGAGCGTCCTGCCAAATATTTGGTTCGATAAATCGCCCGGGGTGATCTACGCGACCAACGGCCAAACTGCGTTCAAGAGCGTCGATGACGGCCAGACCTGGAGCGTTCTCGCGCAGGTCCCCGGAGGGACGAGTCAAAACGGCGAAATGCTCTCAATCACGTCCGATCCGAACTATCCAGGTGCTTTGGCTCTCGCCTTCAGCGGCGCTCTCTTCACCAGCAGTGACGACGGTGCAACTTGGCCGATCCGCGAGATGGTACAGATCAACTACCCCGGTATCACGCCCGATTGGGCGAACGGCGCTCTCTACGCCTCGTCCGGGCCGTCCGGGGGCATAGTCTGGATTAATGACGCAGCCAGGCATGTCGGTCCGCCCGCGCTCGCTCAGGTAAATCAGATTGCCGTGGCGAACGGACAAGTCTACGTCGCCGTCAGCGCAAGCAACGCGGTCTTCGTCACCAAGCTCGATTCCTCCGGAAACATCGTCTATTCCACGTATTTCGGCGGCAGCGCGAATGATACCGCGACGGCGATGTCCGTCGATCCATCGGGCAATGTGTATGTAACCGGCACGACTTCGTCGTTGGATTTCCCGACCACCGCCGGATCGTATTGCCCGGCCGTTCCATGTATCCAGGGCGCACAGCCGACGGCGACGTCAAGTTTCGTCTTCAGGCTCAATCCGGATGGATCACGCGGCTACTCGACCTATCTTACCGACGGGCTGTCGTCGCCCGGCGGAATCGCAGTCGATGCAACCGGCGACGCGTTCATCGCCGGAACGTCGCAGGGCGATTTGCCGACTACGCCCGGCGCTTATCAGCCGACGTTCTCGGGGACGCCTATCAACTGCGCCAGCCCGATTCTTTGCCCCCTCGAAGAGGTTATCAACGCGTTTCTCACCGAGCTAAATCCGACCGGCGCGACTCTGGTTTTCTCCACCTACATCGGCTCGCAAAGCGCAGCCGCCGGCGCCGTCGCGCTCGCCCCCGATGGCACGATTTTTCTCGGATACCGCGGGCAAGCATTACTGAGCTGCACCAGAGAAATATGCTTTCCAACCGGCTCGAACGCAACCGTATATCACATGAATGCGACCGGCGGTTCGCTGCTCGGGACGGGTACGGCGGCAGGCCAAGCCGCAGCCATCGCTGTGGGGCCCGATGGAAACGTTTACGTCACTGGCAGTGTCACGCAGCCCCCGACATTTCAGGGAACCGCCGGCGCGTTTGAACCCGCGCCCGTTCCGGCGCCGGTTTTGCAAGATCAAAACAACGGCAACTACGTATTCATCACCAGATTCGATCCCAACTTCAAGGTGCTCGCTTCGACGCTGCTGGGCGGCGACTATGGCGATCAGCCCAACAGCCTGGCGATCGACGCTTCCGGAAACGTGCTGGTCGGCGGATCGACCGGAGGGCTGGGGTTTCCCACGCGCACTCCGCTGTTCAGCGCATTTTGGTCGAACACCGGGTTCGTCAGCAAATTGACCGCGGATCTTTCGACGCTGCTTTTCTCGACTTACTTAGGTGACGCTCAAAGCTTCGCCGTCGATGGCGTCGCTGCGTCACCCGACGGCGATCTCGTCATCGCGGGAACCACGGCCCAGGCGAACGTCGCAAATTCGCCGCCGACTCAGGTCTGGGTGAACAAGATCGGCGCCGGTGGCGCGACGCAGAGCGCGCCGCTGCCATTTCGCATCGACGCGGTGCTCAATGCGGCGAGCCTGGTCGACACGGCGCTTTCGCCCGGCGAAACCATCGTGATTCAGGGCGCCGGATTTGCGAGCGGCGCGCAGTTGTCGATCAACGGAGCCGCTGCGCCGCTGATTTCAGTGAGTTCGCAATCGATCACGGCCGTCGTGGCGGCAAGCATCGCTTCGAATTCAGCCGTGGTACAGGTTCAATCCGGCGGCGCGCTGTCGAATGCGGTCGTCGTGCCCGTGGCACCCGCAGCGCCGGGGTTGTTTTCGGCGGATGGATCGGGCATCGGACAGGGCTATATTCTAAACGCCGACGGAACCCTGAATACGCCCGCGAACCCGGCAAAACCCGGCAGCCAGATCACCGTTTTCGCAACCGGCGTCGGGCTGCTTTCTTTCGCCGGATCGTACGCCGTCGCCCAATATCTACCCGCGGTGTTCCTCGACGGGTTCTATCTGGACGGAGTCGCCGCCACGTTCGGTCCGGTGCAGGGCTTCGCGGGACAGGTGTACCAGCTCACCGTCACGATTCCGACTCTTGCGAGCGTGTCCGCTGCGTACGGTCTTCAGAACTTCACGTTCCCGCCGCAGTCTTCCGTGGTCCTCGAATCGAACGGCGCGTCGAGCCAGATTGGGCTCGCGGTTTCAATCTCGCAATAATTTCACTTACGATCGAGCCGAGCCTGCGCGGTAATCAGCGCGGCCTTCCCGCATTCTTCCGCAACCGTCAGGTACCGCTTCACGGCATCCTTGCCGACCACATAAGGATTGGGCTCGCCCGGCTTGCGTTTCTCCACCGCTTCCAGCTTTGGGAGCGTTCCATCGAAAATGGTGTGATTCGAGATGATCACGTCCGCGCCCGCGCCGACCGCCAGATCCTGAAACCGCTCAGCCGATTTCACATACGCCTTCAATTGCTCGATCGGCGTCTGGGTCGTGATGGCCGTTCCGCCCCATTCCATCGCCAGATGCGGCCGCCCCAGGTCCTTTACCGGAATCAGCGTCGAGATGGTGCCCAGCGTGTGACCGGGGGTCAGATACATGGTCAGCGTGGTATCGCCCAACGCCAGCTTCTCGCCGTCCGTCACCACCATGTCGCGGCGCGGCTTGGGATTGCGCGTGTCGCGGTCAAGCAGGTCCCAATCGGCCCCGCTCAGGAGCAAGTGCGCGTTGAAGGTATCTTGCAGGAACTTCGCGCCGCCCGAATGATCGCCGTGCCCGTGGCTCACGATCACGTATTTGATCCTGGCCGGGTCGAGCCCCAGCTTGCGCAAGCCTTCCGCGATTTCGGGCTCGGCCGCATAGCCGTAGAGCGCGTCGATCACGATAATCCCGTCCGAGGTGGTGACGGCCCACGCGCCGTGAATTTTCGTGCCGACGAAATACAGGTTGTCGAAGACCTTCACCGGTCCGGTGTACCACTGCTCGCGAGGAGGGTCCTGGCGCACGCCCCCGGCCGCGCCACGCCCGCGCCCGGCAGGAGCTCCCGCGACAGGAGCCGCTGGAGGCTCGGGACAGACCGTGTTGTAGATGCCCATGAGATCGGTCGAGGCGGCGGCTTTGGCGAGCGCCCGATGCGCTTCCGCGGTGTCCGAGCTCTGCGCAAACGCGCACCCAATCGCAACCAAGCTTGTAGCGCAAATTCGCTTCATCGCCCACCTCCCGAATCGGCGCCCATTATACAGTGTAAACGAGCGCTGATACGTGGAGGTACCAAGTCTTCAAAATCACCATGAACTGGTTTTCAGGCCGAACAAGTGTGCGAGCGAGACCGGAGTGGCGGAGAGGGGGGGATTCGAACCCCCGGTAAAGGTTTAGGCCCCTACGACGGTTTAGCAAACCGCTGCTTTCGACCACTCAGCCACCTCTCCGCGAGGTTGGGCGCGGCTTCAGTCTGGATAGTAGCATAACTCCGCCGGGACCGGAACAATTGTCCTTGGAGCGCCCTGGGCGGCGTCCGGACGGCTTCGGTGAGCGGCCCGGCCCACCCGGCCCCTGAAACGAAAATGCTCACCCGAAGGTGAGCATTTTACGCATCCCTGCTGTTCGCAGGGCGATGTACATGGGAGAATCAGATTCGACGGTTTCACAACCATCAAAACCTGCGTGATTGATTATTATGGCGCGCGGCCATCTAAGTCAAGGGGAAAAACGAACGGACGTGGAAATCGTCCTAACTATCTGAGACACAAGCTGTTAGTCCCTGATTCGCGCACCGCTGGATTGTGAAAAAACTGTGGAAGACCGCTCCGCGCCCCCCGTGTTTCCAGTCTAACAGCCCGAAATCCCGAGGCTTACTCGCCGCCTGGACGACGCCCTTAGTTGGACAGGTGCAGCGTGATCATCGCGTCCGGATCTTCGCCCTTTCGCAGCTTCCGCCGGAAAATTCGAAAGCCCCCAAACGCGACCCCAGCCACTGCGCACCCGGCGATCAGGAACCCCGCGAACACGAACACGTCCAGGATAAAACGGACCTTATCTCTCACTTCATGACCTGGAACCGGCTCATTCCAGGTGATATTTGTGTCGTAGTGGACCTGCGACAAGAGCCGCTCCGCCTCATCCGGGTCCGGCGGCGCGACCGTCACCGCCAGGAGCTTCCCTACCCTCCGGGCTACTGCCCCCGGAATTTTCTGGAACTCCAGGTACTGTTCCCGCGCCAGGCTCGGCGTCGGATAGCTGAACACCGCCAGCGTCAGCAAGCCCTGCGGCGTCCGATAGCTCGCCAGCTGGCCTTCGGCGCCCAGATGGAACGCCGCCACCGACGGCGGAATGCGCGGCTCGAAGCGGGCGAGCGACACCGGTCCCAGAATGTAGCGTTCCGAGTTGGGGACCATACCGTCGACCGGCAAATCCGTCATCAACGCCGGCAAAGGCGACTGTTCGAGCTTGGGCAGGTTCGCGTACACCGATTCGAGCGCGGCGGGCTCCGGAACCTCGCCGGTCAGGCGGAAAACGTAGTTTCCATACGCAAAAATGACCCCGTCCGAGGTTCGGACGGCGAGTTTCGATAAGGCAGCCGGAATTGCGCCGGGCGGACGCCGGGATTCATAAAGCGCCATGGCGCCGGTCGAGTCGCGCATGCGCCACGCGGTTGCCGAAAAATGTTTCGGGCCCGCCGCATAGTCGGCCTGCTCGGTCGCATCGAGTCCGTATTCGGCGTAGAGCGCCTGATCCGGCACCGCGATGGTTTTCGCCGGCCCGCGTTTGAATTCACCGATCTGATCGGGAAAAATCGCCGCATGTCCGGCAGCCGCGCACACCAGCAGAGCGCCCAGGATTCTGACTCCTGACTTCTGACTTCTGGATTCTGAGAGCGCACAGCGCAAGCGTTGTGCGCGATTCAAGCTTAGGCCCCGCAACATTTTTTGTACTTCTTTCCACTTCCGCATGGGCACGGATCGTTCCTGCCCGCGGTCTTTTTCGCCAGCACCGGCTGCTTCTGCGAGGACCCGTCGCCGCCGCCTCCGAACTGCAACGCGGCCAGCTCTTTTTCCTTCTTGCGCTGGATGGTCCGCGTCAGATCGGCAACCGAATTCTGCGCGGCCTGCCGCTGGGCGTCGGTGATCCCGTTGGAAGCCCCCGGCGCTGCCACCGCGACGGCTTCGGCGTCTTCCTCATCCGGCTCATCCGCCCACAATTCCGGATGGGGAACGTCGGGAACGTCGCCGATGGCGGTGGTCCCGCCCTCGTCGGCGCGATGCATGAAGAACAGCCAGCGAATGGTCTCGTCCTCGATCCGGTCCATCATGTCCTGGAACAGAACGTAGGATTCCTTCTTGTACTCGACCAGCGGGTCCTTCTGGCCGTAGCCGCGCAGGCCGATGCCTTCCTTCAAATGATCCATCGACAACAGGTGGTCCTTCCACTGGTTGTCGATGATGTTGAGCATGATCATGCACTCGGCTTCGCGCATGTGCTCGGACCCGATCATGGCTTCTTTTTCCGCGTATTTCCTGGTCAACTGCTCGCGAATGGTCTCCTCGGCCCGGCGCCGGTCGAGATTCTGCAGCTCTTCGACATGGATTTTCACGCCGAATTGCGTGAGAATGTCGGTTTCAAGACCATGCCAGTCCCATTGGGTCGAATGCTTCTTTTCAGGGCAGCGCGCGTCGATGAAGGAGCCGAGAATGCCGGTGATGATCTCGGCGACGCGCTCTTTCTGATCCTGGCCTTCGAGCAGCGCGCGGCGCATGCCGTACACCGCCTGGCGCTGCTTGTTCATCACGTCGTCGTATTCGAGAATGTGTTTTCGGGAGGCGAAGTTCTGCGCCTCGACGGCCTTCTGCGCCGCGGCGATTCGCTTGCTGATCATCTTCGATTCGATCGGCACGTCCTCTTCCATGCCCAGCCGCAGCATCATGTTCTGCATGCGCGGGCCGCCGAAAATGCGCATCAGGTCGTCCTGCAACGACAGGTAGAATCGCGCGCCGCCGGGGTCGCCCTGGCGTCCCGCGCGTCCGCGCAGCTGATTGTCGATGCGGCGCGAATCGTGCCGTTCGGTTCCGACGATGTGCAATCCGCCGAGCGCGACCACTTCGTCGTGGTCCCCTTGCCACTCGTCCTTGAAACGCGTGTAAATTTCTTCCCATTCCTGCCGTTCGGGCGTGCCGATCGCGCAGGTCTGCAGGTAATCCGGGTCCTTGTTCAGCTTGCGAAGGTGCTCTTTCGCGGTGAACTCGGGATTGCCGCCCAGCAGAATGTCGGTGCCGCGGCCGGCCATGTTGGTCGACACCGTGACCGCGCCTTTCCGGCCCGCCTGCGCGACGATGAAGGCCTCGCGCTCATGATTTTTGGCATTCAATATTTCGTGTTTTACGCCTAATTTCTTCAATAGCGCCGATAATCGCTCCGATTTTTCGACGGATATGGTCCCCACCAGCACCGGCTGTTTCTTGTCGTAAAGATCCTTGATCTCCTTGGCCGCGTTCCGGAACTTTTCCTCTTCGGTGCGGTACACCACGTCCTGATACTCGTGGCGCAGCAGCACGCGGTTGGTGGGGATGATGGTGACGTCGAGCTTGTAAATCTTTTCAAACTCGGCGGCTTCCGTGTCGGCCGTACCGGTCATTCCGGCCAGCTTTTTGTACATGCGGAAGTAGTTCTGAAAGGTGATGGTGGCGAGCGTCTGATTTTCGCGCTGAATGCGCACGCCTTCCTTGGCTTCGACGGCCTGATGCAGACCGTCGGACCAGCGCCGGCCGGGCATCAGGCGTCCGGTGAACTCGTCGACGATGATGATTTCGTCGTCCTTGACGACGTAGTCGCGATCGCGATGGAACAGCACGTGAGCCTTGAGGCCCTGCTGCACGTGATGATTCAGCTCCATGTTGGCGGCTTCGTAGAGGTTGCCCAGGCCGAGCAGTTTTTCGATCTTGATCGATCCCTCCTCGGTCAGCGCGACGCTGCGATGTTTTTCGTCGACCGTGTAATCGCCGGTGGTGTATTTGACGCCGGGCTCCTTGCCGTCGATTTCTTCGCCGCGAATCAGGCGCGGGATGATGCGGTTGATCTTGTAGTACTTGTCGGTCGATTCCTCGCTCGGACCCGAGATGATCAGCGGCGTGCGGGCTTCGTCGATCAAAATCGAATCGACCTCGTCGACGATGGCGAAGCTGTGGGAGCGCTGCACGCAATCCTCGATGCGGAACTTCATGTTGTCGCGCAGATAGTCGAAGCCGAATTCGTTGTTGGTGCCGTAAGTGATATCAGAGTTGTAGCTCTGCTTGCGCTGCACGTCGTCCAAATCGTGAACGATCACGCCCACGCTCATGCCGAGCGCCTTGTAAATGCGGCCCATCCACGCCGAATCGCGATGCGCGAGATAGTCGTTGACGGTAATCACGTGCACGCCTTTGCCTTCGAGGGCGTTCAGATACACCGGCAGCGTCGCGACCAGCGTCTTGCCTTCGCCGGTCTTCATTTCCGCGATTTTTCCGCGATGCAGCACGATGCCGCCGATCAACTGCACATCGAAATGGCGCATGTTGAGCACGCGCCGGCCGGCTTCGCGCACCGTGGCGAAGGCCGGAATCAGCAGATCGTCGAGGGTCGCGCCCTGCGCGAGCTGCTCGCGGAACTTCACCGTCTGCGCGGCCAGCTCCTCGTCGGAAAGCGCCAGCATCTGCGGTTCTAATTCGTTAATCGCGGCGACCATCGGCCGCATGGTTTTTATGGCACGCTCATGCTTGGTGCCGAAAATCTTTGCGAGAGTCTTGTCAATCATAGGACTGCACCTCCATTATTTTCCTGAACCTTTAGAAACGGGGACCGGACTGCAAACGGGCCGATTGGTACAGGATCAGAGACGGAGGAGCGTGCGTTGATGACGCCGCGCGTAGAGATCGATCGCGATGAAGCTCGCGAGCAGCACCAGCGAACTGCCGAAGAGTGTTGAACTTAGTGCTTTGAGCGGGAGAATCGCGCTTGGGTTCGTTTCGTAATTTTGCGTGGCCGACGACAAATCACCGGCAGCGGCCAGGAGCGGGGCGACGGCTTGTAAAAGCCGCGGGAATGAGTCGGGAGCGGACGGATGAATGGACGCCGGCCCGCCGTTCGCGTAAGAATACGCAACCAGCGCGGTAAGGCTCGCTAAAATGATGCGCCCGAGTCGCATAGATTCTACTGCTACCAGTTTAGCTCACAGCCACTTGGTTTCGCTCCACTGCTTGAGTGAGGCTTGGGTCAACTGTTTAAGCTCGGAGATCAGCTCCGGTTCGGGATCGCTTTTGAAGTTGAAGCAGGCCTTGCCCTGCATCCGTTTCTTCAGCGCGGGCGAAATGATCTTCGCGAGAACCGGGCACATGTATAACGGCACCAGGTGAAAGCTCACGTAAGCCTTGCCCAGGCGTATCGAGCCGAAGTACAGCGGCTGGCCTTTGTGCTGCGGAAACGGCGACGCGGATTTCGTTACCAAAGTGTATTCGATGGGCGTATCCGTCTTCACGGCCAGGCGTTTCGCGTGGCGCGTAAATACAGGTTTCAGGGCGGCGAATATGGGAGCAAAATCGGCCGGCATGGCGTGTCGTTAAGCTTTCGTCATTGTAGTTGAAGTGAAATGGAAGCTTCAATCGCGGGACGCAATATGAATCGCGCGCTGGTTCGGAGAGGCGGAATCAAACGAGGACTATCCTGCGGTTTCGATGATTCCGATATCCCTCTTGAGCAACTTGTTGACGATCTCGTCGACACCCACGCCCTCCTTCTCGGCCTTGGCGGACAAGAACTCGTGGACGTCCAAGTCCAGGTAGACGGGCACTCGGACGGACGCGCCGGGGCGAAAAAATTTGCCTCAGACTCCCTTTTGAAAATCGTACTCAGTCTTCATGCGGATACTTGCTCAAAGTGTCGCACTTCGGAGACGTAGCGCGGCGCGCCGAGATCAACCGGACGAGCGCCGAGCTGGGCCCGGTTTCGTTCAGGGTATGAATGACGACGAGCGGACCTCCACTCGACGATAGTCCGAGTGTGATCCAACGCTGCTCGCCTTGGCTGTGTTCGTCGTCGGAGAGTGTGAGCGACAAGGGGGTCCAGCAAAACCGTCGCGGCCGATCGGCGTCTGATAATCTGAAAGTAGATTGTTCCCCAAGCTCATCTCGATCGGAAGTTTCTTCCTGCCCACATATGGAGTCCTGGTCGCGCTGGGGTTTCTCGCGGGCCTTTGGGTCGCCGTGAGACTTGCGCGGCGAAACGGACTCGCAGCCGAACTCGTAACCAATCTCGCGGTTTACTGCGCGCTGGGCGGCCTCCTGGGCGCGAAGATCCTGATGATCATTTTCGATTGGAACGATCCGCAAAAGCCGCCGATTTTTTCGCTCGAGACGCTGCAAGCCGCCGGAGTCTGGCAGGGAGGACTGGTGCTCGCGATCGTGGTCGCGATCCTTTATATCCGCCACAACCGGCTTCCGCTGCTCTCGACTTTCGACGCGTTCGCGCCGGGAATCGCGCTCGGGCACGCGATCGGGCGCATCGGATGTTTCGCCGCCGGATGCTGCTGGGGCAACCAGTGCGATCTTCCCTGGGCGGTAACCTTTCGCAATCCCCAAGCTGCCGAGCTTACCGGCGTCCCGCTCGGCGTGCCGCTGCATCCCTCGCAGATCTATGAAATGCTTACCGAGCTCGCCGTGTTCGCGTTCCTGTACTGGCGATTCGGACGCGCGCACGCACCGGGCAGGATCATCGGCATATACCTGGTGCTGAGCTCGGTGGCGCGATTCCTGATCGAGTTCACACGCTTCCATGAGCAGGGCCTGCACCTCGGCCTGTCGCTGACGCAGTGGATCGCGATTCCGCTCGGCGCAGCCGGCGTGGCTTTGCTCGCGCGCCCGTCCATGCCGTCGGCCAAAGTGAGTCCGCCGGTCGCGGCGTGATTTCGCCCACGCAGGGCATGGCCCTGCGCCACAAGGTGAGCGTGCAGATCGCGGCGTGATTTGTGGGGCAGGGCCATGCCCTGCCAGGCGGGCCTTCAGACCAGCTTTTTACGAGGTTCTAGCGAGGTTCTAAAGAATCCCTCTCGTTCTGCCGTTAACAGGGATAGGATGAAATCCCCACCACAGCGCGGCTTTGTGCTCATCGCCATGGCGGTGACGATGCTGCTTCTGCTCGCGGTGATGGGACTGGCGTTCGACATCGGGCGCATCTACATCGTCCGCAACGAAGCCCAGGTTTTCACCGACGCGGCGGCTCTGACGGCGGCGTCCAAGCTCGACGGCACGGCCGCGGGAATCGCCCGCGCCCGGGAATCGGCCGAACGTCTGCCCATGCGCTGGAACCTCGGCACCACCGAGTTCACGGGCGTGGTGGTCGAGTTCAGCAAAGACGGGACGAAATGGGAAACCAACCCGAAAGAGCTCCCTGAAATGACGCTCGCACGCGTGACCGTGCCCGCCAATTCCATGGAAATCACGTTTCTGCGCGCGGTCGGCGGACCGGCGGCCGTCAACGTCGCGGCGCGATCGGTGGCGGCCACCAATCCCGTGAGGCTGACCGAATGAGGCGTTCCACTGCCAGGGCGATTTCAAAAACGCGCCAGTGCGGCCACGCCATTCTCGAGCTTGCGATTTCGGCGGGGGTGATGGTCTCCTGCCTGGCCGGCACCTTTCAGTTCGGCTACACGTTTTACGTTTACAACCAACTGGTGACGGCGGTCGGCAACGCCGGGCGATATGCGGCGATGCGCACGTACCGCGGAGCATCGGAACAGGAAATCGAGCTCGGCAATCGCGCGATTCGCAACATGGTGGTTTACGGCGATCCGCAGCCCGCGCCCGACGCAGCTCCGGTGGTGAGGAATCTGACCCCGGAACAAGTGGATGTGCGCTGGATCATCAATGACAAGGGCGGCGACAAAGGCGCGCCCTCGGCCGTGGATGTATCCATTCGCGAGTATAGCGTCGACGCGATCTTCAAGACCTTCAAATTCACGGGACGGCCGGCCGTCGAGTTTCCATACTTAGGACGGCCGCAATGAGTTACGGAGCGAAGCGGCGCCGTGGACAGGGGCTGATCGAAGCGGCGCTGGTGCTGATGGTCTTTTTCGCCCTGCTCCTGGGGATTATCGATTGCGGCCAGGTGCTCTATGCGCACCAGGCGCTGGTCGAACGCGTGCGCAGCGCAGTCCGCTGGGGGACGGTGCATCCCTATGATGGAACCGGCGAGCAGGTCGCGAACCTGATTCTCTACGATCAGCTCGATCCGCCGCGCGCCGCCACCGGAGCGTTTCTGGGACTCGCGCGCGCGAACGTGGAGATCCGTTATCAGCGGCGGTCAACCGAACGCCCGGATGACGAGATGCTGACGGTCGCTATCGTCAACTACGAGTCGCACTTCTTTTCGCCATGGATCGCCCGGACCATTATCAGCCCGCGACCGGTCCTGATCAGCGCGCCCATCATGCCGTCGGCTTCCTCTCCTGCCCCGTCTCCGGCGGCGGCCGGCAGTGTCCTAAAGTAATACTGAGCGAAGTAATACTGAGCGACGGGCGCGGTAAAATAGAACTTGACCAAGAAGTACCTCCTCCTGCTCGCGCCTTTCGCGGCGCTGTTTCTCGCCAGTCTTGTCCCGACGCCGGCTTTTAGCGATTCGACGAAAGCCGCCCTTTCGGATCTGGATCGAATTCTGACCGGCGATTTCACGGACTCAGCGCGTCCGCCCGATTCGCTTCATATCGTCGATTGGAACATCGATCGCGGCGAGCGGCTGGATCGGGTCGCCCAGGTTCTGGAGCGCGATCAGCCGGATGTGTGCCTGCTTCAGGAGGTCGATTTGGGCGCGCATCGCAGCGGCAACTTGAACGTCGCGGAAGAGCTCGCCAGGCGCCTGAAGATGCGGTACGCGTTCGGACTCGCGTGGCAGGAACTGAGCCAGGGCGACCGCGAGCGGCCTTCGTTTCAAGGCCAGGCGATTCTCACGCGGATGCCGGTGCGCAACGTGCGCGAAATTCGCTTCAAAACGCAATCCGGATTCTGGCGGCCGCGATCCTACGTTCCCAACGTTCCGCTTTTCCAGCGGAGGCTGGGCGGACGAATGGCGATCGTCGCCGAGCTGGATTATCGCGGGCGCACGCTGGTGGTTTACAACCTGCATCTTGAGAGCCGCAGTTTCGGCCACATTCAGGATGCGCAAATGGAGGAGATCCTCGCCGACGCGAAACGCTATCCGGAATCGACGCCCATCATTCTCGCGGGCGATTTCAATACCAAGTACAACGCCGGA
>Ga0182024_10003711_pt1 | contig 36018 bp, 32 predicted proteins | sample P32metaG_FD_120480 | JGI IMG/M metagenome (GOLD analysis project Ga0182024, IMG submission 120480) | Permafrost microbial communities from Stordalen Mire, Sweden - P3-2 metaG (Illumina Assembly) | ecosystem: Environmental > Terrestrial > Soil > Wetlands > Permafrost | place: Sweden: Stordalen...
CGCGCAATAGGGTTAATTGTCGCGGTCGTCTTGATAGATTTGTTGCCAGATGGCATCATCCTTGCTTGAAGTTCTTCAATATTTTCAACGGCTGCTTGACCTTCCAACCGTGAGGTTGTCGGGCCGGTCGGCGCCAACAGATATTTCAAGCAGGGGTCGTAGTGAAGCGTCTGACGTTGTTCGCAAAGGGTAATGTGGATGTTCACGACTCTTTGCACTCCTGCCGCATCGCCGGGGAAGTCCGCTGGAATGGCATCAATGATGTCGTTCGGGGGCGCGCGGTTGTTCGGTTGCGGCATGAGACCTGGACGCGGTCCGACGCCGTGCTCGAAGCACAAGGTGTCGTTCCCCGCGAGATTGCCGAGCGGCCATTGCCGCTCGGGTCGTATCCTGCCGCGAGTCAGTTCAGCACCGCGTTGTTCGACAGCAATGCCGATGCAATTGTGCTGTCGATACTCGGAGAAACCGCGACCACGCTGATGGCGCACAGGCACGCCGGTTTTCTGTTCTATCCGGCAGACCTGGAGAAGTGGTCGCAGCCCGATCGAAACTGGCTGAAAATGGATTTTACGCGACGCGATCTGCTGGATGTTCGCGAGTCGATGGGAAACCTCACACGAATTATCGAGCGGATCCGGGAGCGGACCGAGGTTCCGATCCTTGTTTACAATGTCTCTTCGATCGTGCCGGGCGAAACGGTTCATTGTCTGCAGGGATTGGGTGAGATCTACTCCACGCGCTGCCGGCGCTTCAATCTTGGGCTTGCCGAGCTTTCCGAGCAAACAGGAGTTTCGATCATCGACGTCGACTCGATCGTCGGCCGCGCCGGCGCCGACAAGGTCAAGTTGGATGCCATGCATCTGACCGCGGATGGATACCGGCTCGTCGCAGCGGAAGTCGTGCGCGTTCTGGGCGATCTTGGAGTAATGCCGGCGATGGAGGAGCCGATATGCGCGCCAGCGTCATAGTCCGATCAAAGGATGAGGCCGACCGCCTGAAACTGACGCTGGGATCCCTGGCGAGGCAGAGCGTGGAAGCTGAGATCGTTGTGATCAACGATGGTTCGACGGATCATACCGAGGAGGTTCTCGACGACGCGGCCAGCCGCATGTCGCTGGTGAGAATATCGCACAAGGTGCCGTTGGGACGGTCGGGAGCCGCGAATGCAGGGGCCGTCAAGGCATCCGGTGAAATCCTCATTTTTCTGGACGGCGACACCCTGGCTGGACCGGAGTTTGTGGCCGGGCACCTCGATGCCCACGGCCACGGATCAGGCGTCGTCGCGCGAGGCGAAACCTATCATTTGCGATGTACCCGCTTCTTTGCCAATCCGGAGACGGGGTCGCCGCGGGCCGGCGAAGAGGCGCGCGTTGCGGCAATTCCGGCCGCCGAGCTGGCGCGGATGCGGGTGACCCAGCATGATGTATCCGAGCGTTTCCAATCGGTTCACGATCGGGCTCAGCCGGGAATCTATCCAGGCGTCGGTCCGCGCCGGCTGTTCGAAATCGAAATGGAGGCGCTTCGGTCCCACCCCGACTGCGGTGTGCTCTGGGCTGCGGCGTCGGGCTCCAACCAATCGGTCGGCCGTGATGCGTTTCTGGGCTGCGGGGGGTTCGATGAGGAGCTGTCGATCAATGAGCATCGAGAGCTGGCACTGCGGCTGTGCCAGTCGGGCCTTCGCATGGTGCCCGTCAATGCAGCGTTCAGCTATCACTTGACGCATCGGACCGGCTGGCGGGATCCCGTTGGCGATTCAACCTGGGAGCGCAGATTCTATCAGGCCCATCCGATCGCCGAGGTTCCGCTGATGTCGATCCTGTGGGTGAGCCTTTCGGACCCGGTGCCGTTTCCGCGTGCGGCGCGGATCATGTCGCTTCCGGCCCTGCAGGCTGCTGCTGAACGCTGCCGTTCCGCGCATGGGATCGAATCGGTTCGGCAGGCGCATCTGGACGCCTTTGCTTCAGAACTGGAGACGGAATGACGTCGCCGGTGACCATCCCGATCAAAGCGGTGGTCGATGGCCACGAACAGGCTGCCGTTCGCATGGCTTGCGCGCGGCTGGAGAGCAGCTTGAGCGCGGCGTCCGGCGCACCTGTTGTGGTCCCATGCACGTTTGAGCCAACACTCGACTCGCTGGACGCAGACCAGGCGTGCGTGGTTATCGCCTCGCCGCTGGCGGAGGTTGCCAATCACGAAGAGCCGTGGCCTTCGGTCGAGCGCCGGTTGCGGCAAAGCTGTCAACGGCTGGCGGCAAAGGATGATGTCGTCGTATTCATCTGCACCATCTTGCGTCATGTGTCGGCGGAGGAGGGTGCTGCGCAGGCCGAGTCCAAGCGGGTCCGCATTCGCCGCCTCAATCTTCTTGCAGCCGAGATTTCCCGTGAGACCGGAATCTATGTGATCGACCTCGATCGCAGTCTTGCCGACATAGGCGCCCGGGCGCTGCAGACCGACTACCGCCTGAACGGAAGCTATGCTGCCGAGGTGGCGGCAAAGTTCATGGCATTGGCGGTCATTTCGGCGGGATTGGATGGCTTTGTGTCGTTTGAAGTTCAGGACCAGGCCAAGACGATGGTTGCGGAGTCCGAGCTTGATCTCGCAAGCCGGCAGGTCGCGGCACCCGATATCAAACCCTCCAACGTGCTGGCGCTGGGAACAGGACGTCGAAAGCAGGTTGTGCAAACGGTCGTCGATACCAACACCGAAAGCCATACCAGCTGGCTCATACAGCTCATGTTCTCGCGACAGTTCGGAATTTCCGATGCGGTAACCAAGCTGAAAGAATCGATTGCGCGACGCGGGTGGCGGGCCAGCCTTGTCATGATACTAGCGGCGATGCAGCAGCTATGGCGTAGCCGGGCGCGGATGGGTCGATAGCGCATGACCGATTTGGAACGAATAAAGATGCTTCGCTCGATGATGCTGATCCGGGCCTTCGAGCAGGCCCTGGCACGACGCAACGATCACGGCTTTCAGCTGCTTTCGTCCGGGGAAGAAGCCGTGGCAGTTGGTCTTTGCTCGGCGCTGACCGGTAAAGATCAGTTATTGACCGGCGGGCGTTCAATCGGCCCGGCTCTGGCCAGGGGCCTCGCTCCGGATCGCGTGATGGCTGAACTGCTCGGCAGGTCGTCCGGCACCAACCGCGGAAAAGGGGGCAGGGGTCATCTCGCCGATCCGAAAGCAGGATTTTTCGGCGCCCATGCGGTCGTCGGCGGCAATATCAGCATTGCCGTGGGGGTTGCGTTATCCATGCAGATGTCGGGAAGCGATGGGATTGTTGCGATCCTGTTCGGCGACGGGGCGGCCGGCGTGGGCGCGCTGCATGAATCACTGAATATTGCCGCGATCTGGAACCTGCCCGTGCTGTTCGTCTGCAATAACAATCAGTTTTCGGTCTCCACGCCGCGTGCGGCCGCACTTGCTCCCAAGAACATTTCGGATCTCGGCGTCGCCTTCGGGATGCCGTCCCGGACGATCGACGGGATGGACGTCGAGCTGGTCGCAGCTGTTGCCCGGGAGGCCGTTGAAAAAATCCTGGCTGGTTCCGGACCTCAGTTCCTGGAATGCATTTCCTATCGCTTCTCCAGTCATTCGACGACGGCCCGGGAAACCAGAACTCGCGAGGAACTCGTTTCCATCAGGTCGCTGTGCCCGGTCGAACGTCATATGAAAGCCCTGCTTGCGGCTGGCATCCTGGACAGGGGCGGCGAAGCCAGCCTTCACCACGAAGTCGCTGAAGTCGTCGCCGGGGCTCTCGCTTTTGCGGACGCTTCAGAGTTTCCGGACCCAGCAGAAGTGCTCACAGATGTCTGGTAAGCCCGCTGTGACGACGGAAAAGATTTTCTTTCGGGAGGCCATTTCGCGGGCGATGCGCGAGGAAATGCGCAAGAACGAACGCATCTTCATCATTGGCCAGGACGTCGGGGCGTTCGGCGGATCTTACCGCGAGTTTGACGGTCTGTTCGCCGAATTTGGCGCGGCGCGCGTACGCGATACGCCGGTCGCCGAAGCCGCGATGGTCGGCGTCGGTGTGGGAGCTGCCGCTGCCGGCTATCGGCCGCTGGTCAGCATCACCTACATGGACTTCATGATGTTGGGATTCGATCCGCTGATCAATTACGGGGCGAAATTGCGCTACAAGACCGGGGGCCAGTTGACGGCGCCGGTCATCGTCAAGACGACAGCCGGCGCCAAGGGCCAGGGCGTGGCCCACTCTCAGTGCATAGAGGCCTGGTTGATGGGCGTTCCCGGCCTGAAGGTCGTCGCGCCCTCGACACCGGCCGACGCCTACGGCCTGCTCAAGGCCGCACTGCGCGAGGACGGTCCAGTTGTTTTCATGGATCACAAACGTCTGTTCCCGGTAGCCGGAGAAGTTCCGCTTTCTGAAGGGATCGTGCCGATCGGCCACGCGCATGTCTGTCGCGCCGGCACCGATGTGACGATCACGACTCATTCCTTCATGACCCGCGTTGCAATGGAAGCGGCGAAACTGCTGCAGGCTGACGGCATCAGTGCTGAAGTCATCGACCTCCGAACACTAGCGCCACTCGATATGCACACGGTCGCAGACTCGGTAAGCCGGACGGGAGCGCTGGTGACTCTGGAAGAGGGCCAGGTGACTTGCGGCGTCGGGCTGGAAGTCATCGGCCGGATCCATGAACTGCTGGGGCCGATTCCTTCAGCGCGGATTGGCGCTTTGCCGGCGCCGGTGTCCTCGAATAGAGTACTTGAGGCGGCCTGCCTGCCCGATGCGCAACGCGTCTCGAACGCCGTGCAAATGCTGCTGGGAAAGAGCGCCAGCCGCAGTGGTCGCAAGATCACGAATCGCGTTCCCAACCGTCAATGATGCGGAGAGCTTTGGAATGATCTACAAGATTTCGGTACCAGCCGTCGCGGATGTCGAGGAAATCCGGGTCCTCGAATGGCACGGCGAACCTGGCCACCGCTTTAGTTCAGGCGATCTTGTCGTTGAACTCGAAACCCACAAGGCGATTGTCGAGGTCCGAGCCGGGCAACCGGGCGTGCTCAGGGAAGTATTGTCAGAGGCCGGAAAATGGCAACAGATCGGATTGCCGCTGGCGCTTTTGAGCGACGATGCCGGTGAACCGCTGCCGGAGGGCGCCGATTCCGCCGCCGACCTGCTGGTCGATTTTGAGATCACCTGACCCCGCGCGATCCTATTGGCTGTTCAGGACGTGGAATATTTCCGAACGCAGCACCGCCTGCATGGTCCCGCTGTGATGGATCCCGTCGGGAAGATGCTGCGCTCCGCCGAGTTCGGCGGCAACGGCATCGACGTCGACAATGGAAAAGTCGCACTCGTCCGAGAGATCGTGCAGCATCAGGTTCATTTCCTTGGCCGCTATGTTCTCGAGCGTCTCGCTCATGGGTGAATCAAACGACGCATAGCTGAGAATGTCCTCATACCCCGACGTGGACATCCGGTTGAGTACCAAAATCCTCGCCTTGGTCTGGGCGGAGACCGCTGCAATGAGCCGGCGATAGTCGCGCTGAATGTCGTCGACGGTACGCTTGACAGGCTCGAATGCTGAAGCGAGCCACGACCGGACCGCCGGCCCGGCCGAGGCCTGCCGGTGCCGCAGCATCTGAAGCGAATAGCCTAGCTTCTTGTGCCGGTATACCGACTGAACTTCGGCGCTAAGCGACAACAGGATCGCATCTGCCGGGCCCAGCCGCCGCAAGCCGGTCGGAGTGAGCACGTCATAAGTCTCGCTGATCGGCGAGGTTTCAAGCGACGACAGCAGGGCGCCGGCAAACAGCCAATCGTCGGCCGTCGCGGTATTGCGGTTTGCCGTTATTGCGGCACCCAGATCCGATGCGATGGCCTGGTTTTCTGCCGTCGATCGCTCCAGTTGTTCCAGCAGCACGGGAGCGCATGGCAGCACCGGATGATCGGGAACGTAAACCAGATGAGCAGGATAAGCTGACGTCTCGAAGGCTTCGACAAAGGGCGCGTGATTGCCGCGGACGACCCCGGCGGCATCGCAGATACCCAGGCAGAGCAGGGTGACGAGGCCGTCCGGCTGGTCGCACCACCACGCCCGGCTTCGTTTGTGCCAGCCCGGGAGCAAGCCGTGATCGACATCGGCCAATCCGTTCATGCGGCGGCCGGCAAGCAGGAGAAGACCTACTTCGCCTGCGGCAACATCCGTCGCACCTTGATCGGCCGTCACGAGGTCGAGAGATCCCAGAACATCGTCTCGATTCCAGGCATGGAGGCCAAAAACGTTGAGGTAGCCGCCTGGCGAGTTGCCGCCTGCGATCCGGAGCCGTCCGCCGCAACGGGGTGCGAAAGCAACCTGAAGTTCCAGCTCATCTGCCATCGGAAAGCGCGCGGATCGTTGCCCCGCTGCCCGCTCCAGACTGATATTGCAGAAGCCGATCACCTCGTTCGGACGGCACAAATGGCCGTCCTCGCACAGCCAGTGGATTCCGGATCGCCTGATCACGAATCCCTCGGCTTCCAGAGGCCCGAGGCAAAGCGGTAGCTCCGCCATCAACCCCTCGCCGACCACATGTCGAATGATATGCAATCCCGGCGGTGGTGATCCTGAGTGGCCGGGCAGGCGTCTCATCGTCAGCCTGATCCTGTTCGGTGCTGAAAATTCCCAGCAGTTCGCCGACGCCGCAATTCTGGCCGGGTTTAACAAGGATCTTTCGCAGCCATACCTTCTCCCTGACGACAACGCGAAAATAGGAAATCGGCGGGCAATATTGTGAAAATCCGCTGCTGAGATCGACGCTCAGATCGAGCAGCTTGTCCCCGACCTTCAACGCGGCGCCGTCCTCGGCATACAGGCACTCGATGACGCCCGCAGACATATTGGGGTTTATCTTGGTAAGTCGCAGCTCATTTCGCATCAGCGGGCACCTCGGCAGATTGGACAGGTCGCGGGAACGTCGCTATTTAAATAACCGTCGTTCCATTTCAAATCTTCTGAAAAACTAGGCATAATCCAGCGCGCCAGCAAGTATTATCGGATCAGGTGTGAGATGTCCGCTGCGACGAGGTGGCTTAGTTACTCGGGCCCTGAGCCTCGGCAATTTTGGAGGTCGTTTACCACAATTGGAGCGATTGATGCCGCGTTCGGGATTGCGCTGGCATTGGTCTAGGGCGAGGTTATTCGTACGACGTCTTGTTGGTGAGTGGTTCCGAGCCGAGGCAGGGTTTTGGCGGGACTGGCCTCGGCGGGGTTGCATCAAAGCTTCCCGCGGCGCAGGAGACGAGACCGGCGACGGCTTGCGGAAGCGAAGTGTTTTGGCAGTTTTGGAAGGGTATTTGGATCAAGTTATATGGGGGCACACGGATTAAACATCGTGGTGGGGATTGCCACGACAGGACGGGCCGAGACCTTGGCCCGCACGATCGATCTGCTGGCGCAGCAGACCCGGCTGCCTGACCGTCTCGTGATTTGTCCCGCCACGGCTGGGGACGTCGACGCCAGCGTTTTGGAGCGCTTTCCAAAACCCGCAAGCATCGTGCAGGGGCCGGTCGGACTGCCGGCCCAGCGCAACAAGATTCTATCCGCGGCATTTCCGGCCGATATCATCGTATTTTTTGACGACGACTTTTTTGCCGAGCCCGATTACCTGGCGAATCTCGAGAACATATTCGTGGCCCATCCCGATGTGGTTGGCGTCACTGGAGCCTTACTCGCCGACGGCGCGCAAGGTCCCGGGCTGAGCGTCGAGCAGGGCCTGCAGATCCTTCGATCGTCGCAACAGGGGAGCAACCCGGCGCAGGGGGATTTTCTCGATTGCTACGGGGCCTATGGCTGCAACATGGCCTTTCGCCTCAACTGTATTGAACTCAACGGGATATGGTTTGACGAGAACCTGCCGCTCTATGGTTGGCAGGAGGACATCGATTTTTCCCACCGCCTGCTGCCATACGGGCGGATCGCGAAATCCGCTGCGCTGCGCGGAGTTCATTTAGGCATCAAGCTTGGACGGACCTCCGGCGTTCGCTTTGGTTACTCCCAGATCGCCAATCCGGTTTACCTCATCGCCAAAGGCACCATGTCGAGGCGCAATGCCGGCAAGTTGATGTGCCGCAACCTTGCGGCTAACTCGGTGCGCTGCCTTTATCCCGAACCGTGGATCGACCGCAAAGGGCGGCTGAAGGGAAATGTTCTGGCGCTGATCGACATGGCCTTGGGACGGATCTCACCGCTTCGGATCGTGCAGCTTTAGTTGCTGAAGATCCGGGGCAGCGGGTTTCGCGCCAGGTGCTCTGCGTGACAGGATTGATGCGACGTCCGGACGCCACCTCATGGCCGGGGTAACAATAGATGTCGGTAAAGCTTCTTCTGTCGGTTCTCGGAACCATCGGAATTATACTCATCGGGAGTTATGGTGCCTTCCAGCTGACCCCATGGCCGATGGCTCTTGTCATGCGCCTCAAGCTGGATCGCGGAGGGGCCGCCATGGCCGGGACGCTGGAGCAGTACGTTCCTTCCGGGGTCGCGGCGCGGTTGCAGCTGAGATACGCGGACGACTCGGCCGCCTATCTCGATGTCTTTTATCCGGCCGCTGTTGAGAACACCGACCAGGCATTGCCTACGGTCGTATGGGTGCATGGGGGGTCATGGGTATCGGGCAGCAAGGATCAGGTTGCGAACTATCTCAGGATTCTCGCGGCAAAGGGTTTCACGACCGTGGGAGTCGACTACGCGCTGGCGCCGGGAGAGACCTATCCGACGCCGGTCAGGCAGGTCAACGCGGCGCTCTCCTACCTGCAGCGACATGCGACGCGCCTGCATGTTGATCCTTCGAAATACTTCCTGGCGGGCGATTCCGCCGGTGCGCAAATTGCGGCGCAATTGGCTAACGCGATCAGTGCCCCCGCGGCCGCTACGGCGATCGATATCGATCCTTCGATCAAGCGATCGCAGTTGCGAGGCCTCGTCCTGCATTGCGGCACCTATGACGCCGCGCTGGCCAAATTCTCGAAAACCGGCGTGCTCTGGGCCTATTTCGGTTCAAAGGATTTCATGAAAGATCCACGGCTCGCGCAGTTCAACGTCGCCCGGAATCTGGCGATCGATTTTCCAGCCATGTTTCTCACCGCCGGCAACGCAGATTTTCTGGCAATCCAGTCCTATCTGCTTGCCGAGAAGGCGACCAGTCTCGGGATAGCGGTGGACAGTCTTTTCTTTCCGGCGAGCTACCAGCCATCGGTCCCTCACGAATTTCAGTTCGATCTCGGCTCCGATGCCGGCCAGCAGGCACTGGCTCGGTCGATCGCCTTTATGGTCGGCAGGTTGCGGTAGCCGTCTGCCGAGGGTTCGGAAAAAACACAGACAGATTTCAACACCCGGGCAACGTGGTCGTCAACATTGCCTGGCGCGATTGCAAATCCTGCGTTCTGTTTTAATGGCGGCGCCGACGGGCGGAGTGGATGCAAGCGAACGACGACAGCGATTAACCATCGACCCCGATTCAAATTACGCCGCTATTATTTATTGGATATCGTTTCGGCTGAAGCAACCGCGCGGCGGCAAATCCTGGCGCGATTGATGATGGCAACGGTTGTTCCACGGCGCTGGTTCCGGCAGCGGGAACCGCGCCGGCTGAACTGAACGAGACCGATTGATGGCGGCGACCGGGTGAGCGACGTACAGATCAGCGATCAACGCGAGGGAGCCACCGGTGATCGGCGGGTGGGCCATCGGCAGCAAACTTGGGCCGGTACGACGCGGCCCGCGGCCGGCTGGTCCGCAGCCGGCTCGGCGGCCGGAGTTTCAGCCACATCGATCCTGACAAATTGCGCCCGGCAGCTGCTGGGTCTCGAACGATCGGATTTGGCACGAACGCTCTCGAATCTTGCGCTCGCCGAGCGCGAACCAAATGCCGATACGCTGTCGCTTCAGGCAAACCTGCTTGATCGGGGCGGCGAATGGGACAACTCGTTCGCCTGCTTGCGCGCGGCTCATGAGCTGTCGCCAGCAGATCCGCAGATCCGTCTCAATCTCGCGATGTCGCTATTGCGGCGGGGCGAATATCGCGATGGCTTTGCGCTGTACGAAGCTCGCATCGACAAACCCGGTTGGTCGGGTTTCGCTACCCGCGAGAGCCGCGCCGCGCTGCGCCATCTGATGCTGCGGCCGGGGCAACCGGTCGAGGGCCGCAATATCCTCATTCTCGCCGAGCAAGGACTCGGTGACGGCATCATGTTTGCCCGTTACATCGGTTTGTTGGTGGAGCGCGGAGCCCAGGTGGCCGTCGCCTGCAATGCGGTGATCCGGCCGTTTTTTGAGCGCCTTGCGGGAATCGATACGATCTTGTCGCCGCCGAGCAACGCGCCTTTCGCGCAGATCAATCTCTCCGCGTTGCGATTTGACGCCTGGGCGCCGCTGCTCAGCCTGACGTCATGGTTCGGAAGCATTGCCGAGGATGTCGGCGGCGGAACCCCGTATTGGAGTCCCGATCGAGGGCGCGTCGCCGAGTGGCGAAATCGGTTCGCCGGCCTCGGTCGTCGGGGCGCAACCAAGGTTGGGCTGGTTTTGCAGGCCAATCCTGCCGGAGCGTCCTTCGCCGAGAAATCGATGACCGCCGCCGACGTCCTGCCGCTGCTGTCACTCCAGGCAATCGATTTTGTAAACCTGCAGCATGGCCCTGCGGGAAAGGCGCTCGCCGAAGGCGTGCCTCGGATCATCGATCCGTTTCCTGCCGCAGTGCCGCTTGATGAATATGCCGCGGCGGTGGCTGCGACCGATCTGCTGATCAGTGTCGACACCATGGCCGCGCATTGTGCTGGCGCGATGGCGCATGCCACCTGGCTTGCAGTACCCTATTCGCCGCATTGGGCCTGGGGGCTGAACGGCGATTCAACCCCTTGGTACCCGTCGATGAAGCTATTCCGCCAGGCAAGGCGACGAAGCTGGTCCGCTGTGATCGAGGCCATGGCGGCGCAGCTCGGGCAGCCTCAACCAGGATGGCAGACGGACGCGATGCAAATTGAACCGGTGAGTTGAGCCGGCCGGGTTCAGCGGCAGCCGGGACGTGCCAGGCTGGAAACCGAATGCTGGCCACGTTCGCGATTAATAGTAAATCGCAGCGTTTTACCCGGCGCCAAACATCCATCGTATGCTGGCTGACACACAAGCCGACCGGGCATTCCACTCGGTCGGGCGAGATTGTGCCAATCCGGTCGCGGTGAGCCATGAGCGAAGACACACAGCACAGCCAAACCCTTGACCCGGCGCTGTCGGTCTTCGTGGCGCTGCTTCGCTTTCACGGTATTGGCGCCGATGCCGCGCAATTGCATCATCGCTTTGGCGTGAATAGAATCGGCATCCAGGAAATGCTGCGCGGGGCCAGGGAGTTTGGCCTCAGGGCGCGCGCCCATCGAACCACCTGGAAGCGGCTAGCCCTCACTCCGCTGCCGGCGATCGCCGCGCTGCGCGACGGTTCCTTTCTGCTGCTCGGCAAGGTCAGCGCGGAAGAGGCATTGATCCAGTTACCCACGGAGCCGCGACCGCGCTTGATGAAGCGCGCCGAGTTTGAGGCGTTGTGGGACGGCCAACTCGTGTTGATGACGCGGCGCGCGGGACTGCTGGATCTGTCCCGGCGATTTGACATCAGCTGGTTTCTCGGCGCCATCCACAAATACCGCCGCGCTCTCTCCGGCGTGCTGGTAGCGTCGTTCTTTCTCCAGCTTTTTGCGCTGGTCTCGCCGCTGTTCTTCCAGGTTGTGATCGACAAGGTGCTGGTGCACCGCAGCCTCAGCACGCTCGACGTGCTGGTAATCGGACTTGTCACGATTTCGCTGTTCGAGACCGTTCTCGGAATATTGCGCACCTACGTGTTCGCCCACACCACCAACCGGATCGATGTGGAACTCGGCGCTCGGCTGTTTCGTCATCTACTGGCGCTGCCGATCGCCTATTTCCAGGCCCGACGGGTCGGCGATTCCGTTGCCCGGGTTCGCGAACTCGAGAATATCCGGAATTTTCTCACCAGCTCCGCGCTGACGCTGGTCGTCGATCTGTTCTTTACGTCGGTATTTATCTTCGTAATGCTTGCCTACTCGCCCTTCCTGACCTTCATCGTGCTGGGCTCGTTTCCGTTCTATATCGCGATCTCCGCGCTGGCGACCCCGCTGTTTCGCAGTCGTCTTAACGAGAAATTCGAGCGTGGCGCGGAAAACCAGGCTTTCCTGGTTGAAAGCGTGACCGGAATCGAGACGCTCAAGTCGATGGCTGTCGAGCCGCAGATGCAGCGGCGATGGGAGGAGCAGCTCGCAGGCTATGTCACCGCCAGCTTCCGCGTGCTCAGCCTCAACAATACTGCCAGCCAGCTCGTTCAATTCATCAACAAGCTGGTCATTGCCGGCGTGCTTTATTACGGCGCCAAGCTGGTCATCCATGGCGGCCTCACCGTCGGCGAACTCGTCGCCTTCAATCTGCTGGCCGGGAGGGTCAGTGCCCCGGTGCTGCGGCTTGCCCAGCTCTGGCAGGATTTCCACCAGGCCAGACTATCGATCGCGCGGCTGGGCGACATTTTGAACACCGCGCCCGAGCCGATCCACAATTCGGTTCAGACCGCATTGCCGGCGATCCGGGGCGATATCGTGTTTGAGCATGTTACCTTCCGCTATCGCGTCGACGGACCTCCGATCCTCCACGACATCGGCTTCCGGTTGCCGGCCGGCCAGGTCGTCGGCATTGTCGGTCCATCCGGGTCGGGCAAGAGCACGCTGACAAAACTGATTCAGCGGCTGTATGTCCCGGAGAGCGGCCGGATCAGTGTCGACGGCATCGACCTCAACGTGGTTGACCCAGCCTGGCTCCGCCGTCAGGTCGGGGTGGTTCTTCAGGAAAATGTTCTGTTCAACCTCTCCGTGCGCGACAACATTGCGCTTGTCGACCCTGCCATGCCGATCGAACGGATCATCGCGGCGGCGCAACTCGCCGGCGCCCATGAGTTTATTCTGGAGCTTCCCAACGGCTACGACTCCATTTTGGGAGAACGCGGCTCGAGCCTCTCGGGCGGCCAGCGCCAGCGGATCGCGATCGCGCGCGCGCTGGTCACCAATCCTCGAATTCTCATCTTCGACGAAGCGACCAGCGCGCTGGACTATGAAAGCGAGCGGATCATCCAGCAGAACATGGCGCGTATCGCCAAGGGGCGGACCGTTTTCATTATTGCCCATCGGCTGTCCACGGTGCGCCGGGCGGATCGCATCATGACCATCGATCGCGGACGTTTGGTCGAAGACGGCACGCATGAGGAGCTGGTCAATACCGGCGGTCGCTATGCATCCCTCCATCGGCTACAGGCAGGCATCCATGAAGTTCGCTAGTGCCACGGCCGGATTGTTCCGGTTGCCTCAAATGCGGCGTGAGCAGGAACTCGCGTTCCTGCCGGCGGCGCTGGAAATCGTCGAGACACCCGCGCCGCCGCTGGCGGGCGCGATCGGCGGGATCATTATCGCATTGTTCTGCGCGGCCCTGTTGTGGGGATCCTTCTGCAAATTGGACATCGTCGCGTCGGCGACCGGAAAAATCGTTCCTACCGGCCGCACCAAGGTCATCCAGCCGTTCGAGACCGGCGTGGTCCGAGCCATCCATGTTCGCGACGGCCAAAGCGTCAAGGCGGGAGACGTTCTGATCGAACTCGACCCCACCATGAATGAAGCCGAACTCAAGCACTTCCAGAGCGATATGGTCAGTGCCGAGCTCGATGTGGCCAGGATCAAGGCAGCCCTGAGCGAGGATGCCGAGCCGGTGAGCGGCTTCAAGGCGCCGCCAGGTGCAACCGCCGCGCAGATAGCCGTTCAGCGTCAGTTCCTGCTTCGACAGCTGGAGGAACAGCACGCCAAGCTCGAGGTCCTCGATCGTCAGAGAGCGCAAAAGGAAGCCGAGCTTGCCACCGCGACCGCCACGACCAGCAAGCTGGAAGCGATGCTTCCGATCCTCCAGCAACGCGTCGCGATTCGTCAGGAACTCTTCGCCCACGAGACCGGATCGAAGGTGAACTATCTCGAGATCCTACAGGCGCTGGTGGAAGCGCAGCAGGAGCTGCAGGTCCAGAAGAGCCGTGCCCATGAAGCGGAGGCCGCCGTTTCCTCTCTGATCGGGTCCCAGGCGCAGTCGAAGGCCGAATTCCAGCGCACATTGTATGGCGACCTGGCTGAAGCACAACGCAAGGCCGCCGGCCTTCGCGAGGATGTCGTCAAGGCGACGCAGAGAACCGAGCTGCAGCTGTTGACGGCGCCGGTGGACGGGGTCGTCCAGCAACTCGCCGTTCACACCATCGGAGGTGTCGTCACGCCGGCGCAGTCCTTGCTGGTCGTGGTGCCGGCCGATACCAATCTCGAGATTGAAGCCATGGTGCCAAATCGCGACATCGGCTTTATTCATGTCGGGCAGGAAGCCGAGATCAAGGTTGATACCTTCGATTTTACTCGCTACGGACTTCTGCACGGCCGGGTCGTCAATCTGTCCCAGGACGCCATCATCCTGGATGATCCGCAATCGAAGGACGACAACAGGACGGCCGGCGCTGCCAGCGACCCCAAAAGCCAGGAGCTGGTCTACGCCGCCCGCGTCTCGCTCGACCGAACGCGCATGCAGGTCGACGAGAACATGGTCAATCTATCGCCCGGGATGTCGGTGACGGTCGAGATCAAGACCGGCTCGCGTTCCGTTCTCAGCTACCTTCTATCGCCGCTGTTCCGGTACAAACACGAGAGCCTGAGGGAGCGCTGAACGCTTCGTCATTCAGCGACGCTGCGCCGGCCGCGATCCAGTCGGATGGAGCAAGCCGCCGATTCCATGGCTGCCGGTTCAATGGACCGGCCGCGAGCCCATTCTGGTCTGTATCAACACCTTCAGTACCAGCAGTAGATGGTTCAAGGCGACTCGCGCCGCCTGTGCATTGCGCAGAAATAAAAGTCGCTTCAATGCACGGACGACGTCGGTCAACATCGAAAAAAACGCGGACGCCAGGACGCCGGAAATCCCATGGTGTTTGCGATAGTACAAAAATTCGCTTTCGGCGAGGAGCGCCAAAGCGCGCTGGTTGCCTTCTAAATCATTAGCGCTCAGTTTGGCGCTTTCGCCCCCGATGTGCACCACCTGCACGAAGGGGTAGTAGATGACCTCCCATCCGAGAGTTCGCAAGGAGCGACAGTGATCGATCTCCTCGAAATACAGGAAGTACCGAGGGTCGAACAATCCAACTGTTTTGATCACCTCATATCGTATTAGATAGAAGCAACCCGGCACCCAATCACATGCGCGCAATGATGCAGTGTCTCGTTCCACGAAAGAAGGCGCGCCAATTAGATCGTCAAGCTGACTCATTCTAACAAACACATTCCACGGTGTAGGGAAATAGAAGCACGAAGGTTGGACGCGGCCGTTCTCATCTACTAACTTGACGCCGAGCACGCCAGTCCGGGGGTGATCGTCCATAAAGTCGATGGTCCTGGGCAGCGCGTCAGGTGATACGAAGGCGTCTGGATTAAGAAGCAGGACATACCGACCGCGAGCACGCGATATCGCCTGATTGTTGGCGCGGCCAAAGCCAAGATTGGTCGTATTTTCGATCAGTTCGACATTCGGGAAATCCCGCTTCAGCAATTCGACCGAGCGGTCTCGCGAGGCATTGTCAACGACGACGACCTGAAGGCGAAGCTGTCCGCAGCCCGCCTGCAGGGCCGCCAGGGTCCGCGGAAGCAGATGCTCGGAGTTGTAGCTGACGATGATGACGCTGACATCAGGTGATGCCGCCATGCTGTCGCGAGGGGGAAACGAGCCGCTCATGCTTCCTTCTGGCCGCGGAGGATACGCGATTGGTCAAGCGCTGCCGGTCGCGCTCGGGCGGCTCTCAATCGCACTATCCGGAAGGCTCTTCAATTCATTTTCTCGCCATCCAACGGCCTTTTCGAACTTGCTAAGATCATGATTTATTCTGCTCCGGCTCGGGCCGCGCTGTTGTCGTTGCAGCCAACGGTTTGAGGCAGGAGCGGGCGCAGAGCACAGCCTCTCCGCTCATCGGCGGGCAAGCCTGGCTTCAGGGGGAACACGGCAATGCCGGCTGGATCAGGCTGTCGCGATCGAATAACATTCGGCCGGACCGATGTAAAACGATCGTGATACCGGGGTTGCGTGCTTCCTTGCAATGGTAAACAATTTTAGCGCCACGGAATCTCCGGAACGAGATCCGAAAGGCTTTGCCGCCATCGCGATCCTGGGGGCGGCCTTGTCGCTGCTGACCACCGGCTATGTCTTCGGCACCAAGAATAACCTGTTCCATTTGCCGATCGTCGGAATGCTGTTCGACGAACCGCAATTTCAGCATGACGCGTTCATTCAATCGTTGCGGTTCTATGCAGCGGGGCCTCTCCTGCTGCTGCAAGGCGCCGACAGATATGTCGATCCGGCAAAGCTGTTTCTCGCGCTCGATGCGCTTTCGCGGCTGCTGGCTTTCGCGGGCTTCCTCGCCTGCGCGACGCTGCTCGGAATCACGTCGCGTCGTGACCGGATCATCTTCACGGTGCTGATCGCGTTTTCGAGGATCCTGGCCGGCTCGTCCTATGCCGGCGACGGCGGCTTGTTCATCAACTATTTCACGCCTGCCGAGTTCGCAAACGGCACCTCGCTGCTGGCGCTGGTTTGCGCCGCCCGGGCCCGGATCGTTGCTGCCTTTGCACTGAACGGACTGCTGTTCTTCTGCAGCGACTTTGTCGCCGTTTGGAACGCGGTCCCGCTCGCGCTGCTATTCGCGTCGCAGGTTTTCGGCAGAAAGATCGGCGTCATCCAGTTGCTCGGTCGCGGCGCGGTTGGAATCGGTATTTTCGCGGTGCTTGCGGCGCCGGTCGTGCTGGCGGTGATCGCGAGCCCGGATTTCGGCCAGCCCACCGGTTTCGACTACCGGACCTATCTCGACCAGTTCTGGCCGTTTCATTTTTTGTTCAACTCGATTCCGCTCAACCAGAAACTGGGCCTGCTGGCGCTGGTCATGACCGGCAGCGCGGCCTTGATGGCGATCGGGGACTCGGCACGGCCGTTTCTGCTCGCATTCGGCGGATATATCCTGGTTTATGCGATCGGTATCGCGCTTCCGATGCTCACCGACAACGCGACCCTGCTCAATCTTCACCTGCTGCAGTCGGGCAGCGCCATCCATCTGCTGACGGCGCTGGCGACATGCACCCTGGCGACGCGGCTGATACGAAGCAGTGATGAGCGGGAGTCGGGGCTTTTTGGCCCGGTTCTCATCCTGATGCTATGCATCAGCAAGCTCGCAGCCGCGCTGTCCGGCGCGCTGGTCGTTCTGTATCTGATGTCCGGTCTGAAGGGGTTTGCTGCAGTTTTTGCAGGGTGGCGTACGCCGATCTTTCGATATGCTCTTCTGGTTCTCCCGCTCGCAGTCTGGCCCTACCTGATCTGGAAGCAGCACCAGACCAACGGTTCATTGAAGGGGGAGATCGCGCAGTGGACGGCGGTCGGGCGATGGGCTCGCGCGAATACGGCGCCGAATGCAGTATTCCTGATCCCCACTTCCGACTTTCGCGCCGAAGCCGTCCGGCCGGTGCAAACCGATCCGGGCCCACAGGAATATGAAATATTCGAATATGTTTCGCAGCGGCGCGTGTGGGTGGATTTCGTGCGGGGCGCCGCGGTGTTGTGGTCGCCGTCCTATTACCCGATCTGGCGGCAGCGCCTGCCGGAAGTTCTTCAACTGCGCTCGCTGCCGCAAAAGATGAACTATGCCGCAACTCATGACATCGACTATGTCGTTTCCGACTGCCGGGACGCAGGGCCGAGCGCGCCCGTGTTTCAATTGCGCAGGCTTTGCGTGTATGGCACGAAGCACGAGGGTCCGTCGGGCTGATCGCCGGCTGACATTTTCGGCCGATGGCGGTATCGCCGCCGGCTATCCCGCGTGGCGCCGGGCGCGGTGCGACGCCGGCTGGATCCGGAAATCGTCGAGCTTTTTGCCGGACCGGAGCTGTGCAGCGAGCCATCGTGGCTGCTTGCCGCGACCGGCCCAGGTCTCGGCCGGTTCGGCGGGGTTTCGATATTTGGGAAACACCTGGGGATAGGGCCGCCGCGCATGGTTCAGCCGTTTGGGGCCAGGCCCGTCATCCTGGCCAAGCTCGTGTAACCGCTGCTCGAGCCGGGCTTTTTCCACGATGATCTTGTCGGCCAATGCCGCGACCGTTTCTTCGTGAAGCGTCCAGAGCTCATCCACGGACATCGATTTGAGATCACAGTCGTTCATGTTTACACCTCGAATGATGGGTCTCCTTGCAGCGCGGAATGGGCCTTCGCGGCACACCGCGATCACAGATCCAATGGCTCGCGGCAATGGCCGTCGCCATCGATGAAGCCGGACCGCGTTACAAGGACGACCTGCGGGGGGGCCAACCGGCGCTCCCGCTCACGTTCGTCGCCGTGCGAACTTAGTTAATATGCTGGCAGGGCCGCTTCAATGGCGGCGGCGTGCAAAACCGGCGCCCTGATGCACGCGATCTTAGAATATACTTTCGTCGCAATCTGGGGTCAGTTTCTGTTTTCAACGCCCGCCAGGAGCGGCTGGGCCCCCCCGGCGGGGGGCCGGCACTCTGCGTGACAGCGGTTGCCTGCGGCCGGCTCTTTATTTGCGCCATCATTCTCGGCTTGACCCGTCCAGGGGGCGTGCCGACAATGACGGCGTGTCCAGTAGCGTAGGTTGGTGCCATCCGATGGCTTCTCGGGATCCGCGCACTCAGGAGTTGAACAACCTCAAGGTGGCGCTGGCGACGTTCGCGCTGCAACTGGATATTTTTGAAGCACGCATCCGAAACGGGCCGCCCAAGGCGGTGATCCGGCCTGACCGTGCAAGGCCGCCGGACCTCAATTTCGCGGTCAAAACCGGGCCGGCGATGAAGAGCCATTCGCGGGACTAGACCGGTATCCACTTCGCTCGAAAACGCGATAGGCAGCCGACTCGCCGAACCGGGCAACGGTAGGGTTGACCGGTTAGGTTAAGGCGTGAGTTTCGTTGCGGCGCCGCGCTGACCGGATAGGCTGCTGTCACCGGATCTTGCTTCCTCCGGTCCTCCGTTGCAAAGCCGTCAGCCGGTCATGTTCCGTCTGGCGGCTTTGTTCTAAGCACAGCATGCGTGTGAAAAGCGATGAACCGCCGTCCCGAATTCAAGCTGATCTGTGTCAACTGCGACTCGCTGGGGATCACCCTGGATTTTGCCGAAGATGCGCTGTCGTCGACGCAGATCAGGTGTGGCTGCTGCAATGCTCCGCGCGGTACGCTCGGGGACCTTCGCGTCCTCGCCGGTTCAAACAGGCGTGACCTGTTTGACTTTGATGCTTCCGGCTACCCCGCTCAGGCGCTCTGAAGCTGCTCCGCGGGCCACCAGTCCTGGATCAGTTTCAGGCGGTCGTTGGAATGAACGAGCGGGTCCTCGAACGGACGGTGCTCGAGCGGAATAGCCACTTCAAGCTTTTCAACGGCATAGGAGCCGTCCTCGGCCTCGTAGCGGCCGTTGAAACGATGCATTTCGATGCCGCGGTAGTTCGGCATCATGTGCTTGAAGCCGAGGTGCGCCAGGCAAACGAGATGCAGCAGGTCCTTGCGGGATAGCTCGACCAGGATCCGGTCCTCTTTGGGCGCCATTTTGCGTTTGCCGGCCTCGTAGCCTTTCTGCCAGCAGGCCTTGCCGATCGTATCGGCAAACACCCAGAGATGGGCGTGGTGGCGAAGGATGCGCTTGCTGTAGGAAGCGCCGTCGGTCACCGAGTTCATCGCCTCGACCGCCTTGGCGGTGCCGGGTGGCATGGTTTGACCGTCGACTTCATAATGCGATGAAATGCCCCGGATAATCTCCTGTGTGGCCTCCTGCATGCCGTGGAGGCGTCCGCGCGCGAAGTACCCCCTCGCCGAGGAATAGGTGGCCAGCACGAGAGCGATCGATAGCAAGCAAAGAATGGCTAAGATGTCCACCGCTCAACCCCCAAGCGTGCACAGGGAAGGGCCGGAATGCTGCGGCCCACCCGTGGTGTCCTTAATGCCCCACCTGAAAGTAACCTTAATTTGCTAACGAATCGGTACGCAGAACCGCGGCCGCCTGCGCCCGGGGTGCAATGCAGCAATCAGGCGGGGATGTTGGTCTCGAGCGGTACCATGTCGTGGAGCGACGGCGCCATCGACGGCGCGGACTCCATATCCTGCAGACCGAGCCGGTCCAGCAGCATTTTCAGCCTCGGCGGCAACTCGGGGTTTTCCTTCCGAAGCACCAGACTGAGGCGATAGCCGATTTCTTCGCTGATCGCGCGGCAATGAATGCTGTCGATTTGAACGGAAGATGCGCGCCCGGACATTCGGCTGACCAGTAAGATTGGACTTAAATACAACGTAGCCGAATACGCCCGGTTCCGCCTGCCCGAACTCGAAACATGATAAGCAATTGGTAAAAATGAATTCAAATTGGGCCGTTCAAACCCGACGTTTGATCGACCGGGCGACGCCATCATCTCCGCGGCAAACCTGGCGGCGTCAGTGCGCGCCCTTCAGCGTGCACGAGGTCGTGCACGTGGTCGGAGTGCCCTGATTGCACTTGATGCAGACGGCCACGCACTGTTCAAGGATCTTCGAGTTGTAGGAGGGGTACAGGCCGGCCGCGCACTTATTGGTCGATCCCGTCGCGTCCCCCTCGGGAGAGCAAGAGACCAATAGTAAAGCTACGGATGCCAATGCAGCCAAGCGTCGCATAGAGCCCTCTTCTGATTCCCAGCCTATTGCTATTTCGTGATCCCGGCCAGCGCCAATCGTGGCCGGACCCCGGTGGAACATGCATTTGTCGCCAGCCGCGCGGCTGTCGGAACGACCAGCCGGTGTATAAATACGGGAACCGCAGCTTGAGGTGATTGATGGCATTTCGGAACGTTGCATGTCCGCCATTGCTGGTCGCGGCAATATGGCTTGGCACCCCGCCAGCGCTCGCGGACAGCCTCAGTGGACAGGCCAGCGTGATCGACGGCGATACGCTTGTCATCAATGGAACGCACATTCGCCTCTGGGGGATCGATGCACCCGAGATCAATCAGTCTTGCCGCGGCGATGACAGCATGCAGTATCCGTGCGGCACCAAGGCCGCCCATCGGCTGGAATCGTTCCTCAACGGGAGGCTGATCGACTGCGCACCCATCAGCCTCGATCAATATGGTCAGACATTTGCAGCCTGTTCGGTCGACGGCATCGATCTCGCCGACTGGCTGGTGCGCAACGGTTTCGCGCTCGATTGGCCGGAATATTCCAGCGGCAAGTTTGACAAAGCGCAGCGGGATGCGGAACATGCGGGGCGCGGAATATGGCAAGGCAGCTATGTCGAGCCATGGCTGTTCCGCGCTTGCATCCAGCAGGGCGGCAAGCCCGCTGACTGCTCGGACGATGCGAACCTGCACCCCTGACGGGCATTGATAAAGCTATTCGGCAGCCTCGGACAGCTGCGAAGGGGGTTCCAGAACGGGCTCGGCCTGGCGCGGCCGTCCCATCAGTACCGGCTGGAACAGCACCGCGGCGGCCAATGTGCACAGCAGCGACAGCGCCATCATCTTGCCCATGCTCGACATCCCGGGATAGCTTGACGCCCACATGCTTCCGAACGCGACGGCATTGGTCATGGCGCTGAAGATCACCGCTCTGGTCAATGTCGATTGCAGCAGACCGGTTTTCCCGGCCCGCCATGCCATGATGTAGTAGATCTTGAACGCGACGCCGACGCCGAGCAGCAGCGGCAGCGCGATGATGTTGGCGAAATTGAGGGCGAAGTCGTCGAGCACGCAAATCTCCAGCGTGACGGCGCCGGCGAGCAGCAGCGGGACCAGCGTGAGAAGCACGTCCGTCACGCGCCGCAAGGCGACGAACAGCAGGATCGCGATCGCGACCAGCGCGAGAATGCCGGCTTCGATGAACGCCGCCGTGACGGCTTTACCCGACTCGTAATAGCTGATCGCGGCGCCCGTCGCCGTGGGCTCGGCACGAAGCACCGCGGTCGCGAAGTTTCGCAGCACGTTGGTGTCGTTGGGATCGCCCTTCGGGATCGCCTGGACGCGGGCCCGGCCGTCCGGCAATACCCAATCCCTGACCAGGTCCGGCGGCAGCGTCTTGATCGTCACCATCTGGGGCGCGAAGCTTCTGCGCAACTGATCGAGATCGTAGACGAGCGGCGGTATCAGCGCCGCAGCGGCTTTGCCTTGGGTGGCGGCATCCGCGCTGGCGAGACGCTGCAGCAGGCCGGAAACCTGGCGCGCGGCCTCGGCGGCGGGGCTGGTGCCGTTGCCGGCGGCCCTGGAAAGCTCGGCGGAGGCGGTCTGGATCGCGGCGATCACTTCCTGGTCGCCCGGGGCGGGCTGCTGTTTTGGCGGATTGAGGACACTGCCCAGGCTGCGCGCAGCGGCCTTCAACGCCGCAATCTTCTGCTCCTGGTCGGTCGGGATAAAGCTGCGCAGCGTCAGGGTGTTCGAGACTTCGGGAAGCGCCACCAGGCGTTTGGCCATGGCATCGGCTTGATCGATCGACGGCGCCAGTATTTCGGCGTCGTTGCCACTGGTTTGCGGGTATTTCTGCAACGCGCGATAGGTCACGATGGAAGGCGAGTCGGGGCTCTGCAAATTGACCGGATTGAAGTCGAACGGCAGATGCAGCAGCAACGGCGAGCCCGCAAGCACCACCAGGATGGTGCCGGCGATGACGGCGATCCGGTGCCGCTGCAGAAAATCGTCGAGCGGCGCGAGGCCCTTGAAGCCGACGGCCTCGGCCTCGCCCGGAGGATTCAGCATCGCCAGCATCGCCGGCACCAGCGTGATGCTGCAGATGAATGCGATCAGCATGCCGCAGCCCGCGATCAGCCCGAGCTCCGAAAGGCCGCGATAGCTGGTCGGCAGAAATGCGAAAAATCCCACGGCGGTGGCCGCTGCGGCCAGCGCGAGCGGATCGCCGGCCTTGCGGGCGGCCGAGCGCAGCGCCGCGCGCAGATCGCTGTATTCGTGCCGTTCGCTGCGATAGCGCACGCTGAACTGAATGCCGAAGTCGACCCCGAGGCCGACAAACAGCACGAAGAACGAAATCGAGATCAGGTTGAAGGAGCCGACCATCGCGAGCCCCAGCGCGGCAGTCGCGGCAAGCCCCACCATCAGGCTGAAGAACACCGCGGCAATGATTTTCCAGGAACGAAGCGCGAGCCAGAGAATGATCAGGACGCCGAACACCGCCGTCAAGGTGTCGCGCAGCGCGCTGTGCCGGATCACCGAGAACTGGTCGTCATTCATCGGCACCTGTCCGGTGAGATTGACCTTGGCGCCGAACTTGCCGGCAAGGTCGAGATCGGCCGCCGCCCGATGAATCCCCTCGGTGGCCAGGCGGCCGGGCTGCAGGGTCTTGAAATCGAGCGCGGGCTGAACTTCGACAAAATGCTGCAACTGTCGTTCTGGCAGGGCATGGCCCTGCAGCAGCTCTTGCCAGGAAAATGTCGCGGGCTTTGCGGACAGGACATCGTCCAAGCTCCGCTCCGCGAGCGAAAGTGGCCAGGCGAGCTGCTCGATCTTGAGCTTGCCGGCCTCGACACCCTGCGCCGCAAATGTGAGCGCCTGCATGACCCCGCGCAGGCTGGGATCGCCGGCGAGCACGGAAAGGAGAGCACGGGCCTGCGTCAGTCCCGCGACGCTCTTCTTGACATCGGCGGGGCTGTCAAACAGCAGGCCGTTGCGCTCAAAAAAATCGCCGCTGTCGGGTTGCCCGACCAGCGGAAACAGCTTCGGGTTTTTTGCCAGCGCCTGCGCCAGGGCGTTGGTGGCCTGCTCGGCATTCTCCGCGGTGGGCGCTTTCACGACCGCCGAAATGCCCTTTTGCGGGAAGGCCTGCGATAGCTCCAGTTGACGCTGGTGCCACGGCAGGCTCTGCGAAATCAATCCTTCGACATCCGTATTCACGGAGAATCGTGCGGTATCGTATACCGCTGCCCCAAGCATCAGCAGCGTTCCGGCAATAATGACGCTCCAGCGGAAGCGGGCACTGAGATCGACGATGCGGACTATCACCGAATTCATCATGATGGCCCGCGGCTCTCCCCAACGCGCATAATTGCGGCCATCGCCTTAACTCTCCGGGGAGCGAAATCGTTCGGTTCCATTGGCAAATATTTTGTCGCGGACCGGCGAGCACCGTGCGCGTCCCACAAGTTCGATAGTCGTGGTGCAGAATCTCGGGCCGCCCGTGGCGTTCGACTTCCGCGGGACCCCCGGGCGGGATGTTGCAATCCCGGCCGGGGAGACGCCTCAGAGCCGTGGCAATCAGGCCCGGCGGTTGATCACATCGACGACCTTCTTGTCATTCGGATTTACGATCAGCAATTTGCCGTGCAGCAGGGCGTAATCGTAAGGCTTCAGCGAAGAGATACGCGTTGCGACCCTGGCAGGCATGGGCTTAAGCGAGAGGTCGGTCGGGATGGTGGCGCCAACCGAGGCCGTGAAGTCGCCTGGCGCCTTCTGGCTGGTCGCCGCTTTGCTGATATCTCGCCAAGCCGTTCGTTGCTGTGAACGTGTCAGCGAAAGATTGTCTTTCGCCATTGATTGGATGGCTGGCTTCGCCGAATTGTTCGACATGGCCTGATGATCGGCGGCTGACGCGGCCCCGATCCCGGATGCGAGCGCTGCGGCGGTTGCGATGGCGATGAGATGAAGCTTCATGGCGGTTCTCCTGATGAGCCGCCCCTACGCTAAAAGAATCCCGCGAGAGAAATGTTCCGTTAAAAGCCGTCCATGTCTTTGCCAACCGGATTCGGTCGGCGAACGACGCGCCACGCGGCCGCGGTGCTTCGCCGCAGGCTTGTTGCGAAAGATTAATCGTCCGAACAGGACCCCGTAATGTGAGTGCTCCATGTTGGCAGCAGGGATTTTCCCGCCCAATATTTTGGAGAAGCCGACATGAATGATCAATCCAACACCACACAACACGCTCCACGAAAGATCCTGAAGCCGCGCCGGCTCGCGCTGCTCGCCTCGGCAGCCGGGCTCAGCATGGCCGTACTTCTGGTTGGACCTGGCGGCTATCGGCCGTTCAATCTTCCGGCCTTTACCGCATCGGCGCACGCCGCCGAAACCACGCAAACCCCTGCAGGCTTCGGCGACCTCGTAGCCAAGGTAAAGCCGGCGGTCATATCGGTGCGCGTCAAGATCGATGAAGATGGCGACAACAGCGCAGTCACCCAGCGCGACAATGAGGAAGGCAATCAGTCCGATTCGCCGCTCGATCAGTTTTCCAAACAATTCGGCCTCCGCATCCCCAATGGCATGCAGCGCCATCAGATCATCACCGGCGAAGGCTCCGGCTTTTTCATCTCGCCCGACGGCTATGCGGTGACCAACAATCACGTGGTCGACCATGCCAAATCGGTCCAGGTGACGACCGATGACGGCACGATCTACACCGCCAAGGTGATCGGTACCGACAAGAAGACCGATCTCGCACTGATCAAGGTCGACGGCAAGAAAGACTTCACCTATGTGCCGTTCGCGGAACAGCCGCCGCGTGTCGGTGACTGGGTGGTCGCGGTCGGCAATCCCTTTGGTCTCGGCGGCACCGTCACCGCAGGAATCGTTTCCGCGCGCGGACGCGACATCGGTGCCGGTCCCTATGACGACTACGTCCAGATCGACGCCCCCATCAACAAGGGCAATTCCGGCGGGCCGGCGTTCGACATGAACGGCAATGTCATCGGAGTGAACACCGCGATCTTCTCGCCCTCGGGCGGTTCGGTCGGCATTGGCTTCGACATTCCCGCCGCTACCGCGAAGCTCGTCGTCGCCCAGCTCAAGGACAAGGGCTACATCACGCGCGGCTGGCTCGGCGTTCAGGTGCAGCCGGTCACCGCCGATATCGCCGACAGCCTCGGCATGAAGCAGGCGAGGGGTGCGATGGTGGACAATCCGCAGGACGGCAGCCCCGCGGCCAAGGCGGGCATCGAGGCGGGTGACGTCATCACCGCGGTCGATGGCAAGCCTGTCAAGGACTCGCGCGATCTCGCCCACACCGTCAGCATGATGGCGCCAGGAAGCTCGGTGAAGCTCGACGTCCTGCACAAGGGTGAGTCCAAGACGCTGACGCTCGCACTTGGCGAAATGCCGAACGACCATCAGGCCAATGCAGGCGAGACGCATTCGAACGCGATGTCGGACACCCCCCAGCTCGGCCTGCGGCTTGCGCCCGCCGGTGAGGTCGAGGGTGCCGGCGACAAGGGCGTCGTGGTGACCGCCGTCGATCCGGAAGGGCCCGCGGCGGAGCACGGCTTCAAGGAAGGCGACATCATTCTCAATGTCGGTGGCAAGTCGGTCGCCAGTGTCGGCGATGTGCGAACCGCACTGACGGCGGCCAAGCAAGACGGCAAGCACAGCGTTCTGATGCGGGTGAAGACCGCAGATGCCGCCACGCGTTTCATCGCCGTGCCGCTGGCCAAGGGATGATCGCGAAGTGATCAAATCAGTATAGCGGGAAGGCCGGGCCGCAAGCCCGGCCTTTGCTTTGTCTCGAGGGCCGGGGCGCCGTGTTCGATCGAATAATCTGCCAATGAACGGCACATTCAGTCGCTGCGGGTGTTATCATTTCGGACCGCGCGGGTCCGATCCCTTCCGATTTTCCTGATGTGCCGGGCTGTCGATGACACTCCGTTTCTGGTTTAGGGCGCGAACATGATCTGGCTGAGCATAGCCATGGCCTTTGCCGCCCGCGCGTTGCTCGTGCTGTTGTTTCTGCCCTTCAGTGCGCTGGACAAGATTCTCAACTTCAAGGCGGCGGTCGGGCAGGCGGCCGAGGCAATCCCCAGCCGTTTGCTGGCGACGATCGCGATCTTCGCCGGACTGGGCGTCGAGATCGTGATGTCGCTCGCTGTCCTGACAGGCGTTGCGGATCGGATCGCGGCGCTTGTCCTGGCCGCCTATTGCGTGGTCACCGCCCTGCTGTGGAAGCAATTCTGGAAAGTGGCGGATTTCAGGCTGCGCGGCCCCAGCGGCGGCCGCGACGTCTTCTGGGATTTCCTGAAAAACCTTGCGCTGGCCGGTGGCTTTCTGGCCTTGGCGTTCGGCGCCGGCGCGGCCGGCTGGCAGGGCTTCCTGGCCCATCCTTTGGCCTCGTCACATCCTTACGCTCACAGCCCGCCAGGGGGGACGCTGATGGACCAACGGCCGACCATACCCTATTGGCACCTGTGGACCGATTCCGACGGCATCAGCCGGCAGAAGCGCTGCGCGATGACCGAGTTTGAATTGAAATCGATGCGGCCGCCGGCCGACCCGCAATGGCAGGGCAGCCGGACCAGCGGCAACATGACGGTCATGGTCACGGTGCAGCCGGTCGGCTGGGTCGGCACTTGGCGCGAGAATCCAAAGCCGCAATGGATCGTGCCGCTATCGGGCCGCTGGTTCGTCGAAGCCATGGATGGCACGCGCGTTGAAATGGGCGCCGGCGAGATTTCCTTCGGCGGCGACCAGCATTGCCGCGACCTCGACGGCAGACGCGGGCACCGCTCCGGCACGATCGGGGATGCGCCGGCGGTGCTGATGGTGATCCAGTTCGACGATGCAGCGGCGCCGTCATCGCCCTGCGAATTCCGGTGACGCGATGGATGGGTTCGAGATCCGCGAGGCACGCCGTAACCGGCTCTTTATTGGTGGATCACATACGCTGTATGCAATCTTTCTCAATCGTCGCGGGGTGTGGTCGTGACAGCTGTGGCGCACAACGCGGTCGAACGGCTGGCGCGTTTCGTGCTGGTCACGCAAGATGCCGCGAGGCTCTGCCGTTTTTATGAGCAAGCGGTGGGTTTTCGCCGATTGGCGGCCGGGCGCCATTCGGAGTCCGACGCCGGGGCGGATAGCATCACGCTCGTGCTCGGGCGCGAGATCGTCGAGGTGCTTCAATTCGATCAACCCGGCCGGTCCTATCCGGACGCGGCATCGGCTTCCGATCTGTGCTTTCAACACTTCGCGATCGTGGTTGCCGATATGGAGCCGGCCTATCGTCGGCTCTGTAGCCTGAACGGATGGCGTGCGATCTCGACCGATGGCCCACAGCGGCTGCCGGCCTCGTCCGGCGGTGTCGCCGCCTTCAAATTTCGTGATCCCGATGGGCACCCGCTTGAATTGCTGGCATTTCCCGACGGAAAATCGCCGGCCCCCGGGCCGGCCCGGCCGAATGGCGAATTGTTTCTCGGCATCGACCATTCGGCGATCGCGGTTTCCGACAGCGCCCGCAGCATTGCTTTCTACGAGGCCCTGGGTCTGCGGGTGGCGGCGCGCGCGCTGAACAGCGGCCACGAGCAGGCGCGCCTCGACGGTGTCGGCCATCCAGATGTCGAGGTCACGGCGCTGGCACCGCGCCAGGCCACGCCGCATGTCGAATTGCTATGCTACCGATCCGCGGCGCATCATGCCAAAGCCACGCTTTGCGACAACGACGTTGCCGCGACCCGCCTGATCTTCGAGGCTGACCGGCACGCCCTTGAAAACCGGGCGGGCCGGCAGACCCTGATCGATCCGGATGGCCATCGCCTCGTCCTCGTCGCGCCATCCACAATTTCCGCCACATCGGAGTGAACCCATGAACGCAACCGCAGCCTCCGCAACCCCATCGACGGCACCGCCAGTCACGGTTCACAAGTTGCTGACCGGGCAGAAGGCGCTGGTGACCGGCGCCAATTCCGGGATCGGCGAGGGCACGGCGATCGCATTGGGGCAGGCGGGCGCCGATGTCGTCGTCAATTATGTCGACGACGATGCCGCCGCCGACGCCGTGGTCGAGGAAATCAGGCGCTCCGGCGCCAGGGCCTTTGCGCACAAGGCCGACGTTTCATCGGAAGATCAGGTCGCCGCGATGTTTGCGCGCATGATCGGGGAATTCGGCACCGTCGACATTCTCGTCAGCAATGCCGGCCTGCAACGGGATTCGGCGTTTCATGACATGACACTGGAGCAATGGAACAAGGTTCTCAGCGTCAACCTGACCGGGCAATTCCTGTGCGCGCGCGAAGCGGTGCGGGAGTTTCTGCGCCGCGGCGTGGTGCCGTCGGTCTCGAGCGCGGCGGGGAAAATCATCTGCATGAGCTCGGTTCATCAGGAGATTCCATGGGCCGGCCACGCCAACTACGCCACCTCCAAGGGCGGTATCAAACTGATGATGGAAAGCATGGCGCAGGAGCTCGCGCCGAAACGGATCCGCGTCAATGCCATCGCGCCGGGCGCGATCCGGACCCCGATCAACACCGCGGCCTGGCAGACCAAGGAGGCTTATGACGCGCTGATGACGCTGGTGCCCTATGGCCGCATCGGCGAGCCCGAGGATATCGCCCGCGCGGCTGTCTGGCTCGCCTCGGATCAGTCGGACTATGTGGTCGGCACCACGCTGTTTGTCGACGGCGGCATGACGCTCTATCCCGGATTTGCCACCGGCGGCTGAGGGATCGAAGATGCCGGAGCACTATGATGTGATTGTCATCGGCAGTGGCCCCGGCGGCGGCTCGGTCGTCCACCGGCTGGCGCCGACCGGCAAGCGGATCCTGCTGCTGGAGCGCGGCGACTATCTGCCGCGCTCGCCCGCCAATTGGGATTCGCAAACGGTGTTTGTCGACGGCGCCTATCAGGCGCCCGAGATCTGGTACGGCGCGGACGGAAGCAGCTTTCATCCCGGGCTGCATTATTATGTCGGCGGCAATTCCAAGGTTTACGGTGCCGCCCTGTTTCGGATGCGGGAACGCGATTTCGACGATATCGTCCACAAGGATGGTCTGTCGCCGGCGTGGCCACTTAAATACGATACGTTCGAGCCGTATTATGCCGAGGCGGAGCGGCTGTTTCACGTCCATGGGCAGCGCGGCGAAGATCCGGCCGAGCCGGCTTCGAGCGGTCCGTTTCCGCATCCGCCGGTTTCGCATGAGCCGCGGATTGTCGCGCTTGCCGAGAGCCTGACCAGGGACGGCCTGCATCCGTTTCATCTGCCGCTCGGAATCCTGCTCGACGAGAAAGACGGCAAGGCGACGCCGACCAGCATCTGCATTCGCTGCGACGCCTTTGACGGCTTTCCCTGCCTGTTGAACGGCAAGGCCGACGCGCAGGTGGTCTGCATCGATCCGGCATTGCAGGCGCATCCAAACCTGACGCTGCTGACCGGCGCCTATGTTTCCAGGCTGGAGACCGATGGGTCGGGACGGGCGGTGACCGGCGTCCATGTCACCCGAAATGGTGAGGAGGAGCGATACTCGGCCGATATCGTCGTCGTCGCCTGCGGCGCATTGTCGTCGGCGCTGCTGCTGTTGCGATCGGGCAGTGACAGCCATCCGAACGGGCTTGCCAACGGCTCCAGCCTCCTCGGGCGCAACTACATGCGGCACAACCAGTCGATCCTGATGGCGCTGATGCGCGAGCCCAATGACACCGTGTTTCAGAAGACGCTCGCGGTCAGCGATTACTATTTTGGTTCCGACGACTGGGACTACCCGCTTGGCCTGATCCAGATGTGCGCCAAGTCGCACGGCGCGCAGATCCGCGGCGAGGCGATTCCCGGCTGGCTGGAATGGGTTCCGAAAATGCCGTTTGAGGAGATGGCGCGCTATTCGATGGATTTCTGGCTGTCGAGCGAGGATCTGCCGCGCCCCGAAAATCGCATCTTCTACGATCAAGGCCGGGTATGCCTTGACGTCAGGCAGGCCAACATGGAAGCCCACCATCGCCTGAGGAAAAAGCTCGAGCGGATGTTGAGCAGGGCCGGCGCCCACCCGGTACTGCTGGAGCGCAGCCTGTATTTCGGCAAGAACATTCCGATCGGAGGCACCGCGCACCAGGCCGGGACCGCGCGATTCGGTCCGGATCCCGCAACCTCCGTGCTCGATCTCGACTGCAAGGCCCACCAGCTCGACAATCTCTATCTCGCCGATGCGAGTTTCTTTCCCTCGATCGGATCGGTCAATCCAACCCTGACCATCATCGCCAATGCCCTGCGGGTCGCCGACAAGATCGCCGGGCGTCTTTGATCCGGCCGCGGCGCGCTGCCGGTAACCTTGCCGGCAACACCGACTGGAATTGGCACATCCGGCTTCCTAGATCAGCTGCGGTTGTCTTTTACGAGCATTCAGGAGGCTCCTGATGATCCTGAAAAATGGTTGCTCCGTCCTGATCGGCGCGGCGCTGCTGGCATCGGCGGGTCCGTCGGCCGCGGATGGCTACCGCGCCGACCAGTTCCTCGGCCTCGACCTGTCGAAGGCGGTGCTGTCGCCGAAGCCGCTGGGACCTGAAACCCACTTCGCGCCGGTTCCGGTCGAGGCCTCCGATCATGGCGGCGAGGCCGCGCAGGCCCGCGCCGAACCGAAGCCGGTTCCCCGTGTCGTGGTCCCCAAGACCCGGATTGCGACCCGGGTCGCGCATGCGCAGGTGGCCAGGCCGCACAGGCCGGCTCGGACCCGGCTGGCGCGGCGCCACCGCAACCCGCTGGACGCCGAGGCCTTCGATACGCGGATCCAGCTCTGGCCCTGCAAATCCGGCGGCATCTGCAACTGGCAGCGGCAAGCCAAATAGACGCCCGCCCGATGCTGCGCCAACGCAGTCTTGATTTGGCTCTGCCGGTGCGGGCGGTCTATCAGGGAGCGTTCCGCCTTCTTGATCGCCAGTTCGTTTTTCTCCCCACACACGCCTCGCCAGCGGCATCGCCGCGCGCCGATCCGCCGCTTTCAATTCATCAGGAGCCATCATGGACTATTTGCAAACCCAGGGCATCCGCCTGCCGCGCCTTGGGCTCGGGACCTTCCGCATGCAGGGCGATGTTTGCCGCGCGGCGGTCGAAAGCGCGCTCGGCCTCGGCTACCGGCATATCGACACCGCGGAGATGTATGGCAATGAAGACGCCATCGGCGCCGCCATCGCCGCTTCGGGTGTCGCGCGCAGGGATCTGCACGTCACCACCAAGGTCTGGAATGAAAACCTCGCGCCCGACGCGATCCGCCGGGCTTTCGATACCAGCCTGAACAAGCTGCGGCTCGATCATGTCGATCTCTATCTCGTGCACTGGCCGTCGAAGAATATGAATTTGCCGGCGATGTTCGAAACCCTGGTCAAGCTGCAGGAAGAGGGCCGTACCCGCGCCATCGGGGTTGCCAATTTCAACATCGCGCTGCTCAGGACCGTGGTCGAGGAGATCAAGGCGCCGATTGCCTGCAACCAGATCGAGTACCATGTGATGCTCGATCAGACGCCGATCCGGAAATATCTCAAGTCAAAGTCGATCCCGCTGGTGGCCTATTGCCCGCTGGCGCAAGGCCGCGCCGCCGGCAACGAGGCGCTGATCGCGATCGGCAGCAAGCACAATGCCAGCGCCGCCCAGGTGGCCCTGAAGTGGCTGCTTGACCAGGATGAGGTTGCCGCGATTCCGAAGGCCTCACGCCGCGAAAGCCAGCAGGCCAATCTCGGCGCGCTGAACCTCAGGCTCGACGATGCGGACCGCAAGGCGATCGCGGCGCTGCCGAAAGGTCAGCGTTTTGTCAGCCCCGGATTTGCCCCGGCGTGGGATTGAAGTCGAGAAAAATGGCCCCTTGCGGGGCCATTTGGTTCAACCTCTTGGTGTCGTGACTCAATCGTGACGGCGATGATGGACGACCACCATCCGGTCGTGAGCGCGATGCCAGTCGCGGTGCCAGCCGTGATGCCAGTCGCGATGCATGCCGCCGTGCTTCACCACGACGGTTTCAGCGCTGGCGATCGAAGGCGCCGCAATGGCGATGGTGGCAAGTGCGGCAATGACGTAACCAAACTTCTTCATATTGTCCTCCTCGGTCAGACGAGGAACTAACGTTGCATCGGAGGCAACGTTCCCGCGTCCATCAAGGAGAATTCTGAACAGCCGTTCAGGTTGCGGCACTGCGCGCAATCGGACATCCGGTCGCGCCGAATTCGTCACGCGATGATGAAGCTAGATTCGGCCGCGCTTCTCGACATTCGCACTCCGCGCCGGCACGCCGAATTCGCGGCAGCACACCTCGGCCAGCACCGCGACGCCTTCGCGGATCTGCTGATGCGACGGACTGGCGAAGCACAGCCGCAGCCGGCTGCCGGCATAGGCCTTGTCGGTGCACCATTCCGGCCCGGGATTGATGGCGACGCCGGCGGCGAGTGCGGCCTGGTAGAGCTTGAGCGTGTCGACCTGGTCCGGCAGCTTCACCCACAGGAAGATGCCGCCCCTGGGATCGTCGAATTCGGCCGCGGTGCCGAACTGCTCGTTGAGTGCCTCCATCAGGGTGTCGAGCTTGGCGCGCAGGCCGCGCGTCAGCTTCGGTACGTGCGAGCTGAAATGCGGCGCGCAATATTCCGCGAGCACCATCTGCTCGAGCGCGCCCGAACCCGCGTCGGTCTTGAGCGCGAGCATCCGCGACAGCATCTGCCACGGCGCGACGATGAATCCGACCCGCAGCGCCGGCGCGATCGACTTGGAAAAAGAGCCGATATGGATGACGCTGCCGGTCCGGTCCATCGCATGGATCGCGGGCGGACGCTGGCCGTCCCAGATCAGGTCGGCATAGCAATCGTCCTCGAAGATCGGCACGCCATATTGCTGCGACAGCTTCAGAAGCTCGGCGCGCCGCGATTCCGGCATGATGGTGCCGGTCGGGTTCTGCACGGTCGGGATGGTGTAGATGTATTTCGGCGTGATGCCGCGCTGCCTGAGGTCGGCGAGGGCCGCGGCCAGCGCGTCCATCCGCATGCCCTCATGGTCGAGCGGTATGCCGACTGTGTTGACCCCGAGCCGGGTCAGCCGGTTCAGCGATCCCTGATAGGTTTCCCGCTCGATGATCACGGTGTCGCCGCGCGCCAGCAAGCTCTGGTTGACGAGATCGAGCGCCTGCAGCGAGCCGGAAACGATCAGGATGTCGTCGGCGACGCAGTCCATGCCGGCGTCCCGCTTCAGCTTGGCGGTGAGAAAGTCGCGCAGCGGCCGGTAGCCCTGCGGACCGCTGGCCAGGCCATAGGTGGCGAGCGTCCTGCCCTCGCGCTTGAGAACGGCATTGACGGCCTCGATCAGGCCTTCGACCGGAACCTGGTCGGGGTCGTTGTTGCCGCCGATGAAGCTGTATCTGGCAAGGCCCGTCCACCGCGCCACGGGCGCGGGCAGCCCGGCCGGAAGCAGCGGCGCGAAGTCGAACGTTGCGGTCATCAGCGGCATCTCCCATATTCTTTTGTGCCGGCGACCATGACGATTGAGACCGGACTTCGTCAACGACTTTTCCGCGGCCTGACCGGGCGGTCGAGGATGCGATCGAGCGATGCTCCGGCGGCATTATGCCCTGCGTAATGACGCTGGCGCGGGCCCGTCAACCCGGCTAATGCTCCCAGCACCACGCGAGACCCCTCAATGGCCGATCCGATCCAGGAAGTGTTGCGAGCCTTCGCCAGCGGCGAACTCGTCGTCGTGACCGATGACGATGACCGCGAGGGCGAGGGCGACCTGATCGTCGCGGCGTCGCTGTGCACCGCCGAGAAGATGGCGTTCATCATTCGCCACACCTCGGGCATCGTCTGCGCCCCGATCACCCCCGAAGACGCGCGCCGGCTGCGGCTCGACCCGATGGTGGCGCACAACGAATCCAACCACACCACCGCCTTCACGGTATCGATCGACTACAAGCCCGACGGCGGCACCGGCATCTCGGCCGACGAGCGCGCTTCCTGCTGCCGCGCGCTGGCGAACCCCAATGCCGGCGCCAATGATTTTGCCCGGCCCGGCCACGTCTTCCCGCTGATTGCCCGCGACGGCGGCGTGTTGCTGCGCTCCGGCCATACCGAGGCTGCGGTCGATCTCTGCAAGCTCAGCGGCCTGCCGCCGGTCGGCGTCATCAGCGAGCTGATGAATGACGACGGCACGGTGATGAAGGGCGAGCAGGTGGCACGCTTCGCCGCCGCCCACAAGCTCAGGCACGTCACCATCGCCGACATGATCGCCTACCGCCAGGCGCGCGAGAAGCTGATCGAACGGGTCTCGACCTTCACCTCGGAAAGCCCGATCGGGCCGCTGCAGGGCTATGCCTATCGCTCGCCGTTCGATTCCATTGCCCATGTCGCTTTCGTCTACAACGGCATTGGCGATGGCAAGAACGTGCTGACCCGGTTTCACAAGCCCAATATCGTCCGCGACATGTTCACCGGGCCGAAGCGCATGCAGGCGGTGCTGGAGCATTTCCGGAAGGCGGGCCGCGGCGTGCTGGTCTATCTGCGTGACGGCGCCGCCGGCGTTCCGGTCGCGCCGCTGCCGGAGGAGAAATCCGCCGAAGCCGATCGCAACCGGCAGTGGCGCGAAGTCGGCGTCGGCGCGCAGATCCTGCGCGATCTCGGCGTGACCTCGATCCGCCATTTGACCTCGTCGACGCACGACTACAAGGGATTGTCCGGCTTCGGTATTGAAATCGTCTCCAACGAACAGCTTGAGGGCTGACCGCTTCCCGGTCGTTTTCGAAGATGGCTCGCCCGCCGACATTTGACGAGGGATTGTCCAATTCAATTGCGCTTCGGCCCGTAGCGCTTTAGTTTGGCGAACAATTCCCTTGGTAGCGATGTGAAAGGAATTCTCATGAGCGTGCGCCCTCAGACCAAGGACAAGCCGGCGGCGGCGAGTTTCCAGTGGGACGATCCGTTCCTGCTCGACGAGCAGCTCACCGAGGACGAGCGCATGATCCGCGACACCGCGCGCGCCTATGCGCAGGACAAGCTGCTGCCGCGCGTCATCAAGGCCTATCTGGAGGAGAAGGTCGACCGCGATATCTTCCACGAGATGGGCGAACTCGGCCTGATCGGGATCACGCTGCCGGAGGAATATGGCTGCGCCAACGCGAGCTACGTGGCCTATGGCCTGGTGGCGCGCGAGATCGAGCGCGTCGATTCCGGCTATCGCTCGATGAATTCGGTGCAGTCGTCGCTGGTGATGCACCCGATCTATGCCTATGGCGACGAGAACCAGCGCAAG
>Ga0182024_10003712_pt1 | contig 36014 bp, 29 predicted proteins | sample P32metaG_FD_120480 | JGI IMG/M metagenome (GOLD analysis project Ga0182024, IMG submission 120480) | Permafrost microbial communities from Stordalen Mire, Sweden - P3-2 metaG (Illumina Assembly) | ecosystem: Environmental > Terrestrial > Soil > Wetlands > Permafrost | place: Sweden: Stordalen...
ACACGCGACTTCTCGATCTCTGCAATGAGACCCGAAACAACAAGCTCGGAAACAAAGGATTTCGCCAAAGCCAGCCCCAGCTTCGCGCCCAGAATCTACTCAAAATAGTTCTTAAAAGCACAAGGGCGCGGAAGCTGGGCTAACGCTCAGCTCTTCAGTTCACGGGCTGTTGCTCATGAAAATGCCGCCAGATCGTCTCCGCCGTCTTGCGGGGGACCACAGCCGCCAGCGATTCTGCCGTTGCCTGCTGCACGTCGCGCAGGCTGCCGAAGTGCGTGAGCAGCCGCTGCCGCGTTTGCGCGCCGACGCCGGGAATGTTCAGCAACTCGGAGTCTCTGTCGCGCATGGCGCGGCGCTGCCTGTGATAGCCGACGGCGAAGCGGTGGCTCTCGTCGCGAATGAGCTGCACCAGATGCAGCACAGGCGAGCGGCGGTCGAGCACCACAGGCTCGTCCTCATTGCCGTAGAGGTAAATCACCTCTTCCTTCTTGGCAATGGACGCGAGCGGCTGCGATGTGAAGCCAAGCGACTCGAGCGCCTCGGCGGCAGCGTGTAGCTGGCCGAGGCCGCCATCGATGAGGACGAGGGACGGCATCGTGGTGGGCTCTTTGCTGGCCTTGCCCTCAGGTTCGTGGTCTCCCACCCTTGGCGCTGAAGAACGCGCCAAGGATGGGGCACCCGAGTTCTGGGCTGTTGAAGAGCCGTTTTCATTGGCGGCGTCGCGGATGCGCCGATACCGCCGGTGCACCACCTCGCGCATGGAAGCAAAATCGTCCACGCCGACCACCGTCATCACTTTGAATTTGCGATAGGCGGACTTGTTCATCTTGCCGCCTTCCCACACCACCAGCGACGCCACGGTCTCCGCGCCCTGGATGTGCGAGATGTCGAAGCACTCGATCCGGCGCGGCAGCTCGGGCAGCATGAGTGCGTCGGCCAGTGCCTCCTGAATCGCCTTTTGCGACGGGATGAGCACGCGGAAGCGCTGCGTGTACGACTGCTTCGCGTTCTGCCCAGCGAGGTCGACAAGCGAACGTTTTTCTCCGCGCTGCGGAACGATGAGTTCGATGCGATGCCCGGTGCGCTCGGTCAGCAATGCGGCCAGCGTTTCGCGATCGTCGAAATCCACCGGGACAAGAATCGTGCGCGGAACGTATTGCTGGTCGATATAAAGCTGCTTGAGAAGTGCGCTGAAGATGGGGCCTGGCCGTTGTTCTCCGGGGCTAAAGCCCTCGGCCGCTTCGGGGCTGTTTTCAGGGGCCTGAAGGCCCCTGCTCCCTCCATTTCCCCTGTTCGCTCCGTCTTCGGATGAAGCTATTTCCAGCAGCTCCGGCAAATCTTCCCAGAAGAATTCGCGCCGGTCGACGATCTTTCCCGCGCGCATGTGGAACAAATTCACCGCGAGACTTCCATCTTCGAAGTGATAGCCAAAGACGTCGGCATCGTCGCCCTGCTCGGCTGTTGCGATGCGCTGCTTCTCCTGGAGCTGATGCACGGTGGAGAGCTGATCGCGCAGGCGGGCCGCGGCTTCAAACTGCTCGGCCGCTGCAGCCTCTGCCATGCGTGCCGTAAGAGAACGCTCTAGCTCCGTGTGACGGCCTTCGAGAAACAGCTGCGCATCGCGCACCGCTTGCGCATATGCCTCGGGAGTTGTGAATCCCTCGACGCAAGGACCGAGGCAGCGATGAATGTAGTACTGCAAGCACGCGCGCGGATAGTAGCGCGAGAGGTCGACCTTGCAGCTCGGCAGTAGAAAACTGCGATGAATCAGTTCGACGACGCGATAAGCGAGATTGCCGGGGAAGTAAGGCCCGTAATACGCCGAACCATCCTTGCGCAGCCGCCGCGTGACAATGACTTTGGGAAAGCGGTCGGCGAGCGTCAGCTTCACATACGGGTAAGTCTTGTCGTCCCGCAGCAGGATGTTGAAGCGCGGCTTGCGCTGCTTGATGAGATTGTTTTCGAGAGCCAGGGCCTCGTGCTCGTTGGCCACCAGGATGTATTCGATATCGACGGCTTCGCGCATCAGCGAGCCGGTTTTCGCGTTGGCCTGCGAAGCCTCAAGCAAGTAGGACCGGACGCGCGCGCGAAGGTTCTTTGCCTTGCCCACATAGATCACTTCGCCCTCGGCGTTTTTGTAGAGATACACGCCTGGCTGCGTGGGCAATGAGCGGATTTTTTCCTGGAGATCCATTGGGTGCAGCTGCCGGGAAAACAGGCCAGATTTTAAGAATATCCGTTTGCTGGAAGTGCCGCTTGCCACAGGACTTGTACTGGCAATCCTTACTCTTGCACGTAAAAATTACACAGTAAAACGGCCTGAGAGTCGGCTCGTTGAGGGAATTAACCTTTATGAATTCAATTATTTGTCACATCCCGCAACGTTTGGCTTGGTAGATGCAACTAACAGAATGATTAGAAGGAACATCTGGAACATCTCCGCCCGTCGTGTGGCTAAGGCCAGACAAGGGCGGCGGGAGGAAAGAGCGATGGCGAACTACCGATTTGGCCTTTGGATGGCAACAACTGCGATGGCAGTGGCGGGTGTGACAGGTTGTGCGAGCAAAAACTGGGTGAAGTCCCAGACCGCCCCGATTGTGGAACACACCGGACAACTGGAAGATAAGACGGCGGCGAACGGTCGTGCGCTTCACGATACAGACGACCGGGCGCAGGCAGGAATCAAGCAGGCACAGGGTGCGGCTGATGGCGCGACTCAAAATGCACAGACTGCCACGAAGTCGGCCGGCGATGCGGAGACCGCGGCCAATGATGCAGTGCATCGCGCTGATTCGCTCGACAGCGTGGTCAAGGGGCTGGATAACTATAAGCCGATGGCCAACGCGACTGTGAACTTCGGCTTTGACAAGGCAGTTCTCACCAAGGACGACAAGGATCAGCTCGATGGCTTCGCCGGACAGCTGAGCTCCGCTAAGGGCTACATCCTTGAAGTCACCGGCGGGACCGATTCGATCGGGCCGGCGCAATACAACTACGACCTGAGCCAGCGCCGCGCCGATGCTGTGGTGCAATATCTCGCCGCGAAGTACAACATCCCAGCGCACCGCTTCTATCTCATCGGCATCGGCAAGGACAATGCTGTCGCCGACAACAAGACGGCAGATGGCCGCAAGCAGAACCGCCGTGTGCAAATTCAGCTGCTCTCGAACATGAACGGCGATCAGCAAACTGCGCCGGCAACTCCCGCACCTTCAGGATCGGGCAACTAAGCCAACGCAAGTACGCCAGACTCCAAAAGGCCATCCGGAAACGGATGGCCTTTTGCTTTGTGAGCGTCCCGAAGATGTTTAGCGATCCGCTGGATACAGTTCCTTCACATGTTCGGCGCGGACGTCGTTGGCGGTGAAGAGGCGCAGGAACGGTGCCCCTTGCGCAGCGGCTTCAACAGCGGGACGGCCTTTGGCTTCCTCGCGCTCCACGATGCAGACCACGGCAACCACCTTCATTCCGGCCTCGTGCGCGGCCTCGATCGCGTTGATGGTCGAGGCGCCGGTGGTGCAGACGTCGTCCACGATGACGACGCGTGCGCCTTCGCGGCAGAATCCTTCGATGCGGCGGCCGGTTCCGTGGGCCTTCTCGGCTTTGCGCACCAGGAAGCCATGCAGCAGCGGTGCGCCCGGATGAGACTGCGCGCGCCAGGCGCTGGCTGTAGCGACGTTGGAGACGATTGGGTCGGCGCCCATGGTGAGTCCGCCGACGGCTTCTGCGTCGATGTGATTCGCTTCCAGCAGGTCGAGGATGGCGTGGCCGGTGAGGCGACCGCCTTCGGCGTGTAGTGTGGTGGTACGGCAGTCGATGTAATAGTCGCTGGTGCCGCCGGAGGACAGCTTGAACTGGCCGAGGCGGAAGCTGATGCGGGCGAGAAGGGCGAGAAGCTGCTGTGCGTAGGTTGGTTCGGTCATCAAGGGAAATTGTAGCCGCGGAAGGCGGCGAGCAGGCGAGCGGCGGGATTGTTCCACGTGGAAGGACTGGCCGTCTGGGCGATATGCGGCATCTGTCACAGGTGTTGAGCGGCATCTACGGACGTTAATGGCACGACTGAAGTCGTGCCCTGTTACAAGGCCACTGGATGCTTCTTGCTTTCCCACGTCTCAGAATCGAGACGTGGGGCAACCTATGGTCATGTGGATTGAGGCACCGCGAAAGGATTCATCCCGGCCCTAACGGGACGCGGAGGAGATTTTGTGTGGTTTTCGAGATCCCAGGGTTTTACCCTGGGCTATTTTCATGTTCTCCCTACGGGAGAACTGGTTGCGCGGGCCCAACGTACATTCTTCAGAGAGATAATTTCCTCCGGGCCTAAAAGGCCCACGATTGAGCTGTATTCAGGGGCCTGAAGGCCCCAGCTCCCTCCGATAATTCTTTCCCACCCTAGCGGAGCTAGGATGGGGCACCCAGCTTGAGCACTAAGCGACGCATTTCGAGTGGACACGCGAAGCTATTGCCTGGACGGCCAATCCCGGCCAGTCCTACATGTTTTCGAGGTGGCGGAAGCCGCTGGTTCCGAAAAACATGAACGAGAACAATAGGAAGTTGTAGGTGGCGTGGACTAAGACGCTGGCTGCGAGTGATCGCAAGGCGAGCCGCACCGCGCACAGGACTAGGCTGACGAGGACGAGGAGCAGAAAGGGTCCGAGCGAGTAGCCGGTCTGGTCAGCATGCAGGGCTGCGAACAGGAGACTGGCGATGACGGACGCGACCACCATAGCCGGCATCGACCATTGGGGATGGCCGTATTCATCAAGGGAATGGGGCGGTTCGCCGGTGACTTTCTCTGCGATCCAATCGAAGGCGGTCGAGAGGGCGGGGAGCAGAAATCCGCGAAACGCCAGCTCTTCAAAAAAAGGAGCAAGGGTGACACCGAAGGCGAAGAGAATCCATGCGGCGCCGGGGGTGCGGAAGATGCGGTCGATGGGCGCGTCGGCAGGACCAGGCAGAAACATGCCATCAAACATGGCGAGCACGAAACAGACCCCCGCTGCGCCAAGGAGATAGCCGGCATATCGGCGCGCGCGCTCGGCGTGCCATTGGAGTGCGGCGAAAAAGCTTCGGTGCCAAAGAAGAGGAAACAGGAGCACGCTGCAGCACAAAGTGAGCAGATAGAAGACAGCTTCGGTGCCCAGCGTGTAGTGGATTTCAGTGGCGGCCTCGGTGAGGGTGGTGACGCCGAAGAAATGGTACGAAACGGCTGCGCGTGCAAGCAGAGCGGCGACGGCGAGACAGCCCAGCGCAAGCAGCATGAGTATGCCGATGTGGCCCATGTGCGGAATGCGCTCTTGCGGCGGGGCGATGAGCCGGGTGAAGCTCTGGAAGAGCAGCGGCGCGTCGTCGTCGTTCTGGGGGGCTGGATCCGCGATGGGGACGACTACTACGGCCGAAGTTTCTGCGGTTTCGGGCACTGTTTCGCGGGTTGTGAGCCCTTCTCCGGCAGAGGTTTCCTCGGGTAGAGTGGCGTCTTGTGGCTGGGAAGGGATCTCCTCGGGAATCTCGCTCATGAAGCCACCGGCTTCTTCTTGCGGTTAGTCTTTGGGGATTTCCCGTTCGATGCTTCCGTGGTTTTCGAGGTCTCGGTTTCCCCTCCGGCGCCCCGCTCGGGTCGACGGTCATTCGAAGGGTAAGCGGGTGCAGCTACTGGATTGTCTTCGATTGCCAACATTGCGTCGGTGTCGTCGGTGGGCTCGAGTCGACCGTTGTGGGAGGTGTAGTAACGCTTGAGGAATTGACCCGTATAGGACTCAGATATATGAGCAATGTGGGCTGGGCGGCCTTCCCCGACCAGGCGGCCTCCATCTTCGCCGCCTTCGGGGCCCAGGTCGAGGATCCAGTCGGCGTTGCGGATGACGTCGAGGTTGTGCTCGATGATGATCACGGTGTTGCCGAGGTCGGTGAGGCGGTGGAGGACTTCGAGAAGCTTGCGCACGTCGTCGAAGTGGAGGCCGGTAGTGGGCTCGTCGAGTAGGTAGAGTGTTCGGCCGGTTTGGCGCTTGGAGAGCTCGCGGGCCAGCTTCATGCGTTGCGCTTCGCCGCCGCTAAGAGTTGTGGCGCTCTGGCCGAGATGGACGTAGCCGAGGCCGACGTCGACGAGGGTTTGAAGTTTCTGGCGAACCAGCGGCACGTCAGCGAGCACGGTGAGCGCGTCTTCAATGGTAAGGTCGAGGATATCGGCGATGGAGTGGCCCTTGAATTTCACGGCGAGGGTTTCCTGGTTGTAACGGCGTCCGTTGCAGACTTCGCACTGCACGTAGACATCGGGCATGAAATTCATTTCGATACGGCGCTGCCCGTCGCCTTGGCAGGCTTCACATCTTCCCCCTGCCACGTTGAAGCTGAAGCGCCCCGGCTTGTAGCCACGCTCGCGGGCCTCAGGCAGCATGGCGAAAAGGTCGCGGAGGGGCGAGAAGACCTGGGTGTAGGTGGCCGGGTTGGAGCGCGGGGTACGGCCGATGGGGGACTGGTCGATGCGGATTACCTTGTCGATCTGGTCCTGGCCGGAGAGCGATTCGTGGGCGCCAGGTTCTTCGCGCGATCCATAAAGATTCTTGGCTAACGATCTGTAAAGAATATCGTTAATAAGTGTGCTTTTGCCACTGCCGCTTACCCCGGTGACGACAGTCATGACGCCGAGCGGGATGCGGATGTCGATGTCCTGCAGGTTGTGCTCGCGGGCTCCGGTGACGGTGATCCATTTGCCGGTGAGGGGGCGCGGCTCGGCGCGATGGAGGATGCCGGTGGCTCCGGAGAGATAGCGCCCGGTGAGGGATTCGGGGCAGGCCATGATTTGCGCGGGCGTGCCTTCGGCGACGACATGGCCGCCAAGCCTGCCAGCGCCGGGTCCAAGGTCAAGAACATAGTCGGCATGGCGGATGGTGTCTTCGTCGTGTTCGACGACCAAGACTGTGTTGCCGAGATCGCGGAGCTGTGTGAGGGCCTGGATGAGGCGCTCGTTGTCGCGCTGATGGAGGCCGATGGAGGGCTCGTCGAGCACGTAGAGGACGCCGCGGAGACGGGAACCGATCTGCGTGGCTAGACGGATGCGCTGGCCTTCGCCGCCTGAGAGCGTCGAGGCGTTGCGGTCCAGAGAGAGATAACTCAAACCGACTCTGCAAAGGAATTCGAGGCGCTCGGCGATCTCGCGGCGGATGCGCTCGGCGACGAGGGCTTCTCGTGACGTGAATGTCAAATTGATGGCTGCGGAAAGCGCGCGATTGAGCGGGAGCGCGGTGAAGTCGGCGATGGAAAGGCCGCCGATTTTGACGGCCAGCGATTCGGGACGCAGGCGCTTGCCGCGGCAGACGGGGCAGGGCGTCGCGGACATGAAGTTCATCATGTACTCGCGATAGCCCTCGCTGCGGGCCTCGGTGATGGAATCGCGAAGGTAAGCGAGAATGCCGTGGAAACCGGTACGCGGGGCTTCGCCTTTGGGTGGTCCGTAGACCAGGATGTGTTGCTGCTTGGGAGGCAGGTCTTCGAAGGGAACTTTGAGGTCGATTTTGTAGCGCTCCGCTGCCAGATGGATGAGCTTGAGGAGATACTGCGAGGCGGAGCCTGGGCCGAGGCCGCCATCGAGCAAAGGCTTGGACCAGTCGGTGATGACCTTGGAAGGGTCCAAGTCGTAAAGCGAGCCAAGACCGTGGCACTCGGGGCAGGCGCCAAAGGTGGAGTTAAAGGAGAAACTGCGCGGTTCGAGCTTCGGCACATCGAGGCCGCAGTCAGGACATGCCATGGACGAGGAGAAGAGCTGCTCCTCGGGTTTTTGGCCGCTGCCGCCGCCGGACAACGCGACCAGGACCAGGCCATTGGCAAGCTGCAGGGCCTTGCTCACGGCGGCTTCGAGGCGTTTTTCGATCGAAGGCTTCTCCGCCGCCCCACCGCCTTGCCCCTGTCGCTGGGGACCCCGGGAAGCTGTCGCCACGGCCTCCGCGCTCGGTTTCAGAAGAATGCGGTCGACGACGGCTTCGATGGTGTGGTTCTTGCGCTTGTCGAGCGCGGGCGGTTCCGTGAGATCAATCATTTCTCCATCGACGCGCGCGCGAAAGCCCTGCTGATCGAGCTGATCGAGCAGGTCTCTGAACTCTCCTTTGCGCCCGCGGACGATGGGCGCCATGATGGTGACGCGCTCGCCCGTGCCCATCTGCAAGATGCGCTGGACAATCTGGTCCGAGGTCTGGCGGGCGATGGGACGGCCACAGTTGGGGCAGTGGGGCGTGCCCACCGAGGCGTACAGCAGGCGAAGGTAATCGTAAATCTCGGTGATCGTTCCAACTGTTGAACGGGGGCTGCGGCTGGTGGTCTTCTGCTCGATCGAGATGGCCGGGCTGAGGCCTTCGATGGAGTCGACGTCCGGCCGCTCGATCTGGTCGAGAAACTGGCGTGCATAGGCGGAAAGCGTCTCGACATAGCGGCGCTGGCCTTCGGCATAAATTGTGTCGAAGGCAAGGGAACTCTTGCCGGATCCCGACAGGCCGGTGACCACGGTCAACGTATTGCGGGGAATGCGCACATTGATGTCGCGCAGATTGTGCTGGCGCGCCCCACGCACCGAAATGTGAGTGATCGACATGGTCGGGTAATGCAGCAGGCAAATCCTGAGCTGCAGAGCTCTGGAACCATCCTCCCCTACACCTGCTTTTGGGGGTTCGTTCAGTTTCGACGATGAATTGCCGTTTTGGGACTGCGGGAGGCGAGCGTCCCAGAAAAAACTTTGGTGTTAGAGTGCCGGAGAACTGCTTAACCGAATTGCAACAGCCCAGAGGTATTCTATTTGGCAATAGAAACAAGGGTCAACGCGGGCGTTTTTTCTGAGAGAATCTGGCTTAAAGCATCGTGCAGGTCCTTGCAAATCGAAAAGATATGTAAGAATGTTGCAAATCTTGTGCAGTAGACTGAAGAGAGATTTATGGCGGATTTATTGAATTTGTTCATGTTGGTGTGCGCTGCTGTGGGTTCGATGGCGTTTGGTGTATTGCTGGCATATGGGATTTTTCGCTTCGCATTTGGCATGATGAGGCCGCAGAGTCGTCGTCCTGCTGTTGCGGTAAAGCCCACGCCGGAGACCGCGGGAACCCTCTAGAAGACCGGTCGATTTCCACAAGGTCCCGTTCCAGGGAATATCGTGTACCCGCGCGACAAAATCGCGCCTGGGACTGTCTTGTTCGCGAGAGCGCCCCGCTTGCGAAAAGCGGTCTCGCCCCTCTCCCGCCATGGCGATGTTGTAGCTGGAACCTTGCAAAGCCGCACGAGCCCGTCGCGCAGCTATTAGGAAATTCGAATCAGTGGAGTTTCATCCTATCGCGCCGAACGCGACTCCTGGTCGCTTGAGTTCATAAAGGCCCGGTGACCGCCGTGGGAGCGCAATTCCGGATCGTTCACCGCCGGGCGTTCCGCATCTCCCTGAAACCCATGCAGGATCCGTGGGTTAGGCCTGAACTTCGGCGGTCCTCCGTAAAACTGCCGCACGTGGCTCAGGGCCATTCCGGCTCTTCCATGCATCGGCTCGACCATTCCTCGGATATTCACGTCCGTTGCGCGGTACTTGTCGAGTTCGCCCACGTCGCCGAGGTCCTGACGGAGGCTCACGATGGTGAAGCGGCACTCCGCATCCGGCATCTCCGGCGGACACACATCCATGAACCTCGTCCCGTCTAGAAGCTTAATGACTTCATAGATATGCGCGGAAATTCAGATGTCTTTGTTGAGGTATTTCTCAGCCTGCGCCACGGGCACGCATGGTTTTGAGCTTCCTGCGATGGCTATACCAGGCCATAAAGCTAGAATCAGCGCGATTCGCCGCATGAACCCAATCTTTCCGGGGAATTGCTTTGAGTCTACCTCTGTTTGATAGCGAGAATCTGGAGCCGGCGAACGTATAGACCCTATCCTCTAGAACCGGATATACATCTGAGGGGTATATTATTTTCAGGGGTGGAGGATGAAACTCGCACGATGGGGAAACAGCCTAGCGATTCGAATTCCTGCAGAGGTCGTGGAGAAGCTGAAGCTAGAGCCTGGCGAAGAGATCGAAGTGAAGGTCACAGGAGATAACCAGTTTGAGGTGAGCCGCGATCGTCGCCGACAGGAGGCATTGGAGAAGCTGCGTCGTTTGCGAATTACAGTGCCGGAAGACTATGTCTTTGATCGCGATGAGATCTATGACAGCTAATGTTCTGCTGGATACGAACGTTCTTGTGTACGCCCTTGTTGTGCGAACTGGTGCTGTGGTTGATCCGCGCAACAAAACCGCATGGGACCTCGTTGCAGCTGGTGGACGCGTGAGTGTTCAAGCCCTGGCTGAATTCACCGACGTAGTTTCGCGCAAACACAAGAAGAATTGGGAAACCATCGCGGAGATGCTCGACGGGATTCGCGTGCTCTGCGGTCCCGCCCTTCCCTTAACCGCAGAAATCCATACATCCGCGATCGAAGTGTCCCAGAGATACGGTTATCGCATCTACGACTCGATGATGATCGTGGCGGCATTGTCGGCCGGTTGCACGACGCTCTTCACCGAGGACATGCAGCACGGCCAGTTGATCGATGGTCTGTGTATTGAAAATCCATTTTTATGACGCTGGCTTCCCGAATTTGCGATGGGCAATCTAGACAGGTTGAAAGTGATGTCCCTTTTGAAACGACTGCGCATGATTCCGCGTTGGGCGATTATGGTGGCGTGCATTTTGGCGCTGCCGTTAATTTTTTGGCTGGGCTATGGGCTAACCAATACGGCGCAATCGCTCCTGTGGCACCTGAACAATGGGAACAAAGTTGTGTTTCAGGGGCACACCATCACGTTGCCGCTCATGTGGAGGCGGAACGCCTGGGCGAACGACAAAGTCCTGAGGCTCGGACGCGCCGTGATCTGGCAACCACCGCTTCCCTTGCTGGTTGACCCGGAAGATATGACCATTGCGGCGGGCAACATCAGTCCTGGTGTTCCGGGAGCCGGAGACGATCAAGTGACTGCTAATGCGGCGGCCTTTCACTGGCAAACCAACATTGTGAACAGCTACCACGAACAGGGTGCTTATGCCAGTCCAGAAATTCTATACGGGAAGACGATGACCTTCTATTGCTTCGACCGGGACGACGGGCCGATCCATGGGGCCTGTTTTATTTGCAAAGCTACCGGAACCAACTGGGACATCGTCTTCGCCGCTGGCCAGACCGAGCCGCACGCAATTCAAAAGTACATGCTGGAAGCGAAAGACGTTTTGAAATCGATCCAGTAAACCGGGAGCTGGATTTCTTTTCCTCTCTTGGCGCGTCAGCGCGCTCCCACCAGCTCCTCGTTCTTGGCTCCCTGCCCATAGTGACTCTCCACATATTTGTCGAGAATCTGCTTGAACTCCGCCACAATGGTGTCGCCGCGCAAGGTGGTGTAGAGCTTGCCGTCGACATAAACGGGAGCCTTGGGTTCCTCGAAAGTGCCCGGCAGGCTGATGCCTAGGTTGGCATGCTTCGATTCACCGGGGCCGTTGACCACGCAACCCATTACGGCCAGCTTCAACTCTTCCACGCCGGCATACTTCTTGCGCCACGCGGGCATCGAGGTTCGCAGGTAGGTCTGAATCTGTTCAGCCAGCTCCTGGAAGTATGTGCTCGTGGTGCGGCCGCAACCGGGGCAGCTTGTCACCTGGGGCATAAAGCTGCGGATGGAAAGCGACTGTAGAATCTGCTGCGCAGCCTGCACTTCTTCTGTGCGGTCGCCGCCCGGCTTGGGCGTAAGACTCACGCGGACGGTGTCGCCAATGCCGGCGAGGAGCAAAGGAGCAAGCCCGGCGGTCGACGCAATCACGCCCTTCGAGCCCATGCCGGCTTCGGTGAGTCCCAGATGCAGCACGTAGTCGCACCGTGCGGCGAGGTTCGTGTAGACATCGATGAGGTCGCGGACACCCGAGACCTTCGCCGACAGGATGATCATGTCGTGGCCGAGTCCGTAGCGCTCGGCAGCCTTGGCCGATTCGAGCGCGCTCACCACCATGGCTTCCATCATGACGTCGCGCGCGGGCAGAGGATCGGGCCGGCGGCTGTTCTCGTCCATCATGCGGGTCAGCAGAGCCTGATCGAGCGAACCCCAGTTGACGCCGATGCGCACCGGCTTCTGGTTTTCGACGGCGCACTCCACCATCACCTGAAAATTGTCGTTATCCTTTTTGCCGATGGACGCATTGCCGGGATTGATGCGGTATTTGGCCAGAGCCTTCGCCGCGGCGGGGAACTTCTTCAGCAGCAGGTGGCCGTTGTAATGGAAATCGCCGACGATGGGCACGCGGAGGCCGCGCTTGTCGAGTCCCTCGACGATATGCGGAACGGCTGCTGCCGCGTCTTCGTTGTTCACCGTCACGCGCACCAGCTCAGACCCCGCCAGAGCGAGAGCCGCGACTTGCTCAATTGTGCCCGCAATGTCCGCCGTGTCGGTGTTGGTCATCGACTGCACCACGACTGGGACTTCCCAGCCCACGCGAACGTGCCCAATCTTGACCGTGGGCGTCTTCCTGCGTTGAATGTCCGGCATATCGACCTCACTTCCAGTTTACCTTTTCCGGGACTTTTGCCGGAAATCATTGCGAATGAGTGAATTTGCGAACACGGGTGGAGTGTATGCCGGCTCCATTTGCACCCGTTTCGGTTGGGCTGATTCTCCTCGAGGGCTCCCCGGTGACCTGCGCAAACGGGTACAATGAAGAATCATGGATTTCCGCCGTTCCCGCCCATTTATCGCGTCCGCAATGGTCTTAGGACTATCAGTAGGCCTCACCCTTTTCGCACAGGATTCGACAACGCATCGAGGGCGCAAGTACAAGTCGCCTCCGCCGACCTCGCGCATTGAGGTGACCATCCTGCGAAATGACGACGGAAAGCCAGTCGAGAATGCCGCGGTTGTCTTTCAACTCGAAGGCGACAAGGGCAACATGGAGTTAAAGACCAACGAAGACGGCAAAGCGTCGATCGACGTGCTGCCGACGGGATCGAAGGTCCTGCTGCAGGTCATCGCCAAAGGCTACAAAACCTTTGGGGGCGACTACAAGATAGACAAGCCCGAAATGACCTTCGAAGTGAAACTGAAGCGGCCCGGCCAGCAATACTCCATCTACGACAATCATCCTGAGGCGGCGAATTCCAAAGACGGCGCAACAGAAGGCAAACCTTCCGACTCGAGCAAGAAGGATGGGTCCAAGGATCAGCCCGCCGAGTCTGCCAACCAATCCGATACAAAGCCCGATTCCAGCCAGCCCCAGCCACAGTAGGTTTAGGCTGGCTGGGTCAGCAGAATCCCAATTTCCCCGCATTGTGCAATGCCAACTCTCGCCTTGAACGGAAAATCGGCGTTGGTCACTGGGGGCGCGCGGCGCATTGGCCGTGCGATCGCTCTCGAGCTTGCCCGGGCTGGCGCAGATCTCACCATCACGTTTCGCGAGTCCGAGTCGGAAGCAAAACAGACGGTGCGGGAGATCGAGGCTCTGGGGCGGCACGCGCAGGCTGTTCCATGCGATGTGCGTTCGGAAACTTCGGTTCGCGCTGCAATTGCTGCGACGGCCGCATTCCATAAACGCATCGACATTCTGGTGAACAACGCGGCGGTCTATGCGTCGATCCCACTCGACCAAATCAGTCTGGAGCAATGGGACACGGTCTTCGAGACCAACACGCGAGGCCCATTTCTGGTCGCGCGGGAGGCGCTGCCGCATCTGCGAGCGGCTCGCGGCAGAATCGTCAACATCGGCTCACTCGGTGGCATACGCGCCTGGGCGGGGCATGGCCACTACTGTGCGTCAAAAGCCGGACTCCATATGTTGACGCAGGCCATGGCCAAAGCCTTTGCTCCCGAAGTCAGCGTGAATTGCGTCGCGCCGGGATGGATCGATCTCGGCGATCACGCCGATGAGACCGCCACTCGCTTTGCGGCAAAAACACCCATGCGCCGCAATGGCTCAGCGGACGATGTAGCCGAGGCGGTTTTATATTTCGCGGCGAATTCAGGATTCGTGACGGGCCAGGTGCTCACGGTGGACGGCGGGCTGGGCCTCTAAGACTCTTGCGACGATTTCGAAAAATGCCAAAGAGCAGCTCTCAGCGTGATAGAAGACGGCTCCAGAAGCCGCGCTTCTCTGATTTATCCGCGGCCTCCCTTTTCTTCTCCTTCTTTTCTTTCTTTTCGCGCAAGGCCTTTTTTCGTCCGAAGGCTTTCTTGTCGAACGTGAGCGGCACATGCTCAAAGATGCCGATTGGCTCCGGTTGTGCGGGCCACGTCGCTCCCTCCACGGCGGCACGGGGATTGCTGACAAACAGCCGCTCCGCAGTTTCCGCACCAGCCAGCTGCGTCACGTACTCGTAGCCTTTGCGCAGGTGAGGCGGCCGCCAGCCGGGATGATGCGCATCCGTGGCCACAAAGTGAATCCAGTTGCGTTCGAGCAGGGCATTGGCAAACGCCTCAGCTGCGCTGCCGAATCGTCCATACAGGGAAGCGGAAGTCAATTGGACAAGGCATCCGGTGCGCATCCATTCGGCCAGCAATTCAGGATTGCGCTGCAGCGCCGAATTTCTCTCTGGATGAGTAATGATGAGGGTGTATCCAACTGCCTGCAACTGTTTCATGGCATCGCTCAGCTGCGGCGGAATCAACATGTCAGGAAATTCGATGAGCAGGTATCCGTTGCCATCGATCGAGTAGCGCAGCGGGTTTGCCAGCGCATCCTGGATATTGGCGGTGTTCATATGGAAATCGCAGCCAAGGCTTATGTCCAAAATGCCGCTTAGTCTTTCACGTAACTCGGCGAAGCGCTCGTTGATGAGGGCTTCCAGATATGGATATTCGTTGCTCGCGTGCGGCGAGCAAACGATATGGGTTACACCTTCGACCGCTGCCTTCTGGGCCATCTCCACAGATGTTTCGAGATCCGGGGAACCATCATCGACGCCATAGATCAGGTGTGAATGGATGTCGATCATCGTGCTGTGCTCGCTCTTGCCGACCCCGACACCTTCATCGCACTGCCAGCGCCTCGATCATCGATGAAAAGATCTTCCAGCCATCGGACGAACCGAGCAGTTTCTCACTGGATCGATCCGGATGCGGCATCATGCCGAGTACATTGCGTTTCTCGTTGAGAATTCCGGCTATGTTACTGAGTGAGCCATTGGGGTTCGCCTCGCCCGTAATCTCGCCCTTCGGCGTCGCATACCGGAACGCAATGCGGTCCTCCGCTTCGAGCCGATGCAAGTCCTCGGGGGTGCAGAAATAATTGCCCTCCATGTGCCCGATGGGAATCTGGAGGACTTCCCCTTCCTTCAGTTGGTTGGTAAAGGGGCTGTCCGTTGTTTCCACGCGCAGATGCACTTGTTTGCAGATGTACTTCAAACCAGCGTTGCGCATGAGGGCGCCCGGCAGCAGGCCGGATTCCGTCAGAATCTGAAATCCGTTGCAGATGCCGAGCACAAGTCCGCCCTGATCGGCAAACCGCTTCACGGCCTGCATGACTGGAGAAAAGCGCGCGATGGCGCCGGTGCGCAGATAGTCGCCGTAGGCAAACCCGCCCGGCACCAGGACCGCGTCCACGCCCTGCAGATCCTCGGAATCGTGCCAGAGAAAAGTGACCGGCTGGTGGGCGATTTCGGCGATCACGTTGTAGGTGTCGTGGTCGCAATTGGAGCCCGGGAAGACCAGAACGCCGAATTTCATGACACTAGGTTATCAGCTTGCGTCCATACCAATCACCCTCTTCGGCCGACCAGACCTAATATGTCACCTGCAGTTCCAACCCCTTGCCATCATCGGGAACCAGCGCCGTAATGCGATGATGCTCCGTATCGAAGCCCGTCGAAACAGCCGCCGCGTTTGAACCGTCGATCGCGGACGCCGTCGCGTTGGCAGCTGGCTTGACGGCGCCGTAGACCTCAACCGAGAGCTGCCGCCACCACGGCGCGAATTTTCCCTCGCGCGGCGCTACGGTCACAATGACTCCTTGCGCACTGAGCCGGCACGTGAACTTCACGCGCACGAACTGACCTCTCTTGAAGTCATAGCTCACTCCATCGTCCAGATAGAGCCTGCCACCGCAATCATTGCCGATCGCCGTCGGCGGGTAAACGCGCAACGTGAGCGGGCCTTGCGGCTTCTCGTCCGTACTTTGCACCAGCGGCTGCTCCGGCACGATAGCTCCGGCGCGCACGAAGACTGGTAGTGTATCGAGGGTGCGATGAATGCGCACCTCCGGCTGCACCACCGATGTGTTGTCGATTGCCTTGCGCCCCGTGCTCGCATCCACGCGTGCTCCGGTCCAGTAGTCGTACCACCCGACGGGCGGCAGGCCCACGGTGTAGTCGTCCACCTCATCGGGAAACGGGCTCTGCGCGATGAGCAGATCGGGCCCAAGCAGAAAGGCCCCACCATTGCTCAAGTCGAGCGGCTGGCCATCGACGGAGCCGTTGGGAAACTCGAGAAAGAGGGGCCGATTGATCGGCAGCCCCGTGCGACTCATCTCCTCCGCCGTCGAGTAGAGATAGGGCAGCAATCGGTAGCGCTCCTCGATATAACGACGGCGCAAATTCACATCTTCAGGAGTGCCGTTTTCCCATGGCTCCTGCGGTTTCGTGCCGATAGCGGTGTGGTCGCGGTCGATCGGTTGAAACGCTGCGACCTCAAGCCAACGGGTCAGCAACTCTGGTTGCGGTGAAGCCGCAAATCCCCCGACGTCCGCACCGGCCATGGCGAAACCGCTCAAGCCCAGGTTGAGCAGTTGCGGCACCGTCTGGCGCAGATGGCTCCAGTTGCTTGAATTGTCACCGGTCCACGTTACGGCGTAACGATGCCCGCCCGCATAGCTTGCGCGCGTCATCACAAAGGGACGCAGATTCGGCTGCAGCTTCAGCAGGCCCTCAAAAGTTCCGCGCGTGTTCTGCATGCCGAAGACATTGTGAATCTCGAGATGGCTCGCGGTGCGGGTCGTGAATCCCGGCTCCTCGATGCGGTGCTGCACGTCGTCGGGCATGGTCTTCGACGCAACCTGAAAAACGGCGGGCTCATTCATGTCGTTCCAGAAGCCGGCCGCGCCTCTGCTGACGAAATCGGAGTAGAGCGTTCCCCACCATTCCCGCGACGCTTTTTGCGTGAAATCCGGAAACACCGATTTGCCGGGCCACACGACGCCGACGTAAGTTGATCCATCGGGATTTTTCACGAAATGATCGCCGGCCACGCCCTCGTCGTAGGGTTTGTATCCGGCATTGGGCAGATCGGCGATGTGTAGATCGGTAATCAGTACTGTGCGAAGATGCTCGGCCTTCAGATCCTTGATCATCTGGTCGAAGTGTGGAAACCGCTCCGGGTCCACGGTGAACGGACGATTCTTGAGCTGGTAGTCGATGTCCAGCCAAATCACGTCGGCTGGGATGTGCTCGCTGCGCAGCTTGTCGGCGATGCGGCGCACCTCCGACTCTGGGTAGTAGCTGTAGCGCGACTGCTGGTATCCGAGGGACCATAACGGCGGCAATGGCGTGGGTCCGGTGAGCCAGGCCCAGGTCTCGACTACAGTCTTCGGCTCAGGTCCGTAGAGCACATAAAAATCCAACGGGCCGCCTTCGGAGCCAAAGGAGTAGCCATCGCGATACTCCTTGTTGAACTCGAAACTGGCGCGCCAGGTGTTATCGAGTAAAATTCCGGCCGCGATGCCTTTGTCAAAAGTCATGAAGTAGGGAATCGATTTGTAAATTGGGTCGGTCGATTCCTGCCAGCCAAAGGCATCGGTGTTCCAATCGGTGAAAGCTTCGTTGCGGCGGTCGAGCGGGCCAGGCTTGTCGCCGAGCCCGAAGTAATGCTCATCCGCGGGCGACTTCATAAACACGCGAAAGGCCGCGCCGTTGTACTCGATTGGCCTGCCCGGAAGCTGCTCAGCGATGACATGCCCGTCCATGTCTGTCACGCTGATCTCGAGTGGGTCTTTGCGAACCGAAACGTGAAGTTTCGCCGTCTTGAATCCCACTGCGGAACCGCTCGAATCCTGCGTAACAGCGACGGACGCGGTGCGGGAGGCAGCCAGAACAGCCCACGAGGCGTCTTCGGGAAGTTGGCCTGCGGGTCCTACGCGGACGCGTACCACGTCATCGCGCAGCGCCGTTACCAGCATCACGGCCGAGCCCGAGCGGATCTCAATTCCGTTGGTAATTGCCCGGGAAGCGGTGACCCGGTCCAGCCGGACAAAGGCCGATTTCTGCTGGGCCTCACCGGTTGCATTCGCTTGTGACGTTGCGGCCAAAAACAAAACTGCAAATACAACAAACAGGAATCTTCCTGTCTTTCCCACTTAGCACCTCAAGGGAGCTGTTTTTGTGTCGCCCAACAGCATAATCCCTTCGCCATACCTATGGGAATGAACACCCGTAACTCAATGTGCTGCCTTCAGCGCCTCCGCGCGGCTGCGTGTCTGTGTCACAAAGGAGCGGTCCTCGGCGGACTCCTGCTCGAGCGAATCCAGATTGATCCGCACATTGGCGAGCGAGCCTTCGAGGGCTGCGTTCGCCAACGCGATGGCGGTCGTAAGATCGGAACTCATATTGGGACTGGTGATCGGCTTCAATTCGTTTGCAATTCGGCGCACTTCGACCACCTTTTCGGCTACGCCGAGCGGCACACTCGTCGCCCCGCGCAGTGCCGTTGCGATCAGCGTGCTGCCGTTGGACGATTCCTTCGCGGCTCTGTAGGCCTTTCGCACTTCGTTGTACGACTCCGCATCCGCATCGATGGCGGCCTTCAGCTCTTCGCGGAGCACGCCGAGCTGTGGAATGGCTTCACTCAGCTGGCTCTCATACTGCAGGTACGCCTTCTTTCCGCGCGACATGCTTGCTACCATCCCGGCCAGCCCCGCGGCCATGGCGCCACCGGCTGCTGCTGCACTTCCGCCACCCGGAGTCGCCGTAGGAGCGGCCAACTGCTCGATGAATGGCTCAATGCCCGCGCGGAGCCCGCCAATAGCCATTTTGCCGCTCATCATCGCGGCGAGACGATTCTCCAGAATGAGCGACGAATCGAAGTTTTCCACCTGCAGGAACCACTCGGCAGCCTGCTCCAGCGCAAGCTTCGGAATCAGTCCGACAATCTCGCTGGAGATGGGAACTACGCCGTAGCGCGCGGCTTCGCGTTTCACAAATTCGAATACCCGATGGATCGGCGTCTGCTCGAAGTCGGTCAGGTTCATCGACACTTGCGCAAGACCGCGTACCAGGAATCCCGCTCCCTTCACGAAGCGCAGGCCGCCAGTAGAGAAGCGCACGGCCTTTGCGATTTTTTTCGCTATATCAATGTTGGACGTGTTCAGAAAAACGTTATAGGCGATCAGGGCTTTCCGTGCGCCCACCACGGTTGCGCCTGCTGTCGGATGCACGCGGGACGCGCCAAAATCGGGTTTGCGCTCGGGATTTGTAGCGATCTCGTCACGGATCGCCTCGAACTGGCCGCGCCGGATGTTCTCGAGATTCTGCCTTTCGGGCGAGGACGCCGCCGCCTCGTAGAGGTAAACGGGAATCTGATACCGCTTTGCGATCTCTGCTCCGACGCGCTTGGCCATTGTCACGCAATCCTCGAGCGTGACGCCGTCAATGGGGATAAAAGGAATCACATCGGCAGCGCCCATGCGTGGGTGCGCGCCATGATGCGTGGTCAGATCGATCAGCTCTGCGGCCTTGCCAACACCGCGAATTGCGGCTTCCTCAATCGCTTCGCGCTCGCCCACCAGCGTAATCACGCAGCGGTTGTGGTCGGAGTCCATCTCCCGGTCGAGAAGATAGACGCCGGGAACTTTCATCGCCTCAACGATCGCATCGACCTTGGCGGCATCGCGGCCTTCAGAGAAGTTTGGAACACATTCAACAAGAGTGTTGGGCACAAAAGGAGGATAAATCAGCAGCAGGCCTGTCACCGCCCGCATCGCAACACCAGCGCCGTCTCACCGGCTCCTCTACTGCGCTACTACCTTGCCGGCGATACGGTCGTACTCCGACTTCGACACGACTCGCTTTTTCACCAGGTCGCTTGGATCGTCATAGGGCCGGCCGTCAATGATCCTTCGAGCGCGAACAGCATCGATGCCGGGCAGTGTCTGAAGGTCGTCCGCCGAAGCCTTGTTGATGTCGACTGCGCCTTTCGAGTCTCTCTGTTGCTTCAAGCCGTCTGCAACGCCTTTGGCAGCGGCTTTCACATCGGTTACAGCTTCGTTGGTCGCCTTCGCCGTGTCGTGGCGAATGGTTTCGGGGCTGGGATTCGTCTGGGTGCAACCGGCCAGACAGAGCAGAACGAGTGTCCCTAAGAAAAGACGCTTCATACCTCCTTCGATGCGAAAAATGGGGCACTCGCTGGCTCTACAATTGTGAATTGCCCTTAACCGGCTGGCAGAGGAAAGCCCTCCAGCGCTATCGTCGAATGCAGGAGTTCCCCCGATGACCCTGGCAACCCCATCCATTCGTGCGCCACGCGGCAATCAACTCCGCTGCAAGGGCTGGCAACAGGAAGCTGCCCTCCGTTGCCTGATGAACAACCTCGATCCCGAGGTGGCCGAGCGCCCGTCGGATTTGGTTGTCTACGGCGGCATCGGCAAGGCTGCGCGCAACTGGGAATGCTTTCACGCCATCGTGCGCGAGCTGGAGCACCTCGGCAACGAAGAGACCTTGCTGGTCCAATCCGGCAAGCCGGTCGGCGTGTTTCCTACGCATGACATGGCACCGCGCGTTCTCATCGCCAACTCGAACCTCGTGGGCAAATGGGCAAACTGGGAACACTTTCAGGAACTCGACCGCAAAGGCCTGATGATGTACGGCCAGATGACGGCCGGCAGCTGGATTTACATCGGGACACAGGGCATTCTGCAAGGTACGTTTCAGACCTTTGCCGCGCTCGCCGACCGGCACTTTGCCCATTCCGGCGAATCTGGATCTTTGAAAGGCAAGCTGGTGGTGACGGGCGGCGTGGGCGGCATGGGAGGCGCGCAACCGTTGTCCGTCACGTTGAACGGCGGCGTGGTCCTCGCCATTGACGTCGACCGATCGCGCATTCAGCGCCGCGTTGATACGCGCTACTGCGACACGGTGACCGAAGATCTGGATGAGGCTCTGGAGCTTTGTGAATCGGCCCGCAGCGAAGGGCGTGCGCTTTCCGTCGGTCTCGTCGGCAACTGCGCCGATGTGCTGCCGGAGATCGTGCGCCGCGGAGTGCAAGTGGATGTGGTGACAGACCAGACCAGCGCCCACGATCCGCTGAATGGTTATGTTCCTCAGGGGTTGACTCTGAGCCAGGCGACGGAACTGCGCCAGCGCAATCCGGAAGAGTATGTCCGCCGTTCGACCGCGTCTATGGTCGTCCACGTGAACGCGATGCTTGCCTTGCAGCGCGCGGGGGCAGTGGCTTTCGACTATGGCAACAACATCCGCCGCTTTGCCTTCGATGCCGGCTGCGCCGACGCATTCCTCATCCCCGGTTTTGTCCCTGAATACATTCGCCCGCTTTTCTGCACCGGAGCAGGGCCGTTTCGTTGGGTCGCGCTTTCCGGCGACCCGAAAGACATCGACCGCACCGATGAATTGGCTCTGGAACTCTTTCCTGAAAACGAGATCCTGACGCGCTGGCTGAAACTTGCGCGCGGCCGTTTCGCTTTCCAGGGACTGCCAGCGCGCATCTGCTGGCTGGGTTACGGTGAGCGAGCGAAGATGGGGCTTGCCATCAACGAATTGGTACGCAACGGTGAAATCTCCGCGCCTATTGCCATCGGCCGCGACCATCTCGACACCGGCTCCGTGGCCAGCCCCTATCGCGAGACAGAAAAAATGCTCGATGGCACAGACGCAGTTGCGGATTGGCCGATCCTCAATGCGCTGCTGAATACGGCATCGGGTGCAAGCTGGGTGAGCTTCCATCATGGCGGCGGCGTGGGCATGGGCTACTCGCTGCACGCGGGCCAAGTCACTGTCGCGGACGGTACTGACAATGCCGCCCGCTGCATTGAGCGGGTGTTGAACAACGATCCGGGCATCGGCGTCGCGCGGCATGCGGATGCGGGTTACGATCTCGCCCGGCAAACCGCGCGCGAAAAGGGAATCCATATTCCAATGGCAGGGAATTAGGCATGCCGGGGACCATCGCAATCGTCAACATCGGGCAGCTTGTCACTTTGGCCGGCCCTCCGCGCCCACGCGTCGGCGCAGAATTACGCGAATTGGGATTGATCCAAGACGCCGCACTGCTGATCGAAGAGGGCCGTGTTGAGGCTGTTGCTTCGTACGCCGAACTGCTGCCCGAAATCCCGCCCCACGCAGTGGTGATCGATGCCGGCGGAAAATGCGTGACCCCGGGATTCGTCGATGCGCACACGCATCTGGTCTTTGCAGGCAACCGCGCCGCGGAGTTCGAGCAGCGCATTGCAGGAGCCACGTATCAGCAAATCGCCGCTGCCGGCGGCGGTATTCTCCGCACCGTTGCGGCCACACGTGGGGCCAGCGAAGACGAATTACTCGCCGCCACGCGCAAGCATCGCGACTGGATGCTTCGCTCCGGAACCACCACCCTTGAGGCTAAGTCCGGTTATGGCCTTGACCGCGCCACCGAAATGCGCTTGCTGCAGGTCATCGCGCGCATCGACTCGGAAGGACCGTCCCGCCTCGTCCCCACCTTGCTTGCAGCCCACACGATTCCGCCGGAATTTGCCGAGCGCCGCGCGGACTATGTCAGCTGGGTTGCCGATGAGCTGATTCCCGAGGTCGCAGCCGCAGGCTTGGCCCGCTACTGCGACGCCTTTTGCGACGATCATGCCTTTACGGTTGCGGAGACACGCACGGTGTTGAAATCGGCACGGCGTCACGGCCTGCGGCTGCGTATTCATGCTGAGCAATTCCGTCCCGGCACCGGCGCAGCTCTCGCTGCGGAACTTGGCGCTTCAACCGCAGACCATCTCGAGACCGTGACCGATGAAACGTTGCGCCAGCTTTGCACAGCGGGGGTGCAGCCGGTGCTGCTGCCGGGCTCTGTCTTCGCGTTGGGCCGCACGCAGTATCCGCCCGCACGCAAAATGATCGATGCGGGGCTGGCCATTGTTCTGGCCACCGACTTCAACCCCGGTTCTTCGCCTATCGCTTCCATGCCGATGATGCTGTCGCTTGCATGCCTGCAGATGGGATTGTCACCGGCGGAAGCCCTGACAGCGGCTACGATCAACGCAGCGTGGAGTCTCGATCTCGGCAACAGTCTCGGTTCTCTCGAGCCGGGCAAGGAAGCCGACTTTGCGATCCATGAATTCGAAAACTACCGTGAGATTGCTTACTTCATTGCGGCGCCTGCGCGACCGCGTGTATTCATCGCGGGGAATGAAGTGACGCCTGCGCAGGTTGAGTTTTTACCGCCTAAGCCGGTCCGGCGCGAAGTGGTGCGTCTGCGCCGATCAGACTAAAGGCGCGCTTGTTCGCGCTCTCCGCCGTTCCACCACGAACACCAGAACGCCGGCTCCTACAAGGACGATGGTCCCGCCCAAAACTTTAGCAACGGCGAGCGGCTTGTTCGGATCGTCGTGCGCCGGAAATGCGGAGAGAACAATCGTGAGCGCGGTGCTTGCCAGACCCACCGACGCTAGAAGGACCGCCACAGGCTTTCCGCCGGGAACGCGCCTCACTTCCGGCCCAACCCGCCGTCCCTGCAGCTTGATCATCGCGGCAAACAGAAACAGGTAGGGAAGAAAAAACGAGATGATGCCCATGGCGACAAGCACGTCATACGCGCTGCGGACCGTGGTGCCGGCTTGCCCCAGCAAGGCCACGGCAATCCCTGCCAATCCATACACGCCGATCGCGACCCACGGCGTGCGATACCGCGGATGAATCCATCCGAAGGCAGACGGCAGGTAATGATCGATGCCCGCGACAAAAGGCAGGCGCGATGTGGACGAAAGATACGCAGCTGCACCCCCCACCGCGTTCAGCCCCACCAGCAACGCCACCGGCGTCAGAAGCCAGTCGACTCCAAGGCGCGTGCCAAGTGCACGAATACCGTTCACAAAACCATCCGGGCCGCCCACTGCATCGGGCGGCAACGCCACCAGCAGCGCCCCTGTTCCTCCAATATATGCAAAGGCCAGAAGCGCTCCTCCCACAAGAATTGCCCACGGAATCACGCGACGCGGATTCTCGATTTCGCCGCCCATCGCCGAGGCCGCTTCCAGTCCGCTGAACGCAAAAAACACGCTGGACCAGAAGACCGCATTGTCGAGCGTCCAATGCGGCGTAAAACTCGCCAGCGGATACTTGATCGCCGGTCCAAATCGTAGGTACGACACCGTCGCGAGCGCCAAAAGCACCGCCATCGGAATTAATCCGCCGAGCGAGCTCACGTTATTCAGCCATTTCCCCGCATCCACGCCGCGAATGTTCAAGAGCGTGATCGCGCTGAGCCAGAAGATGGAAAAGGCAAGGTAGTACCACGGAGTGGCCCCAAGTATTCTTCCGCGCGCTCCAAAGGCGAACAAGGCCGACGCCGCACCGAAATAGAGGACGCCGGAAAAATAAGGAAGATTGCTCATCCAGTACGTCCAAGCCGCAATGAATCCGGAAAAGTCGCCGAACGCCTCGCGGGTCCACATGTACAATCCGCCTTCGTCGGGCAGACGCGAGGAAAGCTCCATCACGCTTGCGGCAAGCGGCACAAAGAAGCAGGTGAGCGCAGCGATCCATACCACCAGGATGCTGGGGCCGGCGGCGGCCGCTGTCGCAGCCCAGCGCACGCTGAGGCCGCTCACCACGTAGAACAGCACGAGGTCGCGGAACCGAATTCCTCGCTTGAGTGCCGGAACTTTTCCGAGTGAGGAAGCGGCGGCCATGTACGGCGGAGAATAGCAGAGCGATCTTTGGCCGAGAAGCTAAATTTTGCCTTGATCCCTCAGCACCGCCATCGCCGCATTGCGCCCGTTGATGCCGATCACGCTGCCGCCGGGATGCGTGCACGCGCCGCAAAGATAGAAGCCTTCCATCGGCGTGCGCGCGGAGAGGCGATTGGCCCACATGTAAGGCGGCAGGCATTCGCCCTGAAAAATATGTCCACCGGTGAGGCCCACTTTCTGCTCGATGTCCGGCGGCCCCAGGACTTGTGCCCCCAGGACCGTATCGCCTACGGCGCTGTCGATATTCGAACAGAACCGGGCAAGGGAACTGAGAGCCAGCTTGCGCACTTCAGCGCGCCTTTCATCCCAATCGCCGTGGGCAAACTTGTAGGGCACATACTGCGCAAAAATGCTCATGGTGTGCGTCCCCGGCGGGGCAACCGAGCCGTCGTGCACGCTTTGAAAATACAACTCGCACCAGAGGTGCTCCGGCAACTCGCCGCGTCGTGCCGCAGCATATCCAGCTTTCCACTCGTCCTTCGTCAGCGGCGCATTGATCTGTCCGTAGTGGTGCGGTTCGTTGGTCCCTGGCCGCGCCGTGAAGTTGGGCAGTTCGCGCAGATGCACATTGAGCTTCACGGTGCAGCCCTCGATCGGGGTCTGCTCGACCCTTCTGCGCCAGGCGGCATCTGCACTACCGCCCAGCAATCGCAGCGTCTGCCGCGGATCGGCATTCGACACGATCGTCCGCGCTGCAATGCGCTCGCCGCTTTCGAGCAGCACGCCTTCGCCCGGCACAATCTGCGCCACTGGGACACCCGACACCACCATCGCCCCACTCTCTCGCGCTGCGTCGCAGAAATAAAACGAGACCATGCCCATGCCGCCCTGCACGTAGCCCCACATGCCAGGCATGCCGCCCAACCGGCCTGAGGCATGATGGAAGCGAATCGAGGCGGTGCCCTTATCGAATGGGCTGGCGTTGGTGCCGATCACGCCCTGGCCGAAATACGCCACCTGCAATCGTTCGTCGCGCAGATAGCGCTCGACAAATTCCGCCATCGACCAATCGAAAAGCAACGAGCGCGCTTCGGGGTCATTCCCGAGGCACTCTTCGATCTGCTCGCGCGTGGGTGCATCGCCGATCCAGGCATCGCCAGCGTAAGAACTTTCCGAACGCCCGCTATCCGCAGGACCCGGACGCAGCGCATTGCGCAGCCGCCGGATCACATCGCTCATGGCGTTGAACCCGTCCACATCGCCGGGAGCAAGCGCGCGCACTTCCTTCAGACATCGCTTGTCATCGTCCCACAGCTGGATGCTGGCGCCATCGAGGAAGGGAACAAACAGACCGTTCACCGCCGGTGTCCATTTGAAGCCGCGCCGCTGCAATTCCAATTCTTCGATCACCAGTGGATGCAGCAAGCCGGCGAGGTACGCACACGGCGACATGCGCACGCCGGGAAACGGTTCCTCAATTGTGCAGGCTCCGCCCACGCGCGCGCGGCTCTCGATCACCAGGACCTGCTGGCCGGCCTGCGCAAGATAGGCAGCGCAAGCCAGACCGTTGTGGCCCGCGCCCACCACGATGACATCCCACGTCCTCGCCGCCAACTCGCGAAGGGGAACCGGCAATCCGATTTCGCCTAACACTGCGGCGGTAGGGGAGGTCATACGTGTTCTACGCTACCATCCCGAGAAACCCGGTTTGCGCTACCGTCGTTCGTCCCTTTCGCCGACACCCCCCCCCAAAGGGTCGATCCTGCAAGAACGTGCAATCGTCTTTCTCTTCGATCGGAAGTCTCGCTGGATCAGCCGCATTTCATCCAACCCATTCGACCGGAGAACACCGAACGAGGTCAGCGTTATTTCACGCTGATATCGCCATCCGCGTCGACCACAAGATCGTCGCCCTGAATTTGTACGGAGTGAATCTTGAGCTTGTCCAGCGACACTTTGTAGCCGGAAGTTGCTGTCGAGCCCTCCAACGCTTTCTTCAGGAGCTCTGCCGCATCTACCTTCATGCTGGAAGGCACCTGGTGACTGAGAAACGGCGACAGCAGAAAATTGAGTTCTCTTCGATCGCTCACTTTGATCATCTGCGCGTCGCGGAATCCGATGGTCTCTCCTTCACCATAAGGCTCCAGCGAAACCTCAGATGTCGGCGCCAGCGAGATGCCAAGGCAGGCTCCGTGAACAGACTGTCCCAGCCGCGCGTGGGTCTTGATCTTGACCACGATCCGATCCTGCACAAAGCTCAGTTGCGCGTCGTCGGCATAAACCCAGCAGGCTGACTGAGGATTGCCCTTGAGGAAATAGCGCCCGTCCGGACCGCTGAAAAGCTGCTGCCGCAGAGTTCGTTGCAGGGCGTCCCGGCCCACCTTCAGCTCCACCGCCTGACAGGGTGTCAGTCTCGTGACCAGGGCGACCAATCCGAGTGCCAGAGTCCCCCGAGTTGTTGTCATAGGAGTAATCGTTTCATGGCTGGCCTTTGAAAGACCACTTTTGCACAACTTCTGCAATCATTGGTGAGGTCCGGGATAGCGTCACACCCCCGGTAAGGCTATATTGCACAATAATATAGGCAGCTATTTTTCTGCGATCACAATTCTGATCGTAATTGCCACAAAAACATCGATTTACTATTGATTTTTGGAGAAAAAATACTTAAAATAACACTATCAGCGTTCCTCAGGACCGAGAGGGTCCCCAGCCGCCGTCCGAGGATGTTTCAACAAATCACTCCTTTCTTAAGGACAACAAAAACAATGGCAAAGCGTCGTGGAAATCCGAATTGGGGCAAACCTGAGCCCATAGGGCCTGTTGTGCCTACCGTAACCTCCTTCGAGCAAATCGTGAAGGAGTTCAAACTTACCCCGGATCAGTACATCCGGTCTACCCGCCTCCGTGAGTGGGCTCGCCGGAACAAGAACTCAAAGTATATCCCGGAGGCCCTTCTAGAGGCTTGGGGCTTTGAGATCGAATCGACGTTGTAGCGAATTCTAGGCCAGGTCAAAAAGCGCCGCCTTTGGCGGCGCTTTTGCTTTTGAGGTCCGGTCCTCTAATTTGCCGGCCATCTCGATTACTTTGCGGGCTCCTATTTTCGCGGTCTTGGATCCCTCTTTTGCTGTCCCGGCTTAAATCGTTCAGAATAAGGCATAGCCATGCCAGAGACCGTCCGCACCATCGAACCTCCGTTCACCGATGTTCCGGGAGCATTGGAGGAGATTCGTGCCGGCCGCATGGTGATCGTCGTAGATGATGAGGATCGCGAGAACGAGGGTGATCTGACCCTGGCCGCAGAGCGCGTCACCCCCGAAGCCATCAACTTCATGGCCCGCTACGGCCGCGGCCTTATCTGCCTCACCCTGACGGAAGAACGCGCCGACCATCTGCGCCTCTTTCCCATGACCCAGCAGAACTCGTCGCGCTTTGGCACCGCCTTCACTGAGACCATCGAGGCGCGAGAGGGCGTCACAACCGGTATCTCTGCGGCCGATCGAGCCCAGACCATTCGCACCGCTATCGATCCAAAAAGCACCTATAGCGATCTGGCCCGGCCCGGCCACATCTTTCCGCTGCGCGCTCGCCGAGGTGGTGTTCTGGTCCGCGCAGGGCAAACTGAAGCTTCAGTGGACCTGGCGCGTATGGCCGGTCTCAATCCATCTGGCGTGATCTGCGAGATCATGCGCGACGACGGCGAAATGGCGCGCATTCCCGACCTGATCCCGTTCTCGCGGGAGCATGGGCTCAAGATCCTGACTGTAGCCGAGCTCATTCGCTATCGACTCCGCCACGAGCGCTACATTGTGCGCGCCGGCGAAACCCTCATTCAGACCAGCCATGGCGAATTCCGCATGATTGCCTACGAGAGCGAAGTCAATGGCGGCGAGAGCCACATCGCACTCGTGCGCGGCGATCTCTGCCCGGGCTGCCCCGCATTTCACGAAGGACCGGCCGGTCTGCTCACGCGCGAAAGTGCTGTGCGTACTCCCTGTTCTCATCCCGTTCTCGTGCGCGTGCACACGCGCTGTACTGCGGGTGACGTCTTCGCCGCTGATTGCCGCTGCCGCGAAGTTCTCGATCAGTCCATGCGCATGATCGCCGAGGAAGGTTGCGGCGTGATTCTCTATCTCCACAACACATCGCGCGGATTCGAAATCGACCACGCGCCCGTTCCCGATTCCACCTTCGAACCGGGAGGTGCGGTGATTCCGGCGGATTCGCCCGAGGGCAGCGCTTCCCGCCTCATTTTGCATCAGGAGATGCGCGCTCGCGAAGGCTCACAGGCGCGCACCGGGCGCATCCTCCGCGCCATCGGACTCGGGGGCCAGATCCTCTCCGATCTCGGCATCCAGCGCATTCGACTGCTCTCCAACACGCCCATGCACATTCCTGCTCTTGAGGGATTCGGCCTTGAAATCGTTGAGCAGGTCCCGATTCCCATCGAAGAGTGCAGCCGCGTCTAGAGCGGTTCCACAATTCACGTGCCTTTTCTTCTCCAGAGTGGTCAGAATTGACCATACGGAATCAAACCAAACCTGTAAAATCAACGAAACAGTCTAAGGGGATCTCCGGCGGGATGTCCGCCAACGGAAATCGCGCGAATTTGCTCACCGCACGGATACTTCCGAATACTGAGACGCTCTCTGGGCCACTAAACTCGCGCCAACAAAGATTGGATTCCATGAGCGTCCACCTGGTTAACCCAAGCGACAATTCTTTTGGAACGGCAGTCATTACACCCCGCTGGCTATTTGTCCTCGCCGCTGCGACACCGCAGACGGCAGGCGACCCCATCCTCATCGACGAATCTCTCGAGCAGATCGTTCCGGAGTCCATTCATCCCGGTGACATCGTGGGCATCAGTGTCCACACCGGCAACGCTCTGCGCGGCTATCAGGTCGGCCGGATCGCCCGCAGCCGTGGCGCCTGGGTCGTCTATGGCGGCATTCACGCCACCCTGTTTCCTGAAGAGGCATTTGAGCGCGGAGAAGCCCACGCAGTCGTCACCGGCGATGGCGATCTGGCTTGGGGCAAAGTCGTCAGAGATTGTTTGGCGGGTAAGCCCGAGCGCATATATGCAGGCGGGCGGCTCGAAGGCAGCGAATTCCTGCCCGCGCGCTGGGACCTGATGGACCCGGAGAAGTATATGTGGGCCTCAGTGCAAACCATTCGTGGCTGCCCCAAGCACTGTTCCTTCTGCAGCGTGTGGCGCACCGACGGGCAGAAACCACGGCAACGCAATCATCAGCGCGTGGTCGATGAAATCATCGAACTGCGGCGGATTGGTTTTCGCTTTATCGCTTTGGCCGATGACAACTTTTATCCGGTCACGCTGACCGACCTTCGCCTCGCCCGCGAACAAAACAATCAAGCCAAACTTGACGAACTCATGGCCATCCGCACCGAGCGCTTCCAGCTGATGGAAGAACTCGCCAAGCTGCCCAAGGACATGGTCTTCTATACCCAAATCACCATGGAAGCCGGCGAGGACGGCTCCTATCTCGACGCCATGCACAAGGCAAATATCAAAGGCGCGCTCGTCGGCGTCGAAGCAGTCACGCCCGAAGGCCTCAAAGCCGTCTTCAAGGACTGGAACTACTCCGGCGAAGCGCTTGCCCGCCAGTTACAGACCTTCAAGCAGCATGGCGTCCATGTCCTCGGTTCGTTTATCTTCGGCCTGCCCACCGACAAGCCCGCCACATTCGATGCGACAGTCGAAATGGCGCTCAAAGCCGGCGTGACCTTCGCGCAGTTCGTCATGATGACGCCGTTCCCCGGCACCGTCGATTTTGGGAAATGGGAAAAAGAGCAGGCCAAGGATCCCATGATGGTCGGCGACGTGCCGATCACGCGCTACTGGCTTATCCCCACCGAGGTTCGTCCCAAGATGTTTACGCCCCATCCTTCCATGAGCTCCGATGAAATTCGCGAGCGCACACAGAAGGTGTGGGACAGGTTCTACACCTGGGGAGCGATCTGGGAAAGGTCCGCCTGTACGCCAACACTGCGCGCCAGGCTAGGATTCATCTTTCTGTCGAAGCTCTACAGGCAGATGTACGCAGGCACCGGCATCTCGACCGACAGCGCGCGCCGCAAAAAGTCGAAGCGGTGGGCGCGATGGACGGCACACCTGTGCAAGAAGCTCTTTCGCGCAAAGCCCATGCCGGATTTGGCAGGACCAGTGTGGCCCGAAAAGCTATTGCCCTCGATCGGCCAAGCGGCATTCGCCAGCGTTCCAGGCAACTCAATCACCGGCCCATTCGTGGTGATGCCCGACAATTGAATCGCACTCAAAACCGATGTCATCCTGAGCGCAGCGAAGTCGAAGGACCTGCGGTTGCTTGTTGCGCTTCCTCAGTCACCACGAGCGAGGGTGCCCCATCCTGGCTTCGCTAGGGTGGGAAAGCACGAACCTTCACCACGCGTCCCATTCCCTGTTTCCTAATCCCTGCTCTTCTACCACCCAAGCACATACGCAAAAATGAGCGGCGCCACAATCGACGCGTCGCTCTCGATGATGAACTTCGGCGTCTTCTCGCCCAGTTTGCCCCACGTAATCTTTTCGTTCGGCACCGCGCCCGAGTACGATCCATAGCTCGTCGTCGAGTCCGAGATCTGACAGAAATACGCCCACAGCGGCACGTTGTTGCGCTGCAGATCCTGGTGCAGCATCGGCACGACGCAGATAGGAAAATCGCCCGCGATGCCCCCCGCAATCTGGAAAAACCCCAGCGGCGTCTTCTCCGTCGTGTTGGTGTACCACTCGGCCAGTTCCATCATGTATTCGATGCCGGTGCGCACCGTGTGCACCTTCTTCACATCGCCTGCGATGCAGTGGCCCGCATACATATTGCCCAGCGTCGAGTCTTCCCACCCCGGCACAAACATAGGCAGATTCTTCTCGGCCGCAGCCAGCAGCCAGCTGTTCTTCGGGTCGATCTGGTAGCTTTTCTTCAAGTCACCTGACAACAGAATCTTGAAAAAGAACTGGTGCGGGAAGAAGCGCTCCCCGGCTTGATCGGCACGCACCCACTCCTTCAGCACTTCATTTTCGATACGCCGCATCGCTTCCATCTCGGGAATGCAAGTATCGGTCACGCGATTCATATGCCGCGCCAGCAGCTTCGCTTCATCGGCCGGTGTCAGGTCGCGATAGTGGGGAACGCGCTCGTAAAAATCGTGTGCCACAAGATTGAAAACATCTTCCTCGAGATTCGCGCCCGTGCAGCAAATGCCGTGCACCTTGTCCTGGCGAATCATCTCAGCCAGCGAAAGCCCAAGTTCCGCCGTGCTCATGGCGCCGCCTATGGTGACAAACATTTTGCCACCCTCGGCCAGCAGCTTGTTGTAACCTTCCGCCGCGTCCACAAGGGCCGCCGCGTTGAAATGCCGATAGTGATGCTTGATAAATGAAGTGATGGCAGACATGAGCCTTTTCGTAAACTCCCGTTCAATACGCTAACACAACGAAATCAGCGGAAAATGAACGCGGATGAACCTGGACGTGGGCGATTGCAGCGCGAATACATCCTCCGCCCGCGAATTCAATCGTCCCATCTGCCATGACTCAGCAAGCCATACGAAGCCCTCGCCTGGATGGCCAAGCCCTACGGCTTCGACAACAAGTTTAGCTTCCGGGTCGGAAATTCAAACTTGGAGTGCCCGCACGTCGTCACCTCCAGCTTCCCGCCCTATGTATTCTGCCTCACCTCTACGAGTCAGCCTTTAGTCATTTGAGTGACGCACATCTCCTTTCAATCCACGAATCCACGTCTCCAACGTCATCCGTTCGTGATCGGAATCACTGATCCGCAACCCCCAAATGGGTTCTCCTCACATGTTGAACTCCATTCCTGCGCCCGCTTTCTGCGACGCGCGGGCCGGAGAGACGGGCCTTGCCTCAAGCCTTTGGGTCCCTCTGTTCCGGAGAAAGTAGACGGCAGAATGATCCACGCCGTAGCCCGCAGCACAGTCTCGCCCGGCGATCCGCGACGACTTCATTCAACATCAGGACCTGCCTCCGCCCCATTGAAAGCAGCTCTACAAGTTACGTGCCCTGTCAAACTCACGCAGGGTGTCATTTTCTTAAAGAGAATGTCACTCAACAAGAGCGGCTTCGGCGTACAGCAACTATGGAACCGCACAAGCCTCTGGTCCCGAGCTGGAATTCCGATAATCTTTGCGCTCTTCACTCTCCTCACCGCGCGTTCGCTCCATGCCCAGACCGATTGCCTCTCCTGCCATGGCGACGCTACGATGAAGGACGACAGCGGCCACAACATCGGCGTTGACGGGCAGAAGTTTTCCGCAAGCATTCACGGCAGCCTCAAATGCAACGACTGCCACGCCGACATCAAGGACTACCCGCATCCCGATCATCCCGCGCCAGTGCAGTGCGCCACATGCCATAGCGATCAGCAGGACAAACTCAAAGGCAGCGTCCACTCGGACGGCAAAGAGCATCCATGCACCAGTTGCCACGGCGACGCGCATTCGATCTTTCCCAAAGCTGACCCCCGCTCCGCCGTCTATCCCCTCAACGTGCCCGCAACTTGCGGAAGGTGCCACGGCGACAACGGGGAAGCGAAGAAGCATGGCCTGCCCAGCGTGCTCCCGAACTACATGGATTCGATTCACGGATTCGCGCTCAGCAAAGAGGGTCTGCTCGTCGCTGCCAACTGCCAAAGCTGCCACGGATCGCACGGCATTCTAAGCCACACGAATCCCGCAAGCCCGACATTCAAGTCCAACATACCGAAAACCTGCGGAAGCTGCCACGCCAAGATCGACGCGGACTTCGAAGAGGGTGCGCACGGAAAAGCGATTGCTGCGGGCAAATTGAAGGCTCCAGTCTGCACCGACTGCCATACCGCGCATGCGATCCTGCAGCCGACCGAATCCGCCTTCCGCATGCAATCCACGCCCATCTGCGGCTCCTGCCACAAGGACAAGCTCTCCACCTACCGCGACACCTTTCACTCGCAGCTCGGCTCGCTCGGCGGCTACGTCGAAACAGCCCGCTGCTGGGATTGCCACGGCGCGCACAAAATTCTGCCCGCCTCCGATCCGAGCTCGCCCATCGCGCCCGCGAATCTCGTCGTCACCTGCGGCCGTTGCCATGCGGGAGCCAACGCAAGCTTCGTCCACTACCAGCCGCACGCCAACGCGCACGATCGCAAGCTGAATCCCGCGCTCTACTTTGTGCGCCTGTTCATGAACCTGCTGCTGGCCGGCACCCTCACGTTCTTTGTCATTCACACCATCCTGTGGCTGGTCCGCGCGCGGTACGACCAGATCAAGAAGAAGTCGGCTGAAGGAGACCATCATGCCTGATTCGGTCCAATCCACCCAAACCTCCGTACCCGAGCAGGCTCCCGCAGGCCGACACTTTGCGCGCTTCACCGCTGCGCAGCGTACGTTGCACGCGGTTCTCTTCAGCACGTTTCTTGGCCTCGCCGCCACGGGTCTTCCGCTCCGTTTCAGCGAGAGCATCTGGGCGCGCGGCCTGGCCAAATTCGTAGGCGGCTTCGGTGCGATCCTCTTCTTTCACAAATTCTGCGCCATCGCTCTCACCATCGCGTTTCTCATCCACGTCAAAGATATCTTTCAGCGCGCGTGGGTCAAGCGTGAAAAGGGCGTCTTCTGGGGTGCGACCTCCATGGTCGCCAACTGGAAAGATGTCAAAGACATCTTCGCCCACATGCGCTGGTTCATCGGACTCGGCCAAAGACCGAAATTCGATCGCTACGCCTACTGGGAGAAGTTCGACTACTGGGCGGTGTTCTGGGGCATGATCGTTATCGGCTTCTCCGGCTACGCCATGTGGTTCGCTCCCTTCTTCGCGCACTTCCTGCCCGGCTGGGCGTTGAATGCCGTGCTCGTCATCCACAGCGAAGAAGGCTTGCTGGCGATCCTGTTCATCTTCTCGATCCATTTCGTCAACACCCATCTGCGCCCCGACTCGTTTCCGATGGATATGGTGATATTTACCGGTGTCGAAAGCGAAGAAGAATTCAAACACAAGCGTCCGCTCGAATATCAACGCATGGCTGCCGAGGGCAAACTCGAATCTCGCATCGCCGAGAAGCCGCAGAAATGGTTCGTCAACTTCTCGCGGATTGTTGGGTTCGTCGCGATCTCCGTGGGCCTCATTCTTCTGATCCTCACGCTGACCGCCTACTTCGGTTGAGTCGCGATTTCCGGACTTCGCCGGATCTGTTCGATCTCGTACCACCGTGCCCCATCCTTTCGTTTTTGTTCCGGCGAAAGGGTGGGAAACCACGAACCCCAACGTGCGAAATCACGCAGTCCCAGATTGATCGAACTCCGCCTATCTCGCCAGATTCGGTACTGCGACGCTGCTCACAGCCCGATTCGGCATTTCGTCATGTTGTTGGCCGCCGTTCGTGATCCGAGTCACAGCGAGGTCTTCCACAACAAGCCCATCTTAAATACGTGAATTCGGTTCGTTGGTTGCTGGCGTGTAGTTTCGTTGCGTCTTCTCTCGTCTGGGCCCCGTCGCTTCATGCCGAGCACAAGCTCAAAAATGAAGACTGCCTCGCCTGCCACGGCGACGCCACGCTCACCGAAACCGTCAATGGCAAGGCGCACAGTCTGTTTGTCGATGCGACCAAGCTGAAGCACTCGATCCACGGCTCCATGTTCACCTGCGTCGACTGCCACACCGACGTCAAAAGCCTGGCCCACGAAACACCGCCCAAGAAACTCACCTGTGCAGGTTGCCACGCCGACGCCCTCACAGCGTATTCGCATAGCACCCATGCAAAACCCACTGTGGCCGGCGGCCCGGCTGCCGGATGTTCCGACTGCCATGGCTCGGTGCACGAGATCGTTACTGCAGACGATCCGTACTCGCCCGTCAATCACGCCAACATTCCCATCACCTGCGGAAAATGTCACGGCCAGAAATTCCTCATGGAGTCGAACGGAGAGAGCTCTCAGCCGTTCGTCTCCTATCAGCAAAGTGTGCACGGCCGAGCCATCGAAAAAGGCTCAACCAAGGCCGCTGTCTGCACCGACTGCCACGGATCGCACGAGATCCTCCCCGCCAACGAGCAAAACTCGCCCATCTCAAAGTTCAATGTCCCCGCCACCTGCGGCAAATGCCACAGCGCAATCCAACAGACC
>Ga0182024_10003713_pt1 | contig 36011 bp, 28 predicted proteins | sample P32metaG_FD_120480 | JGI IMG/M metagenome (GOLD analysis project Ga0182024, IMG submission 120480) | Permafrost microbial communities from Stordalen Mire, Sweden - P3-2 metaG (Illumina Assembly) | ecosystem: Environmental > Terrestrial > Soil > Wetlands > Permafrost | place: Sweden: Stordalen...
GAGAGCGTCTGGGACTACGATCTGCAGGACGGTCCCGGCATGCGCTCGGTCATCGCCCGCCATTATCCTTACATCCTCAACCGCGGCGCATGGCCCTACCGGGCCGATGCCACCCACTTCAACGATCTGCCCATCCGTCCGCCCAGCCTGCTCTTCGCCGCCCGCGCCTACATTCGCCCCGAGTACGCCGACCTGTGGAAGACCCTCCCTCCCGACACCACCATCCCCGAGTTGCAGCGCACCTTCCCCATCCGCCAGCCACTCCTCTGGGTCACTCGTCCGCGACCCTGACTATTAGCTACTTGGGGGCTTTTTTAGCTGATTTATTCGAGCGTGGTGGAGTGGTGATTTTGCAGGGGTTTTTGCGGATTTCGTGGTGCAGCGTGGTGGTAAATCGTGGTGAAGTTGTGGTGGATTGTGTGGCAAACGTGGTCAGGAAACACCCGCTTTTCCAAGGTCGAAAAACAGGACACCTATTTCAACTTTATTTTTGGCGGAAGTCCCGCACGATTGCGAGATACTTCCTCGCAGTCTCGGTGACCACCTCGGGCCTTCCTGCTGCCATCGCCGTCACATCGACCAGGTCCGAGCCCACGCCGAGCGCGAACGCTCCTGCTGCGAGAAACTCTGCTGCATTGGCCAGCGTAACTCCTCCCGTTGGAATCATCTCAATCTGGGGGAGTGGGCCTTTCAGCGCGGTGAGGTACTTTGCTCCACCCATCGCGCTGGCGGGAAAAACCTTCACCACATCCGCACCCGCCTGCCACGCGTTCACAATCTCGGTCGGGGTCAGCGCCCCCGGCAGCACGGCAACCGAGTGATGATGACACATTTCAATCGTCTTGAAGTTGAGGGCTGGGCTCACTACAAACTGCGCGCCTTCCTGGATGCACATCCGCGCCGTCTCCGCGTCGAGGACCGTTCCCGCACCGATCAAAATGTGCGACCGCTCTTTCGTCAGCCGTCGTATCACCTGCAGAGCTCCCGGGATCGTCATGGTGACCTCGAGCACGGTGACGCCACCGGCTGCGATTGCTTCGGCGAGAGCCACCGCCTGCTCGATGGATCCGGCGCGCAACACCGGAACCAACCCGATCTCCCGCAGCTCCTTCAGTACAGCAGCCTTCTCCATGGGGTCCCTCGTCCGAAATTTCTACCGCTGACCACTTACCGTTGAACTGCGGCCGAGCCACCCTGCATCAACTTCTCGACGTCGGGCAGTGTGGCCATGGAACTGTCTCCCGGCGTCGTCATCGCCAAGGCGCCGTGTGCTACGCCACAGTCAAGCGCCCACTGCATCCCCTTGTCTTCTATCAGGCCGTAGATCAGGCCCGATGCGAACGAATCGCCGGCGCCCACGCGGTCGAATATTTCGAGGTCTGCAAACTCGATGCTGCGGAAGACCTTGCCGCCGGCATAGGCGAACGCCGCCCAGTCGTTCCGGTTCGCTGTCTTCGTTCGCCGCGTCGTGGTTGCGATTACCTTGATGTTCGCAAACTCCGCGCTGACCCTCTGGGCCATCTCTGCATAGCTCTCATCGCTATGCCAGGGCGCGGCGTGCGAAGCCTCACACAGCACCGCGGCCAGGTCTCCTTCATGCCCAAACAGCACATCAATAAACGGCGCCAGGGTTCGATTTACGTCGCTCGCTGCCTGACGTCCGCCGGCGTTCTTCCAAAGCGAGGGACGATAGTTGCAGTCATACGAGACCACGACACCGTGCCGTCTAGCCGCAATCATGGCCTCGAGCGCGACCGCCGGAGCCTGCGCGGACAGCGCACACATGACGCCTCCGGTATGAAACCACCGCGCCCCTTCCCCGGCAAAGATACCTTCCCAATCCATCTGCCCTGCCTGCAGCTGCGAGATCGGTGTGTTGCCGCGATCCATCATCCCCAGCGCGCCGCGCACGCCAAAGCCGCGCTCCAGAAAATAGATTCCGTTGCGCGCCTCGCGCCCAATGCCGTCGTACTCGACCCAGCGAAGGTGCGACAGATCTACTCCTCCCTGCAGCATCAGGTCCTCAAGCAAGCGCCCCACGGGGTTGTCCGCGAGCACCGTCACCATCGAACTGCGCAGACCGAAGCACCTGCGCAGCCCACGCGCCACGTTGTACTCTCCACCGCCCTCCCACACGCGAAAGCTCCGCGCCGCCGCAATTCGTTGGTCACCGGGATCGAACCGCAGCATCACCTCGCCGAGGCTCACGAGGTCCCATCGGCATTCGTCCTTCGCTCTTATAGTCAAGCCCGCCGCGCCGTCGCTCATCGCAGGTCCGCAATCGTTACAGGGTCCATGTCGTCGTACGCCTGGTTCTCTCCGCCCATTCCCCAGCAGAACCCATAGTGCTTCGTCCCCACGCCCGCGTGGATCGACCAACCCGGCGACACTACTATTTCTTTATCCTGCACCACTAAGTGACTCGTTGCGTCGGGCGGTCCCATCAGATGGAACACTCGGTGCGTCGGGTCTATATCGAAGTAGAAATAAACTTCGCTGCGTCGCATGTGCGTGTGCGGGGGCATCGTATTCCAGTTACTTCCAGACTCCAGCAAAGTAAAGCCCATGACTAACTGGCAGCTTTTGATTCCCTCTTTGTAGATTGCTTTATAGATAGTTCGCTTATTGCAAGTCTCGAAGCTGCCCAAGACCAGTCCCTGCAGGTCTTTGAACTTGACCATGGTGGTTGGATAGTCCGCATGAGCGGGATAACTCAGCAGATAAAAGTAAGCTAGAGCCTCTCCGTTCTTACTGGAGAAAGCGACTGACTTACTTCCGCGACCTACATACAGGCAGTCCAGCTTGCCCATCTCGAAGCTCTTGCCATCCACAACTACGGAACCGGCTCCGCCTACATTCAAGACGCCCAGCTCACGACGCTCCAGAAAATAGTCCGACCGCAGCTCGGGCTCTGTCTCGAGCGTGAGTGCGTCGCCCACCGGCACCGCCGAACCTATCACTGTGCGATCGAGATCCACATACGCACACTCGATCTCGCCCGGCTCAAACATCCCTTCCAGCAGGAACGTCTCGCGCAGTTCGTCGGTATTCATCAACCCATACCGCACCGCATCCGCCATCTGATACAGTCTCACTTTTGGTTCCTCCGCTCTGCTTGCATCCAGTATAAAGAGGTGCTGAAAAAGCCTCGTTGTGGCCCACGAAGAGAGTACCCAGGGCTAAGCCCATTTATTCGCAGATTTGTCGTAGGGCTAAAGCCCTACGCTAATCCCAAAGCAACGGCGGAACTTCTTCAGATTTGTCGTAGGGCTAAAGCCCTAGCTAATCCCAAAGCAACGGCGGAGCTTCTTCAGTAACTTCTAAAGGCGCGCCCCTTCAAAATAGCTTATGCAACCTATTCCCGGCATCGTCTCTACTTCGCCCCTCCGCTAATCTCAGCAGCCGGCGTTTCGACCTTGATGACGAGGATCGTAATCGTCTGTCCGGGAGCCTCGATCGCCTGATGGGGGGTTCCCGCGGGGATGTGAATCACGTCGCCCTTGTGCAGCGCGTGCGGCGTCGCTCCCTCCAGGCGCAGTCCGCGCGTCTCTCCATTGGCACCTTCTTTCGGGTCGACCACAGTGCCGCCGGTCAGCTCCGTTCCTTCTCCGTCGGCCACTATCAGGAAGTCGGAAAAGTGCGCATGCACCTCGGCACCCCCGCTCTTTGTCCGCGCCGTGATCATGGTGTAGTGGCCTGGATATTTTTTCAGCGTCATGCCTGAGCTTCCGCTCTCACTCTGCTTTGCCTCGGCAAGCTGCACCAACCCCCAAGCGGCGACAGCATCCGACGTCAACAGGTCGACCGTCGGTGCCGCTGCCTGGGTCTGCGCTCCCTGCGACCATCCGGTCGACGCCGTCATCGCGCCCATCACAACCGCACCGAACATCCTCCATCGCATCGCATTCCTCCTTAAATTCACTCTCAGAACAATTTGTCAACCATACGAAACGCTTGAGCAAGCCGTCAACTGTTTCAGAGTTGCTCTCTCAGTTCCCCACCACGTACATTGGCCTGACCATGCCTAACACGCCAGCCAACATCCTCGATCTATTCCGCCTCGACGGCAAAGTCGCCCTGGTGACCGGGTCGGCCAGCGGTCTCGGGGCAGCGATTGCTGTTGGGCTCGCGCAGGCTGGTGCTGCTGTTGCCTGCCACGGCAACCGGCGGCCTGCAAGCGAAACCGCTGCCACGATTGGAGAAAACGCTGCTGCTTTTCGCGCCGATCTCTCGTCCACTACCGGCGCGGAAGATTTATTCACCCAGGTGAGAGAGAAATTCGGACGCGTCGATATCCTCGTCAACAACGCCGGAACCATTCTGCGCGCCGCCGCCGAAGAGGTCGCGCTGGAAGACTGGCAGCAGGTTCTTCAGATCAATCTGACGAGCGTCTTTCAACTCTCGCAGCTTGCCGCGCGCGACATGATTCCACGCGGCGGGTCCGGTAAAAGCTGCGGAAAGATCGTCAACATTGCGTCGCTGCTCAGCTTTCAGGGCGGCATCCGCGTGCCTGCGTATGCGGCGAGCAAGGGGGGAGTCGCGCAGCTTACCAAGGCGCTCGCGAATGAATGGGCGCCGAAGGGAATTCAAGTGAACGCGATCGCTCCCGGCTACTTTGCGACGAGCAACACCGAAGCATTACAGGCGGACGAGACTCGCAATCGCCAGATCCTCGAACGCATTCCGGCTGCGCGGTGGGGCCAGCCGGAGGACCTTGCCGGGGCGGCGCTGTACCTCAGTTGCGCCGCGAGTAACTACGTTACCGGCACCATTCTTACCGTCGATGGCGGGTGGATGGGCCGGTGAGGAGATTTCGGCATCCAACCTCCCAAGGAGAAATCACAATGCCGCAAAGCCCACACGACCGCGCCGCCGAGTTCCACAATAAGGCCGCACACGCCCATGAAGCCGCAGCGACGGCGCATGGCAAGGGCGACCATCTTACCGCGCACGAGCTGTCGAAACAGGCGCATGAACACTCCCGCGAGGCGCACGAACATTCCGCGCAGGCCCTTGAGCATGCCAAGAAACCGGCGGCCCAACAACAATAAAGGAGTTGAAGGAGATATGGATTTGCAGCGCGTGATGCGCGAGAGAATGGGGCCGCACCCTACAATGTCCTTATGCTCCGAGTCCCCTACAGCGATCTGTATGAAACCCTGAAGAAGGCGATGGAGCGCCTGGGTCTGGCGGAAGAGCGGGCTGCTTTGTGTGCGCGGCTGTTTGCCGAAACTACCCGCGATGGCGTCTACACCCACGGTCTCAATCGCTTTCCACACTTTGCCGCTGCGGTCCAGAATGGCAGCGTCGACGTGCAGGCTGAGGCCACCAGAACCGTTGGCGTGGGCTCGCTGGAACGCTGGGATGGACGCCGCGGGGTTGGCAACCTGAACGCGTTCGCCGCTATGCACCGGGCGATGGAGTTGGCGAGGCAGCACGGCATCGGTGGCGTTGCTTTGGCGAACACCAACCACTGGATGCGAGGTGGGACCTACGGCTGGCTGGCCGCGGAAGCTGGTCTGTTCGCGATGTGCTGGAGCAACACTCTGGCGAACATGCCCGCCTGGGGAGCCACTACGCCTACTGTTGGGAACAATCCGCTGGTCATCGCGGTTCCCCGGCCCGGCAGACATACTGCAGCAAACCACGATTTCGCAGCAGGCCCGATCGTCCTTGACATGGCAATGTCCCAGTTTTCCTACGGGACTCTCGCGGCCTACAGCAAACACGGTGAGCCGCTGCCTGTAGACGGAGGCTTCGACACGGATGGCAATCTCACACGGGACGCGGCCGCCATTCAGGCGTCGCAGCGCGCGCTGCCCGTAGGTTATTGGAAGGGCTCCGGTTTGTCGCTGGTGCTGGACATGCTGGCGGCGATGCTCTCTGGCGGCCTTGCGACGCATCAACTGTCCCGCGATCCCTTCCGCGAGTCCGGGCAATCTCAAATATTTCTTGCCATCGACCCCAGCACCGTAGCCAGCACGCTGGAACTCAGCCAGATTGCGGAAGGCATCCTCGCGTCGTTTCGCGAAGCGACGCCGGCTGCCCCCAACAAGCCCGTCCGCTACCCTGGTGAGGAGACCCTGCTGCTTCGCGAAGAGAATATGCGCCTCGGCATCCCTGTCGACCTTGAGATCTGGGAAGAGATCGACGGCTAGCTCCGGTCAATGACCCATCCGTGGCCTGTGCGGGTCTTCATTTGGATGAGACAATCACATTGTTCGAAAGGTCCTGTACTTCATGCGAAAGAGCCTTGTTCTGATTGGTCTGCTATGCGTCGCCTTCACCGCGGACCAGACATCGCCGGCGCAGAGCAAGCCTCGCACCGCCCCTCTCATCGTAGAGCAGGGCAGGTATACGCTTCATCTTCTGCTGCATGTGATTGGGACCGAGGGCTACACCGTTTCGCAGTTGGGTCCGAACCGAACCGTCATGACTACGACTTCTACCTCTTCCGATCGAGGAACGAAACGGACAACAACCTCGACGCTTGAGATGGGAGCTCTGTCTGCTCCAATTGTTATGGAACAGACGAGCACGGGCACGGGTGATGGCGAATCGCTGACCCAGGTGAATGGAGCCACGGCATCGGTGCGGGAAGGGGCCGTGAGCCGCACGATGAGTGAGCCTCGCGTCGCGTTTGTGGGCTTTGGTTCGATGAGTGCATCGGTGCAGATGATGATGATGCGTTACTGGAAGCTGCATCACCAGCCGGCGCGTCTGCCTATCCTTCGCGCGAGCGAAATGGCACTTCCGCTGGAGATCAAGCTGGTTGGCTATGAGTCCTTCTCGGTGAAGGGACGGATGGTTCGCCTGAGCCGTTACACGGTGGCGAACCTGGTGTTCGGCCACGAGATTCTTTGGATGAATGACAGCGGCCGTCTGGCGGCGCTGATGACCTTCGCGGGCGGTCTTCCGCAGGAGGAGGTACTGGAGGGGTACGAGCCGGTGGAGGGCGAGCTGGTTCGCAGCGGCGTACGGCAGGAGATGCTGGAGCTGGACGATCTCGACCGAGAGGTGCCCCTTGAAGCTTCGGGTTCGTTCGCCATTGTGGGTGCGCGTCTGATCGATGGCACGGGCGCGCCGGCTGTCGAAAACTCCGCGGTGGTGGTGCGGGACGGGCGCATCGTTGCGGCGGGACCGCTGGCTTCGGTAACTGTGCCTACGGGGACACGGGTGATTCATGCTGAAGGAGAATCGCTGCTGCCAGGGCTTTGGGACATGAACGTCCACTATTCAGGAGTGGAGTTTGGGCCGGCACTGCTGGCCGCGGGGGTGACGACAGCGCGGGATTGTGGCGGGGAGTTCGAGTTCCTAACGGCGGTGCGTAACAAGATCAAACGGGACCATGCGCTGGGGCCGAGACTTCTGCTGGCTGGGCTGATCGATGGCGGGGGACCGCTGGCGTTTGGATATGTGGATGTAAAGACGCCGGGGGAAGGGGTTTGGGCGGTCGATACCTATGCGGAAGCAAAGTTCGAACAGATCAGAGTGTCCACACAGGTTCAGCCCGATGTGATGAGCGCGATCGCGGAACAGGCGCATAGACGCGGGCTTACGGTGACGGGAGACGTGCCGGAGGCCATGGATGCGTCTCACGCGATTGCCGATGGGATGGACCAGATCAACCATGTTCAGTTTATGGTTCGCGCAATGGACGCAGCCGGGGACATGAGTTCCGTTGAGCCGGTTGATCTTGGGTCGCAACGATCGAAGAAGCTGATTGCGCTGCTAAAGGACCGTCAGATCGTCGTCGATCCGTCGCTGAGCTGGAGCGAGATGGCGGGACATCCGAAGAATGTAGACGTGGCATCGTTCGAGCCGGGCATCAATGCGGCCCCGTTTACCCTGGCTGCGAAGTTTCGGGCGCTCGGGGTGTCTGCGGAAGAGGTGGCGAAGTTTCGTGAGCGCATGGAGGCGAATCGCAAAGTCTTGAATGCGTTGTATGAGGCGGGCGTGCCGATCGTACCGGGAAGCGATACTGGCCTGATTGGCTATGGGTTGGACCGCGAGCTTGAGCTCTACGTGCAGGCGGGAATGAGTCCGATGGCGGCGATCCAGTCGGCGACGATGGTTTCGGCGCGAGCGATGAAGATGGCGGCGGAATCGGGCTCGGTTGAGGTGGGGAAGCGGGCTGATTTGGTTCTGGTAAACGGGAATCCGCTGACGAACATTAGTGATATTCGCCGCGTCGTAAGTGTGGTGAAGGATGGCCTGATTTACGACAGTAAAGCGCTAGGGAGAAGTGTGGGCTTCAATCGCTGAATATCGCTGAGTATCGCTGAGTATCGCTGACTGAGATAGTTTTCGAGGTGGCGACAATACTCTTGTCCTACAATCTCAAGAGATGAATCCAAGCCAAAAACGCGGACTGCTGCTGAGCACTCTAGCAGATCTTGATTCGCTTCTGGTCGCGTATTCGGGTGGGACTGACTCCGCTTACCTAGCCTACGCGGCGCATCAGGTGCTCGGAGAAAACATGCTGGCCGTCATCGCCGACTCCCCCTCACTTCCCCGTGCCGAACTGGCCGCTGCTCTGGCCTTTGTGGCTGAACACGATATCCCCGTGCACATTCTTCACACTGGAGAGTTGGAGAATCCTGACTACCGGCGGAACGATGCCCAGCGCTGCTTCCATTGCAAGGACGAACTGTTCACGCAGATGGAGCAGGAACGCGCGGCAAGGGGCTTTCGGCACATCGCGTATGGGATGAACCTGGACGACCGCGGGGAGTTTCGGCCGGGACAGCAGGCAGCGGTGCTGCACCATGCTGTGGCTCCGCTGGTGACTGCGCAACTGACGAAGCCGGAGATTCGTGCGCTGGCTCGAGGGGCCGGACTGAGCCTTTGGGATAAGCCTGCTTCGGCTTGTCTCGCTTCGCGGATTGAATATGGGCGTGCTGTGACTCGGGAAAATCTTTCGCAGGTGGAACAGGCGGAGGAGGCGCTGCACGCGCTGGGATTCGCGCAGGTTCGGGTTCGCCACCACGGGGAGGTGGCGCGCATCGAGATCGCACGTGACGAGCTTTCTCGCGCGCTTTCGCTGGAGAGTTTGGACCGGATTAGTGCTGCTCTGCGACCGCTCGGGTTTTTGTACATCACGCTGGACATTGAGGGGTATCGCACGGGCTCGATGAACCAGAGCTTGACGGAGATCCTATCGGTCTCCGCCATTCGCGCCGCCTCCGTGAAAGAATAAGGGCCATGCGCGTTGCTTATCTTGACTGCTTTGCCGGGATCAGCGGCGACATGTTTCTCGGAGCCCTGGTGGACGCTGGAGTGGACCCGCAGATTCTCCATGAAGCTGTCGCTGCGCTGCATCTTGACGCTGCGCTTCGAATCGAACGGGTGGATCGCAGCGGGATCTGCTGCACCAAGGTTCATGTCTTTGAAGGGGCGACGCTGGCTGAAGAATGTGTTTCGACGCCTCATGTTTCCTTGGAGCAAGGGGGCGATTCTCATCAGCACAACGCGATGTACCAAAAGCAACCCAAGACTCAGCATCAACACAAAACTGGCCAGGATCACGGGCACGATCATTCGCAGGAACATGCGCGTGGTCGCTCGTTGAGCACGATCCGCGCGCTGATTCAGGCAGCGGAGCTTGCTGGTCCGGTGAAAGAGACTGCCATACGGGCGTTTGAACTTCTGGGTGCGAGTGAAGCTAAGATCCATCATGTGGACGTGGAGAACATTCACTTTCATGAGGTTGGCGCTGTGGATGCGATTGTGGATATCGTCGCTGGGTGCGCGGGTATTCATGCGCTCAAGATTGATAGGTGGTTCTGCTCTCCGCTCAATGTCGGCGCGGGCATGGTGGATTGTGCGCATGGGCGCTTCCCTGTTCCGGCACCGGCAACGGCGGAGCTTTTGCGTGGGATTCCGACGTACTCGGCGCACATTGAACAAGAGCTGGTGACGCCTACGGGCGCGGCGCTTGTTCGGGTGATTGCGCCTACATTTGGGCCGCAGCCTGCCATGCGGGTCGAAAGTATTGGCTACGGTGCGGGGACACGCGATCCGAAGGGCTTTCCGAATGTGCTGCGGATCAGCGTTGGCGAGGCTGATGAAGCTGGCGGGGACTGGGATAGTGTGACCGTGCTTGAGACGGCGCTGGATGATTTGAACCCGCAGATCATTGGGCATGTTGCCGAGCAGGCTCTTGCCCAGGGTGCGCTGGATGTGCTTTGCACACCGACGCAGATGAAGAAAGGACGGCCGGGTACGCTCATCACGATTCTTTGTGAGCCGGCGAAGGCCTCCGCGGTTCAGCAGCTTTTGTTCCGCGAGACGAGTACGCTGGGGATTCGGGTGCGGCAGGAGCAGCGGGTGATTCTTCCGCGTACGTTCGCCACCGTCGGCACGCCTTACGGGGAGATTCGCATCAAGATCGCCCGGCTGCCTGACGCGATGGGTGGAACGCAGACGAACGCTACGGCGGAGTTCGAGGACTGCCGCGCGGCCGCTGCGAAACACCATGTTCCTGTGAAAACGGTTTTGCAATCGGCGCTTAGTATTTACTTCTCTGGCAAAGAATGACGAAGACCTCTCTTCTCGAGCTACTGGCAGCCGTTCAATCCGGCGCGGTGACGCCTGCCGTGGCGACCGATCGGCTCGCCAACTTTGCTTACGAAGACCTTGGGCATGCTCGCATCGACCACCATCGCAGCCTGCGTATTGGCCTGCCTGAGGTGATCTACGCGGAGGGGAAGTCTGCTGAACAGACGGCGGAGATCTTTGCGCGGATGGCACTGGCCGGGACGGACGTACTCGCCACGCGGGCGGATGCGGCTACGGCTGCTGCGGTGCTGCGGTCTACTCCTGGGGCTGTCTATTCTCCGGAGGCTCGCACGATTACGCTGAGGCAATCTCCTGCAGCTGAAGCAAAGGGCCACATCGCGATCCTGACTGGAGGCACCAGCGACCAGCCCATCGCGGAAGAGGCGGCGGTTACCGCCGAGCTGTTCAATGTCACCGTCAGCCGCGTCTATGATGTCGGCGTGGCCGGGGTTCACCGGCTGCTGGCGCAACGCGAAGTTCTTGCGCAGGCCGACGTCATCATCGTATGCGCTGGCATGGAGGGGGCGCTGCCCAGCGTCGTCGGCGGACTGGTCGGCGTACCGGTGATCGCAGTGCCCACGTCGGTCGGCTACGGAGCTAGCTTCGACGGCGCCGCCGCCCTTTTGGGCATGCTCAACTCCTGTTCCCCCAACGTCACCGTGGTAAATATAGACAATGGCTTCGGCGCGGCCTACACTGCCGTATTGATCGCACGTGCCTCGACTCGCGGTAGCTGAAAACGAGGCACCGATAGCGCTTTTGGCTGTCCACGCGTGACGAAAGGCGGTGGAGAGATGCTTCCTAACGATAGGAAACCCTGGGCAAAGACTCTGGCGCGGACCGTCATCGTCGTGACGCTCGTCGCTCTCGGCGTGCTGGCCTATTTTCTACACGACCACGATTCTTTGCACATCCCCGAGATCGTCGGGATCCTCCTGCTGTTTCTAACGATTGTGCCGCCAAACCTTGCCGTGATTTACCCTTGGCTGCTCCCTGCAAAACAGGTGCCTAGCAGTGGCCGCACTTCCAAATCGACTGCGAGATAATTTCTCAACCATAGAGCAAACCTAGCAAGCTTGCTTATCCTCTGAGACGATTCGCGTGCACTGAGCTGGTGCTGTGGTTGAATACCGCTCCTTTCAAAAGGAGCTAACTTTTGGGCTCGCTGCTCCCTACTGATTGACCCCGCTGGCTAAAAAGCCGCCGTCAACCACCAGAATCTCCCCGGTAACGAAGGCGGAAGCGTCGCTGGCCAGGAAGATTGCTGACCCGACAAGCTCTTCGGTTTTGCCAAAACGGCCCATTGGGGTGCGCATCCGCAGTTCCTTGCCGCGCTCGCTCTCGTCGAGCAGCTTCTGGTTCAGCGCGGTACGGAAGACTCCCGGAGCGATGGCATTCACTGTCACGCCCTGCGCGCTCCACTCCACGGCCAGGGACTTGGTCAGCGCACCCACGGCAGCCTTGCTCGCAGCATACGCGGTCACTTCTTTCAGGCTGACGAATGTGTTCAGGGAAGCGATGTTGATGATGCGCCCGTACCCGCGATCGAGCATGTGTTTGCCGAAGATCTGGCAGGCCCTGAGCGTGCCGGTCACGTTGGTATTCATGATGTCGTCCCAGGTCTCTTCCGAGACAGTCAGGGTCGGCTCGCGCTTGATTTTGCCCGCGCAGTTGATGAGAATATCGACCTTGCCGAACTCCTTGACGGTACCGTCGAGCAGGGCCTGGAGAGTGGCGCGATCTCCAACGTCGGAGGTCAGCCGCAGCGACCTGCTCCCCTTCGCTTCAATCGCCTTCGCGGCTTCATCGACCTGCTCCGCCCGGCGCGAGCTCGCAACGACGTCAGCACCCGCCTCCGCCAGACCAATCGCCATCGCCAGTCCAATGCCCGACGTTCCGCCAACCACTACAGCCGATTTGCCGCTCAGATCAAACAACGAATGCCCCATCGAAGATTCCTCTCTTGTTTCCAAAACCTACTCGCTTAATCCTGCACCGGTGAAAGGTGCGTCAGGATCTGACTCACACCCTCATCCGGGGTGCGGTCATTCACGATACACAAAGCATCGCTAGGCATCTCTAACGTTGCCAACTGGCTGTCGAGCAGCTTTGGATTCATGTACTCATGCTGGCGCGTCGCCAACCGTTGCGCAATCAACTCTTTCGACCCCTCGAGAAGGACGAAGGTCATAGCCCCCTGCGGGAGCCCGGCCTCCAATATTGTTCGGTAGCTTGCCTTCAAGGCGGAGCAGGCCAACACTCCGGATTTGCCTGCCTCAAGCCACCGCCGTAGCAGGCGGTTCAACTCCTCTAGCCAGGGCTGCCGATCCGCATCATTCAGCGGATGACCCGCAGCCATCTTCTGCTTGTTCGCCAGCGGGTGGTAGTCGTCCGCGTCGGCGAATTCGGCGCCGGTGCGCTTTGCCAGCAACTCACCGATCGTCGTCTTGCCCGATCCGGTCACACCCATCACCACAACAATCATTCCGCCTCACGCTTCCAATCGAGTTCCACCGTCCGCCGTCGTCCACGTTTCACAGCCCGAGAAATACTGGCTCGATATGCCGCTCGAAGAGATTGGCCGTGACGTTGCGCGCCACGACCTCTTCATTCGCCTCGAGCGCCGTCAAGTAGCGACCCTCCATCTTAGCCGCTACCTTGAAGCCTACGTGAAGCAACTGCCGGAAGCTCTGGTTGTAGGCTGTGTTGCTTTGATCATGGCGGAGCGCCGAAGTGTACTGCTCGCTGGTCCAGCGGTTGACCTCCTCGGGCTGCGGCAGCTTCGCCGGGTCAATGTCGATAACCGTGGCATAGGGGGCGCACAACTCCTCGCTATGGGTGAAGGCTTCCGCATAGACCTCCTTTGCAATTTCGAGACCCGGCCCACCAGCTTCGGCGAGCCCAATCAATTCCTCAAGCCAGGTGGTCCCCGCGGTCTTCAGATGCACACCGGCGTCAAACCTCGTGATCGCCTGATGGATCGCTTGATAGGTGGAAAATTTATCCGAGCCCGAGTGTACGCTCAATTTCAAATTCTCCGGCAGACCGTAGGTCTTCACAGCGAACGCAATCGCTGCGAGGTCCTCGTTGAACTCCCTGGTGAACTGCGCGACATCGCCTACGTAATCGACACCTTTGTTGAACCTACCGGTGAACTTGGGTGCGATCGTCTGGATGGGAATTTTTTCATCCGCGATTGCCGCCAGGATGATCAGCAGCTCCACCGGCGTCTGCGGCGAATCGGTCTCATCCATCGAGACCTCCGACACAAAGCGTCCCGCGCCTTTGTTCTCAAGCAGAAATTGATAGATGCGCCCCGCATCCTGCACCGCGGCTAGAAATTTATTCGCCACGCCCGATACAAACGCTGCATCTGTCTTGAACGGCTCGTCGATATGTGGAATCGTCACCGTACCCACCAACTCGGGATGCCGCGTCACAAACGCCGCTACGTCTCCCGCATCCGCCGGCTGGCCAATCATGTCCGCGACATCCAAGGTGAAGAAGTCACAAGGGTCGAGAAATCGTCCGACTGTCTTCAAATTGATATGGTCGGCGTCGAGAAAGTAGGGATTGGTCCATCCCAACTCCTTAACCGCGGTGTCGGCAGCGACACGAGTCTGGCTCGGCTCGGACCCGATAATCATGTGTTCCCGATTCGACTTATTCCAGACTGGCACAACTTCGACGCCTGCATTCGCGGCCAGGACACATGCAGCAAGCTGTGCCTTCGCCTGATGCGCAAACCTGTCGCCCACACCGAGCGAAAACTTAGGAAGCTTCAATCCCTCACTCATCGATGTACCTTTTCAGTCTGCAATCTAATTGGTCTAACCAATTCGCAGCCGACCCAGAATACCGACAAAGTGGTTGATTGGGCAAATGATTAGTTTTTGAAGCGGTCTTCGTAGGCCCAGAGGCCGAGGCCGGGGTTGGAGATGTAGAAGATCTCTTCGCCGTCGACGATGTTCCAGCCGTCTTTGAGGGTGGCTGGGTTGTACTTCGCGGTCATCTGGGCGAGGTCGCCGTACTCGAAGTGCACGCTCTCGATCTCTTCTTTCGTGAGATGGCCGGGGCAGTAGCGGATGGTGAAGCGGCCTTCGCTGGAGCCGTGGATGAGGTGGGCGGCGGCGCTGAGGTTGCCGGCGAGGGCGGCGTCCTCCCTGACCAGTTCGAGAGTTCGCGGGGTTCCGCAGTAGCCGTACTTGCGGATGAGCTTGTCGATCGCTGCGTCCTCGCCGAACTCGTGGACACCGGGGGCGAGGACGATTAGCTCGGCACCGTCGGCCAGCGCCATGCGGGTGCGGTAGACGCTCTTGTTGCCGAGCCATGTGCTTTTGAACTCGTGTGGATCGAGGAAGACTACGGCCTTTTTTATCTCGCGATCCATCATCTTGAAGTTGACCTTGAGGCTGAGAGCGGCTGCTTCCTCGAAACACTGCGCGTCGTCGCCGATGTAGAGGCCGCGGATGACCAGCTTGCCGGCTTCGTTCTTGCCTACCACGGTAAGGACGTAGACGATCTGCGGGAGTTCTCCGCCGAAGTGATCGCTGGCGTAGTTGAGCACTTTGCGGACGGGCGTGTTGGCGCGGCCCATCATCCGCTCCATTCCATAGACTGCGCCGAGGAAGTGGCTGCGATGAATCCCCATCGCACCGCCGGTGCCGATGAAGATGTTCTTGTTGTAGTTGGCCATGCCGACGACTTCGTGAGGGACTACTTGGCCGATAGAGAGGATGAGGTCGTGGCCACCGTCGCGGAGGAGTTTGTTAACCTGCGCGGGCCAGGGGTAGTCGAGCTTGCCTTCGCTGACTTCATGCATGAAATCGCCGGGGACTTCGCCCAGGGTGACGATGTCGTTGCGCCAGTCGTGGACGCGGAAGAGATGGCGCGGCGTGGTGCCGAACATGGTGGCGATCTCGCGGTCCGTCATGGCTTTGTGGGTGCCGAGGGCGGGGAGGACGTCGGTGAGAGCTTCGCCGTAGTGCTGCCAGACCATCTCGGTGAGGGCTCCGCTCTGGGAGTGCATGCGGGTGAAATCCGGTGGAACGGCGAGGACTTTTTTGCGAGTGCCGAGTTGGTCGATGGCGTGGGACAGGTTCGCTCTTACTTCATCGTGCGACATCTCCGTGGTCGCGCTTCCGGCGGCAAAAAAGAGGCTCATGGGGTTGATCTTACTCCGGCTGGGCAACCACTTCGACGGAAGATATTGCTGCGCATGGGTTGTGGATGGAGTTTTGTTGTAGAAAAAGTTGTGAGGCGGCGGGGAGAGTTTTTTGTTGTTTTGCTTGGGTTTTTTAGGGGTGTTTTGGGAAAGAGGGTGTTTTGCTTGTGGTGCTTTTGTGGTGAAAACGTGGTGGGATGTGTGGCACACGTGGACATAAAACTGCGCTAAAAATGGGGGCGGAAATTGGGACACCTTTTGTAAGTACTTTTTTGGACGGACCACTTGGTTTGGTGCGGTATGGCAACACAACGGCGAAAACAAGAACAAACAACGGCAGCAACTGCAACAAGCAGATCCTTACGGGATGACAAACAAAAGGACAGGCAACGGCAGGGACAGCGGCAACTGCAACTGCAACGACAACGGCAAAAACAAATGCGGGGATCCTTCACTGCGTTCAGGATGACGGCGTCGTGGTGGGTGCGTTGAGGCGGGACACTGCATTCAGCATGGCGGCGTGGTGGTGCGTTCAGGCGGGGCAATGCATTCAGCATGCGGCGTGGTGGTGCGTTCAGGGGTGCACTGCGTTCAGGATGACGGCGTGGGCGAGGGCGACGAAGCTGTTGTTAGAGTTTGTAGGCTTTGCGGACTAGGTTGACGGTGAGGTCCTGGGCTAGTTCGAAGGCTTCGTCTTCGTCGAGGCGGTGCTCGGCTACGAGGCGGGCGAGGAAGGCGCAGTCGATCCGGCGAGCTACGTCGTGGCGGGCGGGGATGGAGAGGAAGGCACGGGTGTCGTCGTTGAAGCCGACGGTGTTGTAGAAGCCGGCGGTCTCGGTGGCCTGCTCGCGGAAGCGCATCATGCCCTCGGGGGAATCCTGGAACCACCACGGAGGACCGAGCTTGAGCGCGGGATAGTGGCCGGCCAGAGGCGCGAGTTCGCGGGAGTAGGCGGCCTCGTCGAGGGTGAAGAGGATGAAGGTGAGGCGAGTGTCGTTGCCGTACTTGTTGAGAAGAGGGCGCAGGGCACGGACGTACTCGGTGGGCGAGGGCATGTCGGCGCCCTTGTCGCGGCCGAATTTTTCGTAGAGGGCGCGGTTGTGGTTGCGCACGGAGCCGGGATGAAGCTGCATGGTGAGGCCGTCTTCGACGCTCATGCCGGCCATTTCGGTGAGCATCTGGGCCTGGAAGATCTCCTGCTCCTGGGGGACGGAGCGGCCGGAGAGGATGCGGCCGTAGAGCGAGGCGGCGGTGGCGGCGTCGAGGTCAGCGGTCTGGGCGGTGAGGTGGCCGTGGTCGGTAGCAGTGGCACCCATGGACTTGAAAAAAGCTCGGCGGTTGCGCAGGGCGTTCAGGTAGCCGTTCCACGTACCGATGTCTTCGCCGGTGATCGCGCCGAGCCTTTCGATGTTCTCGAGGAAGCCCGTGTATTCTGCGTCGATGACGGAGTCGGGACGGAAGGTGGGAAGGACCCTTCCCTTCCAGCCTGAGGCCTTGATTGCTTTGTGGAACTCGAGGGTGTCGAGCGGGCTGTCGGTGGTGGCGAGGACTTCGATGTTGAATTTGTCGAAGAGGGTGCGCGGACGAAACTCCGGCGTTTCGAGCTTCTTCGCAATCAATTCGTAGAACTGGTCTGCATTCTCGGGGCTTAGGCGCTCCTTGAGGCCGAACTGGTTGGCGAAGGCGTAGTCGAGCCAGAGGCGTGTTGGAGTGCCGCGGAAGAGGTAGTAGTTTTTCGCGAAGATGCGCCAGACCTCGCGCGGGTCGGCTTCGGCGTTGCCGTCGAGTTGCGGGATGCCCAGCGATTCGAGCGAGATGCCCTGCGAGTAGAGCATGCGGAAGATGTAGTGGTCGGGCTGGATGAAGAGCGCGGCGGGATTGGGGAAGGCGTGGTTCTCCGCGAACCAGCGGGGGTCGCAGTGTCCGTGCGGGGAGAGGATCGGCAGGTCGCGCACAGTTTCGTACAGCTTCACAGCGACTGCGCGCGACGCGCTGTCCGCGAGAAAAAGCCTGTTTTCATTCAGCATCGTCGTCATCACCTTCATCACCTTCTTTTGAAGCAACGGCGTCTATGAAGTGCCAAGTATTGAAAGCGTATCAAATATTGGTCATACCACGAACAAAATCGCGTTTTCAAGCTAATGCATTTTTAGTTAGTTGCGCCGAGGGAGGGGCTGGGGGAGGCTTGAGTGGTGCGTTTGCTGATGGCAGCCACAGGTGCTTCGACTGCGCCTTTCGCGATGAGAACGCGGGAGGCTTTACTTGGGATGTATTTTGGGTTGGGTGGGAGAACAAGCAACGACAAAGACAATGGCAACAGCAGATCCCTACGGGATGACAAACAAGAGGGCCGGCGACAGCAAGAACAACGGCAAAGACAACATCAACGACACGAACAACACAACGGCCTCGGTGATGCACTTATTTGAGACATGCAAAAGGGCACCGCGTGGGTGCCCCTTTGCGATGAAGCGAGTGAAGGCTACGGGATGTAGTAACGCATGCTCCAGAAGACCATGTTGTTGGTCGCCTTGGGAGCGCCGTAGGTTGCGGTTGACGAGCCGAAGGTTCCGCTGGTTACACCGGCCCAGGCGTTGCGGTCGAGGTAGCTGTAGACTCCCTGATACTGCAGGCGACCGTACTTGGGGCTGCTGTAGGCGCGATAGGTGAACCCGACCGTGCCTTCCTGCACTACGCGAGTGGCGCCGAGGCAGTTTGCCGGGGTGCCGGGATCGTAGGGAGCCGCTCCGGCCAAGCCGTTACCCGTAGAGGTGGGTAGCGTCTCGATGCCGCAACCGGCATTGGAGCTGGAGATGGGGGCGTATCCAACCAGTTTGCCCTTGTCGGCGCCGACTGTGCTGATATACGTTGTGCGCTGCGCGTACTCGGTACCAGCGTAGAAGAAGACATCTAACTTCTTGGCGGGATGGGTCTCAAGCGAGAACAGTCCCTGGAAGTTCCGGATGGGTTCGAGCGTTCCATCGGGGTGAACGGTGACGTCAGCCAACTGCGAGGTGCCGTAGCGGCCTGTGCCCGTGCCACCCAGGACGTGCAGACCTACGTCGGCAAAGTGGGTTACAGGGAAGCGAGCGTTGGCGAAGACTCCACCACCAACCTTCGTGTCGTTCGTGCCACCTGCAGCCGATGGGACCGTGAGGGTCTGGTTCGGGTAGTAGCGGTCGCGGAACCAGCGGGAGAGACCGCCGATTTCATAGTGACCCAGATGCGCCGGATCGGCCGTAAGCTTCACGACCACGTCGGGCGCGACGTTGTTGGAGTAGTTGGTGGTCAGGTTGTAGAGACCGCCGCCGGTTCCGAGGTTGCCGATGAAGAAGTTCGCGTTGTCGTTCGTCGAGGTCAGGCCGACGGTCTGCGCATTTTCAAGTGAGAGAGCACCGGTGAACATGCCGAACTTCTGCTGGAAGCGGATGTCAGGGTTACGTGTCCAGCTGAAACCAACGTGGTACTGAGCATCGACAGTCGCCGGCAGATTTTCCGTTCTGGCGTCGGTGCTGACCTTGGTTTCGGTGACCAGGGACCACATCTGACCGCCAGTTACGGTGAAGCCGCTTTGCGTTGCAGCCTGGCCCCAGATCTGCCGTTGACGCAGGGTGTAGCTGTTGCTCTGATTGTCGTTGCTGGTGGCGCCAGCGGAGAGGAAGTCGGCTTCGACGTAACCAGCCAGCTTGAGGCTGCCGGTGTTGCTCTGGAACAGGGCGCCGATACGGCTCTGACGACCGGAGAAGTTCAATTCGCTGGTGTGTGCCTGTGCCGCGCCCGTGTATGGCGTGGAGTTGAACGGCGTGTTGATGTCGGAGTTGAGCGAACGGGTGCGGTTCACACCTTCAAAGGCGAAGAAGGCAACCGGGGTGATCTGCACACCCTTGTAGCGAATGGAGAGCGGCGACTCGATGGCGTCGGTGAGGGTCTTCTTGGTGTCGGTGATGGTCTGGGCGAGACCGACGTTGGTGGACTTGAGGTCGGTGACAGAGCTGCTGAGAGCGGTTACGGCGTCGGTGTTGGCGGAGACGGTGGAGGTGAGGGTGTCAGCTTTGGCGGTTGCGGTGGCGGCTGATGCCTGTGCAGTTTGGGCCGACTGCTGGGCCTCGGCGAGACGCGCGTCCTTGTCCGCATTGGCCTGCTTGAGAGCATCGATCTGAGCTTGCTGGCTCAGCATCTGCTCGCGAAGCTCGCGGATCTGACGCTCCGTCGCGCTCTCGACCGACGCTTTTCGGTGCGCAACCCTTTTCGTGGTTGTCCCTCTTTTAGGCGTTGCCGCCGTGCTCGTCTGCGCTTGCAACGATATTGAACTGATCACCAATATCGCTGCCATAGTCGCTCGTAGTTGCTTCGTCATGGAACCTCGCAAGAATTTGAAAAGACAAAGACAGACAAGAAAAATGGCCAAGGCTTTGCAGCCGTGCCAACATTCTTCCCTTGCTCTTTCCTGCATCGTCCCAAAATTATGTGAATGGAAAAATAATTTATGCAGTATTCACAGAGAAATCACATGATTCAGCGGGGCTTCGCGTGAGGCTGAGGGCTTTTCCCGTTTGCAAGACTGTTTGCGACGGTGATACTCGGCCGCTCGCGAGCACCTACGTTGATTTACCTTTATAGGCATGCACTTTCAACGCATCGGCTCAGTTCTGTTTGCTCTCTCCTCGCTTTCCTTCGCAACGTTTGCGCTGGCGCAGCCGTCCTTGAAACTGATTCCGATGCCGCGCGAGGTAAGCGCTGCCGTCGACAAGCCGCTGGCTCACGGCGTTCGGATTGTGTGCCAGGGTTGCGCGGCGAACTCGGAAGACCAGTTTGCCGCAGATGAACTGGCAGCAACCCTGGAGGCGCGACATATTCCGGTCGCCACGGCTGGAGGCTTCGTGGTTGAACTTACACGCCTGAGCGAGCACCCGGTTTCCAACTTTACCGACGAGATGAAGCCTGAAGGCTACGTAATTTCGAAGACTTCGGCGGGGCTTACGGTAACCGGCGCGACCGCAGCGGGGGTCTTCTATGGCGCACAGACGGTGAAGCAGCTGATTGAGGGCAGCGGCACGAACGCCCTTGTCCACACTGCCGATATTCGCGACTGGCCGGCGATGAAGTATCGCGGACTGGACGACGATCTTTCGCGTGGACCGATTACAACGCTGGAGTTTCAGAAGCGGCTGATCCGTACGCTGGCGGCTTACAAGATCAATCTTTATTCGCCTTATTTTGAGCACACACAGCAGTATGCGTCGAACCCGTTGATGGCTCCTCCGGGGAGCGTGACCGCGACTGAGGCTGCGGAGCTGGTCGCCTATGCGCAGCCGTACCACATCACGATTGTGCCGGAGCAGGAGGCGTTTGGGCACCTGCACCACAATCTGACATGGGAGCAATATCAGCCGCTGGCTGAGACCCCGCATGGAGCGGTTCTCGCACCGGGGCAGCCGGGTTCGATTGAGCTGATCAAGCAGATGTTCACCGAACTGGCGGCGCTTTATCCCGGGCCATTTTTGCATATAGGGGCCGATGAGACGGTGGACCTTGGGCTGGGCCAGACGAAAGCTGACGTCGACTCGAAGGGGCTGGCGCCGGTGTATCTCGACTTCCTGGAACGCATTTCCACGGCGCTGGAGCCGCTGCATCGCAGGCTGCTGTTCTGGGGCGATATTGCGCAGGACGCGCCCGGTCTGCTGAAGACGGTTCCGCAAAGTTTCAAGGATTCGACGATTGCGATCGCGTGGGTGTACAGCGTTCAGCCGCAGGGTTACGACCGCTTTCTTACACCGTTTACTCAGGCGGGGTTTGAGACCTGGGTCGCGCCAAGCGTGAATAACTATCGCAAGGTTTATCCGGATAACAACGTTACGCTGCCGAATATTGAACGCTTCACCGCAGACGGCCAGCGGCTGGGGTCAACGGGACAGCTGAATACAATTTGGAATGACGACAGCGAAGGTCTTTTCAATCAGGATTGGTACGGGATTTTGTTTGGAGCAGCGGCGGCGTGGCAGAAGGGAGAGTCGTCGATTACGGCGTTCCAGGACTCGTACGCTCAGGTATTTCACGGCGATATGACCGGCGATTTGAACGAGGCGCAGAAGGAGATGATGCTGGCGCATGCTCTGCTGAAGGATGAGGCCAAGGTAGGAGACGGCACCAACAGCATCTTCTGGCTCGATCCGATGTCCACCGATGGGCTGAGGATTGGCAACCAGGTGCGGCCTTTTGCACATGAGCTTCGGCTGCATGCGGAGCGCGCGCTGACGCTGATTGCACAGGCACGCGCGGCAGCTCCTCCGGTGGCGGGAGCATCGACCACAGCCTACGATCCTGCGAATGCTTACCTATCCAATCCGACGGCACTGCGGGAGACGGAGGCGATCGACGCACTCGAACTAGGGGCGCGGCGGATGGACTTCATTGGATTGAAGTTTCAACTTTCGGATGAGATCGCCGAGGGATATCAGCGCGCATACGCCATGCAGGACACGACGGACAGAAAGCAACGCTCAGCGGTCAGCCGTGAGCTCTCCGATATCAACGGCATCAATGGACGCATTCATGACATCATCGATACTTATTCGCTGCTACGCGACCTCTACGAGCAGGCGTGGTACCGATCGAACCGGGCGTACGCACTGCGTCCAGTGCTGGAGCACTACGACTACACGGTCGGGATCTGGCTCGAACGCAGCGACAAATTACATAGCGCGCAGCGGCAGTGGGCAGATATCCGCACGCTGCCCACCGCTGGCGATCTTGGACTTCCTTCGCCACCAACGATGCCACCTACGATACCGCCAACGGCGCCACAGACAATAACGCCAACGACACCACCTCCTCCGAGCACAAAGTAAATTGTTTCGACTTCTAAAGCCCCTGAGTCGATGCCGAAATCTGAAAGAGGATTTTCTGGCTTCGATGCGACACCGAGGGCAGAAATCTGCCACTCTACAAAGACCATGCTTTTACCGCACGCCACCGGCCCCTCCGTCGGAATCGACTTTGGGACTACGAACAGCTCGATAGCGCTGGCGCTGCCCGATGGCACGGTGGAGCTCGTTCGCTTCCCTACTGCTCTGGGCATCACCGAATCGTTTCGTTCTGTGCTGTACCTGGAGCAACACAAGCAGATCAGCCGCACCCAGATCAAGAGCTTCACCGGCCCGGCAGGCATCGAACGCTATCTCGACGCCGAACATAAGGGGCGGCTGATCCAGTCGCTCAAGTCCTACCTCAGCAGCCGCAGCCTGACCGGCACAGAGGTCTTCGGCAGACGCTACACGATTGAAGATCTGATCTCGCGCATCCTCACCGACCTGCGGATGCGTGCGGAACAGCAGTTCGGCCAGCCGATCCGGCATGCCACCGTAGGACGTCCCGTCCGCTTCGTGGGGGCCGAAACCTCGGAGGACGACACGTTCGCGGTGGAGCGTCTGACGAAGGCCTTTCACCATGCGGGCTTCGAGTCGGTCGAGTTTGAGATGGAACCCATCGCGGCGGCGTACTCTTACGAGTCGACACTGGATCATGATGAACTGCTTCTGATTGGCGACTTCGGCGGGGGCACCAGCGACTTCTCATTGCTCCACGCCGGGCCCGGTGTGCGCGCTCGTGGCCGCAGCGCTAACGATCTGCTGGGCAACAGCGGGCTGGGGCTCGCGGGAGACAGCTTCGACGCGCGCATCGTCCGCAAGCTGGTCTCGCCGGCGCTTGGGTCAAACAGTTTTGAGCGCTCGTATGCCCAGGCCGCGGATCGACCGCCCAGTATCATCCCCGCCGTGCCTGCGTGGATCTACGCGAACCTTGAACGGTGGCACTACCTTTCGTTTCTGAAGACGCGCAATGTTACCGAGATACTGAAGAGCGCGCGAGCACGGGCGCAGGAGCCGGAGAAGATTGCGGCCCTGATCAACCTCGTCGATGAAGACCTGGGGTATCAGCTTCACCAGGCGGTGCAACGGTTGAAGATCGAGCTTTCGCTCGCGGAGTCCGCCGATTTCAAATTCCGCGATGGCAGCATGGACATACTCGCTCACGTCACTCGTGTCGAGTTCGAAGGCTGGATCAGCGAAGATCTGCAGGCGATTGAGCGATGCATCGACACATTGCTCGCAAGCAGCGGCATCGCAGCGCACAAGGTGGATCGGGTCTTCCTGACGGGCGGAAGCAGCTTCGTTCCAGCGGTGCGCCGCATCTTCGAAGCACGCTTCACTGCGGGGCGCGTGCGCACGGGCAACGAATTCACGTCCGTGGCACGGGGTCTTGCGCTACGGGCTCTGGAGACAAGATTCGGCCGCCGTTAGTACTGTGATTCCAAAAGAGAACGAGTGAAGTGGACGGGTGCATCGGGGCTGGCGGTCGCATACACTTGCAACCATGCTTGCAGCCGCACTTCCGACGCGTCTCCATCCCCTGGACCTCGGCCTCATCGTTCTTTACCTGGTTGGCATTACGCTGTTCGGGCTTCGCTTTCGCAGCCGTAAAGAACCGAATGCGCGCTCGCTTCGCAGCTATTTTCTGGCTGACCAAAGCATCCCCTGGTGGGCTATTGCGCTGTCGATCGTGTCGGCAGAGACCAGCACGCTGACCATCATCAGCATTCCTGGCGTGGCGTTCGCGGGAGACTTTGGGTTTCTGCAGATCGTGATCGGCTACATGCTGGGGCGCGTCGTGGTGGCGCTGATCTTTCTGCCGAAGTACTTTCAGGGCGAGATGCTGACGGCATATCAGCTCATCGATCGGCGCTTCGGGCATACGCTGCATAAGGTAACCGCTGGGCTTTTCCTGTTGACGCGTGCGGCGGCCGAGGGAGTGCGGGTGTTTGCGGTTTCGATTGTGGTGGGGATTGCCATCGGCACGCGCGATGTTTTGTCGATCGGAATCATCTCCGCGCTGACGCTGCTGTACACGTTTGAAGGAGGAATGGCCGCTGTGATCTGGACCGATGTGGTGCAGATGTTTATCTATATCGGCGGCACCGTGGTGGCGATCGCGACGCTGGGAACGCATGTCCCGGGAGGGTGGTCGCAGATTCATGCTGTGGCGGCCGCGGCGGCCAAGTTTCACCTCTTTCACTTTGCGCTGAATCTTTCAGAGTCGTATACGTTTTGGGCGGGTGTGCTGGGCGGGACTTTTTTGACGATGGCCTCGCATGGAACGGACCAGTTGATGGTGCAGCGGCTGCTGGCGGCGCGCAATCTCCGCGAGTCACGCATCGCGCTGCTGTCGAGCGGGGCCGTGATCTTCCTGCAGTTCACGCTCTTCCTGTTGATTGGGGCGGGACTCTATGTGTTCTACGGCCTGCATCCTACTGTGTTCGCTTCCGGCGACAGAATCTTCCCTACGTTTATCGTGCGGGAGATGCCGATCGGAATTGCGGGGCTGCTGGTTGCGGCGATTCTGGCGGCGGCGATGTCGAACCTGAGTGCGGCGCTGAACTCGCTTTCGAGCACGACAGTCGTAGACTTTTATATGCACTGGCGCCCTAAGGCCGATGACAAGGAACGGATGATGATCTCGCGATCGAGCACGGTGCTGTGGGCGTTTGTGCTGTTCGCCGTGGCGGTCTACAGCGTCCACGCGGGAGGCAAGGGCCACGTTGTCGAAGTGGGGCTGTCGATTGCATCGGTCGCGTATGGTGCGCTGCTAGGAGTTTTTTTGTTGGGGACGCTGACGCGCTACGCTACCCAGACTGGAGCTATTGTGGGGATGATCTGCGGTTTCGCGCTTAACCTGCTTCTGTGGCTGCACCCTGCGCCTATTGCGCTTGGGCCGTTCACCGTGCCGCACGTTGCGTTTACCTGGTATGTTCTCATCGGCTCGATCGTCACCTTTGCGATCGGTTCGGTTGCAAGCCTGATCTTCGCGGCCAGGGTCCGCTCCAAAGATATTGCTACTACTGTGGGATTGATGGTCCTGGGCTTGACCGCGTCTGGATTTTGCGGGCAATCCGCACGGGCACAAACAGCGGTTTCCTTGACGGCGTTGCAGACTGCCGGGGTTACGTCTGAAGTCGCGGCACAAGCCGCTGCCCCGGACTTCGCGCCGATTACGACGCTGATCACTCAGGCTATCGCTGCGAAGAAGCTTCCCGGCGCTGTGGTTCTCATCAACCACGACGGGAAATCGGTCTTCGAGCGTGCTTACGGGGACCGGGCGTTAGAGCCAGAGGTCGAGCCCATGACGGAGGACACCGTCTTCGACATGGCGTCGCTGACCAAATGTCTCGCCACGGCTACGGCGGTTATGCAACTGTACGAGTTACATAAATTGAGCTTCGACGACCCTGTGGCGAAGTATCTTCCTGCCTTCGCCGCTAATGGCAAGGAGAATGTGACCATCCGCGAATTGCTGACTCATTATTCGGGGTTGCCACCGGATATTAGCCTGAAGGATGCATGGGGGCTGGCCGCGCCGGATAGAGCCGAAGGGTTGCGTCGCGCGTTTGCTTCGTCGCTGGTGACCACTCCGGGCACGCACTTCGAATATTCGGACATCAACTTCATCACGCTGGGAGCGCTTGTTGAGAAGATCAGCGGAGAGCCTCTCGACATTTATGCACAGAAGCATATCTTCAGTCCGCTGAGGATGGTCCACACACGGTACCTTCCCATTGCTGGCGGGCCGCGACGCGAAGGATCGATTTCGAAGATCGCTCCGACCGCCTATGACGATGAAGGCACGGCGGCCACAAATCCAGATTTCGATAAACTGCTGCGCGGGGTTGTCCATGACCCGACTACGCGGCGGATGGGCGGAGTCGCTGGGCATGCGGGTGTCTTTTCGACTGCTGGGGATGTTGCGTTGTTTGGGCAGGCGCTGCTTGATCGACTGGCGGGACGGCCAAGTGATTTTCCGCTTCAACAGGCCACGCTGCAGTTGATGACACAGCCAGAGCAGCCGGCTACAGCGCAGTCGGGCGCGACCATCTTTACACCTGATGGCCAGCCTACGAAGGGTGTTGCTGCTCGAGGGTTTGGCTGGGACATCAACTCGGCGTTTTCGCGTCCGCGTGGCGCGGTCTTCCCTATCGGGAGCTTCGGTCACACCGGCTTCACTGGGACAAGTCTCTGGATGGATCCTGGCAGCGACACTGTGCTTGTTCTGCTCGCGAATGCCGTTCATCCGCGCGGGAATCCGCCTATTTCTGCGCTTCGCGGACAGGTCGCAACGGCTGCGGCGGAGGCCCTGGGATTGCATGGCAATAGCGTCGCTCAGGTTGGGCAGGAATCGGATGACCCTAACGTCCAGCCCAGTACGCTCACAGGCATCGACGTTCTGGAAGCCACACACTTCAGCGTGCTGCGAGATGCTGCGGCGCGGCACAATCATCATCTTCGGATTGGGTTGCTCACCAACCAGACCGGACTCGATCGTGAGGGTCGTCGCACAATCGACGTCCTCAGCAAGTCCATTCCGGAGGTGGAGCTGAAGACGCTTTTTTCGCCGGAGCATGGGCTCTTCGGTGTGAAGGACTCGACCAAAATTGGCACCGAGACTGACCCTGCGACGCACCTTCCCGTCATCAGCCTTTACGGAGCGAAGGACGAACAGCGCCGGCCCAGCCCGGGAGCCCTGAAGGATCTGGACGCAGTGGTCATCGACCTGCAGGACGCAGGAGTTCGGTTCTACACGTATGAGACTGTTGTGGGATATTTTCTGGAGGCTGCAGCGCGGGCACACATTGAGATCATTGTGCTGGATCGGCCAAACCTGATCAACGGCGTGGATGTTCAGGGTCCGGTCTCCGATGCAGGCGCGGAGTCTTATATCGACTACATGCCTTTGCCGGTGCGGCATGGACTTACGCTGGGCGAGCTTGCGCTTTACTTCAATACCGAACGCCGCCTGCCCAATCCAACGTCGGCCAATATTCAGGTTCCCATCAAAGCGCAGCTCACCGTTGTGCCGATGCAGAATTGGCGGCGTAGCGAATACCTCGACGAAACTGGCTTGCCGTGGACTAACCCTAGCCCCAACCTCCACAATCTCACGGCAGCAACACTCTATCCCGGGGTGGGGATGCTGGATGCTACCAATGTTTCAGTCGGGCGCGGCACGGACAAACCGTTTGAACGAATCGGCGCGGCCTATATCGATGCTCCGCAGCTTGCGGCCTACCTGACAGCGCGCAAGATCCCGGGGGTGAGCTTCACCGCAATCAACTTTCCTGTAGCCGACGACAGCAATCGCTACCCGTTTCACGGCAAGACTATCCCGGGCATCGCGTTTACGCTCACGAACCGTAACACGCTCGATGCGCCCGAGTTCGGCATTGAACTGATCAGCGCGTTGCACCAGCTTTATCCCGAGTTCACGCTGGCGAAGACCGACCGCCTGATTGTGAACGTCGACACCGCGCGGGCGCTCAACAACAAGGACGATCCGGGCAGTATCGCAGCTTCCTGGGCGTCGGATCTTGCTGCCTTCGAGCGGCGGCGGGAGCCTTATTTGCTGTACAAGTAGCTCTCCTCACACAAAGGGTGTACCGAATCCGCTAACTGCGCCTAACAAATTCATAGTGCCTTGGCTGTCTTTGCGTAACAATAGGAGAATCTGCTTTCTTCGAGGGACTGCCTATGCCTCGCATCAATTTTCAGCAACAACTCGTCGCCCTGAAAGACAAGCTGCTGGCCATGGCCGCGCTCTCGCAGCAGGCGCTCTCGTTCTCGCTTGCGGGTTACCTTACGGGCGATATGGGACTTTGCGAGCATGTCAAAGAGCTTGAGGCAGCGATCAATGCCGCGGAACGAGACGTCGACGAGATGGCGTACGACCTGCTTGCCAAAGAGCAGCCGATGGCCATCGACCTCCGCTTTATCCTATCGGTCATCAAGATCAATGGCGACCTGGAACGCATTGGCGACCAGGCCACCAATATCGCCGAGCGCACGCAGACTCTGCAGAATTCGCCGCATATCTCGCTTCCGATCGACATCCCCGACATGGGCGAGAAGGTCGGCGTGATGATCCGCTGCGCGATCCAGTCGCTGCTGGAGGCCGACGCCAAGCTGGCCGAGCATGTGCTCGCCATGGACGACGAGATCGACGACATGAACCGTGATGTCCAGACTGAGCTTATCGATGTGATGCAGCGGCAACCGGCGTTCAGCAGCCAAGCGCTCAATGCCATCATTGTCGCGCGCAACCTGGAACGCGCAGCCGACCATGCGACCAACATCGCGGAAGACGTGATCTTCTGGGTCCGCGGCTCCGATGTACGCCACAAGTTTTCGCTCGCCGAAGCGGAGTGATGACGTTGCCGTCGGGGCTCGGATGATGCCAGACGGCACCTCGCCCGCCACACCTCGCTTGACGGCAACTCCAGACGCAATTAGCCTTGATCTATGGCGATCTTCCGCACACCGCTCTCCACCGCTTGTCGCATGTGTTGTTGCGACCCGGTGCGCCGTCGCCTTTGCCTGATTCGTAGACTACCCCGCTAAGTCTCGAACATCCCAGCAAAGCTACAAGCGCCCACGAACCCCGTGGGCCTTTCTTATTTGGCCCTCTCATTTCAGCCATTTTGTTTCAGCTACAGGAAAAGGACTTTCCCCATGAGCGCTTCCCCTACACCGGCGGTAAAAGAGACCAAGGCCCAGAAGTCCGAGCGTCTGAAGCTGACTAAAAATCCGTGGGACGGCTGGGAGGAGGTTCGCCGGTTTGCGCTGGAGGGGCGTGACGCTGTACAGCCGGAGTGGGCGAATCTGTACTTCAAATGGTGGGGCATTTATACCCAGGGGGACGGCGTCGGCGTTACGGGTGGGGTAGGCGGCGAAGGCAAAGCTACCGAGTTTTTCATGATGCGGATCGGTCTGCCGAACGGCATTCTGACCAGTGCACAGCTTCGGGTGATTGGCGGCATCACGAAGAAGTACGCCCGCAACCTGGCCGATATTACGACGCGGCAAAATATACAGCTGCACTGGTTGACGCTCGCGGCGCTGGTCGATGTAGTGGACACGCTCTCTGCCGTTGGCCTGAGCCCGAAGGGGGCCTGCGGGGACGTCGTCCGCAATGTGACCGGCTGCCCGCTGGCTGGGTTGGATGGGCACGAACTCATCGACGCCTCGCCGCTGGCCGTTGAGATTGCGCACCATCTGATCGCCAACCCAGAGTTCTACAACCTGCCGCGGAAGTTCAAGATCTCGGTCACGGGCTGCCCGTTGTGGTGCTCCTATCCGGAGATCAACGATCTGGCGTTCACTGCAATCAAGCGCACCAAGGCAGACGGGAGAGACGAGGTCGGTTACACGCTGCGCGTCGGCGGTGGCCTGTCTACAGAGCCGCACCTCGCCGTGCGCCTTCCTGCTTTTATTCGGCAGGAGCAGGCGCTGGCTGTGGCCCACGCGAGCGCAGTCATCTTCCGTGAGCAACTGGAGCTTCGCGAAAATCGCACCCGCGCGCGGATAAAATATCTCTTCATGCGCCACGGATGGACTGCGGAGTCGTTCCTCGCGGCAATAGAGAACAAGCTTGGTTACAAACTAGACCCCAGCCCGGTCACGGAGGACATCATTCCCGACGACGTCTACCGCGACCACATCGGCATCGCGGCGCAGCGGCAGGCTGGGCTCTTTTCCGTAGGGGCGAGCGTGCTGGGCGGCCGCGTTTCGGGAGACCAGTTGGAGAGGCTGGCCGAACTCGCCGAGCAGTACGGCAGCGGTGAACTTCGCACCACGATCATGCAGAACATCATCCTCGTCAACGTCCCGCAGGCGAAGACCGGAGAGTTGGTCATCGCGCTCAACACGCTGGGCCTGCAGGTCGACGTCTCGGCGTTCTGGCGCGGGTCCATCGCGTGCACGGGGACGGAGTTTTGCAAGCTGGCTATCGCTGAGACTAAAGCGTTTTCGAAATGGCTGGTGGGCGAGATGGAGGAGCGACTGCCCGGCTTCGACCAGCAGATCAAGCTAAATGTGACCGGGTGCACCAATAGCTGCGGGCAGCACTGGATTGCCGACATCGGGCTCGAAGGCAAGAAGGTTAAGAAGGATGGGCGGATGGTGGATGCCTTCTACTTCTGCGTTGGCGGCACTGTCGGCAAGTACGCTCGAACGGCGCGACCGCTGGGCTACCGGGCGGCGGCAGAGGACGTGCCGGGCGCCGTCGAGCGGCTGCTGCGCGGCTATCTCGCCGCTCGAAGCCCAGGGGAAGATCTTCGCGCTTACTTTGCGCGCACCGACGACGACAGCCTTCGCGCCCAACTGGCCGGGGAGATCATCGATCCGGTCGAGCGCGATGCTGCACCAGTTGGGGCCGGTCGCCTTGCGCCAGGGGAGTAAGTTTATTCAATGGACCTTTTTCCCATCTTCCTGAAGATCGCTGCTCGCCCCTGCATCGTCATTGGAGCGGGCAACCTTGCAGAGTCCAAGATCGAATCGCTGCGGGCAGCACACGCCAGGGTTATGGTCATCGCCCCCGAGGGAGGGCCGCGCATTGTCGATTGGGCAGCCGCAGGGGAGATTGACTGGCAGCAGCGGAAATACGTTACTGGCGATTTGAGCGGGAGCTTTCTGGTAGTTGCTGCGACGAATGTTCCCGCGGTGAATCGCGCTGTGTACGCCGAGGCCGCGGAGAAAAATATTATTTGCAACGCTGTGGACGACCCGCCGTTCTGCGACTTCTACTTCCCTTCTGTCGTTCGCCGCGGGGACTTGCAGATCGCCATCTCGACCGCGGGAGCGAGCCCGGCACTGGCCCAGCGACTCCGCAAGGAGATCAACGCACAGCTTCCTCTTGATGCCGGCGATTGGCTGACTGACCTGGGCAACCTGCGTCGCGAAGTCACGCAGATGGAGCCGCTGAATGAGGAACGCAAGTGGCTGCTGCATGAACTGGCGCAGCGCGAGGTCTGCGGGTATGAGCAATGCCCCTCGCGCATACTGGCCCGCGAACACGCGCTGACCAACCCACTGCCCGGGAAGAAATCGTGAGTGGCGTGGTCGTGAGCACGAGGGCTCAACCTGGCACGGTCTATCTTGCTGGAGCGGGACCCGGCGACCCAGAGCTTCTCACGCTTCGCGCCCTCCGCCTGCTCGAAACCGCCGACGTTATTCTGCCGGACGATCTTGTCTCCGAGGAGGTTCTTGCGCTAGCGCATGCCGGGGCGGAGATTACACCTGTTGGGAAACGCTGCGGTCAGCCGCGCATTACGCAGGCGGAAATTCATCAGCTCATGATCGAGGCGGCGCATGCGGGCAGGTCGGTGCTTCGTTTGAAGTCTGGCGATCCCCTCGTCTTTGGCCGGGCCGGCGAAGAGATTGCCGCACTTCGGGGGGCCGGAATTTCCTTCGAGATTGTTCCTGGCATCAGCGCGGCGTTTGCCGTGGCCGCAACGCTGCAGACTCCGCTGACCGACCGTACGGCAGCGTCGAAGCTGATCCTCGCCACCGCGCACCATGCCGCAGGAAAGGTACAGCTCGCGCCGAAGTGGACCGGGGCGTTTCCGGAAGAGTCAACGTTGGTGATTTATATGCCAGGACGGCGGTTCCGCGTGCTGGCCGATGACCTGATCGCCTCTGGTATCGCCCCCCAGACGCCTTGTGTTGCCGTCTCCAAGGCCACAACGCGGGAGGAGCAGGTGCACGCCACAACGCTGGCACTGATTAAAGACGACGCCGTGGGCCCGGCACCAGTGATTTTACTCATCGGCCATGCGATTCAAATTCCAGCCTGAGCCTTGATTGGGGAAGCTTTCTAAGCCTTGAATCTGCGGCGAACTACGCCAGCCGCACCCGCCAATCCAGTCAGCAGCAACACGAAGCTGCCCGGCTCCGGCACAGGGGTTACAACCGTCGGTGGAACGACAGGAACGAGGGGGATCACCGGACCTACAGGAGTGCCGGGACCACTTGGAGTGCCAGGACCGCCTGGAGTGCCGGGGCCGCCTGGGGTACCGGGACCGCCCGGAGTACCGGGACCGCCTGGAGTGCCAGGACCGCCTGGGGTGCCGGGACTACCCGGGGCGCCTGGGGTTCCGCCGCCGACGATGGGGGAAGTAAATGTGGGCGTGTAGATGGGAGGACCACCCCCTGCATAGGACGGAGGGGCCTCCGAGAAGATAGGCCCTTGGGTTCCCTCCTCTGGGAGGAGCGTGCCTGGACCATCGAAGCCGGGGAGGAGCCCTACTTCATCCGGGAGCGGTACGTCGGAGGTAAACTCGGCCGGTTCCTCCTCGGAGAGGAGAGGTTGATCCACAGAATCCTCCGGCAGCACGCCACAGGCAAGTTCAACCTTACGGAGCGCCTCATGGGGGCTCATTCTGGGGCCGCGATGGGGAGTAGGGTTCGGCTTGGTCACAGGCTTGACGTATCCCGCAAGTTTGCGCAGAGCGTACCGCTTGGCCCTGCGCTTAGCTGCCGCCAACCGCTGCACCTGTTGCGTATGCATCAACTGACTGTGATATTCAGCAAACCAACGCTCACAGTCCGTCGACGCGCTTACGCCGGTCGCGGAGACACCAACTACGAGAACCAAGATCATGAAATACACCAAGCGACGCATAGGGCCTTACCTTGAGCGAGATATCGCTCGTACCTTGATAATGCAATTCAGATGCCAAAGCAAAATCATCGAGGTCATCCATAGAGTGCTTTATTTTGCAGAGCTTTGGAAAAACTTTCTCTCGAACAGAAACAGTTTACCGCTAAGCGCAAAACTTTTTCTCTTTATTTTTGATGTTTCACGCTGGAGATTAAGATGCCCGGACTACCACCGCATCGCGAATTTGTTACAAAAGCCCACAAACCTCACTCAAAAGCTTCCTCCAAGCCCCCATTCAGGAGCCGGATTCAGGTGCTCCTCTCCGATTGACAATTACTGGAGCTCTGAAGCAATCTTTTGCACATATGAGTCTTCGATTCGTCTTTGGATGGTGTCCGACGCCGCACCGCAACCTTTTTCCGGAATTGACGTTCTAACAAACAGGGTTCAGGACTTGAAGACCTGAATTAGCCGCACAGCCACTGACGCCGGACGCGTATGGCTTACAAGGAGGTTCATGATGCGTTATTTACGGTATCTCGCGCTGCTTGGTATTTTGATGGTTCCAGCGGCCTACTCACATGCCCAGGTTTCATTTGGAATCGGCGTCGGCCAGGGCTATGGTGGCTACGGTGGCTATGCTGTTCCCGACTGCCAGTGGGGCTATTACGGCTACGCGCCCTACGCTTGTGCACCTTACGGGTACTATGGCCCTTCATGGTTTAACGGCGGCCTCTTCATCGGGGCAGGCCCCTGGTTCCGCGGCGGATACGGGTATCGCGGCTATGGCTATCGGGCCGGTTATCGCGGCGGTTATGGACGCGGGTATGCCGGCGGCGGTCGTGGATTCGCTGGCGCCGGTCGCGCTGCGGGCGGCGGGGGCTTCCATGGTAACGCCAGAGGTGGCGGCGGTGGTGGCTTCCACGGCGGCGGCGGCGGTGCCTCCCGCGGCGGCGGTGGCGGTCATGCAGGCGGTGGCGGACATGGTGGCGGCGGCCACCGGTAATCTCTCCACTCACGTCTGAATAGGCGTTTGAAGCAAACATGGCTGTCAGCATCCTTGCTGACAGCCGTTTTTTTTTAGCGCCCGAGGCGAAGTTGGCTGCGGGAATCCAGCAGGCCTTCAATACACTGTGGGACCGTCAACCAGTTCATGCCCCGGTATGATAGAAAGTACGCGGCGCGAACGTTCATCGCCGAAGGAGCAAGCTTTTGAGCACCCTGACCATCTCCGACCCTCTCCCGAACGGACCAGAGCATTTCGACGCTGCAGCCTTCACGGCCCACACCCTCTCCTCCTCGCAGACCCTCGCCGCTGTGCTTGACCACACCCTTCTGAAGCCCGATGCCAGCCGCAGCCAGGTCCTCCAGCTCTGCCATGAGGCCGCCGAGCACCGCTTCGCCTGTGCCATGGTCAACCCCACCTGGGTCTCGCTGGCCGCCGCCGCCCTCACCGGCACCGGCATCCCTGTCGGAGTCGTCCTCGGCTTTCCACTGGGAGCTACGCTCTCCAGTTCCAAACGGGACGAGGCCACCCGCGTCCTCAAACACGGCGCGCACGACCTCGACATGGTCCTCAACATCGGCCTCCTGAAGTCCGGACAGTCCGCTGACTTCGAGGCCGTCCGCCAGGACATCCGAGGCGTCGTCGAACTGGCCCACGCCGCTGGAGCCATCGTCAAAGTCATCCTCGAGACCTGTCTCCTCACCTTCGAAGAGAAGCTTCGCGCCTCCGAGATCGCCCTGTCGGCCGGAGCCGATTTCCTCAAGACCAGCACCGGCTTCTCCTCGGGTGGCGCCACCGCCGACGACATCGCCCTCATGCGCGGCGTAGCTGGTCACCGCGCGGGCGTCAAAGCCTCGGGCGGCATCCGCTCCCTCGCTGATGCCACCACCATGCTGCGCGCCGGAGCCTCTCGCATCGGAGCCAGCGCCAGCATCAAAATTGTCGCCGAACTCGCCGGCCACACCATCCAGCCACCTACCGCAGCCGGCTACTAGGAAACGCAGGATCGCGCGAGCCCGAATCGCACCGCGAATCGTTATCGCGCTACGGACTAAACGTACGCCGTAGTCCTACGAGAAGTCATCTCCCCTATCAAAGGTTTAGCCCCGCCTTCTCTTCGACATCATTCCCTGCGAATCACTCCCCAAACCCGACCCCACCCGGTAATATCATCGCAAAGTAGAATGCCCCCGCCTATCAAACCTCGCAGCCCTAAATCCGCTCCGATCGAAAAATCGCCCACTGAGCAATCCTTCGAAGGCGACTACCGCCCCACCGAGCCCGTGCTCTTCCACCCTCACGCCCCCGACCCAAAAATTCGCGTCGAGCCCCTCTCGGTCAAGTTCCTCCACAACCTCGCCGACGCCCTCAACACCACCCTCGACCTTAACACCCTCATGCATAGGGTCGCCGACCTGGTTCGCGCCGTTATCGACTACAAAATCTTTGCCATCCTCCTGATCAACGACCGTTCCCAGGACCTCCGCATGCGTTTCCAGATCGGCCACACTACCGAGGTCGAGCGGATGCGTATCAAGCTTGGCAGCGGCATCTCCGGCCAGGCAGCGCTCCAACGCAAATCTCTCCTCATCCACGACGTCAGGCAGACCGAAAACTACATCGACGCCAACCCCAACGTCCGCTCCGAGCTCGCCGTCCCGCTCGTCGTCAAGAACAAGGTCATCGGCGTCCTCGACCTGCAGGCCGAGACCCCCGCCTACTTCACCGTCGAACATCAGCGCCTGCTCGAACTCGTTGCCTCCCGTATGGCCATCGCCATCGAGAACGCCCGCCTCTACACAC
>Ga0182024_10003714_pt1 | contig 36011 bp, 29 predicted proteins | sample P32metaG_FD_120480 | JGI IMG/M metagenome (GOLD analysis project Ga0182024, IMG submission 120480) | Permafrost microbial communities from Stordalen Mire, Sweden - P3-2 metaG (Illumina Assembly) | ecosystem: Environmental > Terrestrial > Soil > Wetlands > Permafrost | place: Sweden: Stordalen...
AGTATGGCCAATCCCACCAGTGGGGGCGTCACGGCTTCGACGGAGATGCTTGCGGCCAAGAGGCATGCCGGGGTGCACGCACCCGTGATCGTGTGCAAAATGATAATTGCCAATCAACAAATGGCATACGCAGCCTAATTAGTTAGGCAGCCGTTTTCCACAGCTTTGCCCTTGGGCTGTGAGCGAACGTCACACTGAGGGCTGCTCTTCTCTGCTACGTCTGGGCAGGGAGGCTAAGATCTCAGGCTAGCGGCTGGCGTTTCTTGTCCGTTCTGAGCGACGGCCGCGAACGTCCTGGGGTAATGCCCAGGGCATGAACCGGAATAAGCATGTAGTCTCTTGACCAGTAACATTTTCGGACGCGGGTTCGACTCCCGTCGCCTCCACCAATATCTAATTTATTATCAACTACTTACGGACAACTTTTGATTTCGTACAATACCGATCTGCAGAGGCGGGTTCTCCGCCCGACTTTCTTTAACGGTCTTCCTTCTCGCCAACTACGAACCAATCGAATGATCGGATTATTCCTGGCATGAATAGCTGGGGAGAAATTGGAGTGATTGGGTTTTCGCACTGCAGTGCTAGGGGAGGATCTACGTACGTTCCTGTTCGCCAGCAATGCTGGGGAATCAGCCCGTCAATGACCACAAACGAGTTTCTCGTCGCTGAAGGTTTACCCTGGCTAGCCTCGCCGCAGTGCTGAGGATTTATTGGCTGCTCTCCAGTACCCTTTTCACATGCATCAACGAAGCCTCTAACGATCCGCGAGTTCTCGAAACTGCAGCCTTTCTGATGATTGCTCCCTTGGGCCCGGTTAAACTTGCCTGGCGCGATCCCTTCATGGTGCAGGGGCGGTTTTTCCGCCGGACTTCTCTCACGGTTTCCTTCTCCACGAGTACAAACCAATTGAACGATCAGATTATTCCTGGCAGGAATAGCTGTGGGAGAAACGGAGTGACTGGTTTTCGCACTGCGTTCTAGGTCAGGATCTATGTCAGTTCCTGTGTGCCGACAACACGCTCAGAATTGTCGCGTCCTCTCCAACGTGCAGCTCAGGCTATAATCACGCGAACTCATGGCTCTAACCTCTGGCACGAGACTTGGCCCCTACGAAATCGAATCGCCGCTCGGCGCGGGTGGAATGGGCGAAGTGTATCGCGCTCGCGATACGCGATTGGAACGCACGGTTGCGATCAAAGTATTGAACGCGCAACTGGTGGCCAGCACTGAACTGCGCGCCCGTTTCGAACGTGAAGCTAAGATCATCTTCCGGCTGCAGCATCCGCATATCTGCGTGCTCCACGATGTGGGAAATCGGAACCTGCAAACAGGTTGCTGGAGATCGCACGGCAAAACCGTGGTTCAGTGGCGGAAGGAGTGTATTCGTAACCTGAGTAGCGGCGGTGGTGAAAGAAAAGAGGGAGCAAATGAAATACCGTAATCGCCTTGCAATTCTTGGAATGGTTGCATTCAGCGCGTTCGTGGTTTGGGCTGTCTCCGGCCGCGCACTCGCGGGGAAAGTGTCACCTGAGCAGACGATCTCCGAAAAAGCGCTAAAGTCCCTGGCTGCACTCGAACCCATTGACGTTCACGCGCATCTGTTCAAGACCGACCCTGCATTTCAGGCGTTTTTGGAGCGACTCCATTTAACGTTGGTCGACATCCTGGTCGTGGATGACACGCTTTCCTATCGCAAACAACTGGAGCCACAAGTCGAGGATGCCTTGGCCTTGGTTCGTTCTAGTCGCGGTCATGTGGCTCTGTGCACGACCTTCGATCCTTACAAATTCAACGACGCTTCTTTCGCAACTGAAACCATCAAGCAGCTCGACGAGAATTTTGATCGAGGCGCAGTCGCGGTAAAAATTTGGAAGAACATCGGTATGGAGATCAAAGATCGCGATGGCAAGTTCATCCTGCCTGATAATCCTAAATTTACCCCGATCTACCGGGAGATCGCCAGGCGCGGCAAGACGCTCATGTCGCATGTTGCCGAGCCGGATGTCGCTTGGGGGCCGCCCGACCCCCTTGATCCTTCATGGTCCTACTATCAGGAAAACCCGCAATGGTATCTGGGGGACAAGCCCGAGTATCCCGCTAAGAAAGCAATCCTAGAGGCACGCGACCACATTCTCGCAAGCAACCCCAACCTCCGCATGGTGGGAGTGCACTTGGGAAGCATGGAAAAAGATCTCGATGGGATCGCCAGGCGTTTTGATCGCTATCCCAACTTTGCTGTGGATACAGCCGCGCGAATGGATTACCTGATGGCGGCCCCACCCGAGAAAGTTAAGGCTTTCCTGATCAAGTACCAGGACCGCATTCTCTACGGCACCGATCTCGATCTGCTCGCCACTGCAAATGTACAGGAAACACTCCAAGACTGGCAGTCAACCTATGTCCGCGATTGGATGTTTCTAGCGACCGATCAAACCATTGAGCAGCACGGCAGAAAATCGCATGGACTTAAGCTGCCAGAAACCGTGCTGCGCAAGATCTATCGGACGAATGCCCTACACTGGATCCCGGGGTTGAACTGATCTCAAAGCGAAGCCTGAAAACCATGACACAAAATGCCCAGGAAAATACCTCATGCCACTTGACGCTACCGCCCATCGGCACAGCATTCCTACTTTGCGGTGGTGGATTGGCGGCCTTTTGTTCGCGTCCACGGTCATCAATTACATGGACCGCCAGACGCTGTCAATCCTGGCGCCCTATCTCAAGATCGAATATCACTGGTCCAACACCGATTATGCCGGCATAGTAATTGCCTTCCGCGTGGCCTATTCGATCGGAATGACGGTATTCGGCAGATTGATGGACCGCATTGGTACCCGACGTGGCCTCACCATCGCGGTAATCTGGTATTCGCTCATTTCCCTTCTGACGCCATTAGCAAGTGGATTTCGCAGCTTTTTATTTTTTCGCTCTTGGTTGGGAGCAGGAGAATCGGCAAATTGGCCTGCGGCCACCAAGGCTGTCTCGGAGTGGTTTCCGAAACAGGAAGGAGGCCTGGCGACGGCGTTGTTTGATAGCGGCTCGCCCATTGGAGGAGCAATTGCTCCCTTCCTCGTTCTGGGAATTTATTTTCGACTGGGATGGCGTCCGGCATTCATGGTTCCGGGGTTACTGGGTTTCATTTGGTTGATTTTCTGGCGACGGCTTTATCACCAGCCTCAATCGCATCCCTTGATTTCTAAAGCCGAGAGCGAAATGCTGGCGGCAGACAAGAACGCGATTGCATCCGAGAGCAATCTTGGATCTCGATGGCTCGACCTTCTCCGCTTACCTCAGACTTGGGGGACAATCGTCGCGCGTGGGTTCACCGATCCAGTGTGGTTTTTTGTCACTGACTGATTCCCAATCTATTTAGTAGCGAAAGGCATCGACCTCAAAAGTGGATTGATCGCCGTTTGGGTCCCTTTCATTGCCGCCGATCCGGGTAATTTTTTCGGCGTCGTCGTCTCCGGCTACCTGATCAAGCGAGATTGGTCTCTCGGCTGGGCACGAAAAGCGGTGATCATCTTTGGCGGAATCGGTGCCACATTGCTGATTCCGACCATCTTCACGACCAACTTTTATCTGATAACAGCGCTCTTCGCCCTTGCCACTTTCTCATACGCTTCATTCGGCACGGTTGCGAATGTGCTGCCTTCAGACCTCTACGACAATGCATCCGTAGCAACGGGTTAGCGGTATGGGCGGCACGGCTTCGGGCTTGGGCACCATCGGCGCATTCCTGCTCGTCGGCCACTTTTCAGATGCGCGCCAAGCCATGACGACACATATGTTCGATCCCATCATGGTCGCGGCTGGATTGATTCCATTCGTGGGAATGATTCTGGTATTGCTGCTGGTCCGTAACACACGCGCTACCGAAAAAGGACTGGTTCGGTCAATCTGAAGCCAAAAACTCGAACCCAGTTTTCACCTGCCCAATCGCAAATCCTTGGTGGAAGGCTTCAACAGGGCTGCGGAGTGGGTGTCCAGATACACAGTCGTGTTGGGATGCGTTCGTAGAATCGAAGCCGGGGCTAAGGGGCTGATCTCGCCTTCAAAGCAGGCCCTCACCGCCTCTGCTTTTCTCGCATCGGGGACAATGCAAACGATCTCCTTCGCTTTCAGAACCTGCTTCACGCTCATTGAGATTGCCTGGCGTGGCACGTCAGAAAGAGAGCGGAACCATCCTTCGCCGAGTTGCTGCCGGCGACAAGCTTCATCGAGATTTACTACAAGATAAGGCTCTTCCGTTACAAAATCCGCGGGAGGATCATTGAACGCTAAATGACCGTTCTCTCCGATACCGACAAACGCGATGTCAATCGGTGCGCTACTCAGGGCCTTGCCGACTCGACTGATAATGCCTGCAGGATTTTCCTTACCATTTAATAAATGAGCTTCCTTGATTCCAACTTTCCCAATCAATCGTTCCTGCAAATATTTAACAAAGCTCGCCGGATGGGAATCAGGCAGCCCAATGTATTCGTCCAGGTGAAACATGGTGACTCGTTGCCAGTCGACTTCTGGCATGGAGGTGAGCGCGTCAAGAAACTCAAACTGAGCGGCTCCGGTGGCGGCAATGATGCGGGCTTTGTCATTCGCCACCTCAGCATTCCGTATGGCAGTTGCACCATGTTGGGCGGCGGCCCTGCCGAGAGAACATTTGTTGTTGCAGATCACTAGCTTCATAGATCCTTTTCGATGCAGTCAAAATCTAATGATTTCGCTTGATTGCGTAATTATCAATAAACGAAGCTTAACGATAACATACAAAATTTAGTGAAACAGTTCCCACGAATGACTACCAAAAGCAGCTTCGTTAAGGTTTGAAAGCAGTTATTGAACCTAAGTGGATCAAGAAATGCTGTACTCCGCATCTGACCCACCAGCTTGGTATAAACTTTCTTGGGACAGCTCTTCTTGCCTATCGAGGGTGAGGGCTTTGTCAGGCACTTTTAGTTTTTTAGTGTTCTGCACCTTTTTGCACCATGCCCGGATACCACGAGCGCACGGCGAGAACACGTGATATGACGTTGTGAGCACTGTAATATCCAACGGTACAGTTGAGCCGGAAGAAATAGGCATCCCCGGCTTTGGCGGGATGCCGTCCTGCGATTCCGTCCATTCCTCCGCCTGCCACCATTATTCCGTGGCCACTCAAAACCAGATAAATCTCCTCTTCGCGCTCGTGATGGTGGGGGAAGTTCGTGCCGCCCGGCGCGATTTCCATTAGAAAAAGGCTGGTGAGAACGTGGCCAGCTGCAATGCGGTCACGCTTACTGTCGACATCTCCCATTAGCAGGCGGAAGCGAGCCGACGAGGGATGGCCACTCACAATACCCGTGGGCACATCCTCAATGTTCGCTCTTAAGGGATGCGACGGCGGTTGAGTTTTCTCGAATCCTTTGGTGTGAAAACCCATAATGACCACAATTAGCGGCGTCTCAGACCTATTACTTAAAACATTTGGAATCGTAGACGGGATATATAGATAGTCCTCTTTCTTAAGAGGCACGATTTCAGTTCCGTATTTCACGGCCCCACTACCTTCGAGGACAACGTACACCTGGTCTTCGTCTGGATATTGAACCGGAGCGCAGACCCCGTTCGGATCGATTACCGCCTCGCCATAACGAGCCACGCCGACAACGACGGAAGTATCCGAGTCTCCCTGCCCGAACAAAGGCTTGTAATGGCACGTTGTCGTTGTAATATCGGACTTTTTCTCTCCAACTGCGGAAGTGTCGCGATAGAGAAAGGTCGGATCGATCCCGCGATGGTCGGCATGAAGCAGGCGTACGCAGAAAGTGCATACGAGCAAAGCGATAAATACGAAAGCATTCGGTTTGTTGAGATCCATGAGTTGTTACCTCTGGCGTTTCGCGATCAAAAAACGCTTCTCGATATTCGGCTAGTTGAAGGATTCGTTTCACCTCTCTCTATCAAAACGACCTCCTGTATTTGTTGTGCACTCCGGAGTTCCTCCCGCAAGACTGTCACATGGGAAACCACGATGAAACCGACAAAGCCGTGACTATTCGCTATTTTCTATTTAGAAACCCCACTCACACCGCTTGTTTGCGCGCATTGGCAAGGATCTGGCGTAGACGATTGCCAACCGTGAGATCCTCACCGTCTCGTAAGGTCATTGAGATAATTTGCAACTGATTAGGACGGGCCTGTTTTGTTTTAGGGGTATCGCCTTCACGGACAACTGGAACTAGGCTCGGATTAGTATTCGTTAGCACCTCAATACGGGGTTCGCCTTCCCGTAGGTGTTGGTCACATTGCGCCACGGTCAAGCCAAATTGCTCTTCGTCCCACTTCACCGTCAGGGTCGGATAGCTGTTCCCTTCTTCCGGGATCTCTATGGAGGTTGCAACTCCCGGCACGGTTTGCACTAACTTCGCGATGCGCTCGACCCGGCTCCTCCACTCTTTGTTTAACGCTCCGAGATCCGCGTGCGACCAATATTCAACTGCCGCGAGTATGCCGACTATCTCTTCCTTGCCTACTTTTAAGGACCTGCATACGGCGCCTTCCCACGGATTGTTATTCGCCAGGGCCGCATCGATCAGATGTTTACGGCCCAACAGTATCCCGGAACATTGCGGGCCACACAGACCTTTTCCGCCGCTGAAACAATAAAGATCAACTCCCATTTTTGCGTAGCGCGTAAGATTATCGAACGGGGGGATGCCCGCTGCATCGTCCAGCAACATGGGGACCTCTGCCTTGCGCGTGATTTCCAGCGCCTTCAAAAGACGGTCATCTCGCCAAGTTGTGTAGACCATTGCTGTTTGATCATTCATGGCCGCCTGCAGATCTTCCACTCCATGGGCGAGCACCAATTTGCCTCCGGCCAGCCGGATCGCGCTATCGAACGCACTCCGGCCTCCCAGCATGACCACCTCATGCTTCAAGCCGGTGGTGTCGGGCAATTGCCAAACATTTTTGGGATCAGACCCGGCAATGCAAGCCGCAGTGGCCACAGCCATCGCGCCAGCCGACCCAGATGTGACCATTCCAGATTCCGCGCCTGAAAGTTCCGCAAGCCGCTTCCCTGCGCCGCGCTGCAGTTCAAACATGTCGACAAAATGCTGGGATGCATCCTCCACCGCCCGCCGCACCTCCGGCAGTTCGAGTGAGCCACTCAGATACGTCCACGTCCCTCGTGCGTTAATAAATGGCCGGACCCCAAGACGGGTATAAACATCCGCGGAAATAGATCTTCCGGCAGTGGCAGCCACCGTGCTCGCAACACTGCGAGAGGCAATGGTGGCAAATAGAGGAGCTGCTGCCAGAAATTTGATGAAAGATCGCCGGTTATTCACCCTATTGTGAAGCCCATGCCCACGCAACATAACGCTCCTTATTTTTTACCGTGGCAAAAACGAATCGATCCGAGCCGAGCTTCGCAATCGCGCGTCACGCAAATACGCCCGAGGAAAAAGTCTGGCACTCACAAAGCCTGCAAAATGAATCATCAAGGCAATGCGAAACTAAACAAATCGTCGCCAGACGCAATGGCGACGTATTGTTTGCCGCCAACTGAATAACTCATCGGAGACGCATGCAATGTCTGTCCGGTATTAAAGTGCCATAAGGATTTTCCGGTCTTGGCGTCGACCGCCTCAAAGCACTCTGCATCATCGGCAAAGAACACCAAACCTGAGGCGGTTGTCATGACACCGCCCCAGGAATGCGAATCTCCCTCTTGTAGATAACGCCATGTAAACCTATTCTTATCGAGATCGAAGGAGAGAAGGGCCTTTTTCCCTCGAGCATTGGGGTCATGCGTGGTTCCAGTCGAGTAATAGTTGCTGCCTTCCGCAAACACCCCTGGTTTTCTAAAGTACGTTGAGCAGTTATCGAAAGCTGACAAGTAGAATTGATGCGTGAATTCGCTGTAGGAGGGAGAAAACCAGTTGGTTCCTCCAATATCACCTGGACAAATGAGTGTGCCGTTGGCAGTTGGCTGCAAGTCCGAGACTATGGGTCGGCCGTTGGCGTCAATTCCCTTCGCCCAATTTAATCGCTCAGCAAACTGGGTCGCTGACAAAAACGTGCCATTGGTACGATCAAGAACATAGAGGAATCCATTCCGGTTTGCTTCGACTAGAAGTTTTCTCGGCTTTCCCTGGTAAAGCCTATCAATCAGAACCGGCGTTTCAACTCCGTCGTAGTCGTATAGATCATGTGGGGTAAATTGGAAATACCATTTCAATTTCCCCGTATCCGGATCGATTGCCAGTACACTCGCCGTATAAAGATCATCTCCAGGGCGAACGCTGCCATCGTAATCTGGAGCAGCATTGCCGGTACCCCAGTAGACAGTATTTAATTCAGGATCATAGGTCCCCGGCATCCATGTTGTACCGCCTCCGTGCAGATACGCATCTCCCGGCCAACTTGAGGCGCCAAACTCTCCCGGACCCGGAATTGTCCAGAGTCGCCAAACGAAGTTTCCGGTACTCGCGTCGTATGCGGCAACGAAACCGCGCACTCCAGAATCGCCGCCAGAAGTTCCCACCAATACTTTGTCCTTAATGATCAACGGAGCGCTGGTGGCGCCATAATTCTTGTTCCAGTCCGCATAGGCGACATCCAACAGCAAGTGCCCGGATCGCGCATCCAGACACACCAGGTGGGCATTGTCGGTTTCCGTATACAAGCGGGTCCCTAATAACGCGACGCCCCGGTTTATATGACCGGCAGCGTCATCGACAAGGCCACTGGACACCGGGCGCGAATAATGCCACAGGGTGCGTCCATTGGTTGAATTCAGAGCGTACACATCGTTGGAAGCGGTGATGTACATCACGCCATTGACCACAACAGGCGTAACTTCCCGCGTGCCAGCATTCTTGCTATGGAACACCCACTGTGCACGAAGCTGCCCAACATTTTCGGGATTTATTTGCGTAAGACTGCTATAGCGTCTTCCGGTGTAATCACCGTTGTAAGAAGGCCAATTCTCCTCAATCGTGTGGGAAAGCAACTGCGTTAATTGCACGTCCACATTCGCTGTCACTGTTTGACACCTGCTCTGGCCGACTGCACCGAAAAATAAGACAGAACCGAGAACCGCTGCACTCCGTACGTTTCGTCTACTGAAGATCATGGAAGTCAGTGTCCTCCGTTGTCCGTGCTGACGAATACTTCTCCCAGGGCCCCCCGGTCAACATCGTTACGATCGATTAGGTGCACCGACACTCGCACTACATCCTTAACTGCTGCAATGACGTGGTGAAGTTCAACTTCATCCTGCGGACTGACGGATTGGAGTGGAACGAGGCCTCTTTCCGCACCGTCCTTGCCATAAAGATACGCCTCTAATTCTCCAGGAAAGAAAACTCCAAAGCTGCCGCTGAGGTCTATATTTCCACCATCTCTGGTGGCGGCCAAAGGCAGACCAACCAAACCTGCGTCAGTAACAGTATGAAAGTCACGCCCCATCCGGGAAGGAAACCACGAGGTGTCCATGGCATAGGTTTCTCCCGGCGCTAACACCACCATAGGGCTATTGAGTTCCGCTTCCATGTAATATGGCGTCTCTTCCAGGTTCTTCGACGAGAGGTATGGCACTCCCTGCGCATCCAGTTTCACCGTGGGCCCGTTTTTATAAAAAATAACGGATGCTTTCCCCGGATATGGCGCTCCTTCTACGTAGTTATGTTTCTCAACCATCGCGTACTGATTTGAACCGTCCACTAGTGCGAGCCAGCCGGCCGTAGAATCGATCCACACTTCGCTTTCCAGATACCGCCAATTTATGCGGAACAGGCCATCTTTTACGCTGTAGGACGGATCGTTCGCCAGTCCATCCCGAGCGTGATATCCAATTAAATAAGATGAATGAGGATTTACTGGAGTGAACGCCCAGAAGTCATGGTTGTATTGGCTGGGGTCTTTTGAGTTTGATAAATCGTATTGCGACACAGACTGGACCGACCAGGCAATCGTATGACCTGTGAAATTCCTGGTGATGGCATGGAAAAAGATCTCCGGAGAATCGGCCCCAATGCTGATCTCCCGGGTATATTGCAGTCCCGTGGGCGGATCAGGAGGGCCTTCCAAACGCACCGTACACTGTTCCTTTTGCGACAGAATGGTGAAGGCGTATGACCCATCGTCCAGCTCAGTGGAAGCTCCTGCCCAATGTTGCTCGTCGTCGTTACCCTCTGGTAAAGGCCAAATCTTGTCGCCTCCGTAATTAATCCAGCGGCCCGCCGCCTCAGCAGGAGAGACATACTTTCCCTTGTACTGTGGGTTAACAAATAAATAGGGGTGCCCATTGAATGCGACTTGCATCAGCCGGCCACCGAGTTGAGGTACAAAGGTTAATCGTAACCAGTCGTTCGTTACTTCCTGGGCTTGCCAGCCATCGAACACCATCGGGTGGATCTGACATGGAGAATGTGGGGCCGGGATCGAACCTTGGGCGCTCGCCATGGATACCATGGCGCTGAGTGCTAAAGCCACCTTGAAGCGATATGATTTCATTTCTCAGTGTCTCCAATTGTTCCCATGCGTGGATCGGATTGTTTTGTATATCTCGGTCAGCATGGTTACAGTTGATGCTTTCACTTTGTAAAAAGCATGGGTTGCGACGGAGTGAGACAAAAAGTTACTGGCCATGGTCTTTAATTGCTGGAGACCTCGAGAGCACAGTTACTGGTTAACTCATTTGCGATCGTGAGGATCCATCGAGTCTGCAGATGCGTCTGTTCATACCCGCATTGCGACGGTCCTACCCGATTGTTAGGCGCCCTTAGTCCTGGCTGCGGTCAACAGTTGGCGCAGTCTTTTACCCACAATAATGTCCTCACCCGGCTTCAGGGTCATTGATATTATCTGAAGCTTATCCTCCCTGCCAGGCCTCTCAGTACGTTCGTGGGGAATCTTGCGCAGAACGTCACTTGGATTGTCATTGCTCATCACTGCGATGCTTGGTGTACCGTCAAGCAACTGCTTCACGCAATCTTGAGTGTTATAGCCCCACGCCTTCTGGTCCCACGAGATAGTAAGTGTGGGATATTGGTTCTCTGTGGTAGGTGTGAAGATCTTGGTCTGGACACCCGGAACTGTCCCGACGAGGGTGGCGATGCGTTCGACCCGTCCGGTCCATTCTTTCGTCAGGACGGCCATGTCCATATGAAAGAGGGCCTCGACAGCAGCGAGACATCCCATGATTTCCTCTTTGCCAACCTTCATGGGACGGCATACGGCGCCCTCCCACGGATTTGTGTTGGCAAGGGCAGCTTCTATGAGATCTTTGCGCCCAAGGAGTACTCCAGTCGATTGCGGACCACACAATCCCTTGCCGCCACTCACGGTATATAAATCGCACCCCATCTTCGCGAACAAACGGATGTTTTCTACAGGAGGAATACCGTCGGCGGCGTCCATGAAGATTGGGACACCCCGACTTTTGGCGATAGCAATCTCCTTGGCCAGTTCTTCAGGAAGCGAACCGGTATAAATCATTGCCGTGTTGCTGGTGATGGCGTTTTGAAGCTGCTCGGATGACTCTGCAATTACAAGCTTCCCGCCCGCCAATCGAATGGCGCTGTCGAACGGACTGCGGCCACCAACCATGACCACTTCATGCTTCAGACCAGTAGTATCTGGCAGTTGCCAAATAGATTTCGGATCCGTTCCCGCAATGCATCCTGCGGTGCCTGAGGCTATCGCAGCAGCGGCTCCAGACGTAATCATGCCCGATTCCGCGCCGGTCAATTTCGCCAATCGTTTTCCGACAGCCTGCTGGAGGTCAAATATATTGACATAGTGATGGGAGGCGGCCTCCTGAGCGGCTTTCACTTCAGGCAATTCCAGAGTGGCGCTCAAATAGGTCCAGGTTCCACGTCCGTTAATCACGGGCTTTACACCCAGCCGGGTGTAAATGTTATCTGTGGAATCTTTCGCTACCCCTGCCCAGCCTGTTCCAAATGCCTGCTGGATGCCTACTTGTGCAAGTAGGGGGAAAGCAGATAGCCATTTGACAAACGTCCTACGTTCCATTTTCAAGTTCGGTCCCATTGGTTACCCCTTGTACTCAATGTTTCTGTGTTCTAACCGCAATAAATGAAATTTGTTCGGCAGCCTCAGACCTCAAGTCAGCATTCTGTTGCAAAGTCGTTCGCGCAGGAAACTTGTCCTTAAAGAACTTTCCATAGAGATTATTCATTCGATCGGAGTCCTGAATTTGCCGCAGATAAACTGTAGAAAACACGACATCGGCAAAACTCATGTCCGCTTCCTGCAGGCCATCCAGAAGATTGCGCATGGATTGCCGGAGTTGCAACTCGAAATCGGGCGTCACGATTCCTTGATCCGGGATGAACCCATCCTTAGCAGAAAGATACAAGGTGTCGCCGTAAAGAATGCCAGGACTTGCGGTTGGACTCGGTGGCATATTTCTGGGACGGACGGCCTTGCGTTTTGCGAGATCAGCGCCGGCAATGCAACTAAAAACAACATGATTGTCGTTCGGAAGACCCACGACTTGAATCGTTCCCCGCCCCGGCGTATTCCCGAATTCGAAATATGTTTTGTAAACGCTGCCCATCACGTCGTATTGACTGCCAACACTCATATAGGGATTTACCCATACAACATTTTTCAAGCTCATATTGGCCGTCTTCAAGATCACAGCCACGTTATCGAGAGCCTGCTTGACCTCACCGCGAAAATCCGCTGCTGCTCTGCCCGTAAGCGGATCGGTTCCCCCCTGCGCGGACATGTATAAAACGTCATCCGCTTGGATCGCTGGCGGATCCAGGTGTTGTCCTTGAGGCCATCCTTGGGGCCAGATGCTCCGTCGCTGACTGGTATCCCGTACAGCAATACAGTTAATTTCAACATCCTCTCCGTCGGGAAGGGCCCCAACCACCAGGACTGTCCGTGCCGGAGGATTAGGGCCAATAGACTTCCAATAAACGTCGTTCATCGCATCTATATCATGCTCATTGGTCAGATAGATGTTCATCCAAACGACGTTCCCAAAGTCCATTCCCGCTTCACGCAGGATGCTTTGTACGTTTCGCAATGACTGGCCCACTTGTTGTTGAAAGTCTCTCGAAAGACTACCGTCGGAATTCCGTCCGCCTTGACCGGAGATGTATAGAGTTCCGTTCGCGAGAATGCCAGGACTATAGGCGCCAATGGCCTTGTTTGCAGCGGGCATAATTACCCTGGATGCGGCATCCTGCGCAAAGAGCTTTGTACCGAATGCAACCACCAACAACCATAGAACAACCAAAGAACCGCGCCTTAATAAGTTGCTCATTGAACCCCCACAACACTGGTAGTAATAAAATGTTTGTAAACTCTGACTTCGCTCATAAATACGGAACGAATCCGTGGACCTTGGTGTGAATCTTGTACACCGAGGTTCCGGCCGTAATGTACAGTGTCGAGTAATCCGCGTCTCCCCAGGCAAGATTTGCCGGTTGTTCTGGAACTACGATGGTTCCGAGATGAGTGCCTTGCGGATTCCACACCCAGATACCCTTCGGTCCTACGGCGTACAGGTTCCCTTCCATGTCAACCTTCATGCCATCTGGCACACCATCCTTTGGCCCTGCTTTCTCATCGCCAAAAATCCGCCCGTTGGCCAGGGTGCCATCCGGCTGGAAGTCGTAGACGCGGATGTTCCGTTGCTCAGAATCATCCACGTAGAATTTTTTCCCATCTGGAGAAAAAGCAAGTCCGTTGGGCTCCGTCAGCTCTTTGGTCAGTAATTGCAGCTGGCCATCTTTACTGATTCGATAAACGCCCTTGAAGGGAATCTCCTGTTTCTGCCCAGCTGGCAGATCAGAAATTGGATCGGTAAAGTAGATCGCGCCATCCGGACCGAGGACAACGTCGTTCGGGCTATTGAGGCGTTTCCCTTGATAGCGGTCGGCGAGAATGACATAAGTCTTACCGTCAGGTGATAGCCGGATTACCGCGCGCAAGACGCTGGCGCAATCCAAAAGACGCTGCTGCTTGTCATAAGTATTGCCGTCCGGGTCTCCCAGAGATATCACCTCCTGCTTTTGGCCGTCAGCGAGGTTTACCCGAAAAATCTTGTTTATGACTTCATCGCTAACCCATAGATAGCCGGCCTTGTCCCAGACCGGACCTTCCGTAAAACCAAACCCAGAGGCAACCGTGGCCAGTTGCGCATTATGGTCCACTAAGTTCCAGAAAGAAGGCGATATTCCCTGCAGCTCAAATGTAGCCTTGGGAGCTTGAGCACGAACGGCTGTACATAGGATGCCAACCAGAAGCGCAGTCCCGGCCATTGCACATATCGAAAGTGTCTTTATACGTATGCGTGACAGCAACAAGGTATAGCCTCCTAACGGAAACAGTTAGACAAATGACAATTGGCCGTGGAGCAATTCATTCTCTGTCGAAATCATCGTTGTGTGATCTGGGAGGTTGCGTAGTGACGTGGCTGGCATTTTCTGTCCCAACGCTGAGCAGGTAGGCAATCAAGTCGTTCAGCTCATTGCTACTGAGCGTTGAGCTGTAATTGTCCGGCATCAGCGAATGCGCTCCCATGTCAATCTGTTCCAAATCAGACTTCTGAAAAAACTGAAAAGATCCATCCAGCGTTTGCAGCGCAATGGAGAAATTATCGCTGCTTCTGACGATTCCTGTAACTTTCTCCCCGGTACGAGTGACCACGGTGGTGGCATTGGATCGCGCCGGCAACTTGTTTTTGGGATCGGTGATCACTCCGCGAATTTGGTCTGCCATCTCATGCGATCCGTAGAGCGAGAGATCACTTGCAATAAAGCCGCCCTTCCCATTGACCATGTGGCAGGCAGAGCATTGCGCTTTCCCGAAAAAAAGCGATTCCCCAGAAAGCATGTCCCCAGGAAGCTCAAGCGGCACAACCGCTCCCTTGCCCTGCAGAACCCGCAAATAATCAACGATGGCTTTTACCCTTTCCGGGGCCAGGACGCTAAAGCCTGGCATGCCCGTACCGGAGACCCCATGTTGGATAATCCGCATCAAGTCGCTGTCCGACAACTGCCGTACTTCAGAAGCCGTCGCAAGATCCGGCGCACGCTCCCCGCCGCGGCCATCCGCCCCGTGACAGGCGCCACAGTTCGTTGTAAAAAGAGCGCGCCCTTGGGATGCACTAGAGGATGCAGTGGCTTGGCTCGCACCGCCCGCCCGTTGCGCATGCAATGAGCTGGAAGAAAGCGCCCCTACAGTCACCAACAGGCTGGCAATGGCTCGCCATTGCCACCGCATTGCAAGAGTCCTACTTCCCCTACCGCTATACACTCACGGTACCCTCTAGCAGATAGATAAGACGGTATCTAGTCGTCGCGTATGAATCCTCATACTCCCGCTCCGCTTAGTGCATCCCCAACTTCAATAAAGCCGGTGGCATCCTCAATGGAACTGTAGAACATGCCGTAACCGCCGCGAATACTGGTTTTACCTGGGCCCCCAAGCAATTTTCCGAGGAGACCCTTGGTGGCCGCAGGAGCGTATGCAAATCCAACTCTGAGAGCAAAATTACCGTAGCGAACGGCGGGTTGAGGACGCACGTGGCAGGTCAACAGCGGATGCGCGTCACGAAAGCGAAAATACAAACTTTCATCTACCGAAATCTCGTTTTTGATTTTGAAAGTCTCCCTGCACAATGGAGTAACCATTTATCTCAATCGCAGGGGGCTTGTCAATTTATTTTTGCGTTTGCTTGCGTTTTATTGCGTTTTTTCATTCGGCGTTGCGAGGAAGCCGCGGCCCCGCTTGCTGCTCCGAACTTCCTCGCGCAAGCATGCCTGTTCGGAAGCAGCGGGGACCCTACTTTCGTTTTACTGCGATTGCCGAGATTTCAATTCGGGCATTGTTGACCAGGGCCGCAGCCTGAATAGTCGCGCGGGCCGGCTTGGGATCGGGCAGGACGTTTTTGTAAACTTTGTTCATGTCCCCGAACTCATGAATGTCGGCGAGATAGACGGTGACGCTCACAACGTCCTTCCACTCGAAGCCAGCGGCCTTGAGAACCTTCTGGATATTTGCCAGCGCCGCAGTCGTTTCCGGCTCGATGCCCCCTGCGGCCAGCTTGTCGGAATCGTCCGTACCCTCCTGGCCTGCGATGTAAAGAGTGCTCCCGGCCACGATTCCGTCGCTGAAAGGAAGGCCCTTGGCGGGCGATAGATTCACCACTTTTCGTTCCTGGCCATAGCTCCGCCGCGCCGTCATGCCCGTGATACATACGACCGTGACGGCGCATGTGAACAGGCGGAGAGCCTTCGTCTGCATTATGGTTTTCATTTTCCGTTCCCCTTCGTGATGAATGGATTGACTCTTCCACGCAATGAAAAACGGTGTTAGAGTCTGCGCACATGTATACAGTGGGGAGGACGAAATGAACAAGTTTCGCGGTTGGGTGAAATCCCACACCATGGTGGCATTAGTGTTATCCATCGGCATTTTGTGCGCCGTTTTGTGTGGCGCCGGACGGCTGCGGGCTCAGTCGGCTACGGGAACCACTGCGGCGCCGTCCGACAACAATTTGATTGCGGATTTTCGCCGGGTGGAAGTGGCTTCGGTCTCGGATGCGCTGGAGCAATTGACCGGCCAGCGCATGTACATGAGTCACCGCATGCATCCGCTCTTCACCACCAAGTTTGCCGGCTTTGCGCGGACGGTCCTGCTCAAGAAAGACGAAGGCAACAGCGACCCGGCTGCGTTGAACGGAATGCTGGCGGCCATTGATCAGGGCTCCCCCGATTCCGTTTACGTGATGGTGGTGGAGGACGGCGAGGACATCGCCGGCATGGGCGGGCTGATGGGCACGGCCATGGCGGCGCGCGGTTACGCCGGAGCTGTGATCGATGGAGGAGTTCGCGACGTTGCGTATTTGCGCAAGATCGGGTTCCCCGTGTATGCGACCGGCATCGTGCCGTCGACGTCTGTGCACCACTATCGATTTGGAGGCTCCCAGATTCCGGTGACCTGCGACAGGGTGACGGTCAATGCGGGCGACATTGTCGTGGCAGACAGCGACGGAGTCGTAGTGGTCCCCAGGGCCAAGGCCCAGGAAGTGCTCAACCTCGCGCAACAAATGGATTTCAAAGAGCACTCGATGTATGCCGTGATCGAACAGATGAAATCGATCGTAGAGGCGGTCAAGAAGTTTGGCCGACTGTGACGCAAGAAAACTCGTTGCACAAAATATACTTTCATCAGATAATCCGTACTTTCATTTTGTGGTAGTTTCGGTTTTTCTCAGAGCACATGGCGGGTACTCCAAAGCGAAGCTACAACATCACGGCGCTGCAGCGCGGGTTGCGCCTGCTGCAGCTCTTCAGCGAGTCGCCGCATGGCTTCACCGCAAAACAAGTTTCGGACCGCTCCCGGTTGCCGGTGAGCACGATCCACCGTTTCCTGGCGAACCTGAAAGCTTCGGGCTTCCTGAACTGCAGCGGCGACGGCGTGTACCACCTTGGAATCGCGTGTTTCGCCATCGGCCAGGCAGCGTTGAGCCAGCTCGACATTCGCCGGGTGAGTCTGCCGTACCTTCGGGAATTGAATCGGCAGACGCGCGAGACCATTCATTTGACCGTGCGTCACGGTTTGTCCGCGGTTTACGTCGAGAAGCTGGATTCACCCGAACAATTGCGCATCCACTCCCGCATCGGCGCCCCCGTTCCGTTGTATTGCACCGCAGTGGGGAAGATCATGCTGGCTTATATGCCGGAAGAGGAGCGAGAATGCATTCTCCGCCAGTTGGGGCTGAAGCGCCTGACGCCGAACACAGTGGGGAACCTTCAGGAACTGGAAGCTGAACTGTGCCGGGTCCGAAAGAACGGCTACGCCTGCGATTTGGAAGAGCACGAGCTCCACATGCGCTGTGCTGCAGCGCCCATTTGGGACCACGCCGGGGTGGTGAATGCCAGCCTCAGCGTCACTGCGCCGATGGTACGCATGTCGGTCACCCGTTTGCGACAACTTGCGCCGCTAATTCAGACCGCCGGGTTGCAAATCTCGCGGGAGCTGGGACACCATACGACCAGTAACCTATTGCCACTGCGAAGGAATGTTGCCGGCGAGGCAGCGCTTGCGAAACCTCTCTAACTGGCGCGCGGTGTGGAAGAGCAGTTCCGCAGTTCAGGTCAGGATCCCATGCTTGCGGATTGAGGCACTCCTGGCCGGCGCCGCCTGCTTTGCGCCATCGAGTCTGACGGGACGTTGCCAGTTCCTGCCCCTTGCCGGATTTTAGGAGGAGATATGAATTTGACTTTCACTCGTAGAACGTTTGCCGCCCAGTTCGCCTCCATGCTTTCCGCCTTGGGAGTTACCGTCACCGTGTTACCCAACCGCACAGTGGCGCAAAGTTCCCCCGCGCTGGATACGGGCGGAATCCGTAAGCTCGATGGCGAAGGTAAACCGGCCGGCGAGAAAGAAATCATCGTGCCAGTGATTGTCCACAACGGAACGATTTATGTCTCCGGCGTGGGCGCCCACGATGCACGCGATGCCAAGGAATGGACCATTGAATCTCACACCACCATGGTCATGGACAAGATCAAGAAACTCGTGGAAGTTGGCGGAGGATCCACGGACAGCATTCTGCAATTGAATGTCTACTTGGTAAAAATTGAACACTGGGACGGAATGCATAAGGTATTCTCGACTTATTTTCCCCACGGTGGCCCAGCGCGCACGACGGTCGCGGTTGCCGCCCTGCCAGGAGATTCGCTGGTGGAAATCAATTGCATCGCCGCGGTGACCGGTAAGTGAACGAGGAGCGAATCTCATGCGACTGACCTCGAAGTGGAATCGACGTGGTTTTCTCGGCGGCGTGGGGATGATCGCAGGCTCCATCCTGGCGCCGGGCAAGTTGTTCTCCTTGAACCGTCAGTCCGCTGCTCCAAGCGCCCGGGTAAGCGGCTTTGGACAGACCGGGAATCCTTTTGAAGAACTGGGGCTTGGCACCGTGATCAATTGTGTGGGAACCATGACGGTGCTGGGCGGTTCCCTTCCCCACCCGGAACTCGAAGCGGTGATGACCATGGCGGGGCGACACTTTGTCAGCATCAACGACTTAGAAGTGGCCGCGGGCCAGCGCATCGCGGAAATGCTCAAGTTGCCGGAGGGTTACACAGCGCTGGTAACGTCGGGCGCAGCGGCCGCCATTCAATCGGGACTGGCGGGAATTCTGACGGGCGGGAACGTGGCCTTCATCCGGCAATTGCCTGATCTCACCGGGATGAAGTCGGAAGTGATCATCCAGAAATCGCATCGCAACCCGTTTGATCACCAACTGCGATCCACGGGAATCAAACTCATCGAGATCGAAACCGCTGATCAATTGCGGGCTGCGGTGAACGAGCGCACGGCGATGATGCACTTCTCAAACTTCGCCAACGCCGCGGGACAGATCAAAGGGGAGGAATGGGTCAAGCTGGCGAAGCAATACAACATTCCCTGTATGAACGACGCCGCAGCCGATACGCCTCCGGTGTCTCATCTGTGGGACTACGCCAACATGGGTTTCGATCTGGTCACCTTCAGCGGCGGGAAAGCGATTCGCGGACCCCAGTGCGCTGGCATGTTGATCGGCCGCAAGGATCTGGTGGCCAACGCCCTGGCGAACAACTGTCCGAACGAAGACACACTGGGCCGCAGCCAGAAAGTGGGCAAAGAAGAAATCGTGGGCATGGTCAAGGCGCTCGAACTTTTTCTCGCCGAAGACCATGATGCTCTGGCCAAAGAATGGCAGGGCCGGCTGGAATTGATTTCCCGCGAAGTCACGAAAGTTCCGGGGGTCAGTACGTCTTTTTTCGTTCCCGACATCGCCAATCATGTGCCGCACATGAGCATCGTATGGGACTCCGCCCATATTTCCTTGACGCCCGACCAGGCGTCCACGCTGCTAAGAAGATCGAAGCCATCCATTGCGCTGGGAGCCGGTGAAGGGCAGCCGGGGCTAGCCATGAACTCGTTCATGCTTCAACCCGGCGAAGACAAAATCGTCGCCGAGCAACTCTCGCGACTTCTGCGCGAACACGCTGCGTAAATCGAACAACACCACATCGGGGATGGACTTAGGAGAATCTTTGCGGCTCACGAAGCATACTTTTCATCGGGCCAAATCGGACCGTTCACCGTATCGCCATGCGGAGCTTGCTTTCGAAATGGCTACGGGTCAAAGGAACCAGCGATGACCTCTGCTGGAACCAGCCGTGTACGCTGGTTTCTGGTGTTCTGGCTGTTTGTCCTCAGTGGCGTGTCTTATCTCGACCGGGTAAACATTTCCATTGCGGGTGGATCCATCGCCGAGGCCTATCATCTCAGCGATGTGCAACTGGGCAAAGTGTTCAGTGCCATGCTGGTTGGTTACGCGCTCTTCCAAACTATCGGCGGGAGGCTGGCTGATCGCTTCGGCCCGCGCCGCGTGCTGGCCGCTGGCGTCATGTGGTGGGGAATCTTTACTGGCTTGACCGCACTGGTTCCCGCGAACATTGCCGGCGCGCTGTTCATTTTTGTTGCGGTCCGCTTTCTTCTGGGCGCCGGCGAATCTGTGATCTATCCCTCCGCCAATCAATTCATTGCGCGCTGGATTCCGGCATCGGAACGTGGCATTGCGAATGGTTGGATCTTCGCCGGGGTGGGAGCGGGCGCCGGACTTACGCCGTTACTCGTAACCCACATTATGCTTCGGTATGGCTGGCGGTCGTCGTTCTGGGTATGCTCCATGATCGGATTCGCGGCCGGCGCGGTGTGGTTTCTTATCGCTCGTGACACGCCCGCTGAACATATCGATGTTTCTGCCTCGGAGTTGGCGTTGATCCGTTCCGGGCTGACGCAATCCGAGTCGAAGAACGATCCGAAATCGCTCGTGCCCTGGGGCCGTGTCCTGCAAAGCAAAGAAGTCTGGGCCCTAACCGTCAGCTATTTCTGCTACGGCTACGTGGCATGGATCTTCTTTAGCTGGTTCTATCGCTATCTCGCCAAAGTCCGTGGCCTGGATTTGAAAGCGAGCGCATTTTATACCATGTTGCCGTTTCTGGCCATGCTGGTGGGCTGCCTTTTAGGTGGAGCGATCAACGACCGACTCACAAAATGGCAAGGGCCGCGGATTGGACGCTGTGGTCTGGCGGCAGTCGCGCTCGTCGTCGCCGGGATCTTCATCGCTTTCGGCTCGCAAGTTCAAAGCGCTCGCCTGGCCAGCATCGTGCTCGCTGGCGGAGCAGGCGTGCTATATCTGTCCCAGAGTTCGTTCTGGTCGGTGACGGCCGATATTGCCGGCGCGTCTTCGGGCTCGGTGTCCGGCTTCATGAATATGGGGAACCAGGTTGGCGCCGCGCTGACGGCATCTCTCACTCCGTGGATTGCCGCTCGATTCGGTTGGACAACCTCATTTCTCGTCGCGGCTGGGTTGTGCCTGGTGGGTGCAGTGAGTTGGCTGCTGGTCGATCCCTCACGGCCGCTCACGCTTGTGGCAGCCCCATCCCGATTCCGGGTCTGAAATGTTTCCGTGGAGGTGCACGTGAAGGTTTGAGATTCAATTCTTCGTTATGGCAAATGAATTGGAAATGGAGATTGTCTTTCGTCCCTTGAGAGCGGATTTCTGTCTGGTAACGCGGGAGCGGCTCCCCGAAAGTAAACGCAAATTTCTGGGGTAGGTTTCTGTTGAAATTAAGTCACAACTTACTGCCGAGGTAATGCCATGAAAAGACGAGAGTTGTTGAAGGGAGCATTGCTGCTACCAGCGCTGGCGGCGTACGCGGACGTACCGCCGCACCTTTGGCAAGGATCTAAGTTTGGATCGGGCCCACCCGTGCGCGAGCGTTTGAATCAAGGGCCTTTCGATGTCGATCAGGATCAGGGATGGCAAACTGTGTTGTTCACAACGCCCTCGGAGAAGCCTCTTCGAAATCCTGGCCTCGGATTGGTCGGCTACACGTGGGAAGAAGGCGGCCCATCCCTGGCGGCGCGCGCGGGGCGAGAAACCCTGGAGCAGCACGTCGAAAAAATGGCCAGTTTGCCATTTGTCGACGTCCTCTACATCCGATGCGATTGGCGCAATGTTCAGTCGCGCCCGGGCAGACTCGACCTCGATCCGGTTTGGGCTCTTACTTTCGATGCCGCGAAACGCAAAGGGCTCCGGGTTGCATTCCGAGTGCAACTGTCGAATGAATCGTTTCAGCCAAATGAACTCGCGCTTCCCCACTTTCTACGCGATCGCGTGCCTCTGGTAAAAATCGGCCGCATTCCCGGTAGGGAGGGCGAGTACTTGGAGCCCAGATATGACCATCCCGAATTTCAAAAGGCCTTCACGGAATTGAACGATCTTATGGCGCAACGCTTTGACGGCGATCCTCTGGTGGAATGGGTTGACCTCATGCAGTACGGGTTCTGGGGCGAAGGGCACACCAACGATTTCCCCAACCCTTTCCCTGACTATGTAACCGCCGAACGGACATTTGTCCAAATGACAGCCCGACAACTCGACACGTGGAAAAGGACTCCGCTGGCCTGCAATACGCAGCCTGACATCAGCAATGTGGGCAATCGCACCACGCTTGATATGGCGGTGCGGGCCGGCGCATGGCTGCGCTCCGACAGCATCATTGTCGAAGAACCAATCCAAATTGAACAATTGGCGAATCGGCCGCCATGGCTCGCCGTCATTTTGGAAGACGGCACTTTTCGCCAGCATGACGTGGGAAAAATCGGGAAAGATTCCGCAGGAATAAATTTACTCGAAAACTATATGCTCCATGTTCTTGACGTGAAAGCAAATTATTGGGGACTCTGGACAGAGACTGACAATCTAGCCCACTACAACGAGGTCTATCCTCGGGGCTTCCAACGCCTACGGAGCAAACTTGGATATAGGCTTCGTCCTTCCTGGGTGTGGCAACGCAAAAGGTATGGCACGTCAGAGCTGATCGTGAATGTTTCGAACAGCGGCGTAGCGGGTGTCCCGGGTGTGTTGTGGCTGAATCTGCAAAGCCCCGATGGAAAGTTACAACTACGCGGCGGTCTGGATCCCGGCCACCCTTATGGCGGCGGACTTCGCCAAGCCTCCTTCTTGCTGCCCAAAGGTTACACCGGCGCGATAAATCTTTCCGCGAAGCTTGAAATCCGGCCAGGAGTGGAAAGGTCTGTGGCATGGGCTTGCGAACAACCGTTGAATGCGGATGGCTCCATCACCGTCGATGTTAAGGCCGACAACGATCCACGCTGGCGAAAAGGGATTTGATTCGCCCGTGCGCGATCACTGCACGCTTGCAGCCACCATCTCCTGAAATACGCGTTCGGAAGGATCGTTCAAGGTGCGCTGCTTACGGAGGCATTCTTTCTCGCGTGCGAAGGCAAGTTCCTCCAAATTGTGGGCTGGTTTTGGCGCTATCGCCCGGCTTCTGCCCACGACAACACTTTGGACGCCATGTTTTTACTCACCGTCCTCTCCAGCTTGAGTGGTGGAACGACTGACATCTGCGTCAGATCTCGATAGCAGCGAAACGTCACGGTCGTCCTGATTACAGGCAAGGAAATCGCGGGGTGTTGATCTTATTTTCGTTGTATTGGTAAGATTGTTTTGAAATATTTCTCTATATTTCGATATATTTCGGAGCGGACGAAACAGTATAGTGCAACTGAGGTAAGGAGGGAGTTCGATGCAAGGGCGCGTAACGGACGGGCTCCGAGCCTTGCTCGGCGCAAACGAGGAGGAAAAAGAGATCCGCGGTACCCGGTACACTCCGCGGGAAATCCTCCAGCAACCTGCGACATGGGAGAAGACATACATAATTTGTGCGGAGCGGCGGCCCGACCTGATCCAGTTCTTGTTGGCGTCGGGCATTGGTATGGAAGAAGGCACCCGTCCCACCGTGCTACACGTGGGCGCGGGCACTTCGGATTACATCGGCCGTGCGTTGACATATCTGCTGCGGCGATTATGGCGATGCGAGGTGTGGGCAGTTCCCAGCACCGACCTACTGACCAACCTTGAGGACTTGGTTTTCGCGCACCGGCCGTACTTGTGGATTTCATTCTCCCGCTCCGGCGACAGTCCCGAGGGATTGGCCGTGCTCGAAGCAGCACTTCAGAAATATCCCAAAGTAAGGCACCTGTTAGTCACCTGCAACGAAAAAGGTGGGATGGCTGCAGTTTGCGAGAAAACGCCCAGCCGTGCGTTCGTGCTTGCCTTGGACAATACCGCGAATGACCGCGGACTGGCCATGACTGGTTCTTACACGAACATGGTAATTGCCGGACATTGTCTTGCCCACGTGTCTTCTCCCGATGATTACGAGGGTATCTTCTCTGTGTTGCTGCAAGCGGCACCACGGTTCCTTGAGCAAGCGCAGGAATCTGCAACTGCTATTGCCCAGGAAGATTTCTCGAGAGCATGCTGGACGTAATGCTGGCCCAATTATTGGGTCTGTTCTGTTCGCTCCGACTGGGGCTCAAACCAGATTGCCCAAGCCCGAACGGCGCTATCAGCCGCGTTGTGTCAAATGTGAAGATTTATTCCTGACAACCATGCGCACTGCCAGTTTCAAGAGAGCGGACAGCCTGAGAGTCGCGCTATTCGCGTGTGTACTCCTGAGTGGCGGATTCGCGTGCGGGCAGAGCCCAGTGCTCTATGGCGTGTCTGCGGGCAGAGCCAAGGCGGAGTTCAAGGGCGCAGTTCTGTCGCTCTCGAACCAGATGCTGGAAGCTCAATGGTCCGTCGCCGACGGCAGGCTAACTGGGTTGAGGTTTAGGGTCCGCGGAACGGGAGGGGAGATGGCCCTGCCGCTCGATCCGTTCTTTCTGACCCTCAAGGACGGGACCTTCATCCGTGCCTCCGAGATGACACTGACCGATGGTCCGCGAGTCCAAGCACTGCACGCGGATTCCGGTGCCTCTCGAACTGCCGAACATTTCGCGGGCCAGGCCATTCTCGTGCGGCTGCAAGATCCCAGGGGAAGAATTTCCGTCGCTTGGCGCGCAATTCTTCGTGATGGTTCAAACTATGTGCGGCAGGAGATTACGATGTCGCCGCCTGACGACGATCAACCGATTGCGGAAGTTCACTTGTTTGAAGGCAGTCTGCCGGGAGCGAGCGTGATCGGGAGTGTCAAGGGTTCTCCGGTGACGTCCGGAGAATTTTTTCTCGGTTTTGAGGACCCCTTGGCCCAATGTCAGACAGTAGCGACCTTAACCTGCAGCTTGAAGCGGGAATTGCCACTAAGGAAAGGACAAACGGTCCTCTATTCCATAGTCATCGGGGTTTCGCCCCCGGGACAAATGCGTAGGGCGTTCCTGAACTACGTGGAGCGGGAGCGAGCCCATCCCTATCGGACATTTCTCCACTACAACTCGTGGTATGACATTGGCTATGGAAAGCCCTACGATGCGGCAGCGGTGTTTGATGTCATCAATGCGTTTGGGACGGAATTGGTGCGCAAACGCGGCGTGAAACTGGATTCTTTTCTTTTGGATGACGGGTGGGACAATCCCCGATCAATTTGGCAGGTGAACTCGGGTTTTCCGGGCGGGCTCGCGCCGGTGAATCGCGCTGCCCACCGATACGGCGCCGCGGCCGGAGTATGGCTGTCCCCGTGGGGTGGCTACAGCGAAGCCAAACAGGAGCGGCTCGACTTCGGCCGGAAGAACGGCTTTGAAACCAATGCAGGAGGGTTTGCGCTATCCGGCCCGAAGTACTACGCAAGGTTCCGGGAAGTGTCACTGGATTTCATCGAGAAAGACGGAGTCAATCAGTTCAAAATCGATGGTACGGGGAATGTCGATAGTGTTTTTCCCGGCAGCAGTTTCGACAGCGATTTTGCAGCCGCCATCAGTTTGATCAGTAGGTGGCGGGCAAAAAAACCAGACCTTTACGTTAATCTCACTACCGGAACCTATCCTTCGCCTTTTTGGTTACGGTATGCCGATTCCATCTGGCGGGGAGGCGATGATCACAGCTTCGCGGGCGTAGGGAGCTGGCGCGAGCAATGGATCACGTATCGCGACGCGCAAACATATCAGAATGTCGTGCGCGCCGGCCCCCTTTTTCCATTGAATTCTCTGATGCTTCATGGCCTGATCTATGCCAGGCAGGCCGAACATTTGGACAGCGATGCCGGAAATGACTTCAAGAATGAAGTCCACTCTTACTTTGGCAGTGGAACGCAGCTCCAGGAGTTATACGTTTCACACGCGCTTCTTTCAAAGAACGATTGGGATGTGCTGGCGGAAGCGGCGAAGTGGTCGCGGCGCAACGCGGAAGTCCTCCGGGACACGCATTGGGTAGGCGGCGATCCGGGTAAACTTGAAGTCTACGGCTGGGCGGCGTGGTCACCGACAAAAGCTGGGCTCACGCTTCGCAATCCTAGCGACAGACGTCAAAGCATATCGATCGACGTGGGTCAAGCGTTTGAGCTGCCGCTGGGGGCGGCTCGTCGATTTCTGGCGCACAGCCCCTGGAAGGAGGACAGCGGTGCGCCGCCAGCGTCATTGGTAGCGGGGCAGGAACACGCCTTCACGCTTGGGCCTTTCGAAGTACTGACTCTTGAGGCTCTGCCGGCGCACCAGTAGGTCTCATTAGCGCCTATGCACCGCAACGGCGGATCCGCCCCAAGGCATGGCGAGTCCGAAAGCCACCTTGGAACAGGTGACTTCCCTTCTAACTCTTGTGAAGATTTCGTGAATGTTTCGTATCACTTCGAAATGATGTATATCGTTTCGTTAGCGGGGCAGTATACTTTGTTCGGTTTCGGAAAAATGCAAGGAGGGAGCCCGGACGCGTTTTGCCGCAGGCTCAATCGGCTAGCTGCAGGGCTGACCAACACGTCACGAGACTGGAGAGCTGCCCGTTAGATCTTCCTTTCGAGCCCCCCTAGTAGGGGCATCCGAAATTAAAAGAAAGAAACAGTAACAAGAAAATACTATTTTCCTTGACAATGAAGATTTCGTAGACCTAAACTCTCGCCGAAGCAGGCAATCGCTACATTCTTTTAGTTTCGCTTTGAAAAGCGGATGTTGCGAAAGTACAAGTTATCAAACGCAAGTCTATATTCTGCTTTGATCTTTGCCGGAGGCTGTTCATGCTAGTTCCGAGTGCTAAGTATTCGCCCGTTCGTTTCCTTCAGCTATGTTCCACTATTGTCGCAATTTTGGGTTTGGCTCTGTCCGCGTGGGGCCAGGGATCGTACCGGGCGCAGTTGCGCGGTATGGTTTCCGATGCGACGGGAGCGGCTGTCCCTAACGCCACGGTGACCATACAAAACGTCGGCACGAATATTTCCAGTTCCGTGCATACCGATGACAAGGGTGCCTATCACTTCACGGACTTGCGTCCTTCCACCTATGTCGTCAAGGTCGAAGCTTCCGGCTTTGGTCCGGCGGAGAAGACCGGCGTGGTTCTCGAGGTCGATCAGGAGGCATCGATAAACTTCAGTATGTCGATTGCGAGCCTATCGACTACGATCATTGTTTCGACTACGCAGCCGCTTCTGGACACGGACAACGCGACGCTGGGCACGGACATCACCGCCGAGTACTTCAAGGAACTCCCTCTGATCAACCGAAGTTTCTTCGGCATGATGTTCTTGTCGGCGGGCGTGACTGAAGTAGCGGGGTCGGGCACCTCAGATAACTATCCTTCGGGGACCAACTTCACTTCCAACGGGCAGCGCAACGCGACCGCCGAGGTACGGATGGATGGCGCCTTGATCAGCGCACCAGAACAGGGCGAGGGCGGAAACTCCAACGTTTACTACGAGCCGCTGGTCGAGGGCATGCAGGAAGTAAAAGTTCAGAACAACAGCTTTTCGGCTGAGTTCGGCAACAACGGCGGCACAGTGGTAAATATGGTCATGAAGAGTGGAACAAACGCGTTCCATGGCAGCGGCTGGTATTTCTTGCAGCGTCCGCAGATGGACGCCCGCGACTTCTTCAACCCCGAGCCAAATCCCAAGCCAGACTCGAAGCGCGACCAGGGCGGTTTTTCCATTGGTGGTCCGATCAAGAAGGATCGGACGTTTTTCTTCGCCGATTTTGAGAAGGTCCGAGCCATTTCTTCGTCCAGCTATCTCACGTCCGTGCCAACCTTGGCAGAGCGAACCGGCGACTTTTCGGCGACGGCCAATGCCATCTACGATCCGAACGTGAATTGTGCTGCGGCGCCAAATGTGGTCCGACCGCAGGTTGGATTTAATTGCAGCGGCCAGCCGATTGGTACTGCGAATGTAATACCACTAAGCGAGAGAGACCCAATTGGGCTGGCTGTTCTCAATCTCTATCCCAAGCCGAATCTCCCGGGAGAATTCAATAACTTCAATTTCAGCAGCACATTCCATGCACCGGATTACCAGTTCGACATTAAGATAGACCACCAGATCAACGACGCGCAGCGCATTAACGCCCGCTACAGCCGGAGCTCGAGCAATTTCTTCGATGGAGAGATTCTGGGAGACGGCTTTGATAATGACGGAATCGCGAACGGTCCGACAACAGCGCAAAACGGCTCATTCGAATATTCCTGGACCATCAATCCACGGATTGTCTGGACCAACCACGCGGCAATAGATCGGGTGCATGAACTGTCGACATCAGGCATTCCCTCGATCTCCAGCTTCAATGCTTCGTTGCCGGCCGGCACTCAGGGATTACCCGATGTCCTGAATGCGAACGGGTTGGATAGGATGCCAACCTTCAACATGCAGGGGGCATCGCCGTACACCAATCTCTTCGATCAGTGCTGTGTCGACACCACCTTCGCCCACACCTTGTACAGTTATTCGTCGCAGTTGGTGATTTCCAAGGGCTCGCACCTGATGAAGTTGGGTGGGGAGCAAAGACTTTTCTACAACAACTTCTTTCAACCGCCGAATCCGACCGGCAATTTGACCTTTACGGATTTCGTTACATCGCCGACTCCGAACAGCGATACGGATGCCAGTAATAATCCGACAGGCAATCCATACGCCAGCCTGCTTTTTGGTTACGCGGACAATGTAAACGCCTCTACTTACCTCAACGTCGTACCCTCGGTGGCCAATAGGTCGGGGGAGACAGGGTTCTATTTCCAGGATGACTGGAAAGTGAACTCAAAGTTGACGCTTAATCTCGGCCTGCGTTATCAGTGGAGCACCCCTTACAACGAGCGCAGCAACCGCATCCAATTCAGCGATTTCACCGGCGACAGCGGCGTCAATCTCGATCTGACCAGCGCTCAGGCCGCGTTGCAGCAGGTGGGCGTGAATTTCCCGTCCTCTGAGGAGTTGCTCGGCACGACCCAGTTCGCCACTCCCAGCAACCGGACTGTTCCGGTGTACCGCAATGATATCGGACCGAGACTCGGGTTCGCCTACGGGTTCGATTCGAAGACGGTGATCCGCGGTGGGGCCGGCGTGTATTTTGGAATGAGCCCGGCCACAAACTACCAGTATCCCGGCACCGCCTTCCAGAAGACAGCTACCATGTTCTTTACACCAGACGATTTTGTCACTAAAACGGCGACCCTGGAAAATCCGTTTCCAAGCGGATTTACCGGTCCACAGAATAAGCAGTACGGCGCGCTGGCGGATTGGGGGTACGGCGACAACAACGATCTGGGCACGACTGCGGCGCGAGACGCCAACATTTACCAATGGAATGTTGGAATCCAGCGGGAGCTGCCCAGCCAAATCGTGCTCGGTGTGGACTACTCCGCAAACCGGAGCACCCATCTACCCTGGGCCGGCACCAACAACCGGGATTTCATCCCCTCGGCTCTGCTGGCCAAGATTACGGCGGCGGTAACTCCCACTGATCCCTTCTGCCAGGCAGACAGTTGCGTCAGCCAATTTCTTGCTTCGCAGGTGGCTAATCCGTTTGCTTCAATGTTCACTCTACCTTGCACTCCGGCGCCTTCCAACCCGTGCTTTAACGAGCCCAATTCGAACTACGGCAATCCGACCATCGCATTGGGAAATCTGCTCAATTCCTACCCACAATTCGCCGGAGATTACGAAGGCCTGATGTTGGAGGAAGCTAGTTCCACGTACAACGCGATGCAGATTCGTTTCCAAAAACGTACTACGCACCACGTCAGTTTCGACGGCAGTTACACGGTGTCAAAGTCGACCGATGATTCCTCGGCGGGCAGGAATAATTGGGTAGGGGCGCTCTCGAACGGCTCCATACAACAACTCGACCGCCTGTATCTGGAGCACAGCATCAGCGCCAACGACACGCCACAACGTCTGGCCGCCGCTGTCATCGTTGATCTGCCCATCGGCCGCAACCACTGGATTGGCGGCGATATGAACCGTGCGCTTGACGCCGCCGTCGGAGGCTGGTCGATCTCGACCTTGGTCACCGAGCAATCGGGCCAACCCATGGCGATCACCATGGCAACTCCGCAACTGGCGAATGGCAGCCAGCGTCCCAACGTCGTGTGTCCTCAACTCAAGACCGGGTTGAGCGTAAATGATGTAGCCAAGACCTGGCAAGACGCCACACCGCTTGCGTTCCTTAACTCCAGCTGTTTCGCCTATCCTGGCGACCAGACTCCGGGCAATGCACCACGCTATTTTTCCGGCTTGCGCGTGGACGGCATCCACAATGTCGATCTGAGCGTTTACAAGTCGTTCGTGCCCAAGGAAGGCACGAGGCTGGAAGTGCGGGCAGACATGTTCAACTTCACCAATCATCCTCGCTTCGGACAGCCGAATTCGGCTGTGGGAGATCCTCTTTTCGGGACAATTACCAATGATGCGCCAGGGGAAACACCCCGGTACTTCCAGTTCGGATTGAGGTTTGAGTTCTGAACTGCGGGCTCACGGCCCCGAACCAGCCGCCCTTGCCGTAGGCGAGATGAAGCGAAAGCGCCGAGTAACCAATCGGTGCTTGAAGTGAACAGGGAGACTTCGACTGTCGAAGCGGCAACACCTGTCGTGAGGAAAGACTCAAGTAGTGAATCGCTTCAAATTCTAAGGCGCAGGCTCAGCTACTTCGGAACGCGCGGTGATGAATACGAGTGGTGAGTTTCCACCGGCGTTTTGAATGGATCTCGTGCCACTGGTCATTGAACACTTGCTGAGAATACTCGTCACCGTGTTTCAGTGAGATCGCTCGCACCAGGTTCTCGTCCAAAAAGTTCTGCAGACTGGCGGGATCACCGACATCCGGCTGCTTCTTCGCCAGTTCGAACAGGGGCTCGGCAGGCTCCCGGAGGGCCTTGTATCGCGGCTCATAGATTGGGAATCACAACGGCATGAGATGCTTCCCCGCCACCAGATGCGCTCAACGCCGACTCCGGGCAATGTGCCATCACCTTGGCCGCCTGCGCCACGACCTTTGCCCGATACTCGTCGATGTATTTGCGATAGTCTGGCCGGACGCCCGCATAAATCTCCGCGATCTTGCGGTTGCATGCGGAGATGGGCGGGAGTGCCTTGAAATAAGGAAATCTCGCGGACTGGTCATCCAGTTTTTCCACACCCGATTTAGGCGCACATCATTTGTCGGATGGCTGCTCAAAGCGCCGGTTCGCGCGGAGTTGCGGAGTCGGCTTCAATTCGCCCGATACTTTGATGGTAAAGCTCTCCTCATAGGGCACGTCGTCCGGTCCATCCACCGTAAGACGAACTGTGAAATCGGTGGCTCTTGTGTAGCAATGGGAAACTTTGGCGCCTTCGGAGATCGTCCCGTCGCCGAAGTCCCAGTGATAGCCAAGTGCCGGTACGCCGTCAGGGTCGGACTGAGCCGAGAGGGCGATCGTCTCCCCAGCCTTCGACTGAGATGGGACTTGGTCCGAAACAGTTGGGGCGGCCTTGGCTACGGCAGTGTCCACCAGCTTGATTACCACCGCTGATTGTGGCGACTGATTCTCAAGCCGGATCGCGCCACCTTCGAGTGCAAAGGTGGAGCTTGAATCCATCACCGCAGTTGCCACCATCGTGGAGCTCACTGGGAGCCCGAGGTCTGTGAGGCTCAACGAGCGCGAGCGTGGCCGGTCGGTCCAGTTGAAAACAGTCAAGATGCTTTGGCGCGGGCTTTGCCGAAGCAGGAAAATACTCGGTTGTCCATCCTCCGGCTCATAGGTCATCAGATCCACGGGCGTAGAGGCTCGTCCGGCCTTGGCCATGTTTAGCAAGTCTCGGTTTTCCACCAACGCGAGTCGATCCTTTTCACTGCTAAGCACCAGTAGGTCATCGCCGATTTCGTACATGCCACCGGCGATCGCAGAAAGTGCAATCGAAGTTTGTGCTGTCGCCAGCGAATGGGAGGAGTGCTCGCCCGAATGCTCTACCAGATACGTATCGGTGATGTTGAAAGCGTCCGGGTCATTGATGAAGAAGTTGCCATTCATGTAGAAGCGCGCTGCGATGCCGGGAGCGGAGGTCTTCGACCTCAGAAAACTGTGTCCCGTGTCGGCTGAGACGCGGCCAGTGTCTACGATCCCGACCGGATTGAGCATGGGACTTCCGTCCTTGTCCAGAATCACATCGTCGCCGACGGTGTCGCGGATCACCTGCAAACCGATGCGCTGGGCTTCGAGTGCGGTGGTACTTGGGCGGTGGTAGAAACCTTCAATTGCCGTCGTATCCATGAAGTCCAATTTGATGAAACGAACTCCCCATTCCTGGACCAATGTCTTGTAGGTTTGTCGCAAGTATTCCTGCGCCCCAGGATGTGTCGTGTCAAGCGCATAGAGCGTGTCAACGTGCTGCCTCCACACATCCTCTAGGGGAATCGGTTGGCCCTTGGCATTGTGGACCAACCAATCCTTGTGATGTTCGTAAACCCAAGCGCGGCTGCTTACCTCGAACGGTGCCGTCCACAGGCCAACGGTCAGGCCATCTCTCAAAATGCGATGAGCCACAAACCGCATGCCGTCCGGAAATTGCGTCGCGTTGGTGGTGACGTACTCTCCGCGAGCGTACTGATAGCCTTCATCGATCTGGAAAAAGTTGTAACCGAGCGAATTCAAATGCTGCGACAGCCAATCGGCATTGGCCAGCGTTTCGCCTTCGTTGATCGCGGCGTAGTAAGCGGTCCAACTCCACCATCCAATGGGAATCTCACTCGAAACCCGTGCGCGATGCAGACGTCGAATTGCGGAACCATAAGCGCGAAGTTGCCCCAGGTAGTCCGGTCCTGCTGCGAACATCACTCGTTCAGAGCTCATCTCTTCGCCCGGATTCAGTGGAAGACTTAGCTCGATGCGGTCGCTTTTCAGATTCTTTGGTTCAAGAGTCTCTGCCTCACTGTAATCCTTCTGAATCTCAGTGGTCCCGGTAGATTCGACGGTATACGATGCGATCTTAGCTTCGGCGCCTTTGCCCTCGGCCTTCAGCCGCAAAAGAGTCAAGAAGCGGTCCGATGTGAGTGCGCCAAGGAACAAGCTCTGCTTGGTTTGCCGGTTATAGATCAGCTGGCTTCCGACTCCGCGATGCATTCCGCCCGGAGCGTCCCCGAGATTGTAGATCACCAGGTCGGGCCAATCTTCGCTGAAACTATCGGAGAGAATTCGTTCGTCCGATGGGCGTCCACCCAAGCTAACGATCGAGTCTCCCGTAGCCTCAACACTGCGCATGGCCTGCACCGACATAGCTTTGCCCGTTCCATTCCGGACCCGTACTTGAATGGTGCCGTAGGGATTTTGGGTGTAAAGCTGCAGTGCATAGATAAGATCGGGAGTGCCGCTTAGTCCGCTGCATGTGACCGTCAACTGTCGACCGGAGCCAAGCGCGTCGCTGAATGGCGACTCGGAGTCCGAATGCGAGGGATAGCTCCCGGCACGCAGCCACGTGTGGTCTACCAGTGCACCTATACTTGACTGCAGTACAGATGGGCCACCAATCGGTCCAAATTGATACGCCCCATCGTTACGATTGACCGTCACGGACAGAGTGCCATTAGTCAGCTGCTGGGCCGGACACCACACTGCGCCGAGCAGCAGGGCGGCAAGAGTCAGGCCCATCATTCTGAACCGTGAGACTGCGAGCATCTTTCGCGCGGTTTCGATCGCACGCCGTGCGATTGTTAGCTTTCGGATCACACATTGTGCGTCGCTCATGAGTTAACTCCATCGGAGAAAGTCTTTGCTGCGAAGATAGGTGCGCTATGGTGCCGCGATCGACAACGTAGAATCACAGCACACTGATCAAATGCCAATCCGACATCTGGCCGCAATCTTCGTTAGAAGCGGCGATGGCGTTCTTTTAGAAATAAAACTTCAGAGCCAACTGTATCTGTCGAGGCGCCCGCGACGCACTGCGGGTAACGGCGTAGCGAAGCCGATGGCTAAAAGAAGACCGAGTGCTCCGAGAGTTTGCCGGGTGTTGAAAAAGACCGTCACAGCAAGCCTCCACTGAATCCAAAAGGCTAAACTTCTGACTGGAAGTGCGAAACCTAATTGTGTAAATTTACGAACGATTACTTTTACTTCCGTTTTATGACTTTTGTCAACTGGAATATCTCGTTCCGAACGCGAAAGAAGCCCCGTTACCCTTTGAAGGGCAGCGCGCCCCTGTCGATGGCGTTCCACTGCTGGCGCATGAAACTGGTGAGTGCACCGCGATCGCGGAATGCCTCGGTCCCACCTTCCTTAGTAGTTGAGTAGGCTCCCGCGAGATTGGCAAATGCCAGGCAATCCTCGAGTTTCGCCCCCTGCATTTGCTGATGGATGAATCCCGCATCGAAACTGTCGCCCGCGCCAACGTCGTCTACAGTCTTCACGCTCGGGGGCGCTAAGCTGTACTGTTCCTGCCCCGACCGACAGATAGCAGCCGCAGTGCCGCGCTTCACTACCACAACCTTGGCCAGTCCAGCGAGCATGTTAATAGCTTGCGAAAGGTCGGCCGTGTGCGCGATCTTCTTCGCTTCACGATCGTTCGGAAGAAAAATGTCGACATACTTGAGAACTTCCAACAGGTCCCGATCCCACTTGTTTTCAGGGTCGTCATTGGTATCGAGTGACGTGGACAGTCCCGCCGCTTTAGCCTGGCGGAACAGTTCGGCGATTCGCGGCCGCAACGCGCGATGCAGAAAGAACGACGAGACGTGCAGGTGCCGCGCTGATCGGACGTATTCCATGTCGATGTCGGAGTACTGCATCTCAAACATCGTGCCGGGAAACGTAAGGATGTAGCGCTGCTGGAGGTAAGGTATAGCAACCGTGATCCCCGTCGGTGTTCGCCCGGTTCCCTGCTTCACGCGGCTTACATCAACGCCAGAAGCCGCCAGCCGCTCCAATGCTATCTTCCCCAGCGGGTCCCCGCCGGTGTTCGAAATGAAACCGACCTTGGTTCCTAGTGAGGCCAGGTTATGGGCAAAAATCGCGGACGAACTGCCCAGTGTGAGCGCCATACGACTGGCCAATAACTCGCGATCCAGCACCAGTTCTTTGGGCAAACCGTAGAGGATCAGGTCTAGATTGATTTCACCAACCACGCATACGTCAAACTCCTTCATCTTTGCTCCTTATCTAAGGTATGCGTTCGATTTTAAGGCTCAGTAACAATCAATCATGAGTGGTTCGCCCGGAAGCGACGCGTTTTTACTATTGCGTAGACTTTAAGACCCAAATCGACCCACAAAAATGCTCGCTACGGCCTGCGGTCTTTGCCCACAACCCGAAAAAGCGTAGTGTGAGATCTCACGTTCGACCATGCACCGCAAACGCTGCTTGACAACGCCTATAATAGGAAGTAAAAGGAATCAATTCGTAATATATCGCAACGCAGACTGGTTAACAACTGACAAAAGAATCGAGTCATGAGGTCATGAGAATGAGCGGCGGAACATCGATGACAAAGCTCAGGCGAGCCGTCGTGTACTGCGTCTTGCTGAACATCGCCCTGCCTGGTTGGAGTGCCAGACAGGAAGGTTCAGTCCAAAAGTCTGCTCCCGCCAGTGCGGTCAATGTCGCGACCGATCTTGCAGTCCAAAGTTCAGTCCTGCGAATTGAGTTCGATCACAACCTCCACAGCCGAGTGGTGGCATTGTTCGACTCAAATCCAAAACTTCTGACTCCGTTTTCCGCATCG
>Ga0182024_10003715_pt1 | contig 36008 bp, 25 predicted proteins | sample P32metaG_FD_120480 | JGI IMG/M metagenome (GOLD analysis project Ga0182024, IMG submission 120480) | Permafrost microbial communities from Stordalen Mire, Sweden - P3-2 metaG (Illumina Assembly) | ecosystem: Environmental > Terrestrial > Soil > Wetlands > Permafrost | place: Sweden: Stordalen...
CGGCGACGCCTCCTACCCGATAGCATTCGCAACCGGCATTGCGGGCCACGGTGGCGAGATAGGCGTGGAGAGCGGAGCGCACCGCAACATCCAGGGCCGGAGCACGATCTTTGGTACTGAAGACGACGTGGATGAGCAGATAAGAGAGCGATTGCGGCATGGTCAGAGGATAAATCGGGCATTCAGCCCTTGCATTTTCGTTTCGCTCGTAACCCAGACCGATGGTCTGGGCTGGGATCATGTCGCGCCGTTGGCGCTGAGTTAGCCAGTTAGAATGATGGCGTGTGCTTCCAACTCTATGCAGCAACGACAAAGCCAATTTCGCGACGGGCTTGGGAACGAAACTCCCGAGACTTGCCAGTAGAATCTCTTACTGAGCGCGATGCTGCGATTAAGGCCCATTTCAGCAATCCCGAAGTTCAATTTATCGGTTCCACATCTGGTTGCGGCTGTGATTTCCCTCACGTCATGTTTCAGAGCGGGGATTGGTATATCTTTGAAGATTCCGCAGTTGACGAAGAGCAGGCTGCCAGCGATCTCCTGTATCGCGAGGGCTTGGTTGCTATCCTGCGATCGAGTGGCAACTCGGCTGTTGAATTGTATGGAATTTGGGACGGGAACTTCGCTGAAGTTCCGATGGCCATCGAAGACATTTCACTGGAAACAATTTTGAAACCCGACTTTCGTTTCAAAGAACGAGGCTTCTACAAAGTGCGCCTTAACTTAGAGTAGGACGTAACCAGCCCTTCAGTTCCTTGGTTCGAACGGCCCTATTCGGGGAAGCCAACGGGAGACATGGCTGCAGTACACCTCGTACTGTTCACCGAACTTCCCGCACAAGGCAGGCTCTTCATAGAGAATCACAAACGCGAAGAATCCCAGCCAGACAGCCACCCCATACTCCAGCACCGCGACGTTGCCAAAAAGCAATCCCTGGCCGAAGATCATCAACGACAAAGCAACATACATCGGATTGCGCACATAGCGATAGAGCCCAGTGACAACCAGTTTCTGCGGCGGAGCGATCGGCGCAGGCGTTCCCAAACCCTGAATCGCAAATCGAACAAAGGAATCAAGCAGAACCGGAAGCCCGGCAACGATCATCAACGCCCCCAGAATACGAAACGCAGAAAACCCAAGCAGCGGCTCCGAAAAACGCCAACGACAAAACATCCATGGGAGATACACCCCAAGAGTTCCCGGAGCCACCACCAGAAAAACTGCTGAACCGAGGATAGCGGGCGCGCGTTTCATGAAAATTCTTCCCGAATCCAGGATTTTATCGCGCCTCAGTACCTGAACCTGGGTGGATTCAAGCCCCAAAACAATTGCATGAACTGGAAATGCGCCTCAACTGTCGAAAAAGCGAACAAAAGGAGTAATTAACCCTTTGAATGAGGTTTTAGTGCTGGAAAGCTCGCTGAATGGCCGCCTCAAGATCGGGCTTTGAAACTTCACCTTCCCAGTAGTTCTTGACCTTACCGTCCATACCAATCAGGACAAGGGCTGGAATACCAGACACCTTGTACAGGTCAGAGACAACGAAGTCCGCATCAGAAAGCGTGGGCAGTGTTCGTTGATGCTGAAGAAGCCACTTCTTATCCCTGTCCGGCTGGTCGAAGGAGACTCCCCATACGATGAGATCGGCCTTGTACGCCTCGCCTACGGCTTCAATTATGGGCATTTCGCGTATGCAAGGGCCGCAGGAGCTAGACCAGAAATCGAGCAAGACGACTTTTCCGAGCATGGAGGAGAGCGCAACGCTATTGCCGTTCAGGTCTGACAGCTTGAAGACAGGCGCAGGCTGGTCCATCCATTCTTTGTGGATTCGCACAGACGGCAGATCCTTCATATCGATGAGCCATTGGGGGGCGGGACGGCTGAACTGCGCCGTGTCGAAGGTGATTGTCCATAGCGCTGGAGGATCGGTAAGGTGGCGTCCTGTGGCGTAGAGGACGACTTTTTTGAGAACAAGGTGCCTGTCGGAGCAGATCGAATAGGTTATCGGGGCCGGTTTCGGAGCGTCCGCAGGAGCCTTGTATTGGACCTGAAGCACGCGGCAGGCGGACGGCGCGCCGTTCAAGGGCAGCGTTTCCGTCCCAGTCTCAGTGACCGAATCGACATTCTCCGCGATTCGATCCCAGGATCCCGCTACGACAAATGGAATCCCTATGGCTGGCTTCTCATCCGTACCGCCAAGCACATTCACGTATTGCAATTTGCCGCCGACCCTACCAACGGGATGAGCGGGAGGCCGGGGAGTGTCGAAAGGCGAAGGAGCCGCTGCGGTCAACACATCGAAGCTGACCCGCCACGAGGATCCGGGAAGCTGCACCGAACCGTTGCCTTTGATCTCGTATCCATCGGGACTCTTATAGGTCTCTTGTGTCAATCGAAGAAGCTCCTGTGGCGTCTGCGCACAGGCGCACGAGGCGATTACGAGAAGCAAGGCTGTTGGCTTGAACATGCATCCTCCATGGCAGATTCCGGTGTTGGATCTGGAAGGAATCAAACACAAGCAAGACGCATTAGGAAAGTGAAGTGTTCGAACCCTTCCGCTCGATACACCCGAAAGTACACTGCAAGATTTTACCTTTCAGCCTGTATCACCAGCTATCCGAGAGTAATTTGCCGAGTGCCTGTAAAGTCCGGTTCGCGGTAAGGACGGCACACCGCCCATTCATCCGCGATACCCAAACAAAAAGGCCACCCCTAACGAGGTGGCCTTTCTGCTTGCTTGATCCAGCCCAGCCTACCGCCGGAACTTGTCCCAGTTGACCAGATCACCCAGAGTGGTCGTGGAGCCGCTCTGCGACGAGGCGGAAGATCCGGAATCGCGAGACGGAGACTTGTAGTGCTCCACCTCTGAACGGCTGGCTTCCTCGCCCACAGCGCGGATGCTTAGACCGACCTTCTTCTCTTCCACGTTCATCTTGATGATCTTGAAGTCGTGCTCCTGACCCTGTTCGAGAGTCAGCGGCTGGCCATGAGAATCCACAGCTTCCGAGACGTGGCAGAGGCCCTCGACTCCTTCGGCAACTTCGACGAAGGCGCCGAACTGCGCCGTGCGCAGAACCTTGCCGTGAACCACATCGCCAACGCGGTGCTGGGTAAAGAACGTCTCCCAGACATCGGGCTGCAACTGCTTGACGCCCAGCGACAGGCGGCGATTCTCGGGTTCAACGCCGAGAACGACAGCCTTGACCTTCTCGCCCTTCTTCAGGACTTCAGAAGGATGCTTGACGCGCTTGGTCCAGCTCAGGTTCGAGACATGCACCAGACCGTCGATGCCGTCCTCGATCTCGATAAAGGCGCCGAAATCGGTGAGGTTGCGAACGCGGCCCTCGACGATGGCTCCCGTGGGATAACGACCGGAGAGGTTCTCCCATGGATTTTCCTGGAGCTGCTTCATGCCCAGCGAAATCCGGCGATCCGAAGGATTAACCGAGATAACAACCGTCTCGACCTCATCGCCCGGCTTGACCAGCTTCGACGGATGCTTCATCCGCTTGGACCAGGTCATCTCCGAGACGTGTGCCAGGCCTTCGATTCCCTGCTCCAGCTCGACGAACGCGCCGTAGTCGGTCACCGAAAGAATACGGCCCTGAACGCGGGCGCCAACCGGGTAACGCTCTACAGCATCAAGCCACGGGTCCGGCGTGAGCTGTTTGAAGCCCAGCGAGACGCGCTGCTTATCCTTGTCGAACTTGAGCACCTTGACCTGAATCTCATCGCCCACATTGACCAGGTCGCGCGGATGTGTCAGGCGTCCCCAGCTCATGTCGGTGATGTGCAGCAGGCCATCGATGCCACCCAGGTCGACGAACGCGCCGTAATCGGTCAGGTTCTTCACCGTACCGGTAAGGATCACGCCCTCTTCCAGGTGCTCGAGGGTTGTGGAACGCTTGGCGTTCTGCTCTTCCTCGAGGATTTCCTTGCGGCTCACAACCACGTTGCCGCGCTTCTTGTTCAGCTTGATGACGCGGACTTCAATCTGCTGGCCAAGGTAGCCGTCCAGATTGCGAACCGGGCGAACCTCAAGCTGCGAACCGGGCAAAAACGCCTTGAGGCCGATATCGACTGTAAGACCGCCCTTGACGCGGCTGACAACCGTGCCGATCATCGGAGTCTTCTCGTTGGCTGCCTTCTCGATCACATCCCACACGCGCAGGCGCTGAGCCTTGTCGTACGAGACAAGGTAGCCGCCCTCGGGCTCTTCGCGCTCAATCACGACATCGATTACATCGCCGGCCTTGAACTTCGGCTCGCCGGTATGGTCGAGAACCTGCTCGATAGGGAGCAGACCTTCCGACTTCAGGCCTACGTCGATGACCGCGTGCTTGTCCGTCAGCTTGATGATGGTGCCGGCGACGATGCTGTCGCCATAGGCTTCAACCGCTGCGGCTTCGGCAGCCTGCTCACGCTCAAAGGCTTCGAGCTGGGCAGAGAAATCCTCGCCGCCATCGAAATCATGATCGTGTGAAGGCGCAACATTGGCCACCACCGGCACAAGCGTCCTGCGCTCTTGCGGCTTCTGGTGGGCAATGGGCCGGGCGGGAGCTGGTGCCGGGGCTGCCTGAGCAACAGGAGCGGCGGCTTCGGCTACAGGCTCGGCGGCGACTGCTGCGGCTTCAGGAACTGCCACATGCGTTTCCGCCACGGGAGCTTCAACTTCCGCGCTCACGGCTTCGGGTGCGGTCGGCGCTTCTACAGACGCTTCTTCCACTGAAGCGGCAGGAAGAACCGGCTCGACTGCATCCGCGTGCGGCGCAACGGCTTCCGGTGCAACATAATCCAGATCTGTGCCGATAGCGGCTGCTTCTGTGGCCACCGAAGATTCGGAAAAGCCGACAGGCTCAACAGTGTTGTGGGTGGATTCGAGCGACGGCTCAGCGAGCTCCGTCACAGACTCAAGTTCAGGGGTTTCCAGTTGGGTGCTCAGGGGTGTGCTCTCGGTTTCAAGATTGAGGACGTCTGCCATGACTGCCAGCTCCGGGATTCCGGGTCCCGTGGACAGGCACATAAAAAGTACCTTCCTGTCCCGGTGATCGCCTCTGTCAGCTCACGTATCGTTGGCAGAGGTTAGCGGCCATCAGCTGCGTTGTCCAACCAGACTTGTCTAATAAAAAAGCCCTTTGGGAGGGACGAGAACAGCAGCCAGTCGTTTGGCCCGCGGTTTGCGTCTAACTCGACTGGGAATCACCTGACAAGACAGTTGGCCAGTGGGTGGCCGCACCCGTATGCTGGAATCCGCGCATAAGGGTACTCCTGAAGTGTAGCAATGCACCGTTAGTCACGTCAATGCAAGGAGTTGAGCAAACCCGTATTGCAACCACTTATTCACCAAAGCTGCCCCAGTTGTGGTGCAAAACAGGCGTTGAACCCTTGAAGTAAGGCGATTTCCAGCCGATCTGTCTTCCATCCGAATTTCAGGTCCCATTTTCAGACCTCAGATAGCGATCCAAAGATCGCCGCCCTCTATACTCGCGAATATGGATCTCCTCTGGACTCCCTGGCGCTATCAATATGTCACCACCGCGGATAAGGCTTTCCGCCCCGGAGTTCCCGCAAGCCTCAGCGCATGGCCGGGCGATCTGGGCTGTGTCTTCTGCAACATGCTCGCCGCCGTCGATCACGCCATCGCCACCGGCACGCCGCCAGACGTCGCCGAACGGGCAGCAGGACTGGTCCTCCGCGGGACCTCCAATTTCGTCTGCCTCAATGCCTTCCCCTACACCTCCGGCCATGTAATGGTCATTCCCTACGCACACCAGGCGAGTCTGGCAGCCCTGCCCAGCGACACGGCTCATGAATTGATGGACCTGGCCCAGAAGACGGAACGTGTACTCACCGCCCTCTATTCCCCGCACGGCATCAATTTCGGCATGAACCTCGGTCAGGCCGCAGGCGCCGGAGTAGCCGGCCACCTCCACCTGCACGGACTGCCGCGCTGGATAGGCGACACAAATTTCATGACCACTATCGGCGAAACCCGCGTCCTGCCCGAAGACCTCGACATCACATGGCAGCGCATGCGCGCGGGATTTGAAGAGCTCAATCGGCCCCCATCCACCGCCCCCGCTCCGGCGCTGGACCAATCCTAGAAAAGGCTGTTTTCCGGGCTTTCGTCGCCACTAGCCGCCAACGACAATTCAGCTTGTTCCTCAGCATCAAGCCCCGCCGCATCCAGCAATCTTGGCGGCAACTGCTTACTCGTACGAATGCCCGCCTTCTTCAGCAACTCTGTCTGACGCACCAGATTCCCCGAACCCGTGCTGAGCTTGTTCATCGCGTTCTGATAACTCACATCCGCCGCGCGCAGACTGTCTCCAACCTTCGTCAGATCGGCCACAAAGTTCACAAACTTCTCATACAGCTTCGTTCCGCGCTCAACGATTTCTTCAACGCTCCGCGCCTGCTGCTCCTGCTGCCAGAGATTGTCCACGATGCGAATCACGAAAAGCAGCGTCGTCGGCCCCACCAGCAGGACGTTCCGCTCATAAGCCTCGCGCCATAGGTCGCCCGCCTCCTGCATCGCGAGCAGAAACGCAGGTTCGATCGGGATAAACATCACCACAAAATCAGGCGAGTCAAGCCCGGGCAGCTTGTGATAACCGCGCTTCGAAAGCCCATCCAGATGCGCGCGCACACTGACCAGATGCTGCTTGAGCGAGATTTTTCGAAGGTCCTCGCTGACCGCGTTGCAATAGTCGGTGTAAGCGTTCAGCGAAACCTTGGAGTCGACCACAAGATGTCGCCCGCCCGGCAGATTGATGATCACATCGGTCCGCGAAGCCCTGCCGCGCACGCCGTCCTCGTCCAATGCAGCGCCAAAAGTCTCCTGAAAGCGGTACTGCTCTCCCTCGCGCAAACCGGCCTTTTCAAGCAGATCGCGCAATATGAATTCGCCCCAGTCGCCCTGCGTCTTTGAAGAGCCTCGAAGCGCAGTCGTAAGGTTGTGCGCCTCGGCGGTCAATTGCTGATTCAGCTTTTCCAGAGACTCCAGCTTGCCGCGCAGTTCCACACGCCCGGCCAGCGAATCCTTTTGCGCTTCCTCAACCTTGCCCCGAAATTCCGTGATCTGCGTACGCAGCGGATTGAGCAACTGGTCCAGGTTCACCTTATTCTGCTCAGTAAATTTCGATGATTTCTCGTCGAGAATCTTGCCCGCAAGTGCCTCGAACTGATGCGTCAGCTCGGTTTTGGCGTCGGTAAGCAGCTTTAGCTTTTCGAGAGCGCTGTCATGCTCCTGTTTCAGAGAGGTTTCTAGCTGGCTGACTTGTGCGGACTGCTTCCGCTCAATCTCTGTCTTGGCCTCCAACTGCAGCCGCAGGGCGCCGACATCGGCGGACAGAGCCTCGACGCTCCTCAAACGTTCAGCAGCCAATGTTGCCTGCGTTGCCAGTTGGCCTTCCAGACCCGCCCGGAATTCAGCCTCGCCTCGCCATCGTTCGGCATCGCGCTGAGAAGCGGCAAGTTGCTCGCGCAGCGACAAATCGCTCTGCGCGCGAAGCTGCTCCTGCGCCTTGATCTTGCCGCTGTTGGAGATGAAACCCGCAATCAGTCCCGCAACCAGGCCGATGACCGCACCAATCACCACTCCCAACACCAATGCGACCGACGCGCTCATCGAAATCCCTCCAACCTTCTTCGCCTAATGTACGCCTTTTGGCTGTGTATTTCTCGAATGGAAGCCTGCTTTTGTATTCCATGTTCCCTATTGCCTGGTACCTGCCCTTCCCCGCCTTTACACGCCTTCATCCACCCCGATAGACTCATAGTTTCGGGGTGCTTCCGATTTCGTTTCCAATAGAGGCTGCACGGGCGGCGATGCTGACGGCAAGTATGGTAGGCTGCGAGTCGAACGTGTAGACGGCCCCGGCACGGTTTTTGCGAGCTTTGATAACAATTTTTGAGGAGAAGGACACATGGCAGTGGAAGAGAAAGTGAAACAGATTATCGTCGAGCAGCTCCAGGTCGACGAGGCCGAGGTCACACCCAACGCCAGCTTTCAGGAAGACCTTGGCGCAGATTCACTGGACGTAGTTGAGCTGGTGATGCAGTTTGAAGAAGCCTTCGACCTTGAGATTCCCGACGAAGACGCCGAGAAGATCAAGACCGTCAAGGACGCCATCGATTACATCGAAAAGAACGCTAAGGCAGGCAAGTAAGAAGTGAGACGCCGCGTCGTCATTACGGGCCTCGGACTCATCTGCGGGGTAGGCAACACCACTCAGGAAGTCTGGGGCCAACTGCTGGCCGGGGCCAGCGGCGTCGGTCCAATCCAGGCCTTTGACGCTACAGATTACCCCGTCACCTTCGCGGCTGAAGTGAAGAACTTCGATCCGCTGCAGTTCATCGATAAAAAAGAGTCCCGCAAGATGGGGCGCTTCATCCATCTCGCCATTGCCGCCACGCACGAAGCGATGGCGCAATCCGGGCTGGTGATCACGCCGGAACTGGAAGAGCGCGTGGGAGTCTTTATTGGCTCCGGCATCGGCGGCTTCGAGATCATCGAGCGCGAACACCAGAATCTGACCGCTGGCGGCCCGCGCAAGATCTCTCCCTTCTTCATTCCCGCGGCGATCGTGAACATGGCCGCCGGGCAGGTAAGCATCCGGTACAAAGCCAAAGGGCCCATCTCAGCAACCGCCACAGCCTGCGCAACATCGGCAAATTCCATCGGCGATTCCTTCCGCATGATCCAGCACGGCGAGGCCGACGTGATGATCGCTGGCGGATCTGAAGCGGCGGTTACCAAGCTGACCGTTGGCGGATTTGCAGCCATGCGAGCACTCTCAACCCGCAACGACGATCCCCAGAGCGCCAGCCGTCCCTTCGACAAGGATCGCGATGGCTTCGTGCTGGGCGAGGGTGCGGGCATGCTGGTGCTTGAAGAGCTGGAGTTCGCCAAAGCTCGCGGAGCCAAAATTCTTGGCGAAATCATCGGCTATGGCATGAGTGCGGATGCGTACCATATGACGGGCATCGCACCGGAGGGTGCCGGCGCGCAGCGCTCGATGCGCGCAGCCTTGCGCGACTCCGGCATTGCTCTCGAAGAGGTGGGTTACGTGAATGCTCACGCAACCTCGACTCCGGCGGGCGATGGCAACGAGTCACGGGCGATCGAGCTGGTTTTCGGCGAACACGCCACCAGCAAAAAGCTCAAGGTAAGCAGCACCAAGTCCATGACCGGTCACCTGCTGGGCGCAGCCGGCGGACTCGAAGCGGGCGTCGCCGTGCTTGCGCTGATGCACCAGAAAATTCCGCCGACCATCAATCTGGCAACGCCCGGCGAAGACTGCGTCCTCGACTACGTAGCCAATCATGCCATCGACGCAAAGATCGATGTCGCGCTTTCAAATTCCTTCGGCTTCGGCGGCATCAACGCCTCACTGATCATGCGCCGCTGGACGGAATAGCTCACAAGCCAGGTAGCTGAAAATCAAAGAGGCGCGAACCGTATCGGTTCGCGCCTCTTTGCTGCTGCAATTTTCGCTCTCGTCATAGAGCGGAAACGCAGACGATGATAAGCGTGAATAACGCCCACCATCCGAAGACCGCGATATATCCAGAACTGCGCTTCGTGCCCGCAACAATCGCAACGCCGATCGAAGTCAATACCAGATTCCAAATGACAAGCGGATCAAGTACCGTGGCTATCGTATACAGCACTTTTGATGTTTCCTGCGGATTAAGGTAGAAACCGATGTTGGTGCCCGCGAAATTCTGAATATTGAACGACTCGGGCGAAAGGCCGGCAAAGATGGCGATGCCTCCCAGCAGCATTTTGATTACCCAGGAAACCAGGCCTGCATACATCGTGACCGCGAGAAGAGCACCGAACCTGGCTTTGCCGCCGAACCCGAAATTGATCGTGGCCAGCAGTATTCCGGCGCCAATAACGTTGATCAACAGAAGTCCTAGAGGCGAGAGCGCCCAGGTAACCTCCTGACTAATTGCACCGTACTTGTCAGATTGCGCCCTCTGCTCAGGGGCCATCTTTTCCCGCATATCCTTCGCAAATTGAGGCGCGTTTTGCTGGTTGTTCTCATAAACCTGCTGCCAGGTAATTTTCGTCGTGATTGCGAAGAACAGAAAGGCGCCAGCTACCACGATAATCAGAAACGGCACCCACCAGGTCGCGTATCGCTTGATGTCGTTGAAGGTCTTTGACGGTGCCGTGTAGGTGTAAATAACCCGCTGCATCTGGGTCAGTCCTGGCCCTGCGGGTACTGGCTCCGGTGGGACAACGGGATATTGGTAGTCGCTCATTGGGTATTTGCCTCTCCTAAAGACCGTCTCAATTGGGCGCGGCAGACTCTGCGGCCTTCGCCCGCAATTGTACCGTTACTTTGAGAAAAGCGGTTGCAGGAATCGGCGGGCACGCTCCACAAAGAGCAACACCGGCTTGTCCCGCATGCGACAGGCCATTATCACGTTTATGCTATAAGGCTAAAATCCACAATTTTGGATGCACAACAAGGCCAAATTCCACGCAAATCCAACTACCGTCGTGTGAGCAATATCCAGAAAAATCTCTTGACTTCAAAGACCCTCATCCATCGCCCAAAATTGTTCTACGTGGAGCATTCGTGGAACACCCCGTTGTTCCACACCCCATTTAGCGGCCGTGAATGGCCAGCATCGAGGGAGAAACCGCCGGAGAATCCTTGGTAGCCGCCTTAGGCGCCGTATAGCTCTTGTACACCGAAATGTGGAAGCAGGACTGCTTGAACTCTTCCTCGACGTCGATCTTGCCCGCCTGCTCAAGCGGAATGAGCCAGGAGCGAAGCCAGCCGATCTCGCGAGCGCTCATGCCCTGTTTGCCAATATCGATCGTTCCGCCCGTGAGGTGCGGCGAGGCGATGTCGCCATCGGCAGCAGCGGCATTTCCATTGATGTGACGCAGCCTGCGCTGGTACTCCACCGTGCGAACAGCAGAAGTCACCTCAATAGGGTTGCCGGCGAACTTCATGGCATGCGCCTGCGACAGGTCACTCAGAAATTTCGCGGTCCACGGGCGGCAGTAGCGGCGATTTTCGGGCAGGTCCGTATTGATGTGCAGCGACGCGGAGACCGGTACCGGCACCAGCGATCCCTGGTCGATACGATTCTGCAGGTCCTCGTCGTCCAGAATGCGCTCCAGACCGTCGAGTTCGGCCATCTCGTTCTGATGGACCAGCGACTCGTGCGAGCCGCGCAGCGGTGGTGGAATCGAAAGATGCACCGGCACGAGGACAGTAGGAAGAGGCGCCAGCCTTCCGTGAGACCTCCTGCGAACAATGTCGGCGCGAATGCGGGCATGCGCGCGCATCGCCGCCTTCGATCCCGGACGCAGCACGACACGGGAATGCGCCGCCGAGCGCCGTCCGGCCCTCGCCGTCACGTGCGACGCGGACTTCTGCCGGGAGGACGAAGCTGCCGCTGCTCTCTTCCCTTTCGCAGATTTGCCCGACTTGACTGATTTGAGCGATTTGGTAGAGTTGGCCGCCTGCGAATGGGCTCGACTGTGCTTGCGCACGGGGGCCGCTGATCCGGGCAACGCCAAAACAGTAAGACTGAAGGCCAGCAAGACCAACAACGCTATGGGGGATGTCTTGCGCATCATCATTCGAACGACCGAGGTGCGCGGAAAATCCTGAGCATCACCAGTGTATCGCCTGCGAGATGGTTTTCCAGAGTGACCAGTGTGGTGCATCAAGGTCCGATAACAGACCGAAGCCAAGAAGAGAAACTGTGACACGAGGGGAGATCCTATCCTTCCGAGAGGCTGCTGAATACGTGAATGAACTCGAGATGGTGCGCTGAGCGATCTCATTTTCTATCCCGGCAAACTCGACAGGCACCCCTTAAAGGGGTGCCTGTCGTGAAAGGGGTGCCTGTCGTGCTTTCGGACCTGTCTCCACCCTCAGAAAAGCTACTGGAGCAGCGTCCCCTGATCCTCTTCCTTGATGTCTTCCGGCGGAATGACGACCGCAGCGGCCACCTTGTCATCCGTTTCGAGATCGAGTAGCTTCACTCCCTGAGTTGAGCGACCTGCTTTGCGAATGGATGTGGTATCGATGCGGATAATCTTGCCGAACTGGCTGATGACGACCAGTTCCGAGGTTTCGTCGACGGGCAGAATGGCAGCGGTTTTGCCAATCTTGGTGTTGGCCTTGAGGTTGTTGACGCCCTGAGCTCCTCGCGCGGTCAAACGGTATTCGTCGATGTCGGTGCGTTTGCCGAAGCCATTCTCGGTGACGGTAAGGATGAGCGATTTACTGACGCCCAGCTTGTCGTCGAGAGCCTTCAGCGCCTTCAGCGTTTCGTCAACGCCCTTTTCGGCGGCCTTCTCCAGCGACTTCAGATTCTCATCTTCGGGATTGCCGTTTCGTCTGAGTTCGCGCGCCTTCTGGAGGGTTTCGCGAGCCGTAGCGAGCTCTGAACGAAGCTCGGTCAGGCGCGCTGTCATATTGAGTCTGGCTGCGTACTCGTCGCGAGTCTTATCGCGAGTCTCGTCGGAGATGGTGACTGCTACGCCGATAACCTGATCGCCCTTCTTGAGCGAAATACCCTTGTTGCCCGCGGCGTTGCGGCCCATGGGACGAAGGCCGATTCCACTGCGCTCTGGATCGTATTCTTCCTGGAAGCGGATGGCCATGCCTTCGCGGGTGGCGAGGAACACGGTTTGCTTGCCGTCGGTGATAGCGGCTTCGATGAGGTCATCGCTTTTTTCGATGGCGATGGCGATGATGCCGCGCGCCATGACGTTCGAGAAGTCCTTGAGCGGCGTCTTCTTGACGATGCCGTTGCGCGTAGCGAAGAGAATGAACTTGCCCTCTTCCTCAAGGTTGCGGACCGGCAGGATGGTTACGACCTTCTCGCCCGGCTGCAGGTTGAGCAGGCTGGCCATGGACTTGCCCTTGCCGGCGGCGCTGATGTCGGGGATCTCGTATACCTTGAGCCAATAAACGCGGCCGGTGTTGGTGAAGCAGAGCAGGTAGGCGTGGGTCGAATCGATGATGAGCTGCGCCACGAAATCTTCTTCGCGCGTCTTCATGCCCGTTCGGCCTGTGCCGCCGCGGCGCTGCTGGCGGTAAATCGAAATCGGTGTCCGCTTTAGATATCCCTGATGAGAAACCGTGATGGCGACCTGCTCATCGGCAATCAGGTCTTCCATCTGGAGCTCTGCGGTCTCGTCGACGATGACGGTACGGCGGGCGTCGCCATACTTGTCCCGGACGTCTTGCAGTTCTTTGACGATGACCGCGCGGAGCTTCGACTCGCTGGCGAGGATCAGTTCGTACTCGGCGATTCGTTGGCGAATCTCGCCAAGTTCCTTGAGGATTTCGTCGACAGAGAGCTGAGTGAGGCGATAGAGCTGCAGTTCGAGGATGGCGTCGACCTGGCGATAGGTCAGGCCGCGCTCTTCGCCCGGCAGGCGTTCGCGATCGAGGTTGACGACGATCTCGACACCTTTGCCCCAGACGTAGAGATTTTCTCTCGCCTCGGCGCGCGAGCCCGATCCGCGAATGAGCCGAATGACCGTGTCGAGATTGTCGAGGGCAATCTTGTAGCCCTCTAAAATGTGTTCGCGTTCGCGCGCCTTGCGGAGTAGATAGACAGTCCGGCGGCGAACGACTTCGATGCGGTGATCGACGAAACAGCGGATGGCTTCGGCCAGTCCAAGCTCTCGCGGCTGGTTGTTGACCACCGCGAGGAAGATCATCGAGAAGCTCTCTTGCATCTGCGTGTGCTTATAGAGCTGGTTGAGCACGATTTCGGGTTGAGACCCGCGCTTGAGCTCGATGACGATGCGCATACCGTCGCGGTCGCTCTCGTCGCGCACGTCGCTTATCTCGTCGATCACCTTCTCGTTGACCAGTTCAGCGATCCGCTCGATGAGCTTGGATTTGTTGACCTGGTAAGGGATCTCGTTGACGATGATTGCGAGCTTCTCTTTTGTAAGCTGCTCGGTGGCCACCTTGGCGCGCATGAGGAAGCGGCCGCGGCCGTTGGTGTAAGCGGCGGGAATGCCACTCTTGCCGAAGATGAAGCCCCCGGTCGGGAAGTCCGGGCCCTGAACATGCTTCAAAACTTCAAGCAGACCGGCTTTGGGATCGTTCACCAGCTCGATGGTTGCGTTGAGGACTTCTGTGAGATTGTGTGGCGGAATGTTGGTCGCCATGCCGACGGCGATGCCATTCGAACCGTTCACGATGAGCGTCGGAATGCGCGTCGGCAGGACTGAAGGTTCCGATGTCGATTCATCGTAGTTGGGGACGAAGTCGACCGTCTCCATGTCGATATCGGCGAGCATTTCGCCGGCGATGCGCTGCAGGCGGCACTCGGTGTAACGCATGGCCGCCGGCGGATCGCCGTCGACCGAGCCGAAGTTACCCTGGCCGTCAATGAGCGGATAGCGCAGCGAAAAGGGCTGCGCCATACGGACCATGGTGTCGTAGATGGCTGAGTCGCCGTGGGGATGATAAACACCCATGGTCTGGCCGACGACCTTGGCGCACTTGGTGTACTTCTTGTTATGCTCCAGCCCCATCTCGCTCATGGCGTACAGGACGCGGCGATGGACCGGCTTCAGGCCGTCGCGAACGTCGGGGAGAGCGCGCCCGATGATGACCGACATCGAGTAGTCGAGATACGACCGGCGCATCTCGTCTTCGATGTTGATGGAGATTATATTCGAGCCGCTATTCGGCGGGCCGCCAGCTTCAAGAGGGAGTTGCGGATTCTGATCGTCTGCCATAAATGTAGGTGCGAGCGAAGGGGCGGGAAGGGTGCTTGTGGAGGCGGGCCGGGGCTTCGCGAGCTCTTCCCTTATTTTAGCCGTTCCAAGGGGGAGAAAGCAAGGATTCAGGTGTTAAATAAGTCCTTATTTTACTTATACTTAGATATAGTTTTGGAAACCCGTCCGCGGACTCCGTCAATGTCTTGCCCGCAACCCCAATTCCGCTCACGATTTTACCGATGGATTAACCCTGAAACCGACCCTCGAGAGGGGCTCTGGCGAGGCGGTTTCGTTGCCCGACTCCGGAGATTTTCGCCCATCGCCCTGTGAGGTTTTTTGTCGATTTCCTCAGCACTCTCCGCCACGGCGGACCTCTGTTTTCGCCGGCGGCGACGTTCACTATCGCAGTAGGGCTGTGCTAACCTTGCCCTTCAGAAAAAGCGGCTACGTGCGCACCAACTGCTGCGTGAAGCTATCCACCCAAGGAAAACGACAAAAATGACGAACAGTCTGGAATTGAAATCCCTCACACGGCGGGAGATTTTGCGGTCGGCCTCGGCCGCCATTGCGGCTGCGGGACTGGGCAAACTGGCTTATGCGCAAGCTGAAAAGGCCGCGCCCGCTGGCGAGGATAAGAGCAAGGCCTTTCCAGAGAAATTCCTCTGGGGCTGCGCTACGGCTGGTTATCAGGTCGAGGGCAATAACACAAACGCCGACCTGTGGATGATGGAGCATCTGGCTGGGACGATCTTCAAGGAACCTTCGGGCGATGCCTGCGACCACTACCACCTATATCCGCAGGACATCTCGATGCTGGCGGATCTGGGGTTCAACACCTATCGCTTTTCGCTGGAGTGGTCGCGGATCGAGCCGGAGGAAGGGTTCTTTTCAAATGCCGAGCTGGACCATTACCGGCGCATGCTCGCGACCTGCCACGAGCATCATCTGACGCCGATGTTGACCTACTCCCACTTCTCGCTGCCACGCTGGTTTGCCATTAAGGGCGGGTGGGAACAGGCGAAGGCCGCTGATCTTTACGCGCGTTTCTGCGAAAAGGCGACGAAGCACCTGGGCGACCTGGTGGGATATGCGTCGACGATGAACGAGCCGGATATTCCGCAGTTGCTCAACTGGATAAACTTGCCGGGGGTGCCCGGAGGCCTGTCGGTAGCCCAGATGATGGCGTCAGGACTGGAGAAGGTGCGCAAGCAGGTGAATGCGCCGGAGTTCTCCGATCTCTTCATGGGCGACCCGAAGCGGACGCGCGATGGCTTGCTGGCGGCGCACGCCAAGGGCAAGGAGGCGATGAAATCGGTGCGGCCGGATATGCCGGTGGGATTCAACCTGGCCATGTCGGACGATCAGCCGGCGCCGGAGGACAGCCATCTGGCAGAAAAGCGTGCCGATGTGTATGGGCCGTGGCTGGAGGCGGCCAAACACTGCGACTATCTGGGCGTGCAGACGTATTCGCGATCCATCGTGGGAAAGAAGGATCTGCCGTCTGCGAAAGGAGTGGAGGTGACGCAGACGGGGATGGAGTTCTATCCGGAGTGCGTGGAGCATGTGGTGCGGTATGCCGCCAAGGAAACGGGAGTGCCGATCATCGTTTCGGAAAATGGCATCGCCACGCAGGACGACAGCCGCCGGGTGGAGTATGTGCAGCGCGCCGTGACTGGGCTGAAGCGGGCGATCGACGATGGCGTCGATGTGCGCGGATATATTGCGTGGTCGCTGATGGATAACTTCGAGTGGATGTCGGGGTATGAGCCGAAGTATGGGATGGTGGCCGTGGATCTGAAGACGCAGAAACGGACGATCAAGCCCAGTGCGGCGATTCTGGGGAATATTGCCAGGCGGAATTCGCTGTAAGACTATGCGCGAAGGCATCGCCTGCCGTGACGCCGTTCAGATCAGGCCGGGCAGGCTGAGGACGCAGAAGATGGCCTGGAGCAGAATTATGGCTCCCGCGGAGGCCATGGCCAGCTTGCCGCGAGGGGTTTCGTAGGCGTCGGCGAAGACTCCTGCGATAAAGGCCAGCAGGAATGGCTGGGCCCACAGCAGCGGCATGCCCGGAACGCCCGCTGTGATGAGGACCATCAGCAGCGCGGCAATCAGAAGCGGGGTTGTATTGCCGAAGTAGAGCGTCTTGCGAAGGCCGAGGTAGAGCAGCAGAGCGGCGACTGTGGAGATGGTGATGCCGGCGTTCGAGAGCGTCCAGAAGAAGCGATGCGCGGCATTAAGCGAGAAGCCCAACTGCGCTGCGTCGGAGCGGAAGAGATAGCTGAAGGCATCGGGTGAGAAGCCGTAGCAGGCGAAGAGCAGCAGGAACGCTCCCAGACTGGCGGTAAGCAGGACTGGCAGCGCCAGGCTGCGCCGCCCCTCGGCGACCCAGAGCATGAAGATGAATCCAAGCACGGCGACCAGAGGCAGCGCGGCGATGTGCGACGCGGCTACGACGGCAAAGCAGATGGTGAGCAGGATGATGCGAGGCCGCCACTTGCGGCGCGGCCCTTGCATGGCATGGGCGACGCCGATGCAGGTGTAGAGGCCACTGAAGAATCCTAACGCGGTCAGTATCTCAGGACCGGGGGTGATGGCGGCGCGGAGTATTGCGGGGGAAAAGACGTAGAGCGCGAGAGCGGTATATCCGCCGAGATTGCCGAAGAGACGCCGCGTGACCCACCAGAGCGAAGCGCCAAGCAGCAGGCCGGCGGCGATGAAGGGCAGGCGAAGTAGAAGCAGGATGTGCGTGAGCTGATGGCGCAGTTCCCATGTGGAGGCGGGCGCATCAAGGGTCTGGAGGACTTTGTCTTCGGGCTTTCGGAAGTTGTCAGCGACCCGCTCCCAGGCGAGGTTGAGGGTCAGCGGTAGTCCGGCGACACGGTAGGCGAGTACGCCGTCGTGGATGTTGCCGCAGGAGGTGAAGTAGCCGGCCAGCGGCGAAGGGCGCTCCCACATTTCGCGGCCGCAGCGCGCGTATTGGTAGTCGCGTTCGCTGAGCGTCTGATGCGAGGTTAGCCAGAGGGCCTGCACCAGAAACAGCAGCAACAGTCCGGCAGCGATGCGCTGCGGCAGGTTGAAGCGGAAGCGGCGAAGGGTCGCGAAACGAAGAGGCATGCAGGCGGTCTGGGTCCTGACTCAGTTTACCGGAGCGAGTTCGGCTGACTGTTGAGGCGTGGGACCAGCCCCTGCAACACGTTTGCAACATTGGCACGATACCCTGCTTGAGAAAGGGAGTGGAATGAGTAGATTTGTGATTTGGGCAGTCGTCGCGGGATTGTTTAGCGGAGTTTTTGGTTCAGTGGCAGGACTAGCGCAGTCTGAAGCGAAGAGAGAGATTCTCGTCCACGGGCATCGCGGCGCGAGGGCATGGCGTCCGGAAAACACGATTCCTGCCTTTCAGTTCGCCATTGAACACGGGGTGGATGTTCTGGAGCTGGATCTTGCGGTGACCAAAGACAATCAACTCGTGGTCTCGCACAATCCCACGCTCTGGCTTAACCCTGAACACCCAGGCGAGCGCGTTTGCAAAGGGCCGAAGCTCGATCCAGGCACGCCGATTCACGCCATGACGCTGGCCCAGGTGCGCGAATACGATTGCGGTTCTGTCGCGCTCCCGACTTTTCCGACGCAGGTAGCCGTACCGGGAACTAAAGTCGCGACGTTCGACGAAGTTCTCGACCTTGCGACGGGTACCACGGTCCAGTTCAATGTGGAGACGAAGAGCTTTCCTAACCATTCTGAACTGACGCCGGCACCGGCGGAGTTCGTGGCGCTGATCGTCGCGGCTATCAAAAAGCACAACGTCGATCCGGCGCGGATCATTCTGCAGAGCTTTGACTGGCGGACCCTGGCTGAGATGCGCAAACAGTGGCCGGCTATCCGGCTGGCCGCTCTCGTGGGCCGGCCGCAGTACGACGCGCTGATGGGACATTCGGACCCCACCAAAGACTTCGCCGCAATTGCCAGGGAGACGGGTGCCGAGATCATCAGCCCGGACTGGATGATGGTGACTCCGGAGCAGGTGGCTGCCGCGCATAAAGCCGGTTCGCAGGTGGTGCCGTGGACGCCGAATACTCCCGAGCAATGGCAGAAGATGGCCGATGCCGGCGTGGATGCGATCATCTCGGACGACCCGGTTGGGTTGCTGGCATGGCTGCGGGCGCAGAAGCCACCGTTGCATCCCTAAACGGGTGCGACTAGTTGCGGGTGTTGGTGCTCATTTCGGCTGCGCTCAGGTCGCCCTGGCCGAGTTTGCGGTGAAAGAGGTCCAGCGCGAGCGACATGCACTGGCGCGCCAGTTCCGGATCGTAGCGGGCGCCTTCGTCGCGCAGAAAGGCGTGTGCGCCGTTGACTTCATGCCAGGTGAAGTGCGTGCCGACTTCATTGAGGCGGTTGAGGACGGCCATGCGGCCTTCCAACGGAATGTGCGGATCCTGGCGGCCCCAGATCATCAGCAGTTCGCCGCGAATGTCTGTAGCGCGCTGGAGCGAGTCGTCGTTCATTCCCTTCCCCAGGCCGTGCTTGTGAATATCGGTGGCGTAGAAGCAGACCGTTGCGCGAACATCGGGATTCAAGGCGGTTCGATAAGCAAGGTGTCCGCCGATGCAGATGCCCATTGCGCCCAACTGGCCTGTGCAATCCGGGCGCGATGCAAGGTGATCGAGGGCCGCCCGGGCATCGGCGTCGTAGCTGGCCAGTTCCTTGGTCGTCTTGAGCACGTTGCCGCGGTCGGTGCCGGCCTGGTTGTAAGGGAAGACTTCGCCCTGAGCCTCGAACTCGTGATAAATCTCGGGCATGGCGACGATGTAGCCGTGCCCAGCCAGCATCGCGGCGGTGCGCCGGATGGGACCGGTGACCTGGAAAATCTCCGAATAGAAAACGATGCCGGGGTACTTGCCTGCCGCTGCCGGCTTCACGATATGGGTCCGCATCGGCCCCCAGGGGGTGGTCAGCTCTACCTGCTCTTCAACAACGATCATGGTTTTGTATCTCCGCAGTTCTGCCGCGAATTCACTCTAGCAGCAAGAGGCGTCGGCGTAGTAGCGAGAGAGTTTCGGGCCGGATTCCCCGGGCAGCGGAGGTTCCCCGGCGCTTGATAGACTGCGAGCAGTATGACGCGCGATCCCAAGAATGATCCGGAGCGGCTGGTCAGCGCCGCACGCGCCGGCGAAGAAGACAGCTTTGAGCTGAAATTGCGTCCCCGCTGGCTGGGCGAATTCATCGGCCAGTCGAAGGCGAAGGAGCAGTTGGCGATTGCGCTTGAGGCCGCCAAATCACGCGGCGAGGCGCTCGATCATGTTCTGCTCTTTGGGCCGCCGGGGCTGGGCAAGACGACGCTCGCCACCATCATCGCCAACGAGATGGATGTGGGCTTTCAGCAGACATCAGGGCCAGCGTTGCAGATTCAGGGGGATCTGACGGCGATTCTGACCAATGTGCGCGAGAAGCAGGTGCTCTTTCTGGATGAGATTCATCGCCTCCAGGCGGTGCTGGAAGAGAAGCTCTATACCGCGCTCGAGGATTACAAGCTCGACATCATCATCGGCCAGGGACCAGCAGCGCGCACGCATGTGATGGAGATCAGGCCGTTTACCTTTGTTGCGGCTACTACACGGCCGGGGTTGCTCTCTTCTCCGCTTCGCTCTCGTTTTGGCATTTTACTGCGCCTCGAGTTTTATACCGAGGAAGAGTTGCGCGTCATCGTCGAACGATCGGCGGAAGTGATGCAGGTACCTATCGACGCCGACGGCGCAGCCGAGATCGCGTTGCGCTCGCGAGGAACACCGCGCATTGCGAATCGTCTGCTACGGCGCGTCCGCGACTACGCGCAGGTGCGAGGCAACGGCGAGATCGATCGCAAAACGGCGCATGCCGCGCTGACCATGCTCGAAGTAGATGCGCATGGCTTCGATGAAATCGACCGTCGCCTGCTGATGACAATTATTCAGAAATACGACGGCGGACCGGTGGGACTGGGGACGCTGGCCGCGATTCTCTCAGAGGACGAGGACGCGCTTGAGGAAGTCTATGAGCCGTTCCTGATTCAGATCGGCTTTCTCGATCGCACGCCGCGAGGACGGGTCGCGACGCGGCTGGCCTATGAGCACTTTGGACTGCCGCAGCCTAACAAGCAGGTTCCACTGTTTTAACTGCGCCTGTCGGCGATTAATAGAGTAACTTCGAGGGAGTTAGCCATGGCACATACTGAATCCACGATGCTGGAACTGGGAACGATTGCGCCGGAATTTGCGCTTACCGATGTGGTGAGTGGCAAGACCATAAAACTCGGCGATTTTCGCGGGCGGAAGGGACTGCTGGTAATGTTCATCTGTCCGCATTGCCCTTATGTCAAACATATTCAAAATGCACTGGCTGCACTGGGCAATGATTACGCAGAAAAGCCCATCGGAATTGTCGCCATCAGCAGCAACGACGCGATCGCCTATCCGGCGGACAACGCCGACGGCATGAAGCAACAGGCCGTGAGCGTGGGCTTTCGCTTCCCGTACCTCTTCGATGAAACACAGGAAGTTGCGAAGGCCTATCACGCGGCCTGCACGCCGGATTTGTTTCTCTTCGACGCCGATTTCAAGCTCGCATACCGCGGCCAGTTCGATGCAAGCCGTCCTGGCTCAGGTATCCCTGTAACCGGCAAAGATCTGCGCGAAGCTTTGGACGCGGTGCTTTCGGATCAGCCGGTTTCTACGGATCAGCGCGCAAGCCTCGGCTGCGACATCAAATGGAAGGCTTAGGCAGCAGAAAGGGCCGGAGACAACTCCGGCCCTTTCTGACTTACTCGCTTGACTAACTTGCTCGATTTAGAGTGCTAAGCCCTTGAGATACTCACGGAACTTAGGGCCGAGATCGGCTCGATTGAGCGCAAATTCGACGGTCGCTTGTAACATACCGAACTTATCTCCGGCGTCGTAGCGCTTGCCCTCGAAGGTGTAGCCGTAGACTTTTTCCGTTGCGAGCAGACCAAGAATTCCGTCGGTAAGTTGTAACTCGCCTCCTGCGCCAAAGCCCGTTTTCTCCAGAAGCGAAAAGACCGTCGGAGATAATACATAGCGGCCGATGATTGCCTGCTTCGATGGAGCGTCTTCAAACTTTGGCTTCTCAACCATGCCCGAGCACTCGTAAATACGATCGTTGGTCGGATCCTGCGAGCCGGCGAGCACTCCGTATGCGCTGATGCCCGGGCCTTCAATGGTCATGGTTGCGAGCACCGATCCCTGACGCTGGTTATAGACATCGATCATCTGCTTGAGGCACGGCACCTTGGCATCGATCACGTCGTCTGCCAGGATGACGGCGAAAGGCTCGTCGCCGACTAACTGCTTGGCGCAGAGAACTGCGTGTCCGAGTCCCAGAGGCTCCTTCTGACGAACGTAAGATATGCGCGCCATGGAAGATATCTTGCGCGATATCTCGAGTAACTCTTTCTTGCCTTTTTTCTCGAGCGTCGCATCCAGTTCATAGCTGATGTCGAAATGATCTTCCATGGCGCCTTTGCCGCGCCCGGTGATGAAGACGATGTGTTCGATGCCGGAGGCTATCGCTTCTTCTACGCCGTACTGAATGATGGGCTTGTCCACCAAGGGCAGCATCTCTTTGGGGATAACCTTGGTGGCGGGCAGAAAGCGCGTGCCCAGGCCGCCTGCGGGAAATACGGCGGTGCGAACTCGATTGCTCATGCGATAGGTTCCTTCCTCGGGGCGTGTACTGTTTGCAGGCATGCTTGGCCCGCTCTTGGGCTTACCAGCGAGCTTGTGACTTTTGGTTACTAAAGTTTATACCATGCAGCGCTTCTCAGGCGATATTTTCAGGTTGGTGCAGATGAGATTCCGTCAAGCCGAACACCCTCAGAGCGTCGGCGAATTGTCGCCAAGCATCGCTTCGCGAACGATTTTGATCGGCGGAAAACCCTGCTTGAGAAAGTCGTTGTGAAATTGTTCGAGCGAGAAGGCCGCGCCCTGCTTCCTGCGCATATCTTCGCGCAGCTTGAGGATTTCGAGCTTGCCGAGGGTGTAGTAGAGGTAAGTCGCGTCGGAGGTGCCGCGCTTGGTTTCGACGACGCCCGTTTCGTGCGACTGGTAGCCCTCCTGCTCGAAAAACGCGATGGCTTCGTCAAAGCTCATCTTGCCGGTGTGCATCTTGATGCCGACAATGAAGCGCGAGTTACGCAGCAGTGCGTCCTGCAACTGGCCGAGACGCAGGAACTTCGATTCGCGCTCTGTTTTCGCGCCCGTGCCGGGCTGGCCGTAGCCTTCGTCGAGCATCATCTGTTCGCAGTAGTGAGCCCAGCCTTCGGCATTCGATGAAGCGCCGAGCAGCTTGCGCACGCGACTGGGCGCACTGGGAACCCAAAGAAACTGGACGTAGTGGCCCGGGTACGCTTCATGTACCGCAGTGCTGATCACGGTGCCCACATTAAAGGCGTGCATGAAGCCTTCAACCTCCGCCGGACTCATTCCAGGCTCAGGCAGAGTTACGTTGAAGTAGGCCTCGGTCGCGTGCTGCTCAAACGGCCCCGGCGTATCCATCGATGCGAAGGTTGTGGCCCGCATGAACGGCGGAGTTTCTTCGAGAATCGGTCGAACGTCAGAGGGGATAGTTACGATGTGGTGTTGACGGATAAATTGAATCAACCCATCGAACGTATCGCGGAAGCTTCGCAGTAATTGATCGGGCGCCGGATGATCCTTCCCCAACTCTTCGAGAACGGCGCGTGGATCCTTGTCAGGCTCCAACTCTTTTGCGATGCGGTTGAATTCGGCCTTGTTCTTCTCTAGATTTGCGTACCCGATTTCGAGCAGTTGATCGAGCGGAGTATCGACCATCTCATCGTAGGCTAGCTTCTTGCTGAAGGTATCCGCGCCGATGCGGAAGTCGCCCTTGGAGCGAGGTAGCAAGTCGGTCTTGAGCCATGTGAGATAGTCGTTGAGCGCCGCGATGACCGCCGCATTCGACGAGGCGAACTCCGCCTTGAGCCCGGGATCTTTCGCGTCTGTGAAGGCAAGCGGCACATCATGCTGGAAAAAGCTGACGATGCCGGGCAGTTGTTCGATAGCGATCTCGGTGTAGATATGAGGCGGGTTATTCAGATTTACGCGCGCATCGGCGAGCGTCTTTGGCATGAGCTTCTCACGCGCAATCAGCGAGCGAAGGCGATCGTCGGGCGAAGCGAATTTGCGCTCCATCAGCGAAAACGCGCCATTTGAAATCGAGCCTGAATAGTTGTCCGGATTCTTCTCCCATGGGCGCACGACTTCAAGCGTCAACAGTGTCGAGTGGATGTTGGCGAGTACCAGTTCACGATCTGCCCGAGTCGGTTGATCGAGACCCTGAACAGGCAAAGCAGTGATCTTTTTTTCGAAGCTGTGCAACGCGGCGATCTGCGCATCGATGTTCTTACGAGAGAGATCTTCAAGCTTCGTATCGTACTGGTGGTATCCAGTCAGCGTGCCAAGAGTCGGCGCATAGGGAAAGTACACCTGATCGAAATACGCATCCGCCGCAGTGACGAAAGCCTGTTTGGCATCGCGAGCTTCAGCCTGGGAGATAACCGGGTGCAACATAGTGGCTCCGAAGATACAGAGTGCAATGGCTCGATTCATATCTCTCTCTTCTTGTACAGATGCTTGCTTCAGGCAGGAACAGATTCGAGCTGAATCTCTTCGAGCAGTGTGCGCGCTTCCGCCATGACTTTCATCGGCGCGCTTGCTGACATGGCAGACAAAGGATACTTCAAGATGCCCTGAGGTGTGAATTGCGCCCCTTTGCGTGCATTCTTCGCGACAATCTTCATCAGGCGCCCCGGATCGACAGAGGCCTTTTCCGTGAAGCGGAGATGAAGCAGATCACGCTTACGATCGAGCTGCGCCACGCCGATGCGTTCGCAGGCGATGCGAAGCCGCGCAGCTTCGAGCAGATGGACCGTATGGTCTGGCACTGGGCCATAGCGATCTTCGAGCTCAGCGCGAACGTCTGCAAGCGCCTCATCTGAGGCGGCGCTGGCGATCTTCTTATAGAGGCGGAGGCGCTGATTCTCTTCGGGCACGTAGGTCTCTTCAATGCGCAGAGCGATGCCGAGATTGAGCTGGGTTGCTGCGCGTTCTTCTTCGCCCTCGCCCTTGAGTTCGCGCACTGCCTGCTCAAGCATCGACGTGTACATTTCGAATCCGACGGCCTCGATGTGACCGCTCTGCTGGCCGCCGAGCATGTTGCCCGCTCCGCGCAGTTCAAGATCGAGAGCAGCAATCTTGAAGCCCGCGCCGAGATCGCTGAACTCTTTCAACGCAGCGAGGCGACGGCGTGCGATGTCAGTCAATTCCTGCTCCGGCGGAATGAGCAAGTATGCATACGCCCGACGATTTGACCGGCCCACGCGGCCGCGAAGCTGGTACAACTCGCTCAACCCATGACGGTCTGCGCGATTGATGAGCATGGTGTTGGCGAGCGAAATATCGAGTCCGTTTTCGATAATCGAAGTCGCGACCAGCACGTCGTACTCGCCGTGGACGAAGGCGAGCATCACCTTCTCCAATTCACCTTCGCTCATCTGGCCGTGTCCTACGGTGACGCGCGCAGCGGGCACGAGCTCGTGAATCTTTGCGGCAATTTCGTAAATGCTTTCAACGCGATTGTGAACGAAATAAACCTGTCCTCCGCGCTCAAGCTCAAGTTCAATGGCAGACCGGACCAGCTTCTCGTCGAACTTGGCGACGACGGTTTGAATGGCCATACGATCTTTGGGCGGAGTCTCGATCACGCTCATATCGCGAAGACCGATCAGGGACATGTGCAGGGTGCGCGGGATAGGCGTTGCGCTCATGGCTAGTACATCAATGGCACGCCGCATCTGCTTGAGGCGCTCTTTGTGGCGCACGCCGAAGCGTTGCTCTTCATCGACAATTAGCAGGCCAATATCCTGAAACTTGATGTCCTGCGAGAGCAGGCGATGCGTGCCGATGAGGATATCGACTTTGCCCGTCTCGGTGCGCTCGAGAATGACCTTCTGCTCTTTCGCCGTGCGGAAGCGCGAGATCATCTCGACGTTGATGGGGAACTGTGCGAAGCGTTTCTTGAAGGTTTCGAAATGCTGGAAGGCAAGGATCGTGGTCGGTGTCAAAACAGCGACCTGCTTGCCATCCTGCACGGCCTTGAAGGCGGCGCGCATGGCCACTTCAGTCTTGCCGTAACCGACGTCGCCGCATAACAGACGGTCCATAGGCCGTTCGGATTCCATGTCGCGCTTGATGTCGGCGATGGCGTTGAGCTGATCGTCGGTCTCGGTGTAGTCGAATGCCTCTTCGAATTCGAGCTGGAACTCGTTGTCGATGTTGAAGGAGTGGCCCTTGGCTGCCTGGCGCTCGGCATAAAGCTTGAGCAGCTCGTCGGCCATATCGGCCATGGCTTTTTTGACGCGGGCGCGCGTCTTGGTCCATTGCTGCGAGCCGAGTTTGTTGAGAACAGGTTGTGGGCCTGCATCGGTGGAGCGATATTTCTGAATGAGATCGAGGCGCGTCAGAGGTACGTAAAGCCGCGCCTGCTCTGCAAATTCAAGCACCATGAACTCGACCGTCAGCCCATCCTGCTCAATCTCTTTGAGGCCGACGTAGCGACCGATGCCATGCTCCACATGCACGACATAGTCGCCAATAGTGAGATCACGGAAGTCGGAAACGAAGGCTGCGGTCTTCGATTTGCGCGGCTCAATGCGCGCCGCGACATCGGCTTCGTCGGAGAGATCATTGGCGCCGAAGAGGATGAAGTTCTGCTCTGGGATGCTGACGCCGGATGCTATCTGTGCGCGCACAATTACCGGAACGCGCATGTCTCCGGCCAGGTGGCTGGTTTCGTCGTAGAGATTTTCGCTACCGGCGTGAGTGGTGCGGCTGCCGAGACGATAAGGTAGTTGATACTCACGCAACACGGTGGCCAGGCGCTCTACTTCGGGCTGGTTGGGAGCGGCGAGAAGAATGCGCTGCTCTTGCGCGATGAGATTGCGAATCTGCTCGATGAATGCAGGAATGGACCCGTGAAAGCGAAGCGTAGGCCGCGTGGCGAATTCGATTTCGCCGAGAGTCGTATCGTCGTCGAGCACATCGACTGCGCCGAGTTGATCGAGGTCGAGTCCCGGATGCGAGTTGAGCATCGCCTGCAGAATTTCAGGACGCAGATAGATATCTTCTGGCCGAATAAGTGAACCGATACCAGACCGGTCATGGCGCTGCTCGACCTTGTTCCACCAGCGGTCTATCTGGTTGCGCACCATGGCCGGCTCTTCGACAAAAAGTGAACAGCGCGGAAGCAGTTTGAGCAGGTGCGTGTCCGCGCCGGCAACGGCGGCGAAGAACTCCCATCCCGGAAAGATGGTGACGCCCTGAGCTGTCGCTAAATCGGCGAAGGAGCCTCCTTCCGAATTCGCATCCGCTTCGGCGTCGGCGCCTTCGATGCGCTGACGGCTAAGCCGCGCGTGCACTGCCGCCAGCAGCTTCTCGGTAGCTGGAATTTCAGCAAGCGGCAACAGCAGAGCCTCGTCCAGCGCAGAAGAGGAGCGCTGCGTCTCAGGATCGAACTTGCGCATCGACTCGATTTCGTCGCCGAAAAAATCAACGCGAATGGGGCGATCGGCTTCGGGAGAGTAAACATCGAGAATTCCGCCGCGACGCGCGAACTGCCCCGGCATCTCCACTAGATCCACCTGCTCGTAGCCCACGCTGGCCAGGTGATCGATCAGCATGCCGATGTCGACTTCTTCGCCGCGCTCGAGTTTCAGAGCCAGGCCCATGTAGTAGCTGCGGTCAAAGAGCCGCAGGGCCACAGCCTCGACGGGGGCAACGATGATCGAGGCTGCGCCGGTGACATACTTCCACAGCACAGCGGCTCGCTGCTCCTGAATATCGGGGTGCGGCGAGAGATTTTCAAAAGGCAGTACATCATGCGCCGGCAGGCGAAGGACGCGCTTGGGGTCGATGGCGCCGGTGAGTTCGCAGCCTGCGCGTAGCGAGAGTTCCAGCGCTTCGGCTGCTTTGTTATCCGGAACGACGACGATTACCGGCTCTTTGGAGGCGCGCGCAAAGAGCGGAATGTATAGAGCGCGAGCGGTAGAAGTCAGTCCTGAGACACGTCTGCGCCCCGTCGCACGGCCAAGGTGCCTGCGAACGCGATCAAAGGCGGTGGATTGCTCCAGCTCCGCAAAGATTTCGCGGACAAACGGGAGGATCATGTTGCTTCAAGTTTATCAGTGTGCAGTGGGCGGGCGATGAATGCTGCGTAAACAGCGCTGATTCTGTGACCCAGATTCGACGACATTGGCCCAATGTCATAAAGTTAAGGGTTGCGAGTGAAAGTCGCGCCAGACCGGGCGCGAGCATTTTCGGAGGCAGTGGATGAAGGCATTGGTGAAGAGCCGGGCTGAAAAGGGGCTTTGGCTTGAGGATATTGCAGAGCCGACCATCGGTATCAACGACGTGCTGATTCGGGTCCGGTATGCGGGCATCTGTGGCACCGACGTTCATATCTATCAGTGGGACGACTGGGCCCAGAAGACAATCCACGTGCCGATGGCGATCGGGCATGAATTCGTCGGCGAAGTAGTCCAGGTCGGTTCAAATGTTAACGACTTCTACCCCGGCGATATCGTCAGCGGCGAGGGGCATGTTGTCTGCGGCCGCTGCCGCAACTGCATGGCCGGCCGCCGGCACCTGTGCGCGAATACGCAGGGCGTAGGCGTCAATCGCGCAGGCGCCTTTGCGGAATATATTGCCCTGCCCATGACGAATATCTGGCGTCATCACCCCGGCATCTACCAGGAAGTGGCTGCGATTTTCGATCCCTTCGGCAATGCTGTTCATACGGCGCTTTCGTTTCCTGTGCTCGGCGAGGATGTGCTGATTACCGGAGCGGGGCCGATCGGTATCATGGCGATTCCGGTGGCTCGCCATGCCGGTGCGCGGCACATTGTGATTACTGATATGAATCCATACCGGCTGGATCTTGCGCGGAAGATGGGCGCTACGCTCGCGGTGAATCCTGCGGAGACTTCGCTGGCCGAGGTGCAGAAGCAGTTGGGCATGATGGAAGGGTTCGATGTGGGCATGGAAATGTCGGGCAACCCCATCGCGCTTAAGGACATGATCTCGAACATGAGTCATGGCGGCAAGATCGCTATTCTCGGGATTCCAGCGAAAGAGATGCCGATGAACTGGCGCGACGTGATCTTCAACATGCTCACGATCAAGGGCATCTACGGACGCGAGATGTACGACACCTGGTACAAGATGTCGGTGATGATTGAGTCGGGATTGGACATTTCGCCAGTGATTACACACCGATTCGCGTTTGAGGATTTTCAGAAAGGCTTTGACGCAATGATCTCGGGACAGACCGGCAAGGTGGTTCTGGATCTGACGAAACTGGGTTAGCCACGGCTGGATGAGGAGAGGGAATGTACGGAAGTTTTGAGAATCACCTGCAAAGGAGGCTCGCAGATATTGAGAGCGCCGGTTTGTACAAGCGTGAGCGAGTGATCAGCGGGCCGCAACAATCGGAAGTTACAGTTGCGGGGGACGCGTCTGTACTGAATCTATGCGCGAACAACTATCTCGGCCTCGCTAACAATCCTGAGATCGTCGCTGCAGCCCGCGAGGCGCTCGATAAGTGGGGCTACGGACTCGCCAGCGTGCGATTTATCTGCGGAACTCAGTCGATTCACAAACAGTTGGAAGATGAGTTAAGTGCGTTTCTGCGGATGGATGACACGATCCTTTATGGGTCGTGTTTTGACGCGAATGGTGGGCTGTTTGAGACGTTGCTGGATGGCGAAGATGCGATTATTTCGGACGAACTGAATCACGCCAGCATCATCGACGGCATTCGACTCTGCAAGGCAACGAAGTATCGCTACAAGAACGGCGATATGGCAGACCTGGAAGCGAAGCTGAAGGAAGCCAGCGGCGCACGGCACAGAATGATTGCGACCGACGGCGTCTTTTCGATGGATGGATATATTGCGAAGCTTGAGGCGATATGCGATCTGGCGGAGAAGTACGACGCGCTGGTGATGGTGGACGATTCGCATGCCGTGGGCTTTGTCGGCGAGGGGGGTCGAGGGACGCCTGAACACTGCGGAGTAGATGGGCGCATCGACATTCTCACCGGAACGCTGGGTAAGGCTCTTGGAGGCGCGAGCGGCGGCTATACCAGCGGGCGCAAGGAGATCGTTCAACTGCTCAGGCAGCGGTCGCGGCCGTATCTGTTTTCGAACTCGGTAGCTCCGCCGATTGTGGCGGCTTCGCTCAAGGTGCTGGAGCTGGTAAGTTCATCGGATGAGTTACGCGATCGGCTGCGCACCAACACGGCATACTTTCGCGAAGCCATGACGGCCGAGGGATTCGACATTCTCGTCGGTGAGCATCCGATTGTGCCGGTCATGTTTGGGGACGCCGCGGTTGCTGCGCGGATGGCGGAGTTGCTGCTGGCGAAAGGCGTCTATGTCGTTGCGTTCTCGTATCCAGTCGTCCCGATGGGCAAGGCCCGTATTCGCACGCAGATTTCCGCCGCACACACGCGCGCGGAGCTGGAGTTCGCAGTCAAGTGCTTTGCCGAAGCCAAGCGGGAGTTATAGCGCGGAACAAACGCGCTATAATTTCGCCCGATTACTTGCCTCCGAGCGCTTTCGTAAACGCGTAGAAAAAGTCCAGTGACTTTGAGTAAGAGTCGACAGGCAGGCGCTCGTCCTGGCCGTGGGCACGGTCGTCGCCGCGCTCCAAAGCTATCGCTGAGAACCCATAACTTGGAATGCCTGCCTGCGCAAAGTAGATACTGTCGGACGCACCGTTTTCCATGACGGCAGTTACTGGTACTCCGGGCCAGATCTGGCTTACCAATGATGTGAGAGGGTCGAAGACTTCAGGCAATGGCGGCGGGGGCACGATGGCCTTACGATCCGGCGCGGTGTCGGTGACCACTCCGGCATCGGAGACATACTTGACCGTGAGCTTTGGATCGCTGAATAACTCAGTGAGTTCTTTGCGAATCTGCTCCGGCGAGCGGCCGGGGAAGATACGGCAATTCACATTGGCCTGGGCGGTCTGCGCAAGGGCGTTGTTGGCGTGGCCAGCGGCGAGGCGGGTGGCAACGCAGGTGGTGCGGAAGTTGGAGTTGAAGCCGGGCTCTACAGAGAGTCGCGCTGCGGCCGCGAGATCGGGCGGGGTAGCGAGGATGGCGCGAATATCGGCGGCGGTCTGGGCGCTTTCCTGTTTGGTGAGTGCTTCAAAGTAGGCGCGGGTGACCCCGTTCAGTTCAAAGGGAAAGCTGTAGGCCGCCAGCTTGTTGAGGGCGGTAGTCAGTTCATAGATAGCGTTGTCGGGCCGCGGACGCGAGCTGTGGCCGCCGGGATTGGTCGCCGTCACCTGAAAGTCGGCGTAGACCTTCTCGGTGGCTTCGACATCGGCGACCACTGCTTTGCCTTTGTCAAGCTCGATGCCGCCTGAGTCGGGATTGATGACGAAAGCAGCGTCGACGAGGTCGCGGTGATTCTGCAGGAGCCAGTCAGCGCCGTTGTACGAACCGCCTTCTTCATCGGCAGTGAGCGCGAGGACAAGGTCGCGTGCCGGCTTGTAACCCTCGCGATGCAGGCGCAGGAAAGTGGAGACGAGCGCAGCGTCGGATTCTTTCATGTCCTGTGTGCCGCGGCCGTAGTAGAACCCATCTTTCTCGACGAACTTGAATGGGTCGGTGTGCCAGTCTTTGGGCAGCGCCTCGACGACATCGATGTGGCAGAGAAATACGACGGGCTTGCCGCTACTGGTGCCCTTAATCCGTACGACAAGATTCTGCTTGCGCGGGCTAGGGCCGAGCAGATGCACTTCGCTCGCAGCGAAGCCTGCGTCAAGAAAGCGCTTTTGCATCGCGACACTCGCGTCCGTCACGTTGCCCAGCGGAGTGTCCGTCGTGTTGATCTCGATGAGCTGCCTGAAAATCTCGATGGCCTCTGTGCGGGCGGCGGGCGGGGTCGGAGTGATGACCGGAGCCTGCCCCGGCGAAGAAACGGCGGAAAGCCCGACAGTAAAGATAGAGAGCGCAGCGAGTGATCGGAAGGACAATATTTGCATGGGGCGATTGTACGACCACGGGGCGCGTGTCACGAATACGGGAAGTCCCGCAATTGCAGTAAAGGCATTTACTTCAAACGAAAATGCGAATTCACGTTTAAGAAAGGGGTTGCATACGAGGCCGTCAAGAGCCTATCTTGTCTGCGGATTCCTAAAGGAGTTTTCAGATGCGCTCTACGCTTGCTGTGCTCTGTCTTTGCACCCTGACCGCCGCTTTGGCCGCTGCTCAGGTACGGCCCAGGATCACCGGCATTTCGCATATTGCGGTGCTCTCGTCGGACATGGAAGCAACCGAGCATTACTACGTCGACAGTATTGGAGCCGTGAAGGAACCTGACCCGGAGAACAAGGCCGGGGTACGTTACGCGATCAACGCAACGCAATTTGTAGAGGTCTTGCCCCTGCCCGCGGGTACAGGAATCAACAGGCTCGATCACACCGGCTGGAACACCGACAACGCCGAGGGAATGCGTTTGTATCTCGCATCCAAAGGCTGGAAGACTCCGGCGAAGGTTACGCTGAACTCCGATGGAAGCAAATCCTTTCGCGTTGCAGATCCGGAGGGCAATATCGTCGAGTTTGTGCAGCCGCCGGCGCACTCCAAAGCGGTAAATGCCGCGAATGCGTCGGGCCACCACATCATTCATGTAGGCTTTCTGGTGCACTCGCGAGAGGCCGAGGACAAGTTCTACAAAGATCTGCTTGGCTTTCGCCCCTACTGGTACGGCGGAATGAAGGACGACAAGGTGGACTGGGTTTCGCAGCAGGCGCCCGACAGCCACGACTGGCTGGAGTACATGCTGACCAGCGGGCCTTCCGGCACTGGCATTCCGACAAATATGACGCAGCAGAATCTCGGCGTGCTCGATCATCTGTCGATCGGGGTGACTTCAGTGCCTGACAGCTACAAGAAATTGGTGGCAGAGAACAGGCTGATGGGCCGATTCGACAAGGAGCCCAAGATCGGCAAGGACGGCAAGTACCAGTTCAATATGTACGATCCCGACGGTATCCGGTTGGAGCTAATGGAATTCCACGCGCGCGAAAAGCCCTGCTGTTCGCCGTTCACCGCGGATGATCCAGCGGAATAGGCCGCGGCTTCAACTTTTAGCATTCGATTTCCCAACAGCGGGAGTCCGTTATAAGATGGCCCTCGTTGGCTTGGTCTCGTGCAGGCCGGCCGGAGGAAGCCCCATTGCGAGTAGGCCTGTTTACACGCGAATATCCGCCCCAGGTGTATGGCGGCGCCGGAGTGCACGTCGATTACCTGAGCCGCGAACTGGCGAGGAAGATTGAAGTCGAGGTTCATTGCTGGGGACCGCAGCACTCCGACGAGGGAAACCTTCATGTGCGCGGAGCCGAACCGTGGGCCGAGATCACCAATGGCACAGAGGGTAAATTCAAAGGCGCGCTTGAGGCTCTGAGCCTTAACCTCACCCAGGTCAAGGCGCTCACCGGAGTTGACGTTGTCCACACCCATACCTGGTATGTGTCGATGGCCGGCTTTCTGGCGAAAAAGCTCTACGGGATACCCTTCGTGCTCACCACTCACTCGCTCGAACCGCTGCGCGCCTGGAAGGCGGAGCAGCTCGGCAGCGGCTATGCGATGAGCTCGTGGATGGAGGAGACAGCGATTCTCGACGCCGACGCGATCATCGCCGTTTCAAACGGGACCAGGGCAGACATTCTGCGCGCTTATCCGGCGGTTGATCCGGAGCGCATTCACGTGATCTACAACGGCATCGATCTTGCGGAGTATCAGAAGACCTCTGCCACCGATGCGCTCATCGCGAATGGAGTAGACCCGGCGGTGCCCTATGTTCTGTTTGTGGGCCGCATTACGCGCCAGAAAGGTGTGACTCATCTGGTGGATGCGGTCCGTCACCTGCCCAAAGAGACTCAGGTGGTGCTCTGCGCCGGAGCTCCGGACACCCCAGAGATTGCCGCCGAGTTGCGGCAGAAAGTGGAAGACGCGCGAGAGCATCATCCGCGTATTGTGTGGATCGAGAAGATGGTGACGAAGCAGGAAGCCATCCAGCTTTACAGCAATGCCCGGGTCTTCTGCTGCCCCTCGGTTTATGAGCCTTTTGGCATCATCAATCTTGAAGCAATGGCCTGCCGCGCGCCGGTTGTCGCGAGCGCGACGGGCGGCATCAAAGAGGTCGTGGTCGATGGAGAAACAGGCTATCTTGTTCCGTTCGATCAGGACCCGGTTACGAGTTTTCCGATTGCCCCCGAGAAATTCGCACGCGATCTTGCAGCTCGCCTCAATCAAATGCTCGAAGACCCGGAAAAGTGCAGGCGGTTCGGGGATGCCGGGCGTCGGCGCGTGGAAGAGATCTTCAGTTGGACGGCGATTGCGCACCAGACTATCGATCTCTATGAGCGGCTGATTGAAGATCGAAAGAGCGGTGCTTAACCGCCTGCAGCCTGCTCGCAGGCTCTTCGGTTTGTCGGAACTCCAACAGCGTTGAACCCAGATGGGATATGGAAGGACTATGACAGTAACGGAATCCGACGGACGCAAGCGGGTAGTCATTGAAGGAGTTTCTCCCGAGATCGATGGTGGGCGCTTCCCTGTGAAGCGGGCCATCGGCGATCAGGTTCGCGTGGAAGCGGACATCTTCACCGACGGCCATGATTCGATTGCCGCCTCGGTGCTGGTGCATCGCGAGGGTTCAGATGAGTGGACCGAGATTGCCATGCAGCCGCTGGTCAATGACCGCTGGAGTGCCGCATTCCGCGTCAAAGAGCTGGGTCGATACGGGTTTAAGGTGCAGGGCTGGGTCGATCACTTTGAGACCTGGCGACGCGATCTGCTGAAGCGCATCAAGGCGGAAAGCGATGCGGCCGTGGACTACCTGATTGGCGCAGACCTGATCGATGCGGCCGCGGGACGCGCCTCAGCCAGCGATGCCAAATTGCTGAAGCAGCGGGCGAAGGAGCTTCGAACCGCAGCGAAGCCGGGCAAGAATGTCGCCGAGTTGCGCACCCCTGCCACCGACGCGTCGCTGCACGAGATAGCTTTGCGCTACCCTGACAAGCGGTTTGCGACCGAGTCAGATCGCGAAGCATTTGTTGTCGTCGATCCGGTCCATGCGCGATTCAGTGCCTGGTATGAGTTTTTCCCGCGCTCGACTTCGCCGGAGCCGGGCAAGCACGGCACGTTTGCCGATTGCGAAAAGCGGCTCCCCTACGTGGCGGATATGGGTTTCAACGTGGTCTATCTGCCGCCGATTCATCCAATCGGGCGGCAGTTTCGCAAGGGGCCGAATAACAATCCTCAGTCGAAGCCGGGAGATCAGGGCAGTCCCTGGGCGATCGGGTCCGCGGAGGGCGGGCACAAGAGCATTCTGCCGCAGCTGGGAACGATCGAGGATTTCCGGCGGTTCGTGGCGAAGGCCAGGGCGATGGATCTCCTGATCGCGATGGACATCGCCTTTCAGGCCGCTCCCGATCACCCTTATGTGAAGGAGCACGAAAACTGGTTCAGGAAGCGCCCCGACGGCACGATTCAGTACGCGGAGAATCCACCGAAGAAGTATCAGGATATTTATCCCTTCGACTTCGAGAGCGACGACTGGACCGGGATGTGGGAGGAGCTGAAGTCTGTCTTCCTCTACTGGATCGAGCAGAGCGTTACGGTCTTCCGCGTCGATAATCCGCACACCAAGGCATTTCCCTTCTGGGAGTGGGTCATTACGGAGATCAAGCGCGAGCATCCTGAGGTGCTGTTCTTCGCCGAGGCCTTTACGCGGCCAAAGATCATGTATCGGCTGGCCAAGTTGGGATTCAGCCAGTCGTATACCTATTTCCCCTGGCGCAATGGCAAGGCCGAGATCACGGCCTATCTTACGGAGCTGGCGCAGACGCCGGTGCGCGAGTTTTTCAGGCCAAATCAGTGGCCGAATACTCCGGACATCCTCACCGAGTTTTTGCAGATCGGCGGACGCACGGCGTTCTCGATTCGCCTGCTGCTCGCCGCGACACTGGGCGCCAATTACGGCATCTACGGGCCGGCCTTTGAACTGATGGAGCATGTACCGGTGCGCCATGGCAGTGAAGAATATCTCGATTCCGAGAAGTACGAGATTCGCCAGTGGAATCTCGACCGCGAAGACAGCCTGAAGCCTCTGATTACGCGAGTAAATGCC
>Ga0182024_10003716_pt1 | contig 36007 bp, 18 predicted proteins | sample P32metaG_FD_120480 | JGI IMG/M metagenome (GOLD analysis project Ga0182024, IMG submission 120480) | Permafrost microbial communities from Stordalen Mire, Sweden - P3-2 metaG (Illumina Assembly) | ecosystem: Environmental > Terrestrial > Soil > Wetlands > Permafrost | place: Sweden: Stordalen...
CTGGGGCCACGAGCACACGTTGGGCATTTACCCGCCGTACATGGGCCTTAAAAGAGGGCGGTGCGTCGGTGCATCGGCCGTTCCGGTCTTTCAGGACCAACAGCAATATGCGACCGCGCAGGATCTTAAGACCCCAGACGGCGCGGCAATGCCCACTTGGGACCCCAACGGTGTCCTCAGCGCCTCCCAGAACATGTACAACAACTGCTTCGCAATGATGACGCTCAATGGAGCATCGGCCGCGGTGGAATACTACGAAGTTCCGCTGCTCCAGGAGGCACGCAAGTTCAATGTAACCGATGCCGTGTGATCGGCTGCTGCTAAGCCATGCGCCACCACGCTCAGCCTCGATGGCCTCCATCCCAGCTCCAAAGGCGCACGCGTCAAGTTCTCCGGCAAGTCTCGCACCGTCGTCGACGGCCCCTTCACCGAAACCAAGGAGCTCATCGCCGGTTTCTCGATCTTGCAGGTCAAGTCCCTTGAAGAGGCCATCGAGTGGGTCAAGCGTGGCCCCAACTGCAGCGCCCGCGACAACGAAGTCGAAATCCGCCAGGTCTTTGAGATGGAAGATTTCGCACCCATCCTGTCCGAAGAGCAGATCCAGCACAAAGTAGAGCTCCGAGCTGAGCTGCCAAATCAGACCGCCAACAAATAGCCGCTCTTGCATCCATGGATCGAAAGCTGGTGTGATCGGTAACAGTGTCCGCTACCGATCCACATCACGCCACGCATCAGGCCCTGCATCGCACCATCGAAGCCGTCTGGCGCATCGAGTCTGCGCGCGTCAGCGCCGGACTCACGCGCCTCACCCGCGACTTAGACCTAGCCGAAGATCTCGCGCAGGAAGCACTCGTCGCCGCACTCGAACAGTGGCCGCAATCTTGCGTCCATCAACAAGAACATCGGCTGGGACACGTTCCGTCATTCCTTCGGCACCATCTTGAAGGCAAACGCATGAGGATGTGAAGACGGTACAGGAGCTTCTGAAACACGCCCGGATTTTCGTGTCACTCGGGGAGCCATTCGAAGCTAAGTGCTTTGCTTTGAATGGCGGGGACGACGGGGCTCGAACCCGCGACCTCTGCCGTGACAGGGCAGCGCTCTGACCAACTGAGCTACGTCCCCAGACGTAGTTTGAACAACTTAGGTCTATGTCGCGTAGAATGAACGATTTCGAAGCTTTCGCTCTTTTCGTCTATTTCTACCCTTTCGCTGCTGTGGACCTGATTTCGGGGTCCAAGTGGACACCAAAATGGACACCAAACAACTCCATCGCAACGACAAATTGAGTCTATCAGAAGTGAAAGTTCCTTGGGCCCATGCCCTGTAGGAGATTGGTGGGCGGTCTACGATAAGTATTAGGGATCCGCCGACACTGCACCGAAATCTGGGGACAACTTTGCTTCTGATGACTTCGCCAGCATTACGATGTCGCCTTGCGAAGGTGGGAGCAGGTCTTACTGTCTCCTGAACCAAACTCGTGGGCGCACTAGACCGGCACGCTGTTGAGATTAAACAGAAGGCAATTGACGAGAGGTACGCAGCCAAAGAGCGGCTGGACTGTTCACAAGCTCACTTGTCAAGCCGGTAATCCGAAGCTGAGCGTAATAAACGAATAGCGTCTGTGAGTAAATTTAGAGGCGTTAAACGATATGCCTGAACCTTGTCTGTTCTGCAAAAACAACTCAGGGAGCCGTGAACATCTGTGGCCGAAGTGGATTCATGAGCGCATGGACTTTGGTCCGGTTAAGATGGACCGTTACGGCTCACAGCAAATCATCATTCCCGACCCGGAAATTACGGTTAAGAGCGTCTGCGGAACATGCAACACAACGGCTGGATGAGCGACTTTGAAGCGGCGAATATCACGCCGCCTGCGCGAAAGGCACGACGCCACTGAAACACCTGATGCGAGTTCACGCCCTCAGCCTGCGCCACTCGCGGTACACTCATCCCAGGCGCTCGACGATCCGCCGCTTCTCCGCAACCGTCCGATGCACACGCCCGGCGCTCGACTCCGTGACAACAGATTCAAACCCGAACTCGGTCGATGTCCAGAGGGGCTGAGTGTACGCTCACCGATCTTCCTTGTCGAAAGTGCAACAAATATCGCTGGTGGCTGCGACTATGTATAACTGTTACCGTGCTCTTAAGAGCCACTCCTGTGATTCAAGCCGGAGCTCCTTCTTCCTCAGCGACGTCGCAGAACTTCTCCAACAATTCGATCAATTCCCGCGCTCGAATAGGCTTTGCGATGTAGCTATCCATCCCCGCAGCCAGGCAGCGCTCGCGGTCGCCCTGCATGGCATGGGCCGTCATAGCGATAATCGGCAGGCGCTTGCCGGTGTCTCGTTCCCGGACCCGGATGGCGGAGGTGGTCTCAAATCCATCCATTTCCGGCATCTGTACGTCCATCAACACCACATCGAAGTTCTCTCTATCGAGGGCGGCGAGGGCTTCGCGCCCGTCAGCCGCTATCGTGACGTGGTGTCCCTGTTTCTCCAGAACGCGGGAGGCTATCTTTTGGTTGACCGCATTGTCTTCCGCCAGCAGAACGCGTAGTCTTGCCGGCCTCTGTTTGGTCTGATGCACCGCCAGCACGGCCGAATCGGCTTGGGACCCCGACCCGCCCAGAACCCGAGAAATGACCTCAAACAACTCCGACTGGCTGACAGGTTTGGTGAGATAGGCATCCACGCCCAGTTCCTGGCAGCGTGCCGCTTCGCCTCGTTGCCCGGCTGAGGGTAGGATGATGACTTTGGCTTTGCCCGCCAACATGGGAGACTGGCGGATTTGCTCGACCAGCGTGAAACCATCCATGTCCGGCATGTTAAGGTCGGTCAGAATCAGGGCAAAGGTGCCCTGCTCCTCTTTCAGGCGCTGCAGGGCGGCGATCCCGCTCTCTGCTAGCGTGGGCTTCATCCCGAAGCACCGCAACATCTCCCCCAGGATGCGACGGTTGGTGGTACTGTCATCCACTACCAGCGCACGCAGGCCAGCTAGCTGCGCCGGGACAGCGCCAGGCGCGGTTTCCAACACTTCGTTACCTTTGCCGAGACCGACGGTGAAGTGAAAGCGGCTGCCGTGCCCCAAGGTACTCTCCACCCAGATCTTTCCCCCCATCAACTCCACCAGTCGGGAGGAGATGGTCAGACCCAGCCCGGTGCCCCCAAACTTGCGCGCCGTGGAGCCATCCGCCTGGGAGAAAGCATCGAAGATGAGCTTTTGTTTTTCCGCAGCGATACCAACGCCGGTGTCTGTCACCACAAAGTGCAGCTGGAGCTCATCTGGCGTCCTGGAATCGATCGCAATCCTAAGCCCCACCTCGCCGTGCTCCGTGAACTTAATGGCGTTGCCGATGAGATTAATGATGATTTGCCGCAGACGGTTGAGGTCACCGACCACCCGCGCGGGCACCTCCGGGCGGATGTCGCAGGTCAGCTCGAGACCTTTCTGCTGGGCGCGGAAAGCCAGCGTCTTGATGCTCAGGGCTATGTAGTCTCGTAGCTTGAACTCGATGGACTCGAGCTCCAGCCTACCCGCTTCGATCTTGGAGAAGTCGAGGATGTCGTTGATGATCGTGAGCAGCGAATCGGCGGACGACTTGACCAGGCCGGCAAATTCGCGCTGTTCGGAATTGAGCCCGGTATCCAGAAGGAGATCGGTCATGCCCAGCACGCCGTTCATGGGCGTGCGAATCTCGTGGCTCATGTTGGCTAGGAACTCGCTCTTGGCGCGGTTGGCCGTCTCAGCCGCCTCTTTGGCCGTCTGCAAATTCTGTTCTGCCCGCTTGCGCTCGGTGACGTCGCGAAATCCCCATACGCGGCCCACATTCTTACCGTCGACCGTTTGCGGCTCAGAATGGCGCTCCAAGACTCGGCCATCTTTGAACTCAATGACGTCGTCGGTTTTCGCGTCGGCGTACGCAGCTGGAAGCTTGCTGCTGAATGCTTCCCTGTCTTTCAGTTGGGGCGCCATGCATTCCAGCAGCGATTGTTGATTGCGGCTCTCGATCACGGCCTCCGTAACCGACCACATGTCGGCGAATTTCTGATTGTGCGCGAGCATATCACCGGCGGAGTCAACCACCAGGATTCCGTCCGCGGTTGATTCCAGCGCGGCGCGAATGGTTTCCGTCCCCTCTATAACCCGCCGCTTCAAGGCCGCGACCCAGAGCGTGCCGAAGACAATGATCAATACGCAAACCGCCAACAAGGCAAGGATTCGGCTTGCCGTCCACCACGAGGGTTTCCGCAGGACCACAACATCCTGCGGCGAGCGTAGCAAGACGCGAAACGATACTGGGAGTGCGGCGCCCTCCCGCTGGGCCGACAAATTTTTGTCTACCTGCACCGAGCAAATTCCAGTGAGTTGAAGCTCGCTGCCGGGCCGCCAGGAGGCTAGCTTTTCGGCATTCGTTCCACCGGGAAGGAGCGCGAGGAACAGCATTCCCCCGGACGACATCACCAGGGTGGGATACTCTGAGGTCAAATCCTGATTCACGAGGCGGCCCTGGATTTGAATGAGTTTGGAGTCATACTCACCCTTTAGCGCGTCCGCCACCATAATGGATGTGGCTGCGACGGCTTCGCCGCTGCCCTTGGGCATGAAGATAGCGTCTTCCAGCTTCAGCGAATACTCGCCCATGGCGGGGAAGCCCACCACATCAACCACTTCCCCCAGCCTCGTGGGGGTCTTCTGGACCGTGGGGATAAACAGTCCCTGGTTGCCATCCTGAATATAGATCCACCGTCCAGGCCACTGTAGTGTGACTTGCCCCCGCACGCGAACACGATGGACAAACGTGCCCCCCGGCTCGAACCGTAACAAGGTATCAATAGGCCGCGCTGGCAATGAAAAAGGATCGGCGCGGGCCGGCTCCTCTACTCTTAACTGGGCCATGGACGGGAAGAGCAAACGGGCCCCGACCATCTGCCGGTTTCTCGTCCAGACAGGTGCTGTATTGCCGCGGATTACGACTGTTGAATCGACCAAGCGAGCGTAGTCGACGCCTGCCTCGCGCGAGGTGATGGCGCGGATTTCGCCATCCGCCAAGGCGAGCGCAAGCGTGATATGGGCGCCGGATTGCGCGACCGAATGGATCACACCCTGGACTTCTACCCACTGCCCGTCGTCGGCGCCAGTCATTAACTGCGCCAGGCTTCTCAGTGGCGCCGTGGACGGCAGGTGAGACTGCCCTACCGCATGAACCTCAGACGCAATGACGATGGGCGCGTAGTTTCCCGGCTGGCTCACGCCCTTCATATCGATGACCGTGCCCGCGCGAAGCGGTAGAACGGGCCGCGGCGGAACCAGGACACATATGCAGCCGCTTTGATCACAGGCAAAGAACGCGCCCACCGTGGGAGCAGTATCGGGATCGTAGTAGGTGACAACGGCGTGCAGGTGAACGGGATAACCTAGTTTGGCTTGGTCGGGCGGCAAGCTGTGTGCGGAGTTGGCCGTGGTCAGGGTGGGCAACGATGCCTGCGCCATCGCGGCGGCCGGCGTCTTGGATATCTCGTGTGTTTCGGCCTGGACCTTGGCAACGGGTGTGAACGCGAGGAGCACCAACTCGATAGCCACGGCTAGTTGGAGGATGAGCCCCTCTGCTACGCGTTTTGAATCTGCCATGTCGTCTAGGTCATACCAAAAATCGATATTCAATTAGGCCTATCGGCATGGCTTAGCGGTCGCATCATCGCCGGCTGCGGAGAAAACCGGTCCTTGACTAGAAGCTCAACGCCTGTGGCGGATGGTTCAAGAGACGGGTGACATGAATCTTTGGTTCGCTTGCCCCCCGATTCCCGTGGAGGTCTGATAACGAGCGTCATGTCGGGAAATACATAACCCTCGCTACAACAGTCAGATACAGTGTTCGATAAAGTAGTCGGGAAAACCTCCGAGACTCACCGCAGAACTCGAGTTCGGGGCGCCTTTCGGCTGCGGTTCAGCAGCTTCTCACACGTGTAGGCCTAAAGATTTCGCACCAATACAATCAAGGGGCTTCATGCAAACTCCTCCGATGCCCTCCTACAGCGGGACACTCAACACCGACGAACTGGCCGACGTGCTGGCGTATCTTGCGTCCCTCAAAGGCGTGAGTCATCCATGAGACGATCTGCCACCTTCTTCGATTTACACCTGCCCGAACTGTCTACTGGCAAAACCTGTTCTGAACCTCCAATGGGTATTTCCTGTTTTGGGCACCGGCCGGGTGTCATTCAAATCACTGGATGAGGTCTGCCTCTAACGGAGCCAGAATTACAGAGCCTTCGTAAACATGATGGCGGATGATCCCTTGTCTCTTGCCAGAAACGGGAATCCGTTTCTCTTTGTTGGTTGTGTTTACGTAGAGTATTCGACCATCGACGAACCTGGCATAAACTCCCTCCGGAGTCTTCGGCCCCGGCTGGATGCCCGCAACCTTATAGATATGATTCAGGATAGGACCAACAACTGATTCGTTTGATTCTGTCGCCGTGTAAATTGCGTTTCCTTTGCCGAATTTGTTGATCGTAACAGCGGGTGAACTGTCTGCGGTATTCGTAAATCGCGAAAGAACGGTTGCCGTTGAAGGCTCCAGGACTTCATAGAAATGCACACCGGTTTCTATGGAATCTCCATGCATGCTCAATTTCAACGCCGCCTCAGACCAGTAGAACGCACCTGTCTTCAACCCAAAAACATCATTCAAGCGACCGGGCAGCGGTGTATCAAACCATCGGCCATGCTCGTCGACTTTGGCGGAAAAGGCAGTCATCAAAACGGTACCGCCGCCACTCACGTACTCCCGGAGAGCTTTTGCGCTCGCGGCATCCATTACGTAGTCCGCCGGAACGACGACCAGTTTGTAAGGCGAGAGATTGTCGTGGCCGATGTTGATAATCGCGGTATCGATATTAGCGCGAAACAGCGGCCTGAAGGCGCCTTGTACCTGCTCTGTGTATGAGGGTTTGAAATACTGGAGTGTTGTACTCGATGGTCCGTTCGGGTGCGAGTCGATGAAGGAATCGAAAGAATAAGCGATGGCAACTTCAGGATGGGTATATCGCGGGAATCCGAACTTCTGCAGCTGTTTAAACTCCGAAGCGATGTGCCCGAACTCATCGACCTTCCATGAAGGCGTGCCGTCATGATCGAGCAGCCCGAATAGCGCCTGTTCTTCACCACCAAGATGACTGTTGAATGTCCATGCGAGAATCCCCTGCGCTCCCATCATGAGCCCCAGGTAGGCATACATGCGGCTTCTGCCGGGACTTCCATAGTAGCCGCCACCACCAGCCGTGAATTCGTTAAACCAGATGGGGGTTGCCAGATCCCCTTTCGTCATGAGCGCACCGAGCGCGCCGCTGACAGGATCGCCCGGATAGAAGCCTTCAGCGCCATAGGAAACATAGGATTTATATGTGCTTAGATAATCAAAACCTCTCCGCGACGCAGTGTCCCAGAGGTTCGAGATGGATGGGACATCCGGCATATTGCGCCGACGGATGGCTTCGAGTTCCTGCAACCGTGCCACGGTAACATCTGACCAGTAATGATGAAGATCCAGATAGCGCTCGGAAGGTCCAGGCCCATCCGCGAGCGGCAAGTCAACATCCTCGAAGCTGTTCAACCGCCGTGACCACCGCTGTGTCGCCCAGGCTTTGTTCAGCCCCTCGATCGTTCCGTACTTCTTCTTCAGCCAGACAATAAAGCGCTGCCTGTCGGCTTCAGAATATGACATGAAGCCATTCCCGATCTCGTTGTCATAGCCGACAGCAATGACTGCGGGATGATGGGCATAGCGTTTCGTCATCGTGTCAGCGAGAATTCCCGCTTGGCGCACGTAATCCGGATCGCTAATGTCATCCATATAGCGCTCCGCCGGCGGTAGACGGGTGCCGTTCTGGCTGATGATGTCTACTCCCGGGTACGCGCGATGCAGCCATATGGGCGCCGGTGAACCAGGAATGTCCAGAATTACTCTGATTCCGTTGGCGGACATTTTGTCCATAATCTTGTCGAACCATTCAAATGTGAATTCGCCTTGCGAGGGTTCATATGAGTCCCAGGAAAGGTCTCCCATCCGCACGACATTGAATCCTGCTTGCTTCATGATGGCGATATCGCTTTCGATTTGTTCAGGCGAGCGGTCAGCGGGCTGATAACAGGCGCCCACGAAGAGCTGTCCAGGCCCCGGCCAGTTGGGATGCGAGGTCTCCTGCGCTGTGGAAGCAGCGCCACAGACTGCCAGAAGAAGCAGCGATAGCCCCGATACACGATGGCACACGAACCGGATTATTCTTTTCGTCATCTTTCTTGGATGTACACCTGCCCGAACTGTCTACTGGCAGCTGGCCTGAAAACACAGATTTTTGCTGAAAAACGGCAGGACATGATTCTGAAATCGATCGGCTACCGCGCTGGTGTGTGTACCCGGATAGATCTCAAAGCTGTTCGCAATTCCGTACTTATCCAAAACGTCGTGTAGTTTGCCGGCATCGACACGCAAGCCGTCCTGATCGCCCACGTCCATGGCGATGGCGCGATACTGCTTGAGATTCCCGATGTACTGGTCCACGAAGGCGAGTGGTGCATTCGCTGCCCATTTGGCCACGATATCCGGTTGAGAAACACCATCTTTCATCGGAAGGTCGAGGTAGAGCGGCGGATTCTTCGGATCGGGCGACCATGCCGCCGCACTGGCTAGCTGTGCTCGCGCAAAGAACGGGAGTTTCGCAGAATCCTCCGGCGTCTTCACCGCTTCCAGGGTCTTTTCGAGCTCAGGATTGACTGGTCCCGCCGGTCGAGCGGACATGCAGCACGGGCTCATGATATACAGGCTGCCAAAGACATCGGGATGCTTCATACCGATGCGGGAAGCGCCGTAACCGCCCATCGAATGGCCCACCAATCCACGGCTTTCGCGGTTTGGAATGCTGCGGTAATGCGCGTCGATATATGCGACCAGATCGTGAGCAATGAACTTCTCGAAATCTCCGGTGGTCACTGAACTCGAATACATCGACCCATTGTGGACTGTCTTCGAATCGGGCAGCACAACGATCATTTCTTTTGTTCCCTGGGCAAAAGCTCCCTCAATCGTCTGCGGCACGTGGATCTCGTGGGTCCATTGCTCGGCACCAATGGAGTAGCCGTGCAACGCATAGACCACCGGGTAGCGGCGATGCTTGTCCTTGTTGTAGCCCGGCGGCAGGAAGACAATCACGTCGCGGTCGACGGCGTCTCCCTCCAGGTTGCCCTCCAACGCCGTGCCGTAGATCTTGATGTGCTCCACGATTGAGGGCTTTGCCTCCGCGACAATCTGAGGCACCCCAGTCTGCACCTGCGCGGCAATCCTGGAACCGGGAGTCATGGCCATCACCAACACCACTGCCCAAAAACAATTCGTAGTTTTCATCTCTGTCCTCACCTGGAAACTGTTTGCTTTCACACGGGGCCGATTGGCGGCAATCTGCCCCTCACGCCGCTTGCTTCTTCTCGATCGCCATCCAACCCGCCATGCATATGCATTCACGCCGGGACAAGGAAAGTGACTATAGCGGATACGAATCGATATCGACGCGAAACAGAGGCGCGGCCACCGTCCCGGGCAATCGTCGCAGCGTCTCCTCCGCGCTACCTTTCATGGCTCCAGCGAAATGACCGTCACCGACTTTGGCCCGACGGTTAATGCCAACTTGCTGCCTTCTATTTTTGCGGAGATAGGCTTGGGAACAACGGTGTTGGGTGCGGCAAAGGTGTTTACGCTGTCGACGGCGGAGGCACTCAGGGTCTCTGCCTTCGCCGACTTGACCGCCCCATCGGAAATCTCCGCATCGATAGCAACCGCCTTTTCCGGATCAAGGTTCGTGATTTCGAGCCAAAGCTTGCCGGAAGAGTCCCTGGCCGCCAAAGCATCCACCCGCGGCAGATCGATCGTGCCTTGCGTGTACCGGCCGGCGTCAAACGCTACGGGAAGAAACGTCGCGTCCTCAAAAGGAACATACATCTTGTACACGTAGTAAGTCGGAGTGAGAACCATTTTCTCCTTGTCGGTGAGGATCATCGACTGCAGCACGTTGATCATCTGGGCGATGTTCGCCATGCGCACGCGATCGGCGTGGCGAGCGAAGATGTTCAGGTTCAGAGCCGCCAGAATGGCGTCTCTGAGGCTGTTCTGCTGTACGAGGAAATGTGGATTCGTCCCCGGCAGCGGCGCATGCCATGCCCCCCATTCGTCCACTGCGAGCGCTACCTTCTTCTGCGGGTCGTACTTGTCCATCACTGTCTCCTGCTTGCGCAGGAACTCATCCATGAACAAGGTGGACTTCAGCGCCTTGGCGTAATCCTCAATCCCGAAGCCGGTCGAAGGCGTCGAGGGGGGCCATCCGTTGGGGACCGTATACCAGTGCAGCGAAAGGCCGTCGATATTCCAGCTCCAGTCGTGCCCCTGCCACGCCTTCATGATGGTCTCGGTCCACTCGGTCTCAGCAACGCCCGGGCCAACAGCGATCTTGAGCATATGGTTCGCACCCTGCTGCCCGGGATTGTCATTTCTGACGAAGTGGCTGTAGATCTTCAGCTGGCTCAGATAGTAGTCCGGGATCATGTTGCCGCCACAGCCCCAACTCTCATTTCCGATGCCGAGGAAGCCGACCTTGTAAGGGTCAAGGTGACCATTGGCGGCACGCTCTTTCGCCAGGGCAGTCGGTCGGGCCGCGGTCAGGTACTCCAACCATTCAGCCGCTTCCCGCGGAGTTCCGGATCCAACGTTGACCGAGACGTACGCTTCGCTGCCGATCTGCTGCAGGAAGTCCATGAATTCGTGAGTACCGAAGCTGTTGGTGTCGACCACGTCACCCCATGCGGCGTTGATCGTTGCCGGCCGCTGCCCGGCGGGGCCGATACCATTGCGCCAATGGTACTCGTCAGCAAAGCAACCGCCCGGCCAGCGGACACTGGGCACCTTCAGCGCCTGAAGCGCGGTAACGACATCGTTTCGAATCCCGCGCGTATTCGGAATGGGAGAATCCGGTCCAACCCAGATGCCCTCATAGAGTCCGTGTCCGAGGTTCTCCGCAAACTGGCCGAAGAGGTTGCGATCGATCTTCGCTCCGGCCTTGGACGCGTCGATGGACAAATGAACCTGGTCCGTGGCCCTCACCGGCAAACAAGAAATCAGCAGCAGAGGAAACAGGCAAACGGCGAGACGGGCACTGCCGAACTTCATGCAAACTCCCTGGGACAACACCGCGGATCGGCCGCGGAGAATCCTCGCTAGGTCCTGGTGGCGAACTGCCGAAAGACGAATCAATTGCGAAAACGTTCTCTGGGATTCGGACTATACAGAAGCTCTCCAGCTGTGAGCAAGTCAAATGAGTCGCTCGATTCCTATCGAGTTCATCGATGGTTTTGTATGCTTCGCCACCGCTCCAATCATCGAAGGCAGCTCAAATCACCTCGGGTTCCCGGTTCATCCCCAGCAACTCCGCCAGGGCATTGGCCTCGGAGTTGCTGTGACTCAAGTCTCTGCATACCAGGTTCAGCCGCACATCGCGAGTCCTACCGGCAGGGAGTGGAAGGCCTACGAAATCGCCGGCGTCGAGTTCGCGCTGAATGCGATACTTCGGCAGCCAGCCGAAACAAAACCCGCTGCGAACCGCGGCGATCGCCGATTCGATCGTGCCCACCGGAAGCACGCGCTGTGTCGGAAGCCGCGGCTGCTGCTTCAAGCTCCCGGAAGCCGCGCTCCCGATGGTCACCAGCGTGTGCTGCATTAAATCCGAACGCGATGGCCTGCGCCGGATCGACAACAGACGATGATCGCGGCGCGCCACCGCAATCATTTCGATTACCAGAATCGGCTTGAGGAAGAGTTCGCGCGACATCAACCCTGTCACGCAGAGTTGAGCGTTGTGTACCGAGAACTCCGAGTCCGCGGATAGAAACGTCCCCTGCCGAAGCTTTGGCTTAACCTGCGGAAAACTGCACGAGAAACTCGCCAGCGCAGCAAACAGGCGGTCGTCGGGAAAGATGCTGTCCACCGAGAGCCTTACCTCCGAGGCGCCGCCCGATGCCATCAGGCGGGCGCGCTGCTCCAGTTGATGAAAGCCTGCCAAATGGGGTTCGGCATCGGCCAGCAGCACCCTTCCTAACTCAGTGAGCTGCGCTTTCCTGCCCTGCATCTCGAACAACCGGACACCCAGCTGCTCTTGCAGGCGACCGATGGCATAGCTGATGGTGGATTGAGAACGGTTGAGCTTTTCGGCCGCAGGCGCAAATCCCCCCAACTGCACCACGGTCTGCAGGATCTCCCAGGCATCGAGGGTGGTGTCCATGGCCCAGAATACATCGAATAAATCGATGTTCTACGTGAAAAAATGCGACTATCCTTCGAGAATCTCGTTCAAGTACGATGCCGCTGTTCCGGAGATTCCGAATTGCGGGATAGATTGCCCGCGTAGGAAAACGATTACCCGGGGAGTCGCATGCGAGCGTGATGCCAAACCTGTCCGGGAAACCTTCCCCATGGCTGCGTGCTTCGCGGGATGGATTCACGGTGGAGTGTATTTGATGAAGAGAATTGGAATCGCAATGCTATTGCTGTCGACCTTCTGCTGGGCACAGACGCCGGACGGGTTCGAGCCCGCCTCCACCAATGTGTGGGGAGCAGCCTATCCCCGCGTCGACACCGGCGGCAGAGCTGAATTCCGAGTGAAGGCTCCCAACGCCGGCAAAGTCCAGGTGAACTTCTGGGGGGCGGCTAAGCTGGACATGGTGAAGCAGCCCGATGGAATGTGGACCGTCACCTCCGAGCCACTGGTGCCAGGATTCCACTACTACACCCTATTGATCGACGGCGCGGAATTTAGTGATCCCGCTAGCCATACGTTCTTCGGCGGCGGCAAAGACGCGAGTGGAATCGAGATCCCTGAGCCCGGGTCGACCTACTATTTGCCCCAGGACGTTCCCCACGGCGCCGTGCGTGAGATCTGGTACTTGTCAAAGGTCACCGGGACCTGGAGGCACGCCCTCGTCTATACGCCGCCGGGCTATGACACGGAGACTAAGATGCGCTATCCCGTACTGTATCTGCAGCACGGCGGCGGCGAAGATGAGACTGGCTGGATCCGCCAAGGGCGTGCCAACTTCATCCTCGACAATCTGATCGCAAGCCGAAGCGCGAAGCCGATGATCATCGTGATGGCCTATGGCTATGCAAAACGCGCCGGCCATCCGGATCCCGACCTGACCGGGAAGCCCTTCGGCTCGCCCGAGATGATGAAGGCGATGCAGGAGATGGCCTCGACCTTTGAAGACGATATGACCCAGGAGCTGATTCCCTTTGTCGATTCGCATTTCCGCACCGTAGCGGATCGCGATCATCGCGCCATGGCCGGGCTGTCGATGGGCGGCATGCAAACGTTCCAGGTGACTTTCGATCATCTGGACTTGTTCTCGTACATTGGAGGGTTCAGCGGTGCTGCCGGCCCGATGGTGCTCGGCAAAGAGAAGCTCGACCCGAAGGCAGCCTTTCATGGTGCGCTCGCCGATCCTGAGGCATTCTCCACCCGCGTTCATCTACTGTGGCTTGGCGTCGGCACCACGGAGCCGGCCATGATGAAGGCCGGTCTTGAAAGGCTGCACACCTCCCTGGATGAGGCAAAGATCAACCATGTCTTTTACGAATCGCCTGGCACTTCACACGAATGGCAGACGTGGCGTCGGGACCTTAAGGATTTTGCCCCCCGACTCTTCCAGTGATTGGCCCTAAAGCTGTGTTGCATCATTCCTCCCCACAGCGTGAGAATCGGGATGGAGAGGAATGTGAAGCGGGCTAAGTTTGTAGTGTTCATCGGCGTGTTGTGGCTGACCACGGTGCCTATAGTCGTTTCCCTGGGCCAGGGGCCTGCTCGCGAAAGCCAGAGGCGGCTTGCACTCGAGCTCGAGCAGCAGGGCAAGGTCGCCGAAGCCCAAGCCGAGTGGCGATCGCTCCTGAGCAGCCAACCGAATGACGCTGAAGCTTATGCGCATCTTGGTCTCTTGGAGGCGCGCCAGGCGCATTACAAGGAGGCCATCGTTTTCTACCATAAGGCTCTAAGCCTGAACCCGAAGATGCCGAGCTTGCGCCTCAATCTTGGTCTTGCTTACTTCAAGGCTGGGGATCTCCTGGCGGCAACAAAGAGCTTTGAACCCTTGCTCAAAAGCGAGCCCAACTCCTCCCCGGAAGCGCTTCGCTTGGTGACCCTGATGGGCCTCGCGCACTACGGAATGGGTGAATACGCAGCTGCGGTTCCGTACCTGAAGCAGGCTACAGCAGCCGATCCCGGGAACCTTCCCTTCCGGCTATCGCTTGCTCAAAGCTGTCTCCGCACCAAACAGTATCAGTGTGTTCTCGACGTTTACCATGAGATCCTCACCTTGAATGCCGAGTCGGCCGAAGCGGATATGCTCGCCGGCGAAGCTTACGACGAGTTGAAGAACGATGCTGGAGCCATCACGGAGTTTGAGGCTGCGGTGAAGGCTGATCCCAAAATGCCAGATGTGCAATTCGGATATGGTTACCTGCTATGGAGGGTTTTGAAATTCGACCAGGCAGAAAAAGCCTTCCGGTCTGAGCTCGCAAACAACCCGGAACATCCTCTCGCGCTAGCCTATCTCGGCGATACGCTGATACGACTCCATCGTTCCGGCGAGGCCGTCCCTTACCTTGAGCACGCAATGCGGATCCAACCGTCGATTGCCATCGCACATCTCGACCTGGGCGTTATCTACGAAGGCCAAGGTCGCAAAGATGACGCTGTCAGAGAACTTAAGACGGCGGAACGACTCAGCCCCGGCGACCCGTCCATTCATTTTCGTCTGGGACGGTTTTATGAATCCATAGGTCGAAAAGCGGAAGCGAAGGCCGAATTTGATAAAACGCGCAACCTGCAACAAGCGAAGGAACAATCACTGAGAGAGCAGATGCACCAGGTCGAAGCCGGGCCGGCTGCACAGAAAACCAATATCGGACCCAGGTGATCGGTGATCGGCGATCGGCTGAGAGTTCCCCCAGCGGGCTGCCGCCGCAAAGGCGATTTTCAATCGTCCTATCCCTCTGTTTTCAAAGGGAGTTCACACGGTAATCGTTTTCTGTTGACAATGAACTTCCTTCCAAACATGCTTTGAAGTTGCAATCTCGTGGGGCCTTAACACTTGCTTTACGAAACGAATAGCGGGCAACTGAAGACGCAGGAGGTTCTCTGATGAGTTTAGAAGTTCTAACGGTAATGCATTCGGGGAAGGCCCCTGCCGACGCTGCGAAGCAGCGAGAGGAATTGGTGCGCCGCGTCGCCTCCAGCGTCACCTTCGAAAAATCGCCGCGCCTCCGGGCGTTCTTCCTCCACGTGTGCCGATGTGCTCGAGAGAACAAGTCTGAAGAGGCCACGGAACCGCAGATCGCGATCTACGTCTATGGCCGCCAGCCGGGCTATAACCCGAACGACGACAACATCGTTCGCTCCCAGGCCCGCGTCCTCCGGATGAAGCTGGAGCATCATTTCGCCAACGAGGGCAAGAACGAGCCCGTCATCATCACTATCCCCAAAGGCCAATACCTGCCCGTCTTTGAGACTCGCTACAAAGAAGCGCAGGTAGAACCCTCGCAGGCACAGCCGAGGATCCTGGCGCCTGAAGATCGAAAGCCCTACCGATTCACTCAGGTCTTGGTCGGTGGGGCTTCGCTGTTTGTACTTGCAGTTGTTTGGTTTGGCTACCTGTCATTCGAGTCCAGGCGTCCCTCTTCGCCATCCTCCGTCGTTCCCGCTGCCTCAGTTTCCCAACCAACTCGGAACCAGGCCGAGCCCCGGATAACGAGCCAACGGGTCCCGTTGGCCTCCGGCGCCGGAGAGACCAGGATTGCCGCCGGTCACACCGGCAACAGTTATGTGGATCTGTGGGGGCGCCGCTGGGAACCGGATCGTTACTACGAAGGAGGCGTCTCCCGGTCCGGCCCCTTGCATCTCTTCCCCCCAGTGGCCGACAAGGATCTCTACGGTTCCATCCGCGAGGCAGTTTCGGATGACAAAATGGTGCCGCAGTCGCAGCGTGGCTTCAGTTACAACATCCCTCTCTCCCCCGGCGTCTACGAATTGAGGCTCTATTTCGCCGATCCCCTGCGCCAACCGGACGCGGATCAGAAGGAAGACGCCCAAAATTACCGGCACTTTGCCATAGACCTGAACGGCCGTCCGTTGCTGGTGGATTTCGATCCAGTTACGGATGGTGGTTCGGCCGCGGTGGACGTCCGGACATTCAAGGGTGTGCGTCCTGCAGCGGACGGCCAGGTCCACCTTGGTTTTCGGTCGGATTGGGGGCGGGCTTTCGTAAGTGCGCTGGAACTGACACCGGGAACGCCGGGAAAATTAGAGCCGATCCGGATTCGCGCGAACCAGGCGAATTTTGTAGATGCCAATGGCACACGCTGGAGCGGGGACCGGTACTTTATCGACGGGCGTACCTACACTTATGAAAATCCCGAGTCCGGACCGAAAATCCCAGCGCTCTACACCGGCGAGCGGCACGGTAATTTCAGCTACTCGATCCCCGTTCCTCCGGGGAGCTATACCGTCAAGCTCCACTTCCTCGAGGCGTTCTTCACTCCTTTGATTCCAGCCGCACATTGCAACGGTGTAGGCTGCAGAGTCTTCGATGTTACCTGCAATGGCGTCATGCTGCTTCAGGATTTCGACGTCGTTCGGGAAGCGCCGGGGGCGTTCCAACCGGTAGTTCGCGAATTTCACGGCTTGCATCCTAACGGCCAGGGGAAGCTGCTGATTTCTTTCTCGCCGAAGGTGAATTACGCCGAGGTCAGGGCCATCGAAGTCCTCGACGAAGCCCAGTAGCGAATGCGTTTTCGACTCACCCCTGACGGGAAACGGTAGGGGAAGTGTGTCATGCCCACTCGAGCCAAATAAGTCTCCTGACTCGCCACCGCGCGTCCACCCGGGATGACCCACTGCCTCCGGACTCTCCCCCTTCCTGCCGCACTCGCCACCTGCACACAAATACTCTTTGACCCATAGGCGGCCGCGATTTTCCACCGGCAAACGGAATATGAAATTGCGGAGCGATGCACCGTCGTTTGCCAGGGTTCCTCCAGCGCAATCTTCGCCTAATCTTCGCGTGACTCACGGTACATTCTGCCCGGTCACACTGTGACACCCCTTCACAGGCGTTTCCCAGGCGGCTTAGATTCCTCGCGGTCAATGAATACATCGTTAAACAGAACTGAAGCAAACCCCATTCCGAGGTCGCGGGGCGGCCGTACGTATGTTGTTGTTAAAAAAATCAGTGAAAGAGCGGTTCTTTAGGAGGACATGTGAAATCAGCAGGTTTTGAAAAACGCATCCATTTCATGCTTCGGATACCCCTGTTGTTTATGCTCTGGCTTGCTGTGCTGAGCTCCATAGCATACGGCCAGGGAACAGCCACGATTGTCGGGACGGTGACCGATCCAACGGGCGCCGTGGTCCCAAACGCCAAGGTTACGATCACGAACGGTGACACCGGTTTCATCCGAACCGACACCAGCAACGGAGCGGGCATTTACAACGCCCCCGAACTCCCTACTGGGTCTTACCAAGTTCAGGTGGAAGCTCCAGGCTTTAAGAGCTACGAGCGCACCGGCATTACGTTGAATGTGAACGACACAATTCGCGTCGATGTTCCGCTCCAGGTCGGTACCGTGGGACAAAGCGTCACCGTTCAGGCCAATGCGCTCCAGGTGCAGGCAGACACGAGCGAGGTCAGCCATACCGTTACCAGCGACGATATTTCAAACCTTGCCACCAACGGTCGAAACAACATAGTCCAACTCACGGCCCTGGTGCCCGGCGCCGCATCTCAGCTGCCTGACTTCGATTCCCCTGGAGCGCAGTTCCAGAGCCACGCTGTGTTCTTTAACGGCATGCGGCAGGACGCCAACAACTGGCTTATCGACGGCGGCGAGGCCTATGATCGTGGCGGCGGCGGCATATTGCTCGTGGCTCCCTCCCAGGAAGCGATTGACGAATTCAAGGTGGAAACCAGCAATTATGCCGCTGACTTGGGCAACTCGTCTGGCGGCATGACCAGCATGGCCCTCAAGAGCGGTACGACGAAGTTCCACGGTAGCGCCTGGGAATTCAACCGCAACGATGCCCTGGATGCTTACTCCTTCCTGTCGAAACAACAGGCGAATCCTTTGAAACCGGAACTCCGCTACAACCTGTTCGGATTCAACCTGGGCGGGCCGGTGGAATTCAAGTCCAGCAAGCCCAAGACGTTCTTCTTCTACAACCAGGAATGGCGCAGGGAGATCATCGGAGGCAGCATTTTCAACCAGGTGCCGACTGCGGCAAACTACTCCGGAAACATGACTGGTCTGGGCACCATCTATGTTCCCAATACCACGGACCCGGCTGCCATTGCGAAATTTGCCGCAGACGGGCTCACTCCGGGCCAAGCCTTCCCCAACAACACGATTCCGGCGAACCTTATCGATCCGACTGCCGCTGCCTACATCAAGGCCGGCTATTTCCAACCGCCCAACGCTTCCGATGGCATCCATTACTTTTCCTCGGCCAACACCGACACCTATTATCGCGAGGAAATTGTCCGGGGCGACCACCAGTTCAACGAGAAGTTCAGCGTGATGGGCCACCTGATCTATGATTCACTCAGTCAGCAAGTGCCCACGGTAGCGTGGAGCAGCAACACTTTTCCCACCATCGGGTCGATGGAAACCGTTCCTTCCTGGGCAGCTGTTGTGCACGCCACCATGAACCTCCGGCCAAATCTGCTGAATGAAGCTGCGTTCAACCACAACGGCAACGACATCACCATCGCTAACACCGGCCTTGCCAAACAGCCTTCCGGCTTCTCTATAAGTCCGATCTTTTCCGCGGCCAACACCATTGATAAGATCCCGGGAATCGAGATCAAAAGCCCGTACAACGTAACTATGGACTCCAACAGCTGGCCATGGGTAAACACGTGGCGCAGCTACCAGTACAAGGACGATCTTTCCTGGACCCGCGGTGAGCATAGTTTCAAATTTGGCGCAGCATGGATGTGGACGAAGAAGGTTCAGGAGATCTTCGTAAACACTGCCGGAACTTACCAGTTCAATGGGCAAGCCACCGCAGCCAGCACAGGCGGTCAGGGCACCCCCGGCGTGGGGCTGGCCGACTTCCTGCTGGGGGATGCTACTCAGTTTAGCCAGGCCCAGTTGCAGGATTCCGTCTCCATCAGCTACAACACGATCGATATCTACGGACTGGACAACTGGCGAGTTAACAAACGGCTCACGCTCAATCTGGGCCTCCGTTGGGAAGGCCTGCCCCACGCCTATGACAATAACAACCGCCTGTCAAATTTTTACCCCAACCTCTATAATCCGGCCGATGCGGCGCAGTTCACATCTCCTACCAGCGGCGCTTTGAACACCAACGGCCCGGGATTTACCACCGTTTCTGGTATCAAACTGGCGAACGTCCCGTTCTACTTGAATGGAGTTGGCCTCGCTGGAAGGAACGGAATTCCCAGGGGTCTGGTGCAGAACCACTACCTGACCTTCGCTCCGCGCCTCGGCTTTGCCTACGACGTGGATGGAAGCGGAAAGACTATTCTGCGCGGCGGATTCGGCATGTTCTACGAACGCAACGCGGGCAACGAAGAGTACAACATGGGCGCCAACACGCCGTTCAGTAACAGCGGCACCACCATTTACCCCTACCTGGATACAACCACGACCTCCTGGACCACCGGAGTGAGCGCCGGACAATCACCCACCACCCCGCAAGGCTTCACCGGGATCCAGGACAAGTACCCGCTCACCACGGTGTATCAATTCAGCTTGGGAATCCAGCAACAGTTGCGAAACAATGTTGTGGCCAGCATAGGTTATGTGGGCAACACCTCCAGTCACCTGTCGCAACAGGCCGACATCAACACCGTCCCGGTGAACGATCCGAACCGTCTTCTCATTTGCGGCGGAAGTTGCGGCGTCCCCGGCGGCTACAATGCCAACTATGATCGGCCTTACCTGGGCTTTGGGCAAGGCCTCAACATAGTCGGCAACGAAGGAAACGCCCACTACGATGGGTTGCAGTCATCCATCAGGGCCCAAGCGTGGAGGAACGTGACCTTTGGCCTTTCGTACACTTGGTCGCACGCCTGGGATGTGATCGATGGCCAACTATTTAACCCTCTCGATGACCCCATGAACCCGCGTTACACCTACGGAACAGCCGGCTTCGACCGCCGGAACATTGCGGCTGGCAACTTTGCTTACAACCTGCCGATCTTCCAGAACTCGAACGGGCTGCGCAAAACTCTTCTGGGAGGATGGACAACCTCCGGCATCATACAAATGGAGTCCGGACAACCGGTGACCGTCGATTCGGCCAACGACAATCTCGGCTTCGGCGGCGGCACCCAAAACCACGCGGACCAGATCGGGTCGGTGACTTATCCGCATACCTATAAACAGTGGTTTAGTCCGAGCGCGTTTGCTCAGCCGGCTGCGCTCACCTGGGGCAGCGCGTCCAAAAATAGCGTGAAGGGGCCCGGACGCGACAACTGGAATCTATCTTTGTACAAGGACTTCCATATCCATGAAAGCGTTGGGTTCCAGTTCCGGGCAGAGACCTTCAACACCTGGAACCATACCCAGTTCACGGGGGTTAACAACTCGGTCCTCACCGGTAACTCCTCCAACCCCTACAACGCCTCCGCAGGAACAGTCAACGCCACCGGTGACCCGCGTGTCTTCCAACTCGGCGGAAGGATCTATTTCTAGGCGATTGGCTGACATACCCACCCTGGCGCACGGAAGCTAACCGCTCCGTGCGTCAGGACATCCTCTACACGAGACCGTTGGCACCGATCGTTCCCAGTCGTGGTTTGCGCCCACGAGGATTTGTGCGGTCGATTTAACCGCGATTTGCCAAGCCCCATTTTGTTTTAGTGTACGGGGGGCACCTCCGACCTCGGAACGCTCAGATGCTCGCGCAGTAACACGCCGGTGCGGGGATCAAGCAGACTCTCGAACATCGCGTCCCACTGCACGTTGACCTTCCGCCCGACCCAGCCCGGCGGAGCTCCGTAGTAAGCCGCTTCCACTGGTAAACCCGTGCTTGTCGACCAGATCCTGCTGTGCCCATCGCGTTGCGACCCCGCGACAGCTCCAACTCGATCAGCTCCCGATAGGCTTCACTAGCTCCAGAGGAGCGCTTGGGATACTGCTCCGGACACGGCACTTCCGGCAAAAAGCCGGTAATCACTTCATTGGCCGGTTTTGAACTGGCAGGGCCGGTGATCACCGAACTGGCCGCTTCTGCTGGCGTCTTGCGGCCCCAACCACCCGGCGTGCGTAAAGCTATTCCGGCCGAGCGCAAGTAGCCGCCAGCCGTCTCGCGACGTACTCCCGTCGCCGCCTCGATCCTGCGCAGGGACCAACCGAGACGCCCCAGCGCGATCAACTGTTCCTGCTTCGCTTTTTCCAAGACCTTACCCATGCCAACGAGGCTAATTTCCTCCGTCGGAGTTAATGTCTTAGACCGCTTCTCTATGGCCGGTTTTGGGTGATTACCAAGGATTTAACCGAAGACCCAAGCAAGACTTAAAAACTTAAACGGGATCTTACTTTTGTGCAAATAGCCGCAATGCTGCGGAAGGAGGTCATTGGCTGAGCCTATGAAGCATCCCATCCAACACGATTGGCCTGCCGGGTTGTATCTCGACCTCGGTAGAGCTATCGCCATAGAGCACTTGATATTTCATCGAGTGATCGCAACTTAACGCGAGCTTCGCAAGATGGCCGTCCTTCCACTCAAGATCTAATTTGCCGCCGCCCCGAACGCGTGCTCCCTTCAGGCTACCGCTGGACCACTGATGCGGAAGAGCGGGCAACACCCTGATTTTGGAATCCGTGCTTTGAACAAGCATTTCCGTGATCGCTGCCGGACCGCCCAAGTTGCCATCGATTTGAAAAGGCGGGCAAAGATCGAGCATGTCGGGCAGGGTGTTGCTCGTGATCAAGATCTTCAGGTTGGCATAGGCGCGCTCGGGGTTTCGAAGCCGTGCCCACAGGGCCACCCTCCAGACCTCGGACCATCCGGTTCCGCCGTCACCGCGCAGTTCAAGGGTCTTCTTCGCGGCGGTGGCAAATTCCGGAGTCGACTCGAGACTGATGTCGTGTCCCGGATAAAGCGAGTAGAGGTGAGATACGTGCCGATGTGCTGGTTCCAGTTCGCCGTAATCGTCAATCCATTCCTGGAGCTGCCCACGTCGGCCAATTTGCAGCGGTGGCAAGCGCTTTTCGGTCCGGTTCAGTTCAGACCGAAACTCAGAATCGGTTCCAAGGATTCCAGCAGCACGTTGACAGTTTTCAAACAGCTCTCGGACCAGTTCGATGTCCATGGTGGGGGCGTACGTAAGGCTCTCCGGCTTGCCGTGCAGAAGGTACTGGTTTTCCGGCGAGGTCGACGGATTCGTCACCAGCCGTCCCGCGAAGCGTGTTCCCGGCGGCGCTTCTACGAGTATGCCTGATATAAATTCCGCGGCCTCCTTCATCGCGGGATATGCGTCTCGCCGCAAAAAGTCCCGGTCTCCACTGAACTCATAGTGGTCCCACATCTGGTTCGCGAGCCACGCTTCTCCCACTGGCCAGATCCCCCACGAACCGTCCACCGGTGTGGTTGCGCGCCAAAGATCGGTATTATGGTGGAGAACCCAGCCTTTACTGTGGTACTGCACGCGAGCAGTTTCAGCCCCAGCTACTCGCAGATCCCGGATCAAGCCCCACAGTGGCTCCTCTGTCTCCCAAAGATCACCGGCGTCGGCCTGCCAATAGTTCATTTCGAGATTGATATTTGTCGTCCATTTGCTGCTCCAGGGAGGAACCAGATCCTGATTCCAGATTCCTTGAAGATTTGCAGGTTGGCCTCCTCTCCGAGAGGACGAGATCAATAGGTAGCGGCCGAATTCAAAATAAAGCGCGAGCAGACTCGGATCTTCGTTCCCGGCGAAGTTCTGTATGCGCCGGTCTGTGGTTTCCGTGGCGTGATCCTCGCCAAGACGTAACTCAACACGAGAAAACAACCCACGAAAATCGTCCAAATGTCTTTGCCGCAGCTGGTCGTAGGATCGTTGCTCCGCACGGTGCAAGTAGTCCTGCGCCGTCCCCAACGCGTCTCCACCGATGTCGCGGTAGTTCCTGAAGCTTGTCGCGTTGCTGAAGAGGATGGTAACCGAGTCTGCACCGGAGACTTCCAGGCGCCCGCCTTCGCTGCGGACGGAACCCCCTTTATTCTGCACTCTCAAGACCGCGGCAAATCGTATGCCCGGCTGAGTCCAGGAACCCGTCCAGGACTGTGCAGGATTCTGCCGTGGCTGAATCTGACCGCTCAATTGCAGCATGCCGTCCGCAGTGCTCACCGTGCTGATTTCAGGCTGCGGTGAATCCAGCGATGCTGTAAAGGTGAGGTGGCCTGCTTCGCTGGCTGTGATACGAACGATAAGGACCTGATCAGGGTAAGAGATGAATGCCTCACGCCGGAAGTGTGCGGAGCCAACTTTATACGCTGTCTCCGCAATGGCATCCTTCAGATGGAGCTCACGGCGATAATCCGTCGTTTGCCCATGCCCTGGGAAGTGCAACCGCAGATCGCAAAATGGCTGGTAAGGCATCAGGAGCTTCGGCTGTCCCATCATCGTCCCCGAGAGCTTTTCCGCTTCGTCCATTTTGCCGGCGAAGATCAGACGTCGAATCTCCTCAAGCTGTGTATGTGCGTCAGGGTTCGTGTAGTCGTGTGGAACTCCTCCCCAGAGTGTGCTCTCGTTGATCTGGAGACGCTCATCTTCCGTCCCCCCGAAAACCATGGCACCAATCCGCCCGTTGCCGATAGGCAGCGCCTCGGTCCATTTCCCCGCTGGCTTGTCGTAGGTGAGGCTGAGATCCGGCTCGGTTGTTGCCGCCCTCAACTGTAAGGCGGTCCCCGTCACCAGAATCAACACTACCGGCAGTCCGAAACGCATTTGCTTTCTCCAATGATTGGGTCTCTAAGATTTCTTAAGTGAGAATGTGCTGGCGGCCACTGCTTTTTTGGAATCGGCACGCCGCCTTGTTTCAAATCCCCTTTTTCGCTCACAATCGAAGACGCCGCGAGGGGTACGGCGCATGGATGGTGGCGATCAGCTGTTCCGAAGCTGTCGGCTATTTAGGCAATCCGAACGCCATCTTTGTCCCATGATATGTAGCCTGACGCGCCGAGCTTGAGTCTACCGCCACGATCTTGAATTGCCGCGACTGCAGCATCCCGGAGAAATGACCACTCCGCTGTCCTATCGAGAGTTCTCTCGTCTTGTCATTCCAGTGAAAGTGGATCGTGCTTCGCAGCCCTTTCTCATAGTTGTAATTCGTGCCTTCATCCTCATACAGAGAGAAATCTCCATCTGCGCCGGGGTAAACCCGGATCTCCAGATCATTGGGCCGCTTCTCACCGGCATATTGCTCCACAGAACCAATGGGAACGATGCTCCCCGCCCTGACTAGTACCGGTATTCGGTCAAGCGGAGCGTCGATGTCGGTGGCGGTCCCTGGCTGTACCCGGGATCCGGTCCAGAAGTTGTACCATCCTCCCAAAGTGGCGGGCGTGTAGACGGGCCAACGTACTGCTCCCGTCTCAAGCACCGGGGATACTAGGAAGGCGGGGCCGAACATGTACTCATATTTCTGGGCAAGCGCCTGATCGTCATGCGCAAAGTCCATCACCAGGGGGCGCATCAGCGTCGATCCCTCAAACGTCACGGCAGCAGCCTGAGAGTAGATGTAGGGTAACAACTGCTGACGAAGGTCCAGGTAACGACGTACCTCAGTCTCTACCTGGTCACCATATCGCCAGGCCTCTGTGTCCGTCTGGTATCCATGGACACGCTGCAGTGGGGAAAAGGTCGCAAACTGGAACCACCTTAGGAATCGCTCGCGATAAGCGGGGTCGGTATATTGGCCTGGACCCGGACGAAAGAACCCACCAGCGTCCGTAGTCCAATACGGCATTCCACTCGCGGTGTAACCGAGCCCGGCTGTGATTTGCCTCTTAAGGGAGTCCCAACTGCTACCGATATCGCCCGACCAGGTGGCGGCCGCATAGCGCTGTTGGCCTAAGAAAGCGCAGCGGGTCAATAGTAGAACCCGCTTGGTGGGCGCGTCTTTTCGTTGGCCCTCGTAAACGGTCCTGTTCACAACCAGTGGGTAGACGTTACGAACTTTTTCGCCCGGGCCGGCAAATGTGCTTCTTCCGGCCAGGTCATCGTTTTCCGGTTCCGTAGCGTCCAGCCACCAGGCATCTATACCGAGCGATAACATACTCTCGCTGAAATTCTTCCAATAAAGCGATGCAGCCGCGGGATTAAAGAAGTCGATCCATTCAGTTCCGGGTATGTAATAGCCTTTCGCTGCGAATTGCTTGCCAACTTCGGTATTCGGATCGATCTTGGACCAGACGGAAACCATGAATTTTACGTTCATGTCGTGAAGGCGATCGATCATAGCCTTGGGATCGGGATAATACCGTTCATCCCATTTCATGGCGTTCCAGCCGTACTTGCCCCAGTACTGCCAATCCTGGACGATGACATCGAGAGGTAAACTGCGCTTTCTGAATTCGGCCGCGGTATCCAGAATCTCCTGGCTGGAGTGGAACCGTTCCCGGCAGTGAATATAGCCATACGCCCACAAGGGCATCAACGGCGCCGGCCCCGTCACCTGCCTGTAGCCCGCGATTACGTCGTCGGGCGTCGGTCCGGCGAAGACGACGTAATCGATCGCATCCGCCACGGGAGATCGTAATACCGTGCGGTCTTCGGTCGGCCTCCAGAACAGGACCGGCTGGTCATCCTGCTGTCCGACGATGTGAACGGTGTGGTGGCCCGCAGTGAGGTCGCCAAACCAGCTGGTTGTGGGAGGAAGCCAGAAGTTGGAGAAGTCAATGACCACTTTGCCGTCGATTTCAACGTGGTACCGGCGGGCCATTTTTTGTCCCACATCCAACAGGAAGGCATACCGTCCACCGCGGGGAACCTCCATCTCCCCCGAAAATTCGCCCTCGCGCCGGACTTCCCTTCTCGTGCCTTCGCTCGTAGTTACATCGGCCGCCGTTTCTTTGCCGGTCGACGATCGCGTCAGCACCACACGTTGATCCGCGGGGTTTAAGTCAGTTAGCCCATAGTTATGCCAGAGGATTCCATATCCCTTGCTCGATAGCAGGAAGGGTATCGCGATCTGGCTATTCACCTGAGTCAGGCGCCGGGGAAGGTCTCGAATATCCAGGAAGCCGTCCTGGAATTCGCCGCTTCCAAACAGGTGTTCGCCGGGCGGGGAGACAAAGTCCTCTTCGACCGCAAAGGTTGCCTCCCCCTGTGCGGTTGTCTGGGTTAGCCGCCGCGTACCAGCAATTTCGGAGAGGAATGTGTTTCCCGCGTGATCGGTAAAATGGACAGCTCCACTGCGACGATCGAACACTGCCTGCATCTTCGATGTCGCAACGACAACGCCCGCAGCATCCTCCGACACTTTGAATGGCGGCACGGATGATTGCTTGAGCAGAACGATGCTTGGGCTCTCGGACGCCGTTTCCTTCGTGCAGCGAACACGCATTGCACTCGGAGTTATGGGCCGTATGGCAAGCACGCAGGCGTCTGTCTTTATCTCCACGCCCGATGAGGTCTTACTAACGAGGCCGCTGGGTCCGCCTTGCGCGTGCACATGAGGCAATGCCGTGCAGAGAAAAATACCTGTAACTGTTACTGAACCCAGCCACACGAGCGGTTCGCGTCGAAGATTCACTCTGTCCTCTTTCATGAATACGCAGCGCAAGTTTGGAGGAGCTCATAAACCAAATCGGCGCCGGCGCCTCCGAGATAACCCTGTACGCCAGCTCAGCCGGCAGCAATTCTAAACGAGAAGGCATATTTACAGGGCGGAGTGTCGGGTACTTGAATTTCAAGGCCTTGGGCGCCGCGTTTCCACTTCACCTCGGAGTTCGCACCGATCAGCTCGACCTTTCGGATCTGGCGAGGGTAGTTTGCAGAGTTCTCCGCCAGAGACTTGATCACGATCTTGCCGTCAGTCGGCCAGCCCAGAGCGATGGCGTAAAGGATGTCACCCTTTGTAGTGAACCGTATGTCTGTGTGGTCGAACTTAATCTTTGAGAGCTGGTAAGAGGGAATCTGCTGGGCTTCAGTCGATGGACCCTCTCCAAAAACGCTCCAGGGACGCGTGCCCTTGATTGCTTCGGAATTCACCCGCTGCCAGTCTGCAAGTTCTTCCAGAAAGGCAATCTCATCGCTGTCCGGCTCTCCGTACCCAGGCAGCGGGATGCTAAGAAGTAGATTGCCGTTCTTGCTGACAATATCCACCAGGAAAGGAATGATGAACGACGCCTTCTGGTAGGTATGGTTCTCAAACACAGCCCGATCATAGTGCCAGTTTCCGATGCACGCCTCGGTTTGCCACGGATTCTGCTGAAGCTTATCCGCAAGGGACATTTCGAAGTCACGCGTGAGCGTGCCCCATACCGGCTCGGGAACCACTTTCAGGTCAACTACTCCTTCCAGATGCCCGCCATGGGCCTGCACGTTCTTGTTGTAGTAGTAGGCCATGATTTGCGGCGCCAGGTCCGGAATTCCCAGCCAAACCTTCAAATCGAGTTTGGGGCCCCCCGCATCGAAATCAAACTGCGCACCGTCGTCGAAATTGAGGATGTCGGGGCTGTAGTGATCGATCACATCCTGCACGCGCATAAGAAATTGCTGAACGAACTCAGGGCAAGGACTGTTCTTCAGGTGGGGTTTTCCATTGATCATCTGAGGGTCCATCCCCTCCCACCACTTACCCTTACCGTCAGCGATCGTCTGCATGCCATCGTAAGGGACGCCCGCCAGCGGCCCGGTTGTGTCGCTTTTATAGCGAACCGGCAGAAACTCATCCCAGACCCGGTGCGGGGTTCCGTGATAGCTCACGCCAAATCGCAATCCATTCGAGCGCGCGACCTTCTCCCACGTTCCGACGATGTCGCGCTTAGGGCCGATGTTGACGCAGTTCCAAGGCTGATACTTTGAATGCCAACAATCGAAATTGTCGTGGTGGGTAGCGAGCGCGACCAGGTACTCCGCTCCCGCGCGCTTGTACAATTTCACCAGCGCGTCGGGCTCCCATCGCTCGGCCTTCCAGAGAGGGCAGATGTCCTTGTATCCGAACTTCGACGGGTGACCGTAGTGCTGCACGTGATACTCATATTGACGCGACCCTTGCAGGTACATATTGCGCGCGTACCAGTCGCCCTGTTCGGGCACACACTGGGGGCTCCAATGGGCCCAGATTCCGAACTTCGCATCCCGAAACCAACTCGGGCAGCGATAGGCCTTCAGAGATTCCCAATAAGGCAGGAACGGACCATCGGGTATGGTTCCCTTGAAAAACGGCGAGTCTTCCAGGCCCTTGGCCATGCGGGACAGCGCGATCATGGATATTCCGCTGGTGAGAAACAGCCTGCGGTTCATCGGTCAAACCCCTCCATCAACTGAATGTTCTTCGATTTCAGTGGAGGGCTAAGTCCCGCCTACTGGCCTATTACCGTCACCACCGAATTATCGGGTCCATTCCGCCCAGCCGCTCCATCATGTTTCAGTTGGTGCGTTGCATCATCCCAGGTAAGTTCGGTGCTCGAGCCTGCGCCCTTTTCGTAAGCGTAAGTCTTTCCGTCGTCCTGGAAGAGCGTGAAGCTGCCATTGGCTCCGGGATATACGCGCACGGACGCGATCGTCTGTGGCAGCGAAGCGCTCAGCACCTCAGATCCAAGGGGCACGATGCTTCCGGCCCGTACAAACAGCGGCAAAGTATCGATCGGCGCATCGACCGTGATCGTTTGTCCCCCGTGCAGCCGCTCGTTGGTCCAGTAGTTATACCAATCCCCTCCCGCTGGGAGATACACGGTCCGATGCGTCGCACCCTGCTCCGTCACTGGAGCCACCAGGAAGGCGGGCCCGTACATATATTCATCCGGGATGTCCGTGGCTTTCGGGTCGTCCGGGAAATCCATGAACAGCGCTCTCATATAGGGAGCACCTGTCTCGTAACTGCGATAGGCCGCTGAGTAGGTGTACGGCAGAAGTTGGTACCGCAGCCTGAGATACTTGGAGAGGATCGGCTCCGCCTGCTTGCCATACGCCCATACCTCGTTGTGATTTCTCTCTCCGTGGGTCCGCATCACTGGCTGAAAGGCGCCCCATTCAAACCACCGCACATAGAGCTCGGGATAATCCTCGTAGTTGCCGATCGTAGCGCGCACGTCCGATCCATCGATCAAGGGCTTATGCGGAGCTCGATAATCGGACGCAAGCAACGGCGAGAAAAAGCCGGCGATGTCTGTGTCCCAGTATGGCAGCCCGGTCGCCGCGAAGTTCAGTCCCGCGGGAATCGAGCGTCTGAGCATGTCCCAGCTCGAAATGATGTCGCTCGACCAAAACACCGTGCCGTTCCGCTGCGCACCGAGGTATGCCGCCCGCGCCAGGATCATTACCCTCCGGCTGTCGCCAAAATCCCGGCGGAAGCCTTCATACACGGAAGCAGTGTGAAACAACGGATATACGTTATAAAACCGCGCTCCTGAGCCGACAAAGAATATGTCCTTCGCCGGGTCGACATCCGGCTCGGTTTCATCCAGCCAGATATAGTCGAAGCCGTAGGGCTTGACATACCGGTCGCGTATTTTTTCCCAGAACCACTTCGCTGCCTCGGGATTGGTCGTATCGATATTGGGCCCGATCGCATCCGTATAGCCTTCGGAGTCCGGCTTTCCGTCTGGTGCATGGATCAGCCAGCCTTTGTGCAGCAGCATGTCGTAAAATTGCGTCCCCGCCGAGTAGTGCGGCCATACGCTCAACAGCGTTCCCACTCCCATCGCATGCAATTCACGGTTCATTGCCGCCGGGTCTGGCCACCGCTTCGGGTCCAGATCCATCTCACCCTGCTTCGTCATGTTCAGAAAGTCGACAACCATCACATCCAGCGGCAGGTTTTTCTGGCGATACTCCTTGGCCACGTCCAGAACCTGCTCTTGCGTCGGGTAGATGGCCTTGCTCTGGATAAACCCATAGGTCGCTCTCGGAAGCAGGTGAGTCACTCCGGTGAGCAGGCGATAGCCTTCGTAAATCTCATCGCTTGTGCCGCCTGCAATCACAAAATACGAGACGCGGTCGGCGACCTCAGACGACCATACGTTTCGGCCATTGAAGCCCAGATCCACGGTGGTTTTCGATGGGTTATCCCAGACAAGTCCATAGCCGCGGCTGGATACCATGAACGGTACACAAACATCCTGGCCGCCAATGGCTTTGTAATCGTGCCAGCAACGAATCTGATGGTTCCGCAGGTCCATCCAGCCCTTCTGCTGCTGGCCCAAACCGTAGTAATGCTCATCTGGCGGTGAGTCGAAAGCCGCGGTTATGAAATGGCCCTTGGGGTCCGCGTCGGTTGCCACCACCTCCGGGCGTTTTGGCCCCATCATCCAGGTGCGCATATGCAGCAGCATCTTGCCTTCCGGTGTCGTCACCACCAGAGCGTCGTTGTGCGGACCGCGACCGCCGTCGTTAGGACCATTGCCTCCTCCGCCGCTAAAATAGCGATGGCGCTGTTCGAGGTTGAGCGCGTCCAGAGGCATGGGTTTGGGCTGCTGGTCTTCGGGCAGATTTCCCGGCGCCACACGCACCACCATCCGCGCGGAACGGAACACGTCGTAACCCTCGCGATCGCGCTCGTGCGTCCAACCAGCGGAAGATGGCGCTGCCACAATTCCATATCCTGCGGCGGCAGCGGCGGCAGCCTGGTCGGTACTCATCGTCACGCGAAGGATGTTGGCGGCATACGGCTCTAAGGAAATTACCCTTCCGGGCCGCTCCAGCACCAAGGGCCCACTCTGGGCCATCGCTGCTCCACACAGCGTAAAGGCCAGGAAGGAGTGGCTTAACCCGCACGCCAAGTTCCGGGTCAGACGAAATCTCATACCATACCGCGGGTAGTGCACCGCCTGCGAAACCTGCATGATTCTCCTGCTTCCCAATACGCACCATCCCCACCGGACCTGGCGCCCGGCTGCTTTCACGGCTTCGTTGGGCCGCAAGCCAAGTGTTTACCGTTCATGATTTGTGCCGCCTCGAAAAGAGCCGCGCAAGGAACACACTTGGCGGCTTGAGGAGGCGATGAAACACTCGATGGCGAGAACCGAACTCCTAAGTCATCCTTTGATATTCCTGGCGTTGGAAGCAGTCTCATACATACTGTCCCAGCTTCGCTCGGAGAGCGAAGCTGGGTTTTTGAGACCGATTCCAATCCCTGCTAAGGCAACAACCTGTTCCCAACCGGTCAAGCGAGGTCAAAAGTTGATTGTCGCCGAAAACTCCAGTTGACGCGGCGACGCTCCAATTGCCATCCCCGTGATGAGGCCGGCGCCGGTGCAATCGATGCAAGTGTTTCCTGGATTTTGCGCATTGATGTGGTTAAAGACATTGAAGGCGTCTACACGGAACTGGGCTGTGATGTCTTCATGGATGGGAATACTTTTCGATGCTGCCAAGTCGGTATTGAAGAACGACGGGCCAGTGTAGCTGTTGCGTTGAGCGTCGCCGAATGTATCGAGGTTGGGCCGGGAGAACGGTCCAGTAGTCGAGCCATTTGGGCCAAAAGCAGGGTAGGGCGCAAAGTACGTCCGCGAGTGGGATGTGGTGTTGAAGGAAGTGATATTCGTTGGCATAGTGCCGATCGCCTTGCTAGGCTGGCAGGGTCCGTTCGGTATGTCGGATCCGCACTCGCCATAGCTTGGACTGAAGGGGAGACCGCTGGACCAGTTTAAAGACGGGCTCAAATTGTAGCCACCGATGAGGTAATCCGCCCACTTTGGAGCGCTGCTGAAGAATTGCTTGTTACGTCCAAATGGCAGGCTGTAGCTCCCGTAGAGCTGGAACTCCTGCTCCCGCAAGTCATCGAACCTTCCGTAATTGACGGACCTATCGATCTCGGCATAATCGTTGTTTGCGTAGTTGAACGCCCTTTGCCACGAATACCTTGCCGTAAACTGCAAACCTTGGGAGAAGTGTTTATCCAGGGTAGCCTGCAGGGCGTTGTAATGCGTGTCGAATCCGTCGTGGTAGTAGGTCAGGTCCTGGGTCCAGCCGAACTGGTTGTAGTAGTGCCGGAGGTAATTCGTGTTGCTGGTCACGGTTTGCCCAGTTGTAGGGGGGGTGGAAGGGGCATTTGGATTCCAGCAAAGGCCTTGACCGTTCACGCTTTGGCTCCCTGGTATGCAGGCAGCGACGGCATTCAGATTAACCGTCTGCCCATCGCCGGCAAACGTATGGCTGCCTTTGTTGCCGACGTAAGCCAGGGTCGCGCTGACGGAATCGGTTAGTTGCCGCTGCATGCTCAAATTCCAAGCATCCACGGTGGGGAGAAGCTGGGGGTCCCCGCGGACCTTGGCGCTCACGCCATTCGGGATCGGAATCAGGCCGTTGGCGGGAATCGAGGGAAAGACAAACGCGGTAGGACCAACAGCGAGATTGAAAGCGGCAGTATTGGCACCGGCGTTGGTCAGGTTTTGATTGGCAAGCACCGGGAGGTTCTGGGTGACCACATGACCGAAAAGAGTTCCGAAGACTCCGATGTCAAAGCTTCGCCCGTAGCCTGCGCGAATGACAGTTCTCGGATCCACCTGGTAGGCAACGCCGACGCGCGGAGCAAGATTTTTGAAGTCCTTGCTGACACCCATCGCTGTGTTGTATGGCCCATAGCCCGCCACGCGGAATGAGCCGGTTTTCAGGTCGGAGAAGCCGCCCTGCCCACGACCATTGACCGCTTCGGGGAAGTAGAATTCCCAACGAAGGCCCAGGGTGAAAGTCAGATTGGGAGTAACACGCCAGTTGTCCTGAACGTAACTGAAGGCAATTTTCTGCGATTCTTTTGCGTTTGTGGAGGTGCTCACATATCGGCTGAGATTGGTGACATCGCCCAGAAGGAAGGATGCCAGACCCAGGCCTCCAGGCGTGCTGAATGTCGTATTCTCAGTGTCGGTGGCGCTGAACGTCACTTCACCCGCGCGATTGCTATCGCTTGGAACGCGGAGATTTCGCGCGTAGCGCAGATCCGCTCCGAATCTGACGGTGTGATTGCCCATGATTTTGGTCCAGTTATTCACCACCTGATACTGGTCCTCGGTCTCCAGCAGATGGCAGTTGCAGGCGTTTACCTGCAAACTCGAACCGAAACTGGACAGTCCGTCGCCGCTCGTTCCGCTTGTATTGTTTAGGAAGAATCCAGGAGCGCCGGCGGTGAAGGCCGTGCCTAGATTCAGTCCTGGGATGCCGGCTTCGGTGGCCAAGTCCTGCGTGCCGTCGTACTTCTCCGTGGAGACGTGATAGCGCAGGTATCCCAGACGGAAGTCGGTGAGAAACTTGGGATTCAAAGCGATATCCATGCCTGCGACCGCGCTCTGGTTGCGGCCAGTCGCGGAACCTCCAAAGTCGTTCGAGATCGACGAAAAGCCCGCGCCGCCGGCTGCTCCAAAAATGGTACTGGCCGAGTTCGCGTTGTCGAAATAGCTGTAGCGGCCAAAGGCATGGATTGCCTCGCGAACCTCGTAGTCGACGCGCACATCGAACTGGTTCTGGTTGGTGGCCCCGGTGCCCCCCGAATTGTAGTTATTGGCGGTCCCCGCCTGCGTACCCGGCGAATTGGGCAGCGGAATCAGCTTGAGGAGGTAAAGCGCCTGGGAAGAAAGATACTGGCTCGGAATGAAGTTGTTCGCAAAAGGCGCCGGTCCCGTGCCTGGGTTAATGACGCGGGGATTGTAGATCTGGCCCTGGAGCGCCCCGCGGCCCGTCAGGAATTCGCTCAGATCGCATCCATTTCCGGAAAGACAGGAGTTGTGAGCAAGGGCCGTCGGAACGGTTTCTTGGGCGGAAGCTCCATTGCGTTGCCGGACACCCTGGTAGTCGCCGAAGAAGAACAATTTGTTCTTCAGAACCGGGCCGCCCACCGACCCTCCAAATTGGCTGTAGAGCGCCGGCGGAGTCAAGCGAGTGGAGAGCGAGGAGTAGGGCGCGAATTGGTTATAAGGATTGCGCGCCAGCTGGGCGCCGCTTCGCCGGTAGTCGAATGCGCTTCCATGGAAGCTGTTGGTTCCCGACTTGGTCTGTGCGTTTACAACGGCGGCTACCGACTGCCCGAATTCCGCATCGTAGCTTTGTGTCAGGATCTTAGCTTCACCCACAGCATCCAGCGGCGGGTTGATAACTATTTGCCCAAGAATGGGGTCCTGGTTCGATGCGCCGTCCAGCAGATAGCCGACTCCGGAGAAGTTTTGCCCCGCGATATTGACGGTCGGGCTGCCCTGCGCGTCTTCGGCGTTGTTCTGCGTCCATCCCATCGCCTGGGCTCCCGGAATCAACAGTTGCACGCTGGCAAAGTTACGCCCCTGGATAGGCAGATCGGAAATGGACCTTTGATTAAAGACAGTACCAACTTCCGCGCGATCGGTTTGCAGTTGGGGTGCCGCGGTAGTAACGGTGACGCTTTCGGTGGCGACGCCGACACTGAGTTGCAGGTCGACCTTGGGCGAAGTATCGGCTGAGACCTGGATTCCACGGTTCTCCACAGGGGCGAACCCGGCTGCGGACGCCTTGACGTCGTAAACGTCCGGAATCAGATTTGGGACCGTGTACTCGCCCGACTGATTGGAGGTCACCTCAACCGCCGTTCCCTTGCTCTGGTCGGTTACGGTGATGGTGGCGTTAGGGATGGCGGCGCCCGTTTTATCGGTTACCGTACCGTAGACTGACCCATAGATTGCCTGGGCTTGGGCGATGTAGGTCGACTTGCAGATGCACAGAGCAACCGCGACCAACAGGACGTATCTAAGCGCCTTCTTGCTTCCTTGCAGCATCACATATCCTCCTAAAGAGTTGCCTACAACATGTCTGTACTTGACCGCCGCCACGATCTCGAACCTGCATTGGCCTTACGGAGTGTAAAAGACTCCCTGGACGGAACCTTTGGCAAGGTGCGGTACAGTAACCTGCCCAGGAAACGTTTTCTTTTCAACAACGTAATTGGGGGGTAAAATACCTGTTGCGGTGGGTAGCGGGGGAAACACAAATGAAGGGTGGCGAGAAAATTGGCCTTCTGACGCCGCCCAGCCCTCTCTCGGAAGAGGCCAAGCGATGCGTTAAAAAGGCGATCGAAGAGATGGCGGGCAGCCTTCCCTTTCGCACCAGCCGCCAATGTCAGGATTTGCTCCGTTACATCGTTCTCCATAGCTTGAGCGGAGAGGACGAATCGCTGCGCGAACGCGTGATCGGTGTAGAGGTTTTTGGCCGGCGCCCCGACTATGACCAGGCTGCGGACCCTGTGGTTCGCAGCCGCGCCGCTGACGTGAGAAAGCGTATTGCGCTGTTTTATGAGGCGACGGAAGCAGCAACACGCCAAGTCAAGATTGCCGTTCCTTCAGGTTCGTATAAAGCATCCTTCGAGTTCGCTGGATCTCGTAACGTCGAAGCTTCATCCAACGAGCCCTCTCCCGAAATGGTCGTGCCGGCAATCGTAATCAATCGTTCGATTGAGCTACCCCCGGTGATCCCTCCTGCGAGCGAATCGAGCAAAAACCCCCCCCTGCGGATCCGGCAATCTCCATGGATGGTATCAACCGTCGTAATCTTATTGTTGATCACTGCCATCTACGCGTTATTCCGGTCAACTCGTGAAACCGCGTTTGATCGCTTCTGGTCGCCGGTTCTCAAAGCCCCAAATCGAAGCGTGATTTACGTTGGCAGCAACGCCGTTTATTATCTGTCCGGGGATTTCGTTGACCGGTATCGGCGCGAACACCGGCTTGACAAAGTGGAGAGTATGGGACGAGAGTTCCTTGTTCCTTTGGGCTCGAACGAC